>Ga0075425_100000851_pt1 | contig 29235 bp, 31 predicted proteins | sample SoiMethybrSBSTD4_FD_75300 | JGI IMG/M metagenome (GOLD analysis project Ga0075425, IMG submission 75300) | Bulk soil microbial communities from a Populus tree surrounding site in Tennessee, USA - Soil MetaG P. TD hybrid SBSTD4 | ecosystem: Environmental > Terrestrial > Soil > Tree plantation...
GTGATGACGAAACCGGAGCGCGTCGGATAGTCGTCGAGGACGCCGAGGGTGCTCTCGGCGCTGAGGTGGAGCCCCAGCTCCTCGTGGAGCTCGCGCAGCGCCGCCGCGTGCGGGCTCTCCCCCGCGTCCATGCGGCCGCCGGGGAGCGCCCACTGCCCGGTGTGGGCCCGCAGGGTGGGCGCGCGCTTGGTGAGGAGAAAACAGCCGCGCCCTTCCTCGTCGGCGAGCAGCACCAGCGCCACCGCCGCCGACTTCCGTCCCTGGACGTCGAGGGCCCGTCGCTCGAAGGTGGCGAGGTTCCGCCGCGCTCGGGCCAGCAGCGCCTCGTCGAAGCGCACGACTAGTACGCGGGCAGCTTGCCTCCCGACGTCCCCGTCTTCCGCACCGCGCCCACCTCTTCCGCGGCCTTCATGGCCATGTGGCGGCTGTCGCTGGCCAGGGTGACGAACTGGTAGCCCTCGGCGATCATCTTGATGGAGTAGGCCGCGGTGGCGTTGTGGATGCCCGCCACCACCCCGTGCTTCTTGCACGCCTTGACGATCATCTGCTGCGCCTCCACCACCGGCGCGTCGGTCTGGTCGAGCCGGGGCTTGCAGCCGAGGGCGAGGGAGAGGTCGGAGGGACCGACGTAGATCGCGTCGACCCCGGGCACGCTCAGGATGTCGTCCAGGTTCTTGAGGGCCTCCGCCGTCTCGATCATGGGCATCACGATGACATCGTCGTTGGCGTGGTCTCCGTAGTCCGTGCCCATGTACAGGCTCGCCCGCACCGGTCCCCACGACCGGAACCCGCGCGGCGGATACTTGCACGCCTGTACGAGCGCTTCCGCCTGCTCCCGCGTGTTGATCATGGGACAGATCACGCCGTAGGCCCCCGCGTCGAGGATCTTCATGAGCCGCGCGGGATCGTTCCACGGCACGCGCGCGAAGGGAATCACCCCGGTCGTCGAGATGCCCTGCAGCATGGACACGCCCGTCTGGTAGTCGACCACGCCGTGCTGCATGTCCACCGTCAGGGAGTCGAAGCCCTGATGCGCCATCACCTCCGCGGAGAAGCCGGAGGGAATGGACAGCCACCCGTTCACCACCGCCTCGCCGCGCGCCCAGATCTCCCGCACCGTGTTCTTCCGCACGTCGCTCTCCTTTGCTGAACCGCAGAGAATGGCCGCCTCGCCCGCGCTATCTAACTCCGGCGCGACGGCGGCTGTCAAGGACGCGCGGGCGGATGCTCCACGCGCCAGTGCCGGGCGATCTCGCCGCGCGTGGCGAACCACACGTGCCCGCGGCGCTGGGCGTGCTCGAGGAAGCGCGCGAGCCCACGCGCCCGCCCGGGGCGGCCGGCAATCCGACAGTGCAGACCCACCGACATCATGCGCGGATGGGTCGCCCCCTCCCCCCAGAGCTGATCGAAGGCGTCGCAGAGATAGGCGGCGAAATCGTCCGCGACTTGGAGCGACCCGCGCCAGAAGCGGATATCGTTGGTGTCCAGCGCATAGGGAATGACGAGCCACGGGCCGGCCGCGCTCGCCACATAGTAGGGAAGGTCGTCCGCGTAGGAGTCGCTGTCGAACAGGAACGAGGACTGGGCCACCACGAGCTCGCGCGTGTTGACGGAGGGGCCGTAGCGGCAGTACCAGCCCACGGGGGGCTGCCCCGCCGTCTTCTCGATGGAGGCGACGGCGCGCGCGATGGCCGCGCGCTCCATCTCACGATCCATGAGCCAGTGCTCCTCCCAGCGATTGCCGTGGGCGCAGATGTCCCAGCCCCGCGCGGTGGCCGCCCGCGCGGCGGCCGGATTGGCCTCGAAGGCGACCGCGCATCCGAAGATGGTGCCCCGCACCCGATGCTCGTCGAGCACGCGGAGGAGACGCCAGTAGCCCGCGCGGCTGCCGTACTCGAAGAACGACTCGTTGGCGAGATCGCGGTCCGGGGCGGGCACGGGCGACGGGGCCTCGCCCATGCTCTCGCGCGAGGCCTGCCCGTCTTCCCGACGATTCTCCGAGCCTTCCTCGTAGTTGATGACGATGTTGACGGCCACGCGAGCCCCACCCGGCCAGCGCGCCACGGGCGGCGTCTCGCCGTAGCCGATCAGCTCGCGACTCATGGCCGCCCAGTATAGCTTGGGCTCGGAGACCGCGTGCTATACTCCCGCCGACTCGCGTCCTTCCACTGACGTCCTTCGCACGAGGAGGGAGGCCATGGCGACGACGACCAACGCCTCACATCATGGATGGGCGCTGCTCCTGCTCTGGGGTCTCTCGTGGATGATCCTGGGCTTCTTCCTCCTCTTCCAGCCTGGGATGACCGCCATCGTCCTCGTCCAGATCATGGCGGTGTTCTGGGTGGTGGGCGGCGTGCTGGATCTCATGAACGGCCTCACGCACCGGGAGCAGACGGGACGCGGCTGGCGCGTGCTGAGCGGCATCCTCGGCATCGTGGCCGGCGTCATCATCATGCTCCATCCCATCGCGGGCACCCTCGTCACCGTCGCCTTCGGCTTCTACCTCCTCGCCTTCGCGGCCATCGTGACGGGGATCATCAACCTGGTGGGCGGCTTTCAGAAGACGCTGTCGTGGGGTGTGTCGCTTCTCGGGCTGGCCCAGATCATCCTCGGCGTCTTCCTCGTCACGCATCCTCTGGTGGGCATGCTCGCCTACGTCCCCACTCTGGGCATCCTCGCCATCGTGGCCGGCATCGTGATCATCATCTCCTCGTTCCGGGTGCGGCGAATGATGGAGACGGCGCCCGCGGTGTGAGCGCGCTCCTCCTCTCATGAGCCTCGAACAGAAGCTGAACGACCGGCTGACTCAGGCGATCAAGGCCAAGGACACCGCCACCGCCGACGTGGTCCGCATGCTCAAGACGCGGCTTCAGGAGCGGCGCACCGCCAAGGACTTCTCGGGCACGGTAGACGACGCCCTCGTCCTCGACGTGATCGGCGCCTACCGCAAGCTCCTCCAGAAGGCCATCGGGGAGTACGAGAAGGCGGGCGAGCGCGGGGCCGAGCAGGCCGCCAAGCTCCGCTTCGAGATGGCGTTCTGCGAGGACTACCTCCCCAAGGGCCTCGACGAGGCGGCGGTGCGCGCGCTCGTCCAGGAGCGCATCCGCGCTCTGGGGATCGCCGACGCCAAGCAGGTGGGCCGCCTGGTTGGCGACGTTATGAAGACCCACAAGGGACAGGTCGAGGCGGCCGAGGTGAAGCGAGTGGCTGAGGAGCTCCTGAGGGGCTAGTCGACGCGTCAGTGTCCGCCGAGGCCGGGGATGGAGATGAGGAGGTGGAGCGAGCCTCCCAGCTCATTGAGCCGGCGGGCGTCCCAGCTCACGAAGGCCTCGCGCTCCTCGTCGGTGAGCTCGGCGCCCGCCAGCGCGGCGCGGGCGTCGTCGCGGAAGCGGCGGCGGTACGCGGGATCCTTCTTGAGGCGATAGAGGAGCACGTTGACCTCGTAGCGGCTCATGCGACCTCCCACTCCACCGCGGCGAGATCGACGCGCCCCATCTCGCCGAAGAAGCGCACGGTGGCGCGGGCCGGCCCCACCACGCCCAGGAGAACCATCCAGTTGAGGAACTCGTGCGAGCCGGTCTGGTCCAGCTCCTTGGCGGTCAAGGCACGGAGCGCCTCGTGGTCGCCGCGCTCCATCAGGCCGATGAGCCGCCGGTCGAAAGCGGGATCCGAGGTGCCCACGCGGGCCAAGGACAGCTCGGGGAAGTGCGACAGCCCGCCGGTGGCGATGGCGGCCACCCGCCACGGCCCCGCCTCGACCACCCGCGCGATGTGCCGGCCCGCCGCGTAGCAGCGCCGCGCCGTCGGCTGCGGCGCCACGAAGCAGTTCACCCAGAAGGGCACGAGGGGCGGCGCGGGGGCGGCGCCGCAGAGCGTGCTCACGGGGCTCAGGAAGGCGTGATCGAGAGGGGCCGACCACGAGGCGGCGAAGTCGAAGCCCGCCTCGATCCCGTCCTCGAGGATGCGATTGGCCAAGTCCTCGTGGAGCGGGTACCGTTCGGGCAGGCCGTCGAGGGCCTGATCGAACTCGATGGCCTCGTCCTGGACCATGCGGGCCACCGTCTGGCCGATGCGAACGCACATGGCGGGCACGGCATCGAAGGAGAAGACGTTGAGATGGTCGTCGGCGATCACCACCAGCGCATCGGGCCGCGCCGCCCGCAGGTCGCGGCCCATGTCCTGCACCACCGCGATGAGCTCCTCCACCATCTTCCGCCCGTGCGGCCCCACGTTCTTCCCGTAGTAGTCGGGGTAGAGGACGTGGGACATGGCGGCGGCGTAGACGAGGCTGCCCATCGCTACATCTTGCCCCAGTAGCCGCGCTCGGCCGGGAACACGGTGGTGCAGCGCGTGGGCTCCGTGGGGCCGTCCAGCACGTCGGCCACGCCCTGCCACACCGCGTAGTGCGGCATGGTCCGGTGCGCCTCCAGCGCCGCCTCGTCCTTGTAGACCTCGTAGAAGTAATAGATGTTTTCGTCCTTGGCGTCCTGGAGCACGTTGAAGCGGAGGCAGCCGGGCTCGTCGCCCTCGGAGCCGAGGGCGTCCACCTCGATGGCCTTGAGGAACCGCTGCCGCTCTCCCGGCTTGATGCGCACCTTCACCCAGATGGCCAGCATGCCGTCTCCTTGGAGTTGGTCGGAGGTTTGATCAGACGCGGCGCGGAGCCCAGCGGGCGATCTCCGCGTCGAGATCGAGGGGCCGCGTCCCCGCCGGCGTGCCCCCCGGCACCGTCCAGAAGATCTCGAACTCGAGCCCGTCGGGGTCCTTGGCGTAGAGGGAGAGGCTGACCCCGTGATCGGACTGGCCGACGAGCGAGCGCGCGTCGAGGAGCCGCTGGCGCGCGCGGCCAAGGTCGGTGATCTCGCCGACCTCCCACGCGGAGTGATACATGCGCGCCACATTCTCGTGGGGCCGTCCCACTCCTGGCTGCTCGAAGAGACCCAGGTGATGGTCGTCGGGCGTGCCGGGAATCTTCAGGAAGGCCGCGTTCGGATAGCGCTTCGTCACCTCGAAGCCGAGAAGCTCGCAGTAGAAGTGCACGCTGCGCTCCACGTCCGACACCCAGAGCACGAGGTGCTGGAGCCGCTTGAGGCCGAGGCCCGGCGCGCTCACCGCGCCCCGCCGGGGACGTCCACGCTCACCGTGATGGCGGCGCAGGCGATGATGGTGTCGGCACCGGGCACCCGGAGGCCGCCCGCTACCGCGTGCACCGTCACCTCGCCGTGGGGGAGCTCCCGCTTCACCACCGCCACGTCCACCGCGGCGGGATCGGGCACGGCCACCGTGACGTCCACCAGCATGGTGCCGCCGCGCTCGCGCACCTCCGTGAAGAGGGGCAGGCTCGAGTGCCGGATGGCATCCGACACCGCCCGGCAGGCCGCCTTGGTCGCGTCCCGGCCATGCACGTCCACGCCCATCCCGAATTCCAGCACCTGCGGCTTTGCCGTCACGGAGGCCTCCTGTGGGTGGTCTGTCCCGCGCATCCTTCACCCTGGGGCCAGGCCTGTCAAGCCACCGCTTGACGAGCGGGGCCGCTCGCGGCATCTTCTCGCCATCCAACACACCACGGGGAGGGACCAGTGAAGCTGCTCTTCTTCGACGATTTCAAGCTGGGCGTGCTCAAGGGCGATTCCGTGTTCGACGTGACCCCGCTCGTGCAGGACATCCCGCGCACCGGCCCGCCCGATCTCATCAGCGGGCTCATCGCGCGCTTCGGCCAGTACCGCACGCGCCTGGAGGAGGCCGCCACCAAGTCGGGCGGCACGTCGCTGAGTCGCGTGCGCATTCGCCCGCCCCTGCCCCGCCCCACCAACATCGTGTGCATGGCCGTGAACTACATGGAGGACGGCACCCGGTCGGAGCCCGCGCCCATCAACGCCTTCCTCAAGTCGCCCACCGCGGTGATCGGCAACGGCGACACCATGGTCCTCCCCGACGTCCCCGCCACCATCTTCGAGGGCGAGGCCGAGGTCGCGCTCGTCATGGGCAAGCGCGCCTTCAACGTGAAGGCCGAGGAAGCCATGGGCTACGTGTTCGGCTACACCAACTTCATCGATGGCTCCGCCCGCGGCCTGCCCCCCGCCGGCAACACCTTCTATCAGATGAAGTCTCGCGACACCTTCGCGCCCATCGGCCCGTACATCGTGACCACGGACGAGGTGCCCGACCCCCTCAACCTCCAGGTGCGGCTCTGGGTCAACGGCGAGCTGAAGCAGAACTTCAACACGAGCGACATGGCGCACAAGATCGCCCGCTGCATCGAGTGGGTTACCTCCATCCACCCCCTGGAGCCGGGCGACATCCTCGCCACCGGCACCAACCATCGCGGGCTCAGCGGGTTCCAGGACGGGGACACCATCGAGATCGAGACCGACCGCCTCGGGCGCCTGCGCTTCAACGTCAAGGACGACCTCAAGCGCACCTGGGACCGCGAGACGCGCCTCGATCGCCAGAAGAAAGGCCTGGAGGGCACCACCCCCCAGCTCACGGGAAAGTACGCGCCCGTCCCGCGCTGACGCCGTGGCGTCGGTGGGGAGCGCCGGTCTCGCGCACCTGATCGGGAGCGTGCCCCTCGAGAGCGCCGAGTCCGTCTTCGCGACGGTGCTGGGCGCTCTCGGCTCGTGCCTCAGCCGCGTGCCGGACGGCGAGACGGGCGAGCGCCGGCGCTGGATCTACTGGCAGCGGACCATGCTCGATCGCCATCCCGCCATGGAAGTGGACCCGGAGGCCGGGCTGCTCGAGCTCAGGCAGTGGGACGGCTCACTGCTCCGCCGCGCCTCCCTGCTGAGGCTCAAGCCTGGCGTCGATCCGGGCACCGTGGACTTCCCCACGGGCTACGCCGAGGCCGCCGCCGGGTCGTGGACGGTCTTCGAGCGGCTCCGGGCCCGCGGGCTCGTCCCGCCCGGCATGCGGTTTCAGGTCTGCCTGCCCACGCCGATGTCGAGCGCGTTCATGTACGTGAGCCCGGCCTCCCACGATTCGTACATGCGCGCCTACGAGCGCGCCCTCCTCGGTGCCCTCGACCGCATCGTGGCCACCGTGCCCGCGACCGAGCTCTCGATTCAGTGGGACATCTGCCAGGAGGTTCTGGTCTTCGAGAACTACTTCCCGACCCGTCCCGCCGATTACAAGGAGCGCGTGTTCGCCCTGCTGGGCCGGCTGGGCGCCGCCGTGCCGCCTCCGGTGGAGCTCGGCTATCACCTCTGCTACGGCAGCCCGGCAGATCAGCACCTCGTCATGCCGAAGGACACGGCCATCCTCGCCGAGATCGCCGCGGCGATCTTCGCCCGCGTCCCCCGATCCGTCGATTTCCTCCACCTGCCCGTGCCCCAGGACCGTGACGACCTCGCCTATGTCGCGCCGCTCGCCGGCCTCGCCGTGCCGGAACGGACCCGGCTCTACTTGGGCCTCCTCCACCACGGCGACGAAGCCGGGGACCGTCGGCGGATCGACACGGCACGCGCCGTGGTCCCGTCCTTCGGCGTCGCCACCGAGTGCGGTTGGGGCCGGGGCGACCCTGGGCGGGTCGCGGGCCTGCTCGAGAGTCACCGACGGGCGGTGGCGTACCTGGCGAACAGCCTTCCGGGCCGCCGCGATTCCTGCTAATCTCCCCGGATCGGGTTGGTACACGCAGAGCACCCCCAGCGGAGGTCACACGCGCGATGAAAGACTTCAAGATCTGGATGAACGGCAAGCTCGTCTCCCAGGCGGAGGCGGTCCTGCCCGTGAACAGCGCCGCCGTCTTCTACGCCAGCAACGTCTTCGAGGGCATCCGCGCCTACTGGAACGAGCAGGACGGTGAGCTCTACGCCTTCCGCCTTGCCGAGCACTTCGCGCGCTTCCGCGAGTCGATGAAGATGATGCGCTTCACCATTCCCTACCAGGACCTCGACCTCTACGACGCGGTCCGGGCGGTGCTGAGCGGCAACGAGGCGCGCGAGGACATTCACATGCACCTCGTGGGCTACGTGGCGGGGGTGGGCCTCGAGGCGACCTCGCCCACCGGGCTCTACATCAACCCGCGGCGGCGTCCGCGCATCGGCGACGGCAACGGCCTCAAGGCCTGCGTCACCTCGTGGCAGCGCACCAACGACAACGCCATCCCCATCCGCCTCAAGTGCGGGGCGAACTACCAGAACGGACGCCTCGCCGGCCTGCAGGCCAAGGCCGACGGCTACGACTCGCCCATCTTCCTCAACCGGCACGGGACGGTGGCGGAGGGGACGGGCGCCACGTTCTTCATGGTGCGCAAGGGCAAGCTGGTCACTCCGCCCGTGACGAGCGACATCCTGGAATCCATCACGCGCTCCACCCTCATCGAATCGCTCTGCCCCGCTCTCGGGATGGAGGTCGTGGAGCGCGACATCGCGCGGACGGAGCTCTACGTGGCGGACGAGGCCTTCTTCTGCGGCAGCGGCTACGAGATCACGCCGATCGTGTCCATCGACCGCTTCCCCTTGGGCGACGGCAAGATCGGCCCTGTGACCCAGCGCCTGTACAACGCCTACATGGCCGTGGTGCGGGGCGTGGACAAGCGTTTCCCGGAGTGGCGCACGCCCGTCTACCGGCCGGTCACCGTGTAACGCGCCGGCGGGCGGACGCGATCTCTCGCTGGACTCCCTCCACGCCGGGAAAGTCGCGGCCCGCCCGCCGGTACCAGTAGCGAGCGTTGTCGAGGTCGCCCTCCAGCGTGTGCACGATGCCGTGCAGCCAGGCGGCCAGGTTCGACTTCTCCCCCTGCACGATCTCGTGCGCAGACTGCCACTCGCCCTTCTCGAGAAACTCCACCGCCTTCAGCAATGGTCCCGCCGGCTCCGTGGTTTCCATGGGCCGATCATACCTTCACGCACGGGCGCGCGGGGGCGGCTCGGACAGGCGTAGAATGCGGGGGCGCAACGGCCACCTCGAGCGCGGGAGGCTCACGTGAGCAAGGTCTGGAGGACGATCAAGCACGAGTTCTTCGAGGTGCTGCCTCCCAGCATCTTCTTTCTGATCTCCTTCAACATCGTGCTTCTCGACCGAGCCCTGATGGCGCGGCAGTACGGACTCGAGCTCTCGTCGGAGGCGGGGGCGACCGTGATGGCCCTCCTCGTGGCCAAGGTCGTCCTGATCGCCGACAAGCTGCCGTTCATCAATCGCTTCCCCGAGAAGCCGCTCATGTACAACGTGGTCTGGAAGACGGCCGTCTATGTGTTCGCCTCGCTCCTCCTCCACTACCTCGAGCATCTCACTCCCCTCTGGTGGCGCCTGGGCAGCTTCCTGGCCGCCAACGATCGGCTGCGAGAGGAGATCGTGTGGCCGCACTTCTGGGCCATCCAGCTCTGGCTGATCGTGCTGATCTTCGTCTACTGCGCCACGCGCGAGCTCGTCCGCGTGATCGGACGGGAGCGGGTGTGGCACATCTTCTTCGGCCATCCGGGCTCGTCGGTCACGAGAGGCGCCTGAGCCATGGCCCGCGCCGTCCACGAGGCCCTGCGCACGCCGCTCTGCGATCTGCTGGGGATCCGCTATCCGATCTGTCAGGCCGGCATGGGCTGGGTCGCCCGCTCCTCCCTCGCCGCCGCCGTCTCCGCCGCGGGCGGGCTCGGCGTCATCGCGGCGGCTCACGGCTCGCCCCAGCATCTCCGCGAGGAGATCCGTCGCGTGCGCGATCAGACCGATCGGCCCTTCGGCATGGACGTGCTCTTCGCCACCATCCGCGCCGCCGGTGACGAGGTGGACCAGTTCACGGACCAGGTCAAGGGCTGGATCGAGGTGACGCTGGAGGAGCGCGTGCCCGTGCTGGTGGCGGGGCTGGGCAACCCCGGCCCCGTCACCGCGGAGGCCCACGAGCTCGGCATGAAGGTCATGGCCCTCTGCGGCAACGTGAAGCAGGCGCGCGATCACGCGCAGAACGGGGTGGACGTGGTCATCGCCCAGGGCCACGAGGCAGGCGGGCACACCGGCCGCATTGGCGGACTCGTCCTCGTGCCGGCGGTGGTGGACGCGGTGCGCCCCACGCCGGTGCTGGCGGCGGGCGGCATCGCCGATGGGCGCGGCCTCGTGGCCGCCCTCGCCCTGGGCGCGGTGGGAGTCTGGATGGGCACGCGCTTCATCGCCACCCACGAGGCCTTCGGGCACGACAACTACAAGAAGAAGATCGTGGCCATCGATGAAGAGGGGACGGTGGTGCATCGCGGCGCCACCGGCAAGCCCTGCCGCGCCATCCGGAACGAGTTCACGCGCGAGTGGGAGAAGCGCACCGCGGAGATCCTGCCCTTTCCCCTCCAGGCCCTGCGCGTCGGCTTCCCCGCCGCCATCCGCGCCCGCGAGGAAGGCGACGTCGACCGCGGGCACGCGGCCTGCGGACAGAGCGCGGGCCTCATCGAGGGCATCGTGTCCGCGCGCGAGGTGATCGACCGCGTGGTCGCCGAGGCCGAGGGCGTGCTCGCGCAGATGGGCCGGCGCGCGTGAGGTCGTGGCCATCACGTAGCGCACCCGCAGAGGAGAGGACGTGACCGAGAGCCAGAGCGTCGAAACGGAAGCCACGGAGCTGCTGCGCACCCTCATCAGGAATGCCTGCGTCAACGACGGCACGCCCGCCTCGGGCCACGAGGAGCGCAACGCCGACGCCCTCGAAGCCTACTTCGCGGGATCGGGGCTGACCTGCGAGCGCTACACGGCCGCGCCCGGCCGCGTGAGCCTCATCACGCGCATCCCGGGTCGCGATCCCAAGGCTCCCACCCTGCTCCTCATGGGACACACGGACGTGGTGCCCGCCAACGCCGCGGGGTGGGAGCGTGATCCCTTCGGCGCCGATCTCGTGGACGGCATCGTGTGGGGTCGGGGCGCCACGGACATGCTCAACCTCACCGCCACCATGGCGGTGGCCACGCGCCGCCTCGCCACCAGCGGCTTCACGCCGCGCGGCACCCTGATCTACCTCGGGGTGGCCGACGAGGAGGCGGGCAGCGTGTACGGAGCGAGCTATCTGACGCGCGAGAAGTTCGACGCGGTCAAGGCGGACTACGTGATCACGGAGAGCGGGGGCGTGCCGATTCCCGCGCGCTCGGGGCTCAAGCTCCCCGTCACCGTGGGCGAGAAGGGCGTGAACTGGCGGCGGCTCGTCATCAAGGGCACCCCGGGCCACGGCTCCATGCCCTTCCGCACCGACAACGCCCTCGTCACCGCCGCGGAGGTGGTACGCCGCCTCTCCGTGTATCAGCCCAAGGCGCGCATCCTCGACGAGTGGCGCCGCTACGTGGCGGAGCTGGAGCTCGCCCCCGAGCTGGAGGCGGCCCTCACGGATCCCGATCGGGTGCTGGAGGCGGTGAACCACCTCGAGCCCCTGGGGCTGGCGCGCCTCGCCCATGCCTGCACCCACACCACCTTCTCGCCGAACGTCGTGCACGGCGGCTCGAAGATCAACGTGATTCCCGATCGCATCGCCGTCGACGTGGATGTGCGCGCGCTGCCCGGGGTGAGCCCCCTCGACGTCGACGCCATGCTCAAGGAAGCGGTGGGCGATCTCGCCTCGCGGGTGGAGATCGAGGCGCCGCGCGGGCAGGAAGGCTCGCGCACCTCCATGGACACGCCGCTCGTGGAGGCGCTGCGACGCGTGACCCAGGCCCTCGTGCCGGGGAGCAAGATCATCCCGCGGCTCACCGGCGGCGCCACCGACGCGCGCTACTTCCGCTGGAAGAACGTGCCCGCCTACGGCTTTGGGCTACACTCGCGCCGCATCCCGTACACCGAGTACCCGCTGATGTTCCACGGCAACAACGAGCGGGTAGACACCGAGAGCCTCCGCCTGTCCGCCATCATGTGGGAAGCCCTCTGCCGCGACTTCCTCGGCTGAGGCCGTGAGCATGACGAGGCCATTCGAGGGCCGCGTGGCCGTGATCACCGGCGGGGCGCGCGGCATCGGCCGCGGCATCGCGCTGCGGTTCGCGCGCGACGGGGCCCACTGCGTCATCACTTACCGTCGCGGCGCGGATGTGGCCGCGGGCGTCGTGCGGGAGCTGGAGCGCGAGGGCGTCAAGGCCCTCGCCCTGGCGCTGGAGCTGGCCGAGCCGGGGCAGGTTGCCGCGGTGTTCGAGCGCATCGGCGAGACCTTCGGGCGCGTGGACGTCCTCGTCGCCAATGCCGCCGCCACCTCCTTCCGTCCGCTCGCCGATCAGAAGGAGCACAACGTCCGCCGCACCTTCACGATCACCGTCGACTCCTTCATCGCGGCCGTGCAGGGCGCGGTCCCTCTCATGCGCGGCCGGCCGGGACGCATCGTGATCCTGTCCGGCATCGATTCCTTTCACGCCATGCCGGGCCACGGGCTCCTCGGCGGGGCCAAGGCCGCCGCGGAGAGCCTCGTGCGCGCCTTCGCCTTCGAGCTGGGACCGGAGGGCATCACCGTCAACGGCGTGAATCCCGGGATGATCGCCACGGACTCCTCGCGCCTCTACATCGAGACGGGGTTGCGCCGCGACCATGCCCAGGCCATGGCCGAGGTCGCCGCCCTCACCCCTGTACGCCGGATCGGCACGGTGGAGGACGTGGCCGAGTGCGTCGCCTGGCTCGCCTCGGATCGCTCGAGCTTCCTCACCGGCCAGACCATCGTGCTGGACGGCGGCCTCACCATCGTGTCGCCGCTGGCCAGGCTGGAAGGCGCGCCGGAGCCCCGCTGAGCCTCCGTCGCGTAGAAGTTACACGTTTCGAGCAAGGCCGTGGGCGGGAACCCGCGAAATCCCTGCACGATCTGATTTGACGACGGCGCCGAAGTCGGCTCATACTCTCCTCATCGTGGCAACCACGCCCAGCGCGGCAACCATGGTCCAGCGCCTCGGGCAAATCCTGCTCAAGGCGCGCGTGCTGACCCAGGATGTGCTCCGTGACGCCCTCCTCCGGTCCAAGCAAAACCGCGAGAAGCTTGGGGAAACGCTCATTTCCATGGGCGCGGCCTCCCCCGAGGAGGTGCTGCGGGCGCTGGCCGCCCAGAACGGGCTGCCCTTCGTGGCCGCCGAGGAGCTTCCGAGCGCCCCGCCCGTGGTCAAGAACCTCTCCCCGAAGTACCTGCGCCAGTACATGTCCTGCCCCATCGCCGTGGATGGCGCCACCGTGACCGTGGCCACCGCCGATCCCGCCAATCCCGTGCTGATCGACGACCTGCGACAGACGCTGGGCGCCAAGGTCGCGCTGTGTGTCGCGCCGGGTCCAGCCATCCTGGAGGCGATCGAGCGCGCGTACGGCGCCTCGACTCCGCTGCAGAAGATCGTCGAGGGTATCGCGCCCGGGGAGGCGGCGGAGGGGGAGGAAGACGTCAATCACCTGCGCGACATGGCCTTCGAGGCGCCCGTGGTTCGCCTGGTGAATCTCCTCATCGAGGAGGCGGTCGCCGCAGAGGCGTCGGACATCCACGTGGAGCCTTTCGAGGATCGCCTGCGGGTCCGCTACCGCATGGACGGCATCCTCTACGATCGGGAGTCGCCGCCGCGCAAGCTGCAGGCTGCGCTGACCTCGCGCATCAAGCTCATGGCGGAGATGAACATCGCTGAGCGCCGCCTGCCCCAGGACGGCCGCATCCGCGTGACGGCGGGCGGCCGGCGCGTGGACATCCGCGTGTCCACCGTGCCCACCGTGCACGGCGAGTCCCTGGTCATGCGATTGCTCGATCGCTCCTCCGTCTTCCTGCCCTTCCATCGTCTCGGCTTCTCTCCACCCGTGGCGGAGAGCTATGAGGCGCTCATCCGGCGCCCGCACGGCATCCTCCTCGTGACGGGACCCACGGGCTCCGGCAAGACCACCACGCTCTACGCCGCCCTGGACAAGATCAACTCCCCCGACAAGAAGATCATCACCATCGAGGATCCCGTCGAGTATCAGCTGGCGGGCATCAACCAGATCCCCGTGCGCCCCACCATCGGGCTCTCCTTCGCGGCGGGGCTGCGACACATCGTGCGCCAGGATCCCGACGTGATCATGGTCGGCGAGATCCGCGACCTCGAGACGGCGGAGATCGCCATCCAGGCCGCCCTCACCGGCCACCTCGTCTTCTCCACTCTCCACACCAACGACGCGCCAAGCGCCATCGCGCGGCTCCAGGACATGGGGGCGGAGCCGTATCTGGTCGCCTCCGTGCTCAACGGCGTGCTCGCCCAGCGTCTCGTCCGCCGCGTGTGCGCGACCTGCCGCGCGCCCCACGAGCCGGAGGCTCGCGATCTCCTCGCCATCGGCGTCGCCGACGCCACGGGGGTCGAGCTGTTCCGGGGCAAGGGATGCGACGATTGCCGCGGCACCGGCTATAGGGGCCGCATCGGCATCTACGAGCTCTTCATGATCGGCGAGGAGGCGCGGAGTCTCATCCTCTCCAAGCGGCCGTCCGGGGAGATCCGCCGTCACGCCATCGAGCGCGGCATGGTCAGCCTGCGCGACGACGGCTGGGCCAAGGCGCGCGCCGGCATCACCACCGTCGAGGAGATCCTCCGCGTCACCCAGGAAGAGGACTAGGCCCCGGCCCCATCTGTAAGCTCGCTGACGGGGCGCCTCACGTCTCGTCCAACACTCGACGCCGCCCCCCCACGCCGCCGCCGGCGATCCCTGCCCGTCGCGGCGCGGCAAGCTGGGTCTACCAAGGCTATCGACAACTACAGACAGCTCAACTCGTCGCAGTAGCAGGATCTGCTGAACTTCCTGCACTCGCTCTGCGCGCAAATCTTGACGGGCCGGAGCGCCCCGGCGCACTATCGATCGTGAGCGGAGGGAGCGAGGGCTCCCTCCGCTCCCTCTGAAAGGCGGTGGCGTGCCGTTCTTCGCGTACAAGGCATCTGACCGGCGGGGCCAGACCGTGGACGGCGTGATGGAGGCCGCCGACGCGCGCAGCGTCGTCGAGCAGCTTCAGCGCGATGCCTACTTCCCCATCGAGGTCGCCCCCCAGCGTGAGCGCCTCAACTTGGCGGGCCTCGCGCGCACGGGACTCCGGCCCCGCGGCGTCCGCGGGCGCGACCTCGTGGCCTTCACCCACCAGTTCGCCACCCTCCTCGAGGCCGGTCTGCCCCTCGATCGTGCCCTCGGCATCCAGGAAGGTCTCACCGCGAATTCCCGCCTTCGCGCCATCACCGAGGACGTGCGGAAGAGCGTCCGCGGCGGGACCTCCCTCGGCGAAGCGCTCGCCAAGCATCATCCCCGCCCCTTCTCGCGCCTCTACGTCAACATGGTGCGGGCCGGAGAGAAGGGGGGCGTGCTCGAGCAGACCCTCCGCCGTCTCGCCGAGTTCCTCGAGGAGGCGCAGGAGTTCCGCGACGCGCTCCTCTCCGCCCTCATCTACCCGACCCTTCTCGCCGCGGTCGGCGGGGCCGCCGTCATCTTCCTCATGACCTTCGTGATCCCGCGCTTCGCCGACATCTTCCGCGATCTCGGGAGCGCGATTCCTCTCCCCACCCAGGTCCTCCTCGTCATCAGCGCCTGGATTCGCACTTACTGGTGGGCCATCGCGGGAGCCGCCCTCGCGGTGGCCGTCGCCGTTCGCGTGTGGGTCGCCGCGCCGCACGGGCGACTGCAGGCCGATCGCCTTCTCCTGTCGCTGCCCGTGCTGGGTCCGCTCACGCTGCAGACCGAGGTCGCGCGCTTCGCCCGCATCACGGGCACGCTCCTCAAGAGCGGCGTACCCATGCTGGGTGCCCTCGCCGTAGTGAAGGAGATGATGAGCAACCAGGTCCTCGCCCATGCCGTGGACGGCCTCAGCGAAGGTGTGCGGGGCGGGGCGGGGCTCTCCAAGCCCATGGCGGATTTGCGTATCTTCCCCGTGCTGGCCATCCACATGGTCAAGGTGGGCGAGGAGACGGGGCGCCTCGACGAGATGCTCCTCAAGGTCGGGGCCACCTTCGAGAGCGACACCCGGAAATCCCTGAAGCGGCTCATTGCCCTGGTCGAGCCCGCCATCATCCTCGTCATGGGCCTCGTGGTGGGCTTCATCGTGGTCGCCATGCTCCTGGCCATCCTGTCCATCACGGATATCCCGATTTGACGCGCTGCATTCGTTGACGCCGAGGCGCCTCAAAGGCAATAATCGAAGCGCATGAGCCACCCGATCCGTATAGGGCGAGCCCTGCGGTGCCGCACGCGATTTGTCCTCGATTCCCGCGGCTTTTCCCTCATCGAGCTGCTGGTCGTCATCATCATCCTGGGCCTCCTCGCCGGCCTGGTCGGGCCGCGGCTGTTCGGCCGGGTCGGCCAGTCCAAGCAGGCGGCCGCCCGGGCCCAGATCGAGCTCTTCGGCGCCGCCCTGGACCAGTACCGCCTCGACGTCGGGTCCTACCCTCCGTCCGGGGCCGGGCTCGACGCGCTGGTGAAGAACCCCGGCGTGCCGAATTGGAACGGGCCCTACCTCAAGAAAAACTTCGTACCGGCCGATCCTTGGGGTAAGCCGTATCAATACAAGTGCTGCCCCGGGGACCATGGTGACTACGATGTTTGGACTCTCGGAGCCGACGGCGCGCCCGGAGGCGAGGGGGAGAATGCGGACGTCTCCTCCTGGACCGCCGCGAAATGACCAGAGGGCAGTCCCGGGGCTTCACCCTCATCGAGCTCGTCGTCACGCTGTTCGTCCTCACCCTGGCCGCCACGGTGGTGGCGCCCTCGGTGGTAAATGGAGTCGAGACGCTGAGGGCACGGACGGAGGCGGCCGGCCTCGCCACGTTCCTGCGTGGCGCACGCGAGCAGGCGGTGACTCACCAACGCGCCTATGAAGTCCAGGTGAAGAGCGAGGAGGGCATCGTCGAGCTCAGGACGGGCAACACCGTACCGGCCACGCGGAAGCTCGCCACCGGAGTGCGCGTCACCGTCGATCCGCCGGCCCGTGCCATCACCTTCCTGCCTCAGGGGCTGTCGAGCGGGGCGCGGCTCCGTGTCGAGCTTGGCGGGCGCGTCTATCTCGTCACCGTGGATCCCCTCACCGGGCGCGTTGCCACTACGCGGGTGGACGCGTGAGCGCGCGCGCCCAGGGCGGCTTCACGCTGCTCGAGGTGCTCGTGGCTATGGTCATCTTCAGCGTGGCCGTGGTCACGTTCATCCAGCTCGCCTCGCAGGGGCTGCGACTCCTGCGGGTGTCCGGCGAGCATCAGGAGGCGGTGATGCTGGCGGATCGCCTCGCCCGCGCCGCCGACGCGACCCGCGAGGGCGTAGAGACGGGTCACGAGGGCGCCTTCGATTGGGAGCGGCGCACCAAGCTCGTGACCATGCCACCCGATCTCGGGCCGATCGGCAGCGATGCGCCGCGCCTGTTCTCCTTGTCGGTGGCCGTGAAGTGGGGCGGCCGCTCCGTGGAGATCGCCACCCTGCGTCTGGCCCGCACCACGGCGACGCCATGACCCGCGAGCAGCGCGGCTTCACCCTCGTGGAAGTGGTGATCGCGCTCACCATCGTGGCCACGCTTCTCGTCGTGCTCTTCGCCGGGCTGCGCGTGGGCCTCGCAGCGTGGCAACGTGGTGACGAGCGCTCCCAGGCCCTGGAGCGGGCGCGCAGCGTGAATCAGGTCGTCACGCGCACCCTCGCCGGCACCTATCCATACCAGGCGGCGGCCACCGGCCGAGAGCCCGCCCACCTGCTCTTCGAGGGCGAGCCCGAGCGTGTCGCCTTCGCCACCACGGTAGCGCCCTTCCCTTCCGCCGATCCCGTAGCCTTCACCGCGGTGACCCTCGCCGTGACCACCGGCCCGGGTGGCGGGCTCGCCTTGACGCAGAAGGTGCTGCCCAACGAGAAGGCCTTCGATGCGGAGCTCCGTCCCGTGTTCGTGGACGGCGCCGTCACCCGCATCCGCTTCCGGTATCTCAAGGAGGCCAAGGGGGAGTGGACCGACCGGTGGGACGCGGCGAACGAAAAGGTCCTGCCCGTGTCCATCGAGGTGACCCTGACCATCGTGCAAGCGGGGCACGCGGTGGAGCAGCCACCCCTCATCGTCTCCGTGCCGGTGACCAGCTGATGCGCAGCGAGCGCGGCTTCGCCCTGGTCTCCGTGATGCTCGTGCTGGCGCTTCTCTCGGTGGTGGTAACGGAGTTCGCGATGTCCACGCGCCTCGAGGGCTCCATGATCCGCTCCTACCGCGACGGCGTCCTCGCCACTCACCTCGCCGAGGCGGCCGTGCAGCAGGCGCTCCGGGAGATCCTGGGTCCGGGCACGTTGGTCGCCATCGATGAGGATGGCTCCCTGACGTTCTACCGCGCCATCGATCCAGCGGCGGTGCCCGTCAAGGTGAGCCGGCTCCCGCGCCAGAAGGTCCCCCTCGGCACGGGCGAGTTCTCCTACCGCATCACCGATGAGGAGGCTCGGATCAACGTCAACACCGCCAGCCCCGATCGGATCGAGAGCCTCCTCAGCTCTGTGGGTCTCGACAAGCAGGCGCGGGACGTGGTGGGCGACTCCCTCCAGGACTGGAAAGATCCCGACGACCTCCATCGTGCCAACGGCGCGGAGAGCGAGGACTACTACCTGAAGCTGCCCGTGCCCTATCGAGCGAGGAACGGCGCCCTGCAGGACACCGCCGAGCTCCTCCAGATACGCGGCGTCACCCGAGAGATCTACACGGGCGCGGACGGACGCCCCGGCCTGGCCGACCTGGTCACCGTGGTCGGCCGCGACACCGTGAACATGAACACGGCGGCGCCCGCCGTGCTCACCGCGCTCGGGCTCTCCGCCGCCGAGATCAGTGAGATCGTCTCCGCGCGCGCTCGCACCCCCTACGCCACGGTGCCCGCCCGCTTCGGCGGCAAGGGGCTCGGCGTGGGTAGCGCGACCTTCCGCATCGAGGCGGAGGGCCGCATCGGCGGCGAGCCGCGCGCCCGTCTCGTCGCCATCGTGCAGCGCCAGTCGCAGCTCACCGTCACCGGCGGCGGCAGCTTCAAGGCCGCCGTGCTCTCCTGGCGGCCGGGAGAGCCATGAAGATACGCGCGGGGCTCCTGGTCAACGAGACGACGGTGACCCTCGCCCTCGTGTCCGGGCGCGGGCCGGTGGAGTGCCTGAGCTTCGACGCCGACGACAACCCGGGGGCACTCATCGCCGCCGAGCTGGAGCGGCGCGGCTTCAAGCGGCGCCGCCTCCGCGTGGGGCTCGACCGCTCCCTCGCCGTGGTCAAGATCCTCGAGCTGCCGCGCTCGGAGTCGACGGACCTCTCGCAGATGGTCCGCTTCGAGCTGGAGCGGCACGTGCCCTTCCCACCGGACGACATCGCCTGCGACTGGAGCTCGAACCCCGGGCGCACGGGCGGCCCCCTGCGCGTGCTCGTGGCCGCCTGCGAGCCGCGCCGCCTCGATCATGCGCTCCGGCTCGTGAACGAGTCGCGCCGGCGGCCCCTCGCCGTCTCCGTGGCCTCTCACGATCTCCGCTCGCTCCTCCCGCGCACCATCGCTCCCATCCGCGTGGTGTGGGCCCACCGCCACGACGGGCGGACCGATCTGGTCTTCCTCGGCCGCGGCACCGTGCGCATGAGCCGCGTCATCCCTGCAGAGACGCCGCAGGAGCTGGTGCGCGAGATCCAGCGCAGCCTCGGCCTCCTCGGGTGGCGAGACTGCGCGGCGCTCTGGGTCTCCGGCGACGAGACGGATCGCTTCATCTCCGCGCCGGTGCTCTCGGAGCTCCATACCGCGATCTCCGAGCCGCCTTTCGGCGAGGTGGGCCAGGCCCTCGTCGACTCCCTGCCCGACCAGCGACGGGGGGCGGCCATGCTCGCCCTCGCCGTGGCCGTGGGCTCGCGCCACCCGCGCATCAATCTCCTCCCCGTGGGCCTTCGCCCCCTGCGGGCATCGCGCGCGCAGCTCGTCACCGGTCTCATGCTCTGCCTCACCGTGCTGCTCGGGCTCGGCTACCTGGGCGCGCAGGTTTGGCAGCGCGAGCGGTACGTGCGACAGATCTCGCAGGAGATCCAACGGCTCGACTCGGAGGCCAAGTCCGTCGAGCGGCTCTCCGCCATGGTGACGAAGAAGAAGCAGCTCCTCGCCACCCTCCAGAGCGTGGAGGCCAAGGGCCTGCGCTCGCTGCCCTTCCTGCGCGACCTCACCTCGCTCGTGCCCCAGGACGCCTGGCTTCAGGCGCTCAACATGGATCCGCAGGGCGTGGAGCTGATCGGGCAGGCGGGCACGGCGAGCGCGCTCATTCCCGCTCTCGAGGCCTCGCCGTGGCTCGATCACGTCGAGTTCACGTCGCCGGTGACCAAGGGCCAGGGCAGGGAGCAGTTCCGCATCCACGGCGCCTGGGAGCGGCACTAGTGCCGGGCCAACTTGACTTCGCCACATCGACTCTGCCCTCGCCTCGCCGCAACGCGGCTCGGCTCGCAGAGCCACGTTCTCGGTCAGCCGCAACCCTCAACGCATACCCACATACGCCTCGGGTTGCGGCCTCCCTCGGGCCTCGTCTGGCTCGCAATTTGGCCCGGCACTCTGCGGGAGCACCCGAGCCGCGGGGATGCTCGCGGGAGGCGCACTAGATGCTGCCGAGCCTGAGCCGGCGTGAGCGCACCATCATCGTGGCCGCCGCGGGGGCGGCCCTCCTCGTCGCCCTCTACTTCTTCGTGGTCGAGCCCCTCCTCAGCCGTTATCGGGAGCTGGGCGAGCTCACGCCGGCGCGCGAGGCGACCCTGGACGCGCGGCGCCGTCTCATTGCCCAGCGTCCCCGCCTCATCGAGGAGCTGGCGGAGGTGAACACCACGGTCGAGAAGCAGACGGATCGCCTCCTCCCGGGAGCTACCGCGCCGCTGGCCGCGTCCGAGCTCCAGCGCGTGGTGAAGGAGGTGGCGGGCGCCGCGAACGTGGACGTGCGGAGCGAGCGCGTCCTTCCGCCCTCCGAGCTCGCCGGGCTCCAAGAGGTGCCCATCGAGCTCACGGTGGCGGGGAGCATCCGCGACACCGTCGACCTGCTCTTCCGCATCGAGCGAACGAATCGGCTCCTCACCGTGAAGGACCTGAAGGTGCGGGTGGTCGCCGTCGGCCAGCCGCGTGAGCTCATGACCACGCTCGTGGTCGCGGGCTACCTCCTACCCACCGGGGGGAGCAACTGATGCCGCGCCGCCTCCTCGTGCTCAACGTGGCGCTGGGGCTGGTGTGCCTGTTCTTCGCCGTCGGCATCGTGCGCGCGCTCCTCGTCAAGCATCCCTTGCCCAGGCCGACGACGCCGCGGGCCGTGGCACCCGCACCGCCCATGGTGACGGCGGCGGCCGGCAACCCCAGCGCCGAGGCGTACGCGGCGATCGCCGCCCAGAATCTCTTCAATCCCGGCCGCAGCGAGACTGCGTCGGCGACGGCCGCCACCTTGGCCGTGGTGAAGCCGATCCTCCACGGCGTCGTGATCGAGGGCGCGAAGAGCCGCGCCTTCCTGGAAGATCCCTCGGTCAAGCGCACCGGCGGCTACTCGGTCGGCGATTCGGTGGGCGGCGGCAGGATCCAGAAGATCGCCGACGATCGCGTGGTGATCGCGCGGCCCGAAGGCATCGTCGAAGTGCTGCTCCAGGATCCAAGCAAGCCGCGTCCGGTTGCGCCGGGGCCGGCGGGCCCCGTGGTGACCGTCCCGGGACAGCCGGTACCGGGACAGCCCGTGCCGGGGCAGCCGTTTCCCGCCCCCGGCCAGGTCGCCCCGGTGCCCGTGCAACCCGCCCCGCTCGTACAGGCTCCGCCATCGGCGCCCGTCCAGGTCGCGCCACCGCCTCCACCGGGCGCGCCGCCCGCCCAGCAGCCGGCGATTCCCCCCCAGAACCGGCGCCGTTTACCGTTGGGCCAGGGCAATGACTAGCCGGCGCCTCCTCGCCCAGCAGCCGGCGATTCCCCCCCCAGAACCGGCGCCGTTCGCCGTCGGGCCGGGGCAATGACTAGCCGGCGCCTCCTCGCGCTGCTCCTCGCGACAACGCTCACGCTCTCGGCCTGCGCCTCGGGCCCGTCGGGCCGCGTCACTCCGCCCAATCCGCCGCCCCCGCGCGTCGAGGTGCAGGCGGAGCCCGCGACTCCTCCGCCTCCCGCTCCGTCGCCGCTGACGCCGCCACCTCCGCCGCCCCCGTCGCCCCCGCTCTCCGTGGGACCGGTGCGACCACCCGAGCCGCCCGCACCGACGCCGCCGCAGGCGCCCCTGCCTCCGCCGCCGGCGCCTTCCGGTCCGGGGGCGACGCCGAGCATCGTGTTCAACTTCGACAACGCCGACGTCGAGGTGGTGATCCAGGCCGCCGCGGAGATCGTGGGCTTCAACTACGTGCTCGCGCCCGCCGCGCGTGGCCGCAAGGTCACCGTGCAGACCATCGGACGCATCGCCAAGGACGACGTGTTCAACGTCCTCCTCACCATCCTGGACGTCAACGGTCTCACCGCGGTGAAGTCGGGCAACGTGTACCGGATCATCCCGCGCGAGGGCGCGCCTCAGACGTCGATCCGCACCGTGGTGGGCACCGAGGTCGACCCCTCGCGGCCCGGCGACGAATTCGTCACCCAGATCGTGAGCCTTAAGTACATCAGCGCGCAGGACGCGGTGAACCTCCTGCGTCCCTTCGTGGCGGGCCAGGGCGCGGTGAACCTGCACCGCGAGACCAACCTCATCATGATCACCGACACGTCGGCGAACATCCGGCGGCTCCTCGATATCCTCAAGCTCGCCGACGTGAAGGTCTCCGTCGACGAGCTTCAGATCATTCCCATCCGGAATGCCGATGCCCAGGAGCTGGCCGCGCTCCTCAACCAGATGTTCTCCACGGGCCGACTCCGCACCGCGGCGGCGGCCCTCGGGCTCCCGGTGGCGCCCCCGCCGCCTCCGGTGCCGGGCGCGCCGCCGCAGGTGCGCCCGCCGGGCAGCGACGTCACGGGCGCTCCCGTGGACCAGGCCCCGCTGATCGTGGCGGAGCGCCGGTCCAACTCGCTGGTCGTCCACGCCCGCAAGCCGGAGATGGATCTCATCCTCCAGCTCGTGGCCAAGCTCGACGTGGACATCTACGGCGGCCAGCGCGTCTTCATCTACTTCGTCGAGAACAGCAAGGCCAAGGATCTCGCGGCCACCCTCGAAGCCATCTACGGACGCCCGACGGGCACGCGCGCCGCCGCCTTGCCCGGGGCCGCTCCCGGTGCCCTGCCCGGTCTCGCGACACCACCGCCCGCGCCCGCCCTGCCGCGCGTGCCCGCCGCGGGCGGGGCCGAGATCGGCGCCACCATCACCGAGCTCCGTTTCATCGCGGACGAGGTGACCAACGCCATCATCGTCACCACCTACCCGCGCCTCTGGCGGGACATCGAGGAGACGATCAAGAAGCTCGATCGCCTCGCCCGCCAGGTCCTCATCGAGGTGCTGGCCGCCGAAGTCACCCTCACCGACGAGACCAAGCTCGGCATCGAGTGGGCGGTGCGCAGCGGCAAGTTCACCATCACCAACACCCAGAACAGCGGCACCTCGGGCACCGGCACCACCCCCACGCCGCCGGCAATGGACTTCCTAAGGGCCGGGACTCTCGTTCCCCCCGGCCTCAACATGTTCGTGGCGGCCAGCGACTTCGTGGCGGCCCTCAACGCGCTGGCCAGCCTGAACAAGGTCAACGTGCTCTCGAGTCCGTCCATCATGACGAGCGAGAACAAGAAGGCTGTCATCAACGTCTCGCAGTCCGTGCCCATCGTGACCTCGCAGCAGGTGCCGGTGTCCGCGGGCGGCAACACGGGCAACTCGATCACCCAGGCCGTCGAGTACAAGGACGCGGGCATCATCCTTACCGTGACCCCGCGCATCGGGGAGCACGGCACGGTATCCCTCGACGTCAAGCAGGAGGTGAACGACGTCGGCCAGAACGAGCCCCCGCCCATCAACTCCCCGCGCTTCACCAAGCGGGAAGCGGAGACGTCGGTGGTCCTCCTCAACAATCAGACCCTGGTCCTGGGCGGCCTCATCCAGACCCGGCGGACCTACGTCAAGGTCGGCATCCCCTTCCTCAACAGGATCCCCGTGCTCGGCTACCTCTTCGGGTCCACCGACGAGAAGATCGAGAAGACCGAGCTGCTCCTCCTCATCACCCCGCGCGTGGTGGGCACGGCGGTGGACGCCGCGCGCGTCACGGATCGGATGCGCAACACCACGCCCGAGCTCGAGCAGTCCTTCAAGCTGGCGCCGCGCCAGCTCCCGCCCACCGCCACGCCGCCGCCGCTACCCGAGCCGCGCTTCGTTCCTCCGCCCTCGAACCGCTGACGCGCGGCGCGGGCTCCCGCCCTCGCGTCCTCGGGAGCGGTGCTAGGATAGGCGCACCTTACTGCCCAGGAGGCGTCATGCCAGAGTCCATTCCCGCATCGCTCATCATCGACACGCTCAAGGACACCTTTCGCGAGGCGCGCAAGGGGCTCGCGGCGGAGGTGGCCGAGCCGCCCCAGCACTCGCATCTCGGCTGGATCCTGAGCGTGCCCGACACGCATCAGAAGACGGTGCTGGCCGCCCTCGACAAGGAGGAGCAGATCCGCGTCCTCACCTGCGCCACCGAAGACGAGGCCGCGACCATCGCGGGCGGCCTCTACATCGGGGGGGAGCCCGTGGTGCTCATGATCCAGCACGCGGGGCTGTACGCCTCCGTGAACACGCTGCGGGGCGTGGCCATGGACGGTCGCATCCCGACCTTCTACATGATCGGGCTCCTGAGCCGCGAGAAGGACAAGGCGCCGCGCGAGTCGCGGCACTCCATGGTCCGCTACTGCGAGCCGCTCCTCGACACCTTCGGCATTCCCCACGCCACCCTCGAGGGGCCCGACGACGTGCACTACATCCCCGAGTACTATCGCCTGAGCCGTCAGCGCAAAGGCCCCGCGGTGGTCCTCGTCGGACTGGAGACCGCCTAGCCATGGCCGCCGACGCGAAGACGCACGAGATGAAGCCCATGAAGCCGGAAGAGGTGCTGCGTCTGATCGCCGCCCAGCGCGGCGCCGCCATCTGCGTCCCCACCATGACCACGGGCCCCGAGTGGCGCGCCATCGCCCCCAACGATCTCTCCGTGGGCTGCGTCGGCTTCATGGGCGGGGCTTCGTCGCTGGGACTGGGGCTCGCCCTCGCGAGGCCCGACCGGCGCGTGCTCGTCCTCGACGGCGACGGCTCGCTCCTCATGCAGCTCGGATCGCTCGCCACCATCGCGGGCGCGGCCCCGCGCAATCTCGTGCACTTCCTGTTCAAGAACGGCGTGTACCAGACCTCGGGGGCCCAGTGGATCCCCGGCGGCCTCACCGTGGACTTCGTGACCATGGCGAGGGGTGCGGGCTATCGCGCGGCCCTCGCCATCCACGACATCGAGGACTTCAGAAAGCGCCTGCCGGAGATTCTCACGATGGAGGGCCCCGTGTTCGTTGAGCTCCACACGGGCCTCGCCGAGCAGACGCCGATGACGGCGCGGGGCGGGGTGCCCTTCCCCGAGCAGGTGACGAAGCTGCGCGCCAAGCTCCTTAGGCCTCGCGCTACCGCGTAACGCGGATCCTTCACGAACACCCGGAACGCGAGGCGGGCGGGTCCCGTCGTCGGGGGGAGGGGTGCGCTCATGCTGCGTCACCCGCTCGCCTGATTCGCCGCCCTCCGGGCGGCGCGCAGGACGAGGGGTCCCACTCCGCCTGAGCGCACCCCTCCCCCCGCCACCACCCGGCCGGTCGTACGTGCAGCGTTCGCAAAGAATCCGAGCTCGAGCCCGGGCGAGACACCACAAGCCGCCGCTCCCGCCCGGACGCGTGTTCCCGCGTAACCGAGCGCGAGCACGCACCGGCGTGTTCGCGGCCTCGGCGCGGCCGTTCGCTCGCGGGGAGAGGTGGGAGGAGGCGTGTTAGAATCGCCCGCGCCGCCACATCATCGGTAGCGCGCCAAGGGAGGCTCTGTTCGGATGGGGCAATTCGGCATCGGCCAGTCGCTGAAGCGCGTCGAGGACGTGCGCCTCCTCCGCGGGGAAGGCCGATTCCACCACGACGTGAACCTTCCCGGACAGGTCCACATGGCGGTGGTGCGCTCGACGCACGCCCACGCGAGACTCCGCGGCATCGACGCGATCGCCGCGCGCGGCGCGCCCGGGGTCATCGCGGTCTTCACGGGGGCCGACGTGGACGGCCTCAGCACCATGAAGATGACCCTCAAGCGCAAGCGGCCCGACGGCTCGCCCATGTTCGCCCCGCCGCATCGCGGCCTGACCCAGGACCGCATCCGCTACGTGGGCGATCCCATCGCGCTCGTCATCGCGAGCACGGCGGCCCAGGCCGCCGACGCCGCCGAGCTGGTGCGCGTCGACTACGAGCCGCTGCCCGCCGTCACCTGCACCGCGGACGCCATCGGAGGGCCCGCGGTGTGGGACGAGTGTCCCGACAACATCTCGAATCTCTTCGAGGTCGGGGACAGGACGGGCACGGAGGCCGCCTTCGCCACCGCGGCTCACGTGGTGCGCCGGCGCTACGTCATCACGCGCGTGCATGCGCAGTACATGGAGCCGCGCGGCGCCCTCGGCGTGTACGATCCCGGGGAGGACCGCTACACCCTCCACGCCGACGTACAGTATCCGCATCGCGTGCGGAACGCGCTGGCCAGCAACATCTTCCAGGTGCCCGAGCACCAGATCCGCGTCATCGCGGGCGACATCGGCGGCGCCTTCGGCACCAAGGGCTGGCAGTACCCGGAGCATCGCCTCACCCTGTGGGCGGCGCGCAAGCTCGGGCGCCCCGTCAAGTGGGCGTGCGAGCGGCGCGAGGCCATTCCCGCCGACGAGCACGCGCGGGACAACGTGAGCGACGCCGAGCTCGCCCTCGACGCGGACGGACGCTTCCTCGCCCTCCGCGTGAAGACCCTCGCCAACGTCGGCGCCTATGTCTCCTCGGACCGCAACCTCCTCGCCACCTTCTCCAACGTCCCCACCCTGGTCGGCGTCTACGCCTTCCCCGTGGCGCATGCCCAGGTGCTGTCCGTGCTGACCAACACCAACTCCACCGCGCCCTATCGCGGAGCGGGGCGTCCCGAGGCGACCTACGTGATCGAGCGCCTCATCGACGACGCCGCGCGCGAGCTCGGCCTGGACCGGGTGGAGCTGCGCCGCCGCAACCTCATCGCGCCCACCGCCATGCCCTACCAGACCGCGCTGGGGGTGACCTACGACTGCGGCGAGTTCGCCAAGAACATGCAGACGGCCCTCGACATGGCCGACGTGGCGGGCTTCGCCCCGCGCCTCGAGGCCTCGCGCGCGCGGGGGCGCCTGCGCGGCTGGGCGGTGGTGAATCCCATCGAGCAGGCAGCGGGTCCTCAGCCGGAGTTTGCGGAGATCCGCTTCTCCCCCAGCGGCAGCGCCACCGTCTTCATGGGCTCGAAGAACCAGGGCCAGGGGCACGAGACGACCTTCAAGCAGATCCTCTACGAGCGGCTCGGCCTCGATCCGCGCGAGGTGCGCTACATCGACGGCGACACCGATCGCGTCGCCTTCGGCATGGGCACCATGGGCTCGCGCTCCACGGTGATCGGCGGCTCCGCGCTGTGGACGGCTGCCGACAAGGTCATCGCCAAGGGGCGGAAGATCGCCGCGCGGCTCCTCGAGGCGGCGGAGGCGGACATCGTCTTCGCCGAGGGCAGGTTCACGGTGGCGGGCACGGACAAAGCGGTGGCTCTCAAAGAGGTGGCGCGCGCCGCCTTCCAGCCCGCCCAGCTCCCGCCCGGCGTCGAGCCCGGCTTCTACGAGACGGGCACCTTCGCGCCCAAGCAGGCGACCTGGCCCAACGGCTGCCACGTCTGCGAGGTGGAGGTGGACCCGGACACCGGCGCCGTCGCCCTCGACCGCTACGTGATCGTCGACGACGTGGGCACGGTGATCAATCCCCTCACCCTCAAGGGACAGATCCACGGTGGGGTCGCCCAGGGCGTGGGGCAGGCGCTCATGGAGCAGGTGGTCTACGAGCCCGAGTCGGGCCAGCTCCTCACCGCCTCGTTCATGGAGTACGCCGTGCCGCGCGCCGACACGATGCCCGACATGGTCATCCACAGCAATCCGGTGCCGACCAAGCTCAATCCTCTCGGGGCCAAGGGCGCCGGAGAGGCCGGCACGGTCGGCGCCCTCCCCGTCGTCATCAATGCGGTGATGCATGCCCTGGAGCCGCTCGGCGTGCGGACGTTCGACATGCCCGCGAGCAGCGACCGCGTCTGGCACGCCATCAAGACCGCACGCGACGCTCACCTCCAACCACGACCGGAGTGACCATGGGACTGCTCGACGGAAAGACCGCACTCGTAACGGGAGCCGGACGCGGCATCGGCCGCGGCATCGCCATCGCGCTGGCCAAGGCGGGCGCCAAGGTGGTCGTCAACGACCTCGGCACGGGCCTGGACGGCGAAGGCACGGCCACGAGCCCGGCCGCCCAGGTAGTGGACGAGATCGTCAAGGCTGGGGGCACCGCCGCCCCCAACTACGGCTCGGTGGCCGACTACAAGCAGGCCACGGAGATGGTCGAGCAGGTGATCAAGGCGTGGGGGCGCATCGACATCCTCGTCAACGTGGCGGGCATCCTGCGCGACCGCATGATCTTCAACATGACCAAGGAGGAGTGGGACGCCGTGCTCGCCGTGCACCTCGCCGGGACCTTCTTCTGCACCCGCGCCGCCTCCATCGCCATGCGCGAGCAGAAGGGGGGGCGGATCATTAGCATGTCCTCGGTCTCCGCCCTGGGCGCGCCGGGCCAGCCCAACTACGCGGCGGCCAAGGCGGGCATCATCGGCCTCATGTGGTCCACCGCCAATGCCATGGCGAAATACGGCGTGACGGCCAACTCCATCATGCCGAGCGGGGCTACCCGCATGATCGACTCGACCCCGCGCGGCAAGAAGATCTTCGAGGAGACCGGCAAGTGGCCGAGTGAGCAGGCCATCGGCACCGAGCGCGACCCCGACAACGTGGCGCCCCTCGTGGTCTTCCTCTCGAGCGACGCGGCCGTCCACGTCAACGGGCAGGTCTTCCACTCCTTCGGCTACGGCTACACCGTCCTCGCCCAGCCGCAGGCCATCCGCCGCATCGACGCCGATCGCCGGCTCGAGCCGGAGGAACTGGTCAAGCTCCTGCCCGACACCTTCGGCACCGGCCTCCACGATGCGGTCGGCACCAACTTCGGCCGCACGCTCCACGAGCGGCCCAAGGAGGAGTGGAAAGATTTGGGCAAGGGCGTGCGCTTCTGGCAGTGGCCGCGGGAGGAACGTTGAAGAACGTGCTGCTCACGTCGCGGCCGCGGGAGGAACGTTGAAGAACGTGCTGCTCACGTCGCGGCCGCGGGAGGAACGTTGAAGAAC
>Ga0075425_100000853_pt1 | contig 29210 bp, 23 predicted proteins | sample SoiMethybrSBSTD4_FD_75300 | JGI IMG/M metagenome (GOLD analysis project Ga0075425, IMG submission 75300) | Bulk soil microbial communities from a Populus tree surrounding site in Tennessee, USA - Soil MetaG P. TD hybrid SBSTD4 | ecosystem: Environmental > Terrestrial > Soil > Tree plantation...
GGCGCCGACGGACCATCGTCGCGAGTCGCCAGGGTCTTCGATCTCGGGCATAACCGCGAGTTTCTGTTCGGCGTGGAGCACGAGTACACCGACGTCGCCTTGCGCGATCCGACCCGGCTTCACTGCTTCATCGATCGTCGTCTGGCGCGCGGCTACATCGGATGGATTGTGGCGGGCGTCGGCGTCGTGCAGGTCGGCATCGCGGGACGCCTTCGTCGTGGCCGCACGACCGCGACCGAAGCGATGGGCGCCTTCATCGAGAAGATCGCGGCGATCGCCGACTTCCGACACTCGACGCCGGTGTCGGTGCGCGCCGGCATGATCCCGTGCGGAGGCGTCGTTTCACCGGTAGCGGCTCGTCGCGTGATGCTGGTTGGTGACGCGGCGGGAATGGTGTCGCCGGTCACCGCTGGAGGAATTCACACCGCGCTGAAACACGGCCTGGCGGCGGGGCACGCGATTGCCGATTTCCTCAACGGCAAGAGCGACGATCCGAGCGAGACGTTCGTGCGGTCGTATCCGAGGTTTCGCACCAAGCGGCTGCTGCGATTCCTGTTCGATCACTTCCAAAGCGATCTCGCCTTCAACGTGCTGCTGGGCACGGCGCCCGTTCGCGCCGCGGCGAGCGTCGTCTACTTCCACCACAAGGGCGTGTTCGGACCGCCGTAGGGGCCGCCCGATCCGCCGTAGGGGCCGCCTTCAGGCGGCCCCTATTTCTTTCGCAATTCGTCGTAGACGAGCTGCATGTTCGCGCGCACCGACAGATCAGCACGGTGCGCGTTCGCATGATCCGTCCTCCCCTGGGTCCGGCTGAAGCCGGACACTACGTCTCCGGGCCGCCTAAAGGCGGCCCCTACGTACCTAAAGGCGCCCCTACGTACCTAAAGGCGGCCCCTACGTACCTGAAGGCGGCCCCTACGTACCGGCCTTTCCGATCGCGATCAAATTGCGATCGGTTCGGATGTACCAGCGACCGTCGACGAGTGCAGGTGTGGCCAGCGTCGTCTCATCGAGCTTGTTGACGTGCAGCATCTCGAACGTCGGACCCGCCTTCAACACGAACGTCTCACCATCGTCGTTGGTGAAGAACACCTTGCCGTCGACGGCAACCGGAGAAGCGGAAAACCCTTCACGCTGCGCGACACCGAGCCGTCCCTGCCACAGCACTTTGCCGGTCATCGCCTCGAGGCACGTCACGATCGAGGCCATGTCGTTGATCATGTAGAGATGCTCGCCGTAGAGAATCGGCGACGGGACGAACGGCGACCCGCGCGGACTCGTCCATGCGACGTGGGTCTTGGTGACGTCGCCCTTTCCTCCCGGGCGAATCGCCAGCGTCGGGCCGGCGCGCCCCGACGAGCAGAACACCATGCCATAGCCAACGACCGGCGTCGGAATCACTTCGTCGGTCGTTCCGCGGCAGCTCCAGATCTCCGCGCCAGAGTCCGGATTGTACGCGCGCACGGTCCACTGGCTGCTGACGATGATCTCGTCGTGGTCGCCGACGCGTACGGCGATCGGCGTGCCCCATCCGACCTGAGCATCGCGCCGCGTGCGCCACAACTCGCGACCGGTGCGGGTGTCGAACGCCGCGACGAATGAATCGCTGAACTGATCCTGATAGAGGATCAATCGATCTTTGTAGAGCAGCGGCGATCCTGCGGTGCCGTGATACGCGTCCATGCGGCCGAGATCGTGGTGCCACACCACCTTGCCGCTCATGTCGACGGCCAGCAGCCCGCGCGCGCCGAACGATGCGTAGACTCGTTGACCATCCGTCGCCGCAGTGGCCGACGCGAATCCGTTCTTGTAGTGGTTGCCGTATGGCGTCTTGCCTTCGGGCGCGAACGCTTCCCACTGCTTCTGCCCGTCGCTGCGCCGGAACGCCACGATCGATAGCCGGCGTCCGTTGTCGTACGCAGTAGTCAGAAAAATGCGATCGCCCCACACGATCGGCGACGAGTTGCCGCCGCCAGGAACGGGCACTTTCCAGGCCACGTTCTGCGTAGCGGACCAGGTATCTGGATAGCCGCCGCCACTCGCGAGACCCTGTCCAGACGGACCGCGCCAGCGAGCCCAGTACTTCGCGCCTTCGCCGTCGTCGGCCACCATCCTGACGCCATCGCCCGGCGTCTGGCTCGCGAGCTTCGAGGCAGCCGCCGTCGCTAAGCCGATGCCGATCACGAGACACGCTAAGGGGCGAAGTGGATTCATCGCGAGTCGATCACCGGCGGGTCTGAAGACCCGCCGCTACGTACCCTTCCTTCGTTGGCCGATCGCGTAGAGGAACGACGCCGTGCGAACGAAGATCTGGCCTTCCGAAATCGCGGGCGAGCTCAGGGTGTAGTCGCCGAGATCGTTCTCCGCGAGCAGCGTGAACTTCGGTCCGCTCTGGACGACGCTCGTGACGCCATCTTCATCGGTGATGTAGATCTTCCCGTCGGCGAGCACGGCCGATCCGCTGAACGTCGCATTGCGGAGCCGCTGCGGACCGTAGACCGTCTTGCCCGTCTTGGCGTCGAGACAGAACATGATGCCGCGATCGTTGATCGAATAGAGATAGGTACCGTCGGTCACCGGCGTCGGCACATCCGGACCGTTGTTGAACGACCACAGCACGTGCGATCGCGTCACGTCGCCGCGGCCGCCGGCCTTCAACGCCAGCAGTGGACGCTCTTTCGACGGCGCGAAGATCATGTCGCCGAGCACGAACGGCGAGGCGACGATGCGATAGCTGCCGTCGTTGCGCGGGTTTAAGCCGTCGGCGCGCCACAACTCTTTGCCCGTCCCAGGATCGTGCCCGGTTACGACGTCACCGCCGGTGATCACGATCTCGGTGCCGCCCGCATGACGCAGCAATGCCGGAGTGGTGTACGCGTCCGGCGATTCGAATTGCGCGCGCGTCAGACGCGTCGTTCGCCACACGGTCTTGCCGGTCATCTTGTCGATGCGCATCAGGTACGACGGATCGTCAGTGTGCATCCCGTGCAGCACCTGCACATACAGCGCATCTTCGAACAGAAGAGGAGACGAGGCGTAGCCCCATTGGAGACCGAAGCGGCCGTAGTCCTGCTGGATGCTGCGCATCCAGATCTCTTTACCCGTGAAGTCGAACGCCTTCAGGATGCCGGTGCCGGTCATCACCCACACCAGGCTGCCGTCGGTGACCGGCGACGGCGACGACATGTTCTGCTTCATCATCCGGCGGTTGCCGATGCCCAATGGCCGCTTCCAACGCACCGCGCCTGTTGTGCGATCGACATCCCAGAACCACAGCTCGTTGCCGTCACCAACGTTCAGAAAGACGTGATCGCCCCACACAATCGGCGTCGACCCTGAATACTCGGGCGTCTTCAGCTTCCACGTCACGTTCTCGGTCGTCGACCACTTGGTCGGCAGGTTCTTCTCGGCACTGATGCCGTTGAGCGACGGTCCGCGCCACTGCGGCCAGTGTTCGGCCGCGCCGCGCGCTCCGGCGAGCATCGTCAAGACCACGACTGCGGCCACAACTCTCATGAGGGTCTATTCCGAATGCAACGCGGTCACGAGAGGAATCGATGTCGCGGCACGCATGGCTACGACCGAGGATATCAGACCGGTGATGAACACCGCGCCGAGCAAAGCCGCGCCGCTCGACGTCAGCGGCACGCGACCGCCGCGTTCGAGCACGGCTGGCAGGATCGCCAGGCCCGCGCAAACAGCACCCGCCAGCAGTCCACCGCCCACGAGCAGCGCGTTCTCTGCGACCACCATCAACAGCACGTGCTGGCGACGATATCCGACGGCGCCCAGCAGCGCGAGCTCCCGGCGCCGCTCGAGCACGTTGCGGACCAGCACGGCCGCGAGGCCGACGGTGCCCAGCAAAAGGCCAAGACCGCCGAGCGTCTGGAACGTCGAGAGATACGTGTTCTCCACTTGATGGAACTGCGCCAGCCGCTGCGCGGTGCCGGTCGCATTCGCACCAAGATCGGTGAGGCGATCGTTGATGCGCGCTGCCACGTCGGCAGCACGATCGCGCGCCGCGTCGACCAGCAGCACGCGATAGCCTTCCTGCGCGGGGAACAGGGCAACGAAGTTGCCCTGAGACATCAGCAGCTCGCCTTGAAAGATGCTGTCGCTCAGCGACGCCACCAGGCGCAGCCGAATGTCGCGATCGCCGCGTACGATCCGCATCTCGTCGCCGAGCTGCTTGTGCAGCACGTAGGTCATCGAGTTGGCGTCGGCGATCACCGGAATCGCGCCGTCGGGTTCGCGACGCGTGAGCAGCAGCCACGGATTGGCGCGTTCGGCATCGGTCGTCGCAACGGACGACTGAAAGGCGAATCGTCCCTTGGCGAGAAAGGCATCGGTCGGCGCAAGAATGCGCGGGTTCTTCGGCTCGTACAAATTCAAACAGCTCGCATCGTCGCCCGGCAGCAGGCGGAACGGTTCGAACGTGATCGACGAATCGAGATCGAAGAGGTTGAGCGCTTCGCGGCCCGCGCGCGAGTTTGGATCCTGCACGATCGGCAACAGCGTCTCGACGATGAGCGAGTAGCCGCCCACGCCGGTGTGAGGACCCGTCTCACCCTGCGTATCCCCGCGGCGGAACGCGTCGACCGAAATCAGGATGAAGGTCGCCGACGCGATCACCGCCATCGACAGCACACTGCGGCCCGGCCGGTAGCGTGCGCTGCGCCAACCGAGCTTCGACACTTGCCGCCATCCGCGTCCGTCGATCGCGCTGTGAACAGGGCGGCGAAGCGCGAAGGCATAGGCGCACAGCGCGGCACCAAGCAGCGCACTGGCGCCTCCGAAGAACGCGCTGGCCGCGTCGGCCACCTTCATCGCGCCAGCAACGAGCAGCAGGATCCCGATCAGCGCGAGTGCTGCGGCTGCCGCCATCAGACGGCCCCGTCTGTCGTAGTGTCCGCCTTTTGGCGGACCGTCGATTTCTCCGGCGAGCAGGCTGCGCTCGGAGACGCGCTTGAGCGATCGCAGCGTCCACCCGATGCACAGCACCGAGATGACGACGCCGCTGGCGGCGCCGATCACGAGCGATGCGGTCGACACGTGCAGCGTCAACGCACTCGTGCCGACCGCGCCAATCCACCACGTACGCAGTCCGTACATGATCCCGGCCGCGTATCCCACCGCGCCGATGACGCCGAGCAGGCTTCCAACGATCGAGAGCACGAGCCCCTCGGCCAGGAACACGCGCCGGACATGACGAGGTCCGAAGCCGACGGCGCGCAGGAGGCCGACTTCTCTGCCCCGCTGCTCGACGCCAAGCTTGAAGAAGAGCGCCGCAAGCACGAGCGCGGAGATCACGAGGAAAAAGCTGAAATAGACGAAGTACTCGCCGAAGTCGGTGGCGCCACGCGACGCGCTGAGGCTCTCATCGCGGACGTCGCGCACCGTGATACCGAGCGCGAGCGGATCGGCGGCCGACCGGAGACGCGCTTCGAGGTCAGCGCGGGCCGCTTCCAGCGAGCGATCGGCCCCTGGCGTTACCCGGATCGACGTCATCTCGCCGTAGCGGGTGCGCCACAGTCTCTGCCCGACCTCGAGCGATACGAACGCCTTCGGCGTCGTCCGATGCTGCTCCCAGTACTGCTCGTCGATCTTGCGGACGCGTTTCAGGTCGACAGGGAATGGCGGGTCCCAGTCGTCCAACGTGGGCTTGTCGCTGATGCCCGGAAACGCAGGAGCCATGTCACGATCGCCAGCGGCGATCGGCACAATTGCCGCCACGCGAAACGTCGCGTTCCTCGTGACGAGCTGGCCCGGCTCTTCCCACGCGTAGTAATCCATCGTCAACGGATCGCCCACGCGCGCACGGAGATCGGTCGCCGCCCACTCGTTGAGGATTAATTGGGGTCGGAGGTCATTTGTGGAGGACAGTGTCCTCCACAAATGACCTCCGACCCCATTTTCGACCGCCGTCACGAGCGAGTACGGGATCTCGCGATCGCCGACACGCATCGTGTTGGCGAGGTAAGTGAAAAGCGGTTGCCCTTTTGTTCCCTGTCCGGTCAGCGCCTTGTCGACCGCCGCCGCGTGCGCGTCATCCAATACGCCCGCACTCGATCCGACACTCAGCACACTTTGCGACTCGACTGCCTTCACCGACAGCCCGAGGTCTGCAAGCTGGCTGCGCTCGCGCACCATCGACTCGATCGCGGCTCTCGATCCGGTTGCCCTATCTTTGGCCGACACGAGTATCGCGTTCACGCGACCGTCGATCTCGAGATCCTGCTGCATGCGCGAGAGCGGCACGAACACAGCGAGGACCTCGCCCTGCTTCGCCTCGAGCGCGAACTCGCCAAGCAACGAGGCCGGCAGCACGCGTCGCACGGCCAGCCGCATCGTTCGACCGAGATTCTCGCGGCGCCCGTGCAGCGACTCGAGCGGGACGTCAGTCGGGCGCTGCGTGCGAACCAGCACCGCATCCGACTCTTTGGCGCCCACGCGAGCGGCGAGCGCGGGACTCAGAAATGCCTCGCGGTCGCTCGGGCCGTTGACGCCGGTGACGCCGTGAAATCGCCAGAACCGATCGTCCACGCCGTACACACGCACATCGCCCGCCGTTCGCCCGCTCTCCTGGCCGGTGACGAACGCCTGCGCGACCACCAGTGGCGCGATCGCCGAGAAGTGCTGCGCGAACTGGCCGTTCGCGCTGATGTCCTCCGCCAGCTGCTGTCGAAAGAACGTCGCCGACGCGACGATGACGTCGGTCTTGCCCAGGCGGCCGAGCACGAGATCTCGCAGGCTGCCACGAACAGAGTCGCCGACGAGCAGCGCGCCCGCAAGAACGGCAACTGCGGTGGCAACGCCCAGCACGACGGCGAGATGGCTGCGCCAGTAGTAGGTCACGCCGCGCAGGACCAGTCTCAGCACGACTACTGACCTGCCTGATATCCGGCGCGTGCGCGGATGGTTGCGCGGCGGTTCTTCAGACGTACCTCGAGACGATGCCAGCCGTCCTTCGCGACACCGACGGGCGAATAGCTCAAGAGGTATCGGTTTCTGAATTCGTCGAGGATGCGGAGAAACGTCACCGACAGATCCTTGGTCGATGCGATCTTGATGAGCCCTCCACCGGTGAGCCTGCCCAATTCGTCAAGGAACTTCGAGTCCTCGGCGTCGCGCGATGATGCCGCGTACACCACGATGTCCGCGCGGCGTGCCGAGTCGAGCACACGCTCGGGAGCGAGCCAGCTGGCCGTGTCGAGTCCGTCGCTGAACACGATCAACAGATTGCGCGCCCCATCGTCCCCCGCAAGGAGCGTCGCCGCGTGCGTGCCATCGACCAGCGACGTCTCGCCAAACGGCACTACCTCCTCGAGGGTGTCGCGAACGCGCGCGATCTCAGGGGTCAGCCGCTCCCGCAGCAGGACCAAATTGCTGAACGTCAGCAGTGCCGCCTTATCGTCCTTCGTCAGCCGGTCGAGCAGCGCCCGACACGCCTTCTGCAGATCATCGAGCCGATCACCCGACACGCTGGCGCTCGTGTCGAGCGCGAGGATCACGTTCAACGGGATCTGCTGGAAGCTGACGAGATCCACCGTCTGCGCGACGCCGTTGTCGCGGACCTCGAAATCGCTCGGCTGCAGGCCGCGGATCACGCCGCCGCGATCGGTCACGAAGGCGTCGACACGAATCGCTTCGAGCTTCGACGAGAACGTGGGCTGCTGCGCCTCCGCCCTCGCAGGAGACAGGCCGACGCCCGCCAGCGTCACACCCGCCATCACGATCACTGTCGCTCGGCATCTCGTCATCGGCCGCCGTTCTCGATCGCCTTGTGCAGCGCCGCCAACGCCTCGTCGGCCACGCGCCCGGCGGCAATGTCGTACACCCACCACGCATCGTCTCGCGCCTCCCCTTGCGGTTCCTGTTCCGCGAGGGTCAGCAGCGCCTCCCGCGCCGCGGCACGATCGCGGCCCGCGGCAAGCCGACTGATTGCCAGGCGCGGTGATTGCGCCGTTGGCGACAGTTCGGCTGCACGTTCATACGCGCGACGGGCCTCATCGTCTTTACCGAGCGCTTCCAATTCGCCGCCAAGAAACAGCGCCGCGTAGTACTGCAGCAGCGGTCCCTGCACAGCCGCCACTTTCTGGAGCTCGACGAGCGCCTCCTCGTGACGCCCTCGCTCCCCCATCACGCGAGCGTAGCGAATGCGCGCCTCCTCGAAGTCCGGCGCGACCTCGAGCGCGCGTTTGTAAAAGCGCTCGGCGAGCGACAGTTCGTCGTTTCTCGATCCGATGGCGAATATCACACCGGCAGGCACGTCGGCCTTTCGCATCGCCGATTGACGACGTGCGCTGCCCATCGTTTCATGCAGCACAGCTCTCAGGAACAACAGATCCGGATTCCTTGGAAAGAGCTCGATGGCACGGACGAAGTGCGCGGGATCGAGATCGCCGACCGAGATCAAATGCGCGCACGTCGCGATGTACCACAAGCGCACGGTCTCGTCCGCGCCTGGGCCGCGGACAGCGCCGCCGCGCGGATCGCGGTAGCGCACGCGTTCGAGGAGCCGCCGCCCCATGTCCCAATGATTCGCTTCGCTCTCGATCCCCGTCGGCTGTCCGTCGTTCATGTTCAAACGGTAACGCTTGGAGCCCGTGCGCGATTTCACTGCGAACCGCGCGTCCGCTGGCGCCAGCATCGCGACGTCGGCGTGGAGCATCGCACCACGCTTCAGAAGCAGATTTTCGCGGCCGTCTGTTGGCGATCCGAGTGGCACGGCAAGCCTGCGAAGGTGGTCGAGATCACGACCGCTGTATGAGATCGCCATGGGCCTGCCCGACGACGGCGTGACCGTCACCCAGCCTCCGGTCGTCGAGCGGAGCTCAGGGTCGCCGGGCAGGAAGAACACCGACACGGTCGGCTCGCGAACGAGGCCGACAAGCGACGAGACGTCGATCCATACGCCACGCAGATCCGCGGAGCTCCACCGGTTGATCGCCAACGCCGCTTCGTCGGCCGTACCAGGGGTGTGTTGATTGACCGCCGCGACCCACGCCTCGAGACGATCCATCCGCGAGAGCGTTCTCTCCTGAGCGGACGGCGCGCGCTGGGCATGGAGATGGACGCCCGTAGCGCACACGATGATCGCCAGCGCAACGACCGGGGTCGCGACGAAGAGATTACGCGCGTTCCTCACGCAGACCTGCGCTTCGCCATTTCGAGAAATGACCCTCGAGAAACACCAGATGCGTGAAGCCATGCTTGCGCAGCGTGCGCCTTGCCATCATCGCTCGCGGCCCATGCCCACAGTACACAACCAGCTCGTCGTCCTTGTCCGCAGGAATCGCGTCGATTCGTTTGCCCACCGCCCAGAACGGAACGTTGACGGCGCCTGGCACGTGCCCCTTTGCGAATTCGCGTGCGGTGCGGACATCCAGAATCGGCGGCGCCGCGTCGGCCATGATTCGTGCAAGAAGCGCTCTGGCCGCGATGCGATCGGTCACGCGGTTCGCGCGCCGGCCGGCACCGGCACAAACGCCGCCGCCACGGCGAGCGCGGCGACGAGCGCCGACAACAAGTAGAACGCCGAGGAATACGATCCAGTCGACGCCGCCCACTCGGCGAGAAACAGTGGGCCGACCGCCGACGCCAGCACGGTCATGATCTGCGCCACGCCTTGAATGCGACCGAGGTGCGTCCGGCCGTAGGCGCGACCCCAGACGCTGAAGAACACGACCATCACGAATCCGCCACCGATGCCCATCGTCACGGCCTGCGCCATCACCTGCCCTTCGGTGGACACATGGGCCAGACCAATCAGCCCACCAGCGAGCACGAGCAGTGCCGTCATCAGTATCGAGCGAAGCGAGACGCGTCCGGCCAGCGCGCCGGCGATGAAGTTGCCGGCAAGGCCGGTGATCGCCGTCACCGCCAGCGCGCGGTAGTAAACATCGGGGGCGAATCCGCGCTCCGTCAGAATGGATTCGTTGAGGAGACCGATACCCGACGCCACGAGGCCGTACATCGACGCCGCGAGCGCGAACACCCAGAAGGCCGGTGAACGCATCGCCTCACCCAGAGTGGCGTGCACCGTGGATTCAGTCGACGCCTCGGGTGAATCGATGGCTCCACCATCGACCTCGACCCCGATCGATTCCGGCGACGAGCGATCGAAGAGATACGCCAGGGGTGCGAGGCCACAGACGAGCGCGACACCGATGGCCGACCAGGCGATTCGCCATCCGGCGCTCTGGACCATCGCGCCCACGAGCGGAAACATGAGCATGAAGCCGACACTGATCGCGACTGAATAGACAGCCATCGCCACCGTGAGTCGACGGCGAAACCACTTGCCCACCATCGCCAGACTGATCACCGAGAGTGCGCTCTGACCAAAACCTCGCGTCAAGGTGATCGCGACCAGCATGAACGCAGCGCCCGTCACCTGACTCATCGCCAGCACCGTCGCACCAAGGGCAAGGGCGGTGACCGTCAGCACGAGGCGGCTGCCGATGCGATCGATGAGACGCCCGATGCCGAGGCAGAACAGTCCGCCGATCAGCGTCGCGACGAGATTCATCTGCGCATATGCGATGCGGCTGATCTGGAGATCGCGCAGCAGAGGCTCCGTGATGAGACCAAGCCCCTGCGTGCGACCGGGAAGCGTGCCGACCATCGCCGCCGAGGCGATGCCCAGCACGATCCACCCGTAATAGACGCGCCCGCGCAATTGAGGCGCGACGTCGACGCCGGCGCTCGTCATCTCGACGTTCCAACGATCGTGAGCGCCTCGTCCTCGTCTGGTTCTTCGACGGCGGCCGCCGTACGATTCCCGCTCGGACGACGTGTGATCGGGTGACGCACCCCGGCAAACGGGTCGCGAGAACTGCCGCCGCGAGAGAACCACCCACGAATCAGACGCATCAGCCATGCAAACATACGAGAAGTCTACGACGGCTTCAGGCCTCAGGGCTCAGGACTCAGGCCCCAGGGCTGGTCTAGATACAAGCCCTCAGGACTGAGGCCTACGAGATGCGCCGAAGGTCGCCGTTCTCGATCGAAAATCTGATCGGAAACTCGGCCGCGAGCCGCTCGCTATGCGTGACGACGATGAGGATGTTCTGCTGGCGGCGATGAAGATCGAGCAGCAGCGAGGCGACCGTTGCTGCTGATGTCTGATCGAGATTGCCCGTCGGCTCATCGCACAGCAGCAGCCGCGGCTGGCGAATCAGCGCACGCGCGATCGCGACGCGTTGCTTCTCGCCGCCCGAGAGCTCCGCAGGGCGATGCTCCAGACGTCCCGACAAGCCGACCTGATCGAGCAGCGTGCGCGCGCGATTGGTCACGCCCTCTTCCTTGCGCGCCACCAGCGTCGGCACCAGCACGTTCTCGAGCACGGTGCACTGCGGCAGCAGGCAGTGATCCTGAAACACGAAACCAATCTCGCTGTTGCGGAAGTCGGCGAGCGCGGCGGGGGCTAGCCCGAACGGATTGCGACCACCAAGCGTGATCTCGCCGCTCGATGGCGGCTCCAGCGCGCCGAGCATGTACAGCAGCGAGCTCTTGCCGCTGCCCGATGGTCCGGTGATCGCCGCTGCATCACCAGGCGCGAGCGAGAACGTCGCGTTCGACAGCACCGTCAGCGTGCCGTGCGGTGCGGGGTACTGCTTCGTGACGCCGGTGACCGTGAGCACGGTGCGTCAGGCCGCCTTCGACTGGAGAGCGCCGTAGACGTCGAGCAGGCGACCAGCCGATTGCGCGATGGTGTAGTGCGCGCGAACGCCGTCGTACGCGGCCGTGCCGAGACGATCCGCAAGTGATGGATCCGACCAGAGCGCGTGGAGCCCGACCGCCAGCGCGTCGGGATCGTCAGGCTCGACGAGGAGACCGCCGTGCGTCTTCTCCACGACTTCAGTGAACGCCCCTCGACGTGGTTGCACGACGGGCACGCCGCCGGCCATCGCTTCGAGCAGGAACATGCCTTTCGGCTCGCCGTAGGTCGCCGGCACCGACAGCACATCGAGGCCGCGCATGAACTCGAGCTTTGCCGCACGATCGATGGCGCCTCGATAAGTGAACTCGCCGCCGAAGCCCGCGCGTTCGAGCGTGCCGCGCGCCTGCTCGAGATACGGTCGATAGTTCGGCGCCATGTAGCCAGCCACGTCGAGCGCCGCTGGCGCGCCGCTCATGCGACTGCGAAGCCGCACGTAAGCATCGGCCAGCTGCTGCAGGCCCTTCTCGGGCGCGATGCGCGCGAAGTAGCCGACGCGGAAAGTCGTCGTGCGCGATGGCAGCGGCCGCTCGCGTCGTGAGTAGCCCTTCATGCTGATGCCGAGCGGCACCACCGCCATCCGCGCCTGCGGAATGCGGAGCAAACTGCTCATGAAGTCGGCGCAGTACTCGCTGACCGCGATGAATCGATCGACCGTCGGCACCTGCTCGCGCATCATCGCCAGCGCGCGCTCGCGGTACGAGGCAGGCAGACCATCGAGGAACAGCTCTTCTCCTTGCAGCGTGCAGCACACCGGCCGTCCGAACGCGGTGCGCAGCGGCGCAGCCATCGAGATCAGCAGCGAGTTCGGCAGGTTGATGACGTCGGGCCTCGGCTCGTCGCGAGTCCAGTCGATCAGCTTGTCGAACTCCTTGCGCAGCACACCACGGTCGCCCTCGAGCATCGAGATCGTCAGATCACCCAGCGTCGCCGCATCGGCAGAAACACCGCGTCCTGCGAATGCGTTGATCACTCGCGGCGAGTCGAGCAGACGATCGAATGCGCGTGGCAGCTTGCGGAACAACGCTGACTGGTGCTGCAGATAAACGCTGATGCCGCCGAACAGCACGTCGGGCCGGCTCACGTTGTCCTCGTCGGTGAGCGTCGGCGTGTAGACGGGGATCAGCGTGACGTCGTGCCCCTGCGCCGTCAGCTCCGCCGCCAGCGCGTTGTCGCGGAAACAGCTGCCGCAGTACATCCCTGCCGCGCCGGCCGTGATCGAGAGAATCTTCATCGCGCGCGACGGAGTGTCCTCAACAAATGACCTCCGACCCCAATTACGCCAGCGGCGCCGCCTGGAACGCCCGCGCGCGGAACAGGAACTCGACGATGTTGCCTTCGTGCGGCTGGCGCCAATTGAGCTGCGTGGTCGGCACCGGACCGAGATTCAGCCGATCGATGTGCACGGCATCGAGCAGCCGCCGACGGAGGCTCTCGTTGCAGGTAATCGCGGAGCATACGAGCGTCGGACCGATGGTCTCGAGCATCTTGGCTTCTGGGCACTCGACGACGGTGACGAACGGGAACATGTATTCCTTACTGACGACCGCAGGCTCCGGCGATGTGGCATGCACGACTGTTGGCAGCAGGTAGTCGGCCTTCCCTGCCTTGATCAATCGCGGCGTATCGCGCAGAGCGGCCGTCACATCGGTCACACCCGGTGCCTTGAGATCGGCATCAATCGCATTGGAGATGGCATCGGCAACGCCCGGCACCGTGAACGCGGCAAGCGATGCCTCGGGATGATCCGGCGGCAGTGGTCGCACCGCGGCGAGACGCTCGGCCACCGCCTGCGCAATCTCGCGTGTGTGCCGGCTCGCCCAGATTCCCGACGTGTTGATGCAGCCGCGGCCGCTATTGAGGAACACGCTCTCGACCATCACGTCGAGATACTGCTCCCAGCGATCGACCTGATCGTCGCCGAGCAGAATCTTCGAGAAACCGGGCCCATGTGCCTGCACCCGCGGATTGCCGCGATAGCGATCGACCGTGGGCTGACCACCGAACACCAGGCTCCGCGCGCATGCATCGAGCACTGCGGCGCCAACGTCTGCCCCACCCGGATAGATCGAAATCGATCCGGCAGGAATCCCGGCCTGCACGAACGCCGACGCCATGCGATAGGGCGTCCACGGCTCCTGCGGTCCCGGCTTGAGTACGAGCCCGATCTGCATCGGCACGATGGGCAGCCACAGCGTGTGCACGCCCGGCGAATTGGACGGCAGCACCAGACCCAGCACCGGGCTTTGCGCCTGATAGCTGATCGGCACGCCGCGCTCCTCGCCCTTGCCGGTGGCGAGCACGTCGAACGACAGCCCGCGCGTGAGCGACTCGAGGATGCTGCGCATCTCGCCCAGCACGAACGCGTTCTTCTTCATGTTTGCGCGGCACATGCGCTCGGGCAGTCCGGTCGAGGCCGACTGCGCGTGCGCGAACTCGTCGGCCGTCTGGGTGCCGTCGCCCATCGGCAGCGTGCCGTTCATGTACAGCTCGCCGGCGCGGCCGACGCGCGCGATCAGATCGTCGATGGGGATCTCGCGCAGCAGATCGCGCGCACGCTGCGCTTTACGCGCGTCGCGCTGAATGAGCCCGCCGTTGGCGCGGCTCACGCGCGCGATCGGCTCGCCGGTGGAGAAGTGAACGACATCGTCCACTTCCATGCTCGTGTAGGGTTCTCCCCAACGAAGAACTGGAAGATGCAACATTCAAACTCCCAACGACCAACTCCCAACTCCCATTCCCAAACACGAAACCTTGGGAGTTGGGCATTGGGAATTGGGAGTTGACCCGATCAATACACCCCGACGGTCGTTGATGAGGCGAACCCGCGATACGGCCGGACCCCGCTCACTCCATCCCACGGATACTTTTCGTACGGCGGCTCTCGCTCGCCTTCATCGCGCTCGAGGAAGCCCGGCATGAAGAACTCTTTCGTCAGCGTCGTCAGCTTCACACGTCCGGCCTGACCGTACTCGACCAGGCGATTCGGATCGTCGAAGTCCACCACCTCGACGACGGCGCGCGGCTGCGGCGCGTAGTACGAGATCTTGTAGTTGTTGAACGGCCCCGACGGTGCGCTCGGCGCCAGTCCCATCAACGTGTTGCCGTAGGTGGGCGTCATGTAAGCGCCATCGAGCAGCTCTTCATGCGCAAAGCGGTTCCACTGCGGCGTGAACTCGGTGCCGCCCGAGAAGATCCCCTTGATGCCGACCTTGCCAATCGACGTCCCCATCGACTCGAGCCGCAGCGCGAATGCCTCGAGCAGCTTCGGCGTGGCGAACATGCACTGGATGTCGTGCCCGGCGTCGAGAATCGTCACGGCCTGATCGATCACGTGATTCTTGTACGCCTCGAGGTGCTCCATCCACCCTTTCTTGATCAACTTGATCACCCAGCGCGGATCGAGATCGACGCAGAAGCAGATGCCGCCGCGATGCTGGCACAGGTACTCCACCGCGAGTCGCAGCCGTCGCGGACCGGAGGGGCCAAGCATCAACCAGTTTCCTCCGCGCGGGAAATGCTCGTCGGGGAACGTGGTGCTGAACACCTCGTAGTCGATGCGGAAGTCGTCGATATTAACGCGCGTTTTCGGGATGCCGGTCGTGCCGCCGGTCTCGAACACGTAGATCGGTTTTCCTGCGAGCGCCTTCGGCACCCAACGCTGCACGGGCCCGCCGCGCAACCACTCGTCCTCGAACCCACCGAACAGGTGAAGATCGTTGAACCCCTGGACCTTCTCTCTCGGATCGAATCCAAGCATCTTGGCCCGGTCGAGCCAGAACGGTGAGCCCGTCGCGGGATCGAAGTGGAAGTTCACGACCTCCCGCACCCATGCATCGAGCGCGGCTCGCGCCTTCTGAACCTGCGCCGCATCAACGGCGGCGACCGCAGACTTGTCCGCCGCAGCCTTGACGAAGGTGGACTCGGAACCCTGCATACGCTTCGAAGTATAGTCTGCGAATGTCGACGACCGGAACGGCCACCAAGGCCCCAGCACTCACCCCGACTCAGTGGCTGATCTGCGGCGTGTCGGCAATGGGTTTCGCCTTCGACAGCTACGCCCTCCTGATGCTGCCGCTCATCGTTCGACCGGCTCTGGCCGAATTGCTGCAGGTGCAAGCCAACAGCCTCGCCGTCAACGAGTGGGTCGGCTACATGCAGTACGTGCCGGCGGTCGCGGGCGGGATCTTCGGACTGATCGGCGGGTACCTCACGGACATTCTCGGACGGCGTCGTGTGCTGGTGTACAGCATTCTCCTTTACGGATTCGCGACGCTCGCGGCCGGCTTCTCGACGTCGGTCGGCTGGCTGCTCTTCTGGCGGTGCTGCACGTTCGTCGGCGTGTGCGTCGAGTTCGTGGCCGCCGTCGCGTGGCTGGCCGAGATCTTCTCGGATTCGGCACAGCGCGAGCGCGTCATCGGCTACACACAGGCATTCGGATCGTTTGGCGGCGTGATGGCGGCGGGCGCCTACTACCTGTGCGTCACCTACGGACACAACCTCCCCGAGATTCGAGGCGGGCACGAAGCGTGGCGCTACACGCTCATGTCAGGCGTCATCCCCGCGATACCGGTGATGATCATTCGCCCGTTCCTGCCCGAGTCGCCGATCTGGCGCGAGCGCAAACAGAAGGGCACGCTGAAACGTCCCAGCTTCGGCGAGCTGTTCACACCACGCTTCATGCGCACGACGATCGTGACGACGATCATGATGGCGGCGGTGTATGGCGCCGCCTTCGGCGCCATCCAACAGATGCCGCGCATCGTCCCCGGCCTCGAGGACGTGCGCACACTCCCGCGCCAACAGCAGGAACAGACAATCAGCGGCGTGCAGAGTTATCAAGAGATGGGCGGTCTGGCCGGACGCGTTCTGCTTGCGTTTCTCGCTGCCAGGATTCTGAGCCGGCGAAAGCTGCTTCACGTGTTTCAGATTCCGGCGGTGATCGCGCTGCCGCTGCTCTTCTTCTTCGTGCCATCAGGGGGCGTCGACCTGGCGCGCTGGGGCATCTTCCTGGTCGGCCTGTTCGTGATTGCGCAGATGAGTTTCTGGGGCAACTATTTGCCGCGCGTCTATCCGACCTATCTGCGCGGCACCGGTGAGAGCTTTGCGGCCAACGTCGGCGGACGCATGATCGGCACCTTCGCCGCACTGCTGACGACATCGCTCGTCGCCAGCATGCCGGGTGCGTCGGTGCCGCTGAAGCTGGCGTTCGCGGCGGCGCTGGTCGGCACCGCCGCGTGCGTGATCGGGTTCGCGGCCAGCTTCAGCCTGCCCGAACCAGAGAAGGAAGACCTACTGGACTAGATTCGGCGCCAGCGGGTTGGCGAGGAACATCGTCGACACCAAGCTGACGACGAAGAAGATCACGATCGTGGCGAGCACGACGACGACCGTGTATCCGATCGCCTTGTCCTGCGGACACTTCATCAGCTTGGGCAACCCAAGATAGAGCACGTAGAGCGTGTACAACGCGCCGAGGATCGCCAGCACTGAGAGCGCCGGGATGATTTGAAGAATGCCCGCCACCCACGCCGCGGTGGGCGCATATGTCGCCACCTTCATCGCCTGCGTGTTGTTCTTCTGCGCGCCGAACGTCGGTGCCAGTGCATCGATCACGAACCCGCACACCACCACGCCCACCACGGTCAGCACGACGCTCAGTATCGCCACCACAAGACCGTTGACGAACGGCGCGCGATACGTCCCGCCGACGAACGGCAGCGAGACGCCAACGATCGAGCGGCCGATGAACGCGGCCACCGCGTTGACCACCGCGAGCGGCACGACGTAGCCGGTGATCAGCCCTGACGTCGACGCATGCTCGTGGTCGATGACCGACCATTCCGCGTCTGGCGAGAGACAGATGTTCTTGACGCGCTCGATGATGCTTCGGCTTGCCGCGCTATCGACCATGCTCATGTGAACCTCGCTCGGGAGACTATACTCGCGCCGGACCCCTGGGTACCCGGATTACGCGCCATCGCGCAATTTTTTGGCTCATACGAGGGCAAAGTTGCGTTGCCGCTTAGCGGGCGGTGTAGGCCGGGCCTGGTCTCTAGGCCCGGCGGAAGTGACGCGAGAGGGTGGTTCGTGTCCGCGCTCGCCGGGCCTGAAGAACAGGCCCGGCCTACACTGTCTCTGTTAGGCTCTCGAACTGAGGAGAATCACGTTGAAGAACAGGGGACGATCTTCGAACGGGCTCTCGCGGCGGCGCTTTCTGGGCACCGCGGCAAGTGCGGGCATGGCGATCGCGGCCATGCCCGACGAGATCGCGCGCGCGCAGCAGGCTCCGCCCGCTGCGACGCCCCCGCTCGCGCCGCAGCAGGATCTCAATCTCGTCAACGGCCGCATTCACACCTTCGATGCGCGGAACAGCATGGCGACCAGCGTGTCGATTCGCAACGGCCGCATCGCGAGCGTCGGCAACACCGCGCCGCCGCGCACGCCGAACACCCGCATGATCGATCTGCGCGGCCGCACTGTGGTGCCCGGTCTCGTCGAACCGCACATTCACAGCGTCAGCCTGGCCAATCGCCCCGGCTATCACACGATCCTGGAGAACACGACCTCCCTTCGCGAGGTGCAGGAGGCACTCGCGGCGCGACGGAAGAACGTGCCCGATGGCCAATGGATCACGTCGATGGGCGGCTGGCATCCCAATCAGTGGAAAGAGCATCGTCATCCAACGCTGAAAGAGTTGGATGAGGCGGTACCGGATCGCCCGGTGCTGCTCTACGAGCGCTTCACCGGGCCGGCGGTGACCAACAGCCTTGGCAAGAAGTTCTTCGATGCCGCCGACGCCGGAGCCCCTGTGCATCCCGCTATCAAGAAGATCGCAGTGAGTGAGACCGGTGCGATAGCGCCGGCAGGATTTGCCGGAGGCGGGCCGTCGGCGAGCGCGCTGTTCCTCTTACGCCGCATCCAGACGTTCGACGACAAGCGGCGCAGCACGATGGACGCGATGACGTACTCGGCTCGCGTCGGGCTGACCTCGCATCTCGATCAGGTGCTCTTCCCCACTCCCGGGCCACTGCACCCGGATCAGATTTTGTCGAACCTCGATCAGTACCGCATGTACGACGCGTGGCTGGCGCTGCATCGTGAGGGCAAGACGTTCATCCGGCTGCAGATGAACTTCCTGCAAAACCAAGCCGACCCTGCGCTGCCGGAACTGAAGGAGCGGCTCCGCAACCAGTTTCAGTATTTCGGCGACGACATGCTGATGACCGGATCGATCGGAGAGTGGGCGGCGCCGCTCGGCAGCGGAGCTGTGTGGCGTGAAGCGCAACGACTCGTCGCGCAGGCCGGATGGCACAACGAGAACAGCGTGCAGAACCTGGCCGCACTCACGCAAGTCGTCGACGCCTACGAGGCGGTGAACAAGGAGTTCGACATCACGAAGTTGCGATGGGTTGTGCATCACGTGCCCGAGGTCAACGCCGATCTCCTCAACCGGCTGAAGTCGCTTGGCTGCGGCGTGGAGATGGGTGCGTTCAGATGGGTGACGTCGAGCGATCCGAAAGTGGTGACCGGGCCGCCGTTCCGCACCATCGTCGATCACGGTATTCAGGTGGGCATTCACGGCGACGGCGTCCACATCGCGCCGCTCAATCCCTGGCTGCACATCTATTACGCTGTCACCGGCGTCAACTCGTTCGGCGATCAGGTGAACGCCAACCAGCACTTGACGCGACAGGAAGCGCTGCGCCTGTTCACGCGCGACAACAGCTGGTTCCTGCGCATGGAAGACCGGATCGGAACCATCGAGACCGGCAAGCTCGCCGATCTCGTCGTGCTCGATCGCGATTACTTCACCGTGCCCGACGTGCAGATCAAACAGATCACCTCGCTGCTGACCATCGTCGACGGCAGGATCGTTCACAACGCGGGGGTTGCGTGAAGCGCTCGCTCATCGTCGCTCTCGTCGTTCTCTGGATAGCGACGACGTACGCGCAGGAGTCGCCGGCCTCTCGCTACTGGGCACAGTGGCGAGGACCTCAGTCCACCGGCGTCTCGACAACCGCCGATCCACCCGTCGAGTGGAGCGAGACGAAGAACATCCGCTGGAAGGTCGAGATCCCAGGGCGAGGTTCCTCGTCGCCGATCGTCTGGGGCGATCGCGTGTTCGTGACGACGGCCGTGCCCGCGGCAATCACCGGCGCGGCACAACACGCACCTCGAGGCGGTGCGAATCCGCGCGGGATGCATCGATTTGTCGTGATGGCGATCGATCGCAAGACCGGCAAGCCGATCTGGGAGCGCGTCGCGCGCGAGCAGGAGCCGCACGAGGGCTCGCATTTCGACAACGGCACGTGGGCATCGGGTTCGCCGATCACGGACGGCCAGCACGTCTTCGCATACTTCGAGTCGTTCGGTCTCTACGCCTACGACATGAACGGCACACTGCTCTGGGAAAAAGACCTCGGCGACAAGCGCATGCGCAATCAGTTCGGCGAGGGATCGACGCCCGCGTTGCACGGCAACACGCTCGTCATCGTCTGGGATCAGATCGGCGGCGAGTCGTTCATCGTCGCGCTCGACACGCGTGATGGGAAGGAACTGTGGCGCGTACCACGCAAGGAAATTGACACGTGGGCCACACCACTCGTCCTCGACGTGAATGGCCGCGCACAGGTCATTGTTCCAGCCATGCAGCGCATCCGCAGCTACGATCTCCAGAACGGCCAGATCGTGTGGGAGAGCGATGGGCTGACGATGAATCCGATCCCGTCTCCCGTGTACGCCGATGGCCTGGTGTTTCTGATGAGCGGGTTCGCCGGCAACGATCTGAAGGCGATCCGTGTGGCCGACGCCAAGGGCAACATCGACGGCACCAGCGCGATCGCGTGGACGCTTGATCGCGACACGCCGTACGTGCCCTCGCCAGTGCTGCTCGACGGCGTGCTCTATTTCCTCAAGTCCAACTCGGGCATTCTGACCGCCGTCGATGCGAAGACCGGCACACCGCACTACGCGAATCAACGGCTCGACGGCGTCCCGAACGTATTTGCCTCACCTGTTGCGGCAAAAGGGCGCCTCTATTTCCCCGGGCGCGAGGGCACCACCATCGTCATCCGGTCGGGACCGAAGTACGAGGTCCTCTCCAAGAACGCCCTCGACGATGGGTTCGACGCATCGCCCGCGCTGGTGGACAACGAGATGTACCTGCGCGGCTACAAGTACCTCTACGCAATTGCCCCCGGGTCGTAGTGTCCGGCTTTAGCCGGACTCGTTCCGTGGACCGTTTCGTGCATTAAATGGGCAGGTGATCGACAATCGACTGCATGCGTAAGACGTCGACGCTCCCCCTATTCGCAGGCCTCGGCATCGTTTCGGCACTCGCGTCAGGGGCCGCGCAAGGCCCTGGCCCTGACAGCACCCCGACGTTCACGCGCGATGTCGCGCCGATCCTCTACGCAAATTGCGTGACGTGTCATCGGCCTGGCGAGATCGCGCCGATGTCGCTCATCACCTACCAAGAATCGCGGCCCTGGGCGCGCGCGATTGCCACCAAAGTGCGCGACGGCGTGATGCCGCCGTGGCATGCGGACGCCGCACCCGGAACGTTCTCGAACGAGCGCCGACTGACCGCGGCGCAGAAAGATGTGCTCGAGCGCTGGGCCAGCGCCGGTGCTCCCGAGGGCGACCCGAGAGATCTGCCGCCGCGCCCGACGTTCGCCGAGGGCTGGCGCATCGGCAAGCCTGACGCGGTGTTCGAAATGGCCGAGGACTATCAGGTGCCGGCGCGCGGCACAGTCCAGTACGAGCACTTCTATATTCCCACCAACTTCAAAGACGTGAAGTGGCTGAAAGCGATCGAAGCCCGGCCAGGGAATCGGGCTGTCGTGCATCACATACTCGTGTACTACGAGGCGCCGCTCGACGAGCCTCGGGGCACGCCCGTCGTGCAGCCGAATCGTGAGGACAGCCAGATTCCGCGCATCGAGCGCGAACGCGGTCTGCGACCGCCGCAGAACACCGGGTTGCCGACTCGCCTGCTGGCAACCTATGCACCCGGCACCGATCCGCAGGTGTTCCCCTCGGGAACCGCGGTTCGACTGCCGCCGGGCGGCATCCTTCATCTGCAAGTGCACTACACCGCGAACGGAACAGCGGCATCCGATCGCACCAAGGTGGGAATGATCTTCGAGGCCGAGCCACCGGCCGAGGAAATCCGTCCCGTGCAATTCATCAACGCCCGCTTCACGATCCCCGCTGGCGCAAACAACCAGGAGGTCTCGACTGATGTGGCGTTCCTGCAGGACGCCACGGTGTGGGGTCTGTTCCCGCACACGCACGTGCGCGGCAAGCGGTGGAGCTACACGCTGGAACTTCCCGACGGCACGACGCAGGCGCTGCTCTCGGTGCCGAAGTACGACTTCAACTGGCAGACCTATTACATGTTCAAGGAGCCCGTTCGCGTTCCGAAGGGCGCGCGGATCGTCTCCACCGCGTGGTACGACAACTCCGCCGCCAATCGATCCAACCCCGATCCGTCGCTCGATGTGAAATGGGGCGATCAGACGTGGGAGGAGATGCAGTACACCGGGATTCTGTACTCGGTGAAACGAAGTACGCCGGCCACGAATTAGATGAACATCCGACTCGCCGCCACCATCGTCATCGTCCTCGGCCTTGCGTATGCGGTCGTTCATGGGCAGCAGGCGACTTTCAAAGGCGCGAGCGAGTCGGTCCGTGTGTTCGTCACGGTGATGGACCGCGACGGGCGTCTCGTCCCGAATCTCAAACAGGACGCCTTCGAGGTACGCGACGAAGGCAAGCCGCAGATGATCACGGTGTTCGACAACACGCCGCAGCCGATCCGCTTGATCACCCTGCTCGACGTCTCCGGCAGCATGGAAGGGAACCTGCCGCTTCTTCGCGGTGGCGCCGACGCCCTCTTCAAGCGGATGCGACCGGACGATCAAATGCGAATCGGATCGTTCGGTCACGACATCGTGATCAGCTCAACGTTCACGAACAATCCCGACGAACTGCGATCGGCGCTGCCACGGTCGATCGCGCCTGACGCACCGACGCCGCTCTGGCGGGCTATCGCTCAAGCTACCGACGCGTTCAAGGAGGCGAAAGACGAACGGTCGGTCGTCCTCGTCCTCAGCGATGGCAAGGACAGCGGCCCGATCGGTTTTCGCGAGAAGTACGTGAGCCAGGCCGAGGTCATCGATCACGCCCGCGCCGAAGACGTGATGGTCTACGCGATCGGGATGCGTAGCCGCGCGGCACGGCCGCAGATGCCGGGGCTTGGTCCCGCGGGGCTGCAGGCCGCATTGATGGCCGACCAACCCGATCCAGGCCTCGCGAAGGTGGCGCAGGAGACTGGCGGCGGCTTCGCGGAGATCCGCTTGGGCCAGGACCTGGGCGAAGCGTTCGCTCAGGTGGCCGACGAGCTGCACGCCCAATATCTCATCGGCTACACCCCGCCCAAACGCGACGGCAAAGTGCACAACATCGAGGTGCGCGTGAACCAGTCGGGCCTCAAAGCCCGCGCCCGAAAGAGTTACGTCGCGCCGAAATGAAGACAACGACGTAGACCTTAGACGCAGCGTCCGGCTTCAGCCGGACCTCAGTCGTAGTGTCCGGCTTGAGCCGGACCTCAGATGTAGTGTCCGGCTTCAGCCGGACCAAGCGCGAATGCCACGAACGCGGCGCGGGACCGTACGTCGCTCCGCAAAACCGATCTTGATCCGCGCACCTCAGCGTTCGCCGCCGACCAACGAGCCATGCCAAAACAGCCCACGGTTTTGCTGCGGACCTACGCTCCCGCACCGCCGGAGTACGTAGTGTCCGGCTTCAGCCGGACCTCAGTCGTAGTGTCCGGCTTGAGCCGGACCGGCCGCCCGTAGACGTAGTGTCCGGCTTGAGCCGGACCAACGACGTACAAAATGTGCATGTCGATCTGACGCCGCCTTGTTCGTCGTGCAGGTAGGAGGCAGTCACATCATGCGATTCATCATCACCGCGCGGCCGGGCGAAAAGAGCGCAGCGCCCACACCCGATGCGCCGTTCGACGAAGCACTCTTCACCGCGTACATGAAATTCAACGAGGAGATGCACAAGGCCGGCGTCCTCGTCGCAGCAGAGGGGCTCAATCCTGCAGGCCGAGGCGCGCGCGTCGAAGTCAAGAAGGGCAAACGCACGGTGGTCGACGGGCCATTCGCGGAATCGAAGGAACTGGTCGGCGGCTTCTACATCGTCGACGTCCCGTCACTGGACGAAGCGATCGCCTGGACCCTGCGCGCACCCTGTGGACTGGGATTCGACGATGTGATGGAGATTCGTCCGCTCACGTCGGAGGAGGACGTCCCGCCGAATCTCCTCGAGCTGGTCAAGAAAGCCGCGCCCACATGGAGCGCGACGTTTCATAGGAAGACGTAGTGACGGAATCGCCGTGGACGCGGCGCGGGACCGTCGGTCGCTCCGCTCCCGCACCGCTGCGTGTCAGACGTAGTGTCCGGCTTCAGCCGGACCAGCAATCAATCGATCTTGATACGGCGACGAAACTGCTGGTTCTCGTTGCAGACGAACTCGATCAGCTCCGAGTCGGGCAAGAAGCGCTGATCGATGCGGACGGTCCAGGGCTTGGTATACGCCTTGGGATCATCGACGGTGATGTCCATCTGCAGATGGCCGAACGTCGGACGACGGAAGCGTTCGGTGAACTTGACCTGCTGGCTATACGGACTGCCGTTCACGTCGAGCCATCCGTCGAACGGGCCATCTTCGGCGCCGCGCATGTTGTTGGTTTCGACGACGAGCGTGTCGCCTTCCCAGTGTCCGACTGAGTAGCCATACCACCACGGCTGCGGATCGCCCTGCTTCGGCAGCGGACGTCCGTCGATGTAGATGTGACGGATGCCGTAGTTGGCTTCGTACTCGATCACGATCAGCTTCGACGTCTGGATGATCTTGCGCGGCTGAGGCTGCTGATGGAACTGCAGGAATCCCATCGGCATGCAGTTGGCGTCGGGATTGTCCTTGGCCTTGTCGACCTCGAAGCGCTGCTTGCGGATCGCCTTCGCCCAGTCGGTGTATGGAAGCCCGCCCGGAATGTTCCCGCCGGCTTCGAAGAACGTGGCCACTGGTGGACCGTTGGGATCGTACGGGAAGCGCTCGGTGGGCGGCTCGAGCTGTATGCCGCCGCGGCCGGGTGCAAAGGCGGCGTTGGTGTCGCCGTTTGAATTCGCGCCGCCTGGTGCCGCAGGCTGCCCTGCTGGCGGAGCTGCGGGTGCCTGCGCGCCGGCAGTGGGAGCAGGCGCGGGTGCGGCGTCGCCCTGTCCGCGTCCTTGTGGGCCGCCCCCCTGTCCTTGACGTCCGCCGCGTCCACCGGCACGCGGCGGTCCGCTCTCAGCGCGCATCCACATGCCCGAGAAGTCCGTATGCCCGTCGGCCGTGCGGGGCCTCGGCGCGTCCAAGCGCACGTTGCCCTTCGCATCGCGCGGGACGCCGGCGTCCGGGTATTTCGCCCACTGCGCGTCAACCGACACGGAACACACCACCGCAAACACGAGCACGCCAATCACGCACGCCAACAGGTTCTTCACGGTCAACATCTCACCTCGCGTTCTAATCCTAATACGACCTGGATTTTTTCCGCGTTTCTGGCGCGGTAAGATTCAGCCGTTGACGCTCGACCAGATCATCGCCGCCTATAACGCCGATGCGCCGCTCACGCACGCCTCGACGATCCCGGCCGCCTGGTACACCGATTCCCGCATCCTCGACCTCGAGCTGACCAGCGTCTTCAGCACTTCCTGGTTAATTGCTGGTCGGGCGGACGAGGTGCGCGCGTCCGGCGACTACATCGCGTGCGAGCTGCCAAACGGCGAGCCGGTGATCGTCGTTCGCGGCGACGACCGGCAGTTACACGCGCTGTTCAACGTCTGCCGTCACCATGCCGCGGCCGTGGTCACTGAACCGCATGGAACCGTACGCCAATTTCGGTGTCCATATCATGGCTGGACCTACGCGCTCGACGGCGCGCTCAAAGGGGCGCCGGATTTCGCGGGTGTCTGTGAATTCGATCGATCGGCAAATGGCCTCGTGCCGCTGGCGTGCGCGATCTTCGAGCCGTGGGCGTTCGTCAAGCCGGCGAGCGGTGGGATGTCACTCGATGAGTACCTCGGCGCATCGCTCTCGGATCAACTTCGCGGACTCGCACTCGGCGATCTCCACTGGATGGAGCAGCGGCGCTATGTGCTCGACTGCAACTGGAAGGTGTTCGTCGACAACTATCTCGACGGGGGCTACCACGTCCCGCACCTGCACAAGGGTCTCGACAGCGTGCTGAACTACAGCGAGTACGCGATCGAGACTGGCGATCGGTTCTGTCTGCAGAGCAGCCCGATGGTGAGCGAGGGCGCTGATGAACGGACCGGAGCGGTACGCACAGGCGAGCGCGCGTACTACTACTGGATTTATCCGAACTTCATGATCAACTGCTACGGCCGATCGATGGACACCAACCTCGTCATTCCGCGCGGCGTCGACAAGACCGAGGTTGTGTTCGACTTCTACTTCGCCGACGTCGCCGATGGCGCGCGTGCCGAGAACCTCGCCAGCATTGCCGTGAGCGAGCAGATTCAGAACGAGGACGTCGGAATCTGCGTATCAGTGCAACGTGGACTGCGATCGCGCGCCTACAATGCGGGCCGGTTGTCGGTGCGACGAGAAGCCGGCGAGCATCTCTTTCACCGCTTGCTGCATGCCGATCTGACGGGAGCGTTGCAATCGGCCGGGGCACACGAGACATGACGCGCGGACTGTAGGGTCCGTGCAGAACTGACGATATTCCGGACTATGGAGTTCTTCCTGTGGCTGTCGCTCCTGTCGCCGATCCTCGTGCCGCGCATCGACGCGGCCCGATTCGACGTCGAGGGCGACACCACGACTCCGGCGACGATTCTGGCCACGGTCGAGCCCCAGGCCGGCTCACGTGGGTATCGCCTCCTTCGCATCTATTTCTATTCGTCTGACCTCACGCTCTCGCAGCGGCTGATGACCGCGAGCGGCCGCGACGAGGAGACGCTCAGAAGCTGGGCGGCGATTCTGCAACTCACCGTCGATGACGAAGCTACGGTGTCGAAGATCGACCTCGCCGTGCCCGGACACATGTGCACGGTCGTCCAGACCGACAGCGATGCGATGAAGGCCCTGCAGGACTTTCAATTCAACGGCCGTTATCTCCGGCTCAAGAGCAAGGCGTACTCGGTGTGCGATTTGAAGCTGCTCGGCGTCCCCAATCCCACCTTCGAGTGGGAACTGGACCTCGACACGCCGGTCGTCGCCAGGAAATCTCGGTTCGAGTAGGCGCATGCGGACCAGGGGTCCGCATGCGTGGGACGTGTACGACCTCGTAAGCTCGACTTACACTTGCCCTTTGACTTTTGACCTACGCGCCCGACCCACCGCGCGACTCCTTCCAGTTCTCGGTCTCGGCTTCGGCCTCGCGGTTGCTATTGGCAACACGATCGGCGCGGGAATCTTTCGCACGCCCGGAGAAGTCGCCGCGCATCTGCCTTCGGCACCGCTCTTCATGACCGCCTGGGCCGTCGGCGGGCTCTACGCCCTGCTTGGAGCGATTCAGATCGCCGAGCTCGGAACGATGCTGCCGCAGTCGGGCGGACAGTACGTGTTTTCTCGTTATGCCCTCGGCGAGTACGCCGGCTTTATCGTCGGATGGAGCGACTGGCTGTCGACGTGCGGGACGACGGCGGCGGTGTCGATCGTCGTCGGAGAGTTTTCAGGCGGACTCGTTCCGGCGCTTCGCGATCAGCAGACCGCGGTGGCCGTCGTCATTGCCATCCTGTTTGCGATCGCTCAGTGGCGCGGTGTGCGCGAAGGAAGCCTGGTGCAGAACAGTACCAGCGTGATGAAGGCGCTCGCCTTCGCCGCACTCATCGTCGCCGCGTTCGTGCTCGGCCATCGCGACAGCGCACCTGCGGCGGCGGCAGCGGCGCTGCCCTCGGGCATGGCACTCGTGGCTGCATTCGTTGTCTCGCTGCAAGCCGTGATCTACACGTACGACGGCTGGACAGGTGTGATCTACTTCTCCGAAGAAGTCGTCACGCCCGATCGTGATATTCCGCGATCGCTCATCGGCGGCGTGCTGACGATCATCGCCATCTATCTGCTCATCAATTTCGCCTTCTTGTACGTGCTCCCGCTCTCGTCGTTGGCGGGCGAGACGTTTGCGGCGAGTGCGGTCGCGCGCGCGATCTTCGGCGAGCTTGGCACGCCCATTCTGAGCGCGATCACCATCGTGTCGCTGCTCAGCGCGGTCAATTCGAACCACCTGATGGCCAGCCGTGTGTTGTACGCGATGAGCCGCGATGGGCTGATGGCGACTCGCGCCGCCACCGTGAACGAAGGCGGCACGCCGACGTTCGCGCTGTTCGTCAGCGCCGCGGTCGCGCTGCTCTTCATCGTGTTCGGTCGCACGTTCGCGACCATCATCACGATCCTGTCGTTCTTCTTCGTGGCCAACTACACGCTGTCGTTCATATCGGTGTTCGTGCTGCGCCGACGCGAGCCAGATCGCGCGCGACCGTTCCGCGCCTGGGGCTACCCTTGGACGACGGCAGTGGCGCTGCTAGGATCGGTCGCGTTCCTCGCCGGCGCCGTTGCGAGCGACACGCGCAACAGCCTCTATGCGCTGCTGCTCCTCGCCGCCAGCTATCCGGGATACCGGTTCGTACGTAGCGGCCGCCTTTAGCCGGCCCGTTCCAGGCCGCCTGAAGGCGGCCTCTACGTACTATCTCGGCCCGTAGTGCGGCGCGGGCTTCCCCACTTCGAGGGCGCCAAGATCGGGACCGGTCCCGGCGAAACCGTCGGTCACGGTCGGGAGCACGACCCCACGATCCACAGCTGCGGAACCTGGCTTCAATCGGAAGTCGAAGTCCGAGGCTTTGTACAGCTTCTGCACTGTTGCCGCATCCTGCGCGTTGAGCGGCTTCACATTCACGAAGGCGTCGTAGTCGACGAGCGTGCTGTGGGCATCGTTGCCAGTTGCCTTGCTGAACTCCGCGAGCGAGGTATAGCGACGCTGCTCGAGCATCGCGTTGTGTCCGGGCCCGGTGAAGTCCGATGCGACTCCCGATGCGGGCGAGTTCCATTGAAACGACGCCGCAACGTTGGGATTCAACCGGTAGCCGTTGTAGTCGGAGTCGGTGTAGTTGGTGAAGGTGGTGACGTTGAGAATGGCTGGCGCCGCGTTCTGCCCCAGCATCAGGTTGTTGCGCCAATGGATGTTCGACGCACCCTGCACCTGCGTCTCCGACAGGATGGTGTTGTTGTAGAAGAGAGCGCCGGCCGCACCGTTGGTCAGCCTGATGGCACCGCCCGGCAGGTTGTAGGCGATGTTGCGGATCCAGTAGACCGGCCCGCCCAGCGTCGGCTGATTGCAGAACGCGTGCGACGCGTGGTTGATCAGCATGTTCCGCATGATGCGGATGTTGTGCATGCTGCCGTC
>Ga0075425_100000855_pt1 | contig 29187 bp, 22 predicted proteins | sample SoiMethybrSBSTD4_FD_75300 | JGI IMG/M metagenome (GOLD analysis project Ga0075425, IMG submission 75300) | Bulk soil microbial communities from a Populus tree surrounding site in Tennessee, USA - Soil MetaG P. TD hybrid SBSTD4 | ecosystem: Environmental > Terrestrial > Soil > Tree plantation...
CAGTGTTCCCGGGGATGCTTCGACTCCAGGCGGCAGAGAATCGTAGATGCTGACCAGAGCAGGTCCCGCCCCGACCGCTTGCGCCTGCCGGAATGCGGGGATTCCTTCCATCGAATAGGCTCGGACGGCGGAGTGGATCGTAGCCATCAGCAGCGCAGCCGAGATCCCTTTTCCGCTCACATCTCCCACTGCCAAAATTAACCGCTCTGTTCCCAGAGGAAGAAAATCGTAATAATCACCGCTTACGCTGCGCGCAGGCCGGCAAAACCCATGTACCTCCAGGCTTGGCAATTGTGCAATGTGGCGCGGGAATAACTGCGACTGGACTTCCTGCGCGATCGTGATTTCGTTTTCCAGCCGTTGCTTCTCTTTCTGCTCGCGAATGAGCTCCTGAAGCGATTCGGTCATCGAGTTGAAAGAAGTGGCCAGAGCCGCCAGCTGATCGTTGGAGGTGATCGGAATGCGATGACTGAATTCCCCACGGTTCACGTGGGTAGTAGCAAGATAAATCTCCCCTACCGCGGCCGTGACCGATCGGGTGAGCCGGGTCCCAATAAACAAAGCTGCCAGCTCAAACCCGGCCAGCACTATCGCAAGCAGGAAAAGCATTAAGGCGATCGTCGATGCCAGACCGCCGAGCGCAACCGGAAACAGATAATCGTAGAGTTTTGAGTAGCGTGTTCTTACGCTGATCTGCGCATTGATCAGTTGCCCCGCGGGCCAGCTGATCACTGAAACATCCGCCGGCAGACCGATCACGCCATCCATTGCTCGGCGAGGTGCGGGAAGACTCCCGACGCTGTATTTCGGTACCTGCGTATCAAAAAAAGTCACCTCACCTAGATTCCCGCCGAGTTCAATCAAGGTCCGAGAGTCAAACGGCCTGCTCGAGACCACGGTTAATCTGCCCCCGTTGCTCGGAGCGTCCGCGAGCGCGCGCAAAAAAAACTGGTCGCCATCACGCACGATTCCCGTAAATCCCGGAGGGAAAGATGCAGGAGAAGGGGCTGGCAGCTTTGAGTTATTGACGATCAACTCGCGATTCAGCCATGCGCATACTTGCAGGTCGTTTGCTGCCGAAGTGTATTCGGGAATCTCCGGTTTGCGGCCAGTGTTAACCTGCTGCGCAAGGGCTCCGGCCAGGGCACGATTCTCTGCATGAACCTGTTTGACCAGCCACTCAAGCCGCGAAGTCACGATGAAAGTCCCAACCTGCCCGGCGAAGAGATAAAACGCTCCCAGGGCAAGCGCAACCAGCAGCACGATCGGGATGACCCCAATAAAAATGTAAGTAACGATCAGCCGATTACGCAGTCGCCACAGTAGTTTGGAGGAAAGCCTCCTGATTGCAATGGCGAAAAAAAGCCCGACCACAACCAGACTCAGAAAAGCAATCCACACGCCCAAATAGTCCCCGAATCGCTCGTGGAAGATATTTGCCAGCTTCTGTACCACAAACAGCAGGACGTCGAGACCCAGCAGGTACCAGGCAATAAAGGCGAGCCTTCCCCGGGAAATGAGCCCGTTGTGCTCCAGCCAGAGACGTAGCTGTAAAAGGCGCGAACGCATGCGAGGTCGCCTGAATTATAGATGGAAGGGGTGAAAAATAGATCGCTGCGCCATAGTCGAAGAGGATCGAGCTCAAACCGTTAATTTGGATTGCGGTTTCGCCTCACCCGAAAATCCACAAGCTCACAAAGGCCCAAACCTTACTTTCTTTGCTGGTACAATTCCCGCTGTGTTCCGGAAAATTCTTGTTCTTCTGCTTTGCTGCGGGGTGCACGTGTGTGCCGCCCAGCAGGCGAGCACGCCGCAATCGCAGCCGCAGGTCAAAGTCAATGTGCTCAACGTTTGCGCGCCCTCGACCGAGGAACAGCAGGAGATCGCCTCGGCCTTGGCCAAAATTCCCAAACGGCCGTCTTTCAGCGAAGACTTTGAAGTTGACCGCGGCCGGTCCGTGCTTGATCAGAATGCCGCTGCGCTGGCTTTAGGAAGCACGGGACAATCAGTTCCCTCCGGGGAGCCGGCTGTCGCCGATTTTGTCCGCTTACGTCGTGATCTTGCCGGATCCGGAACCTACTTAAACGTTCAGTACTCGTTCAGCCGTGACACCAGCCAGATGGTCGAGACCCTGGTCTTCCGCGTGCGGGACCCCAAAGATTTATTGCAGGTCTCCATCGAAGACAGCGCTTCTTCGGTCACCTTGCCATCGGTCATGTTGGCCTCAGCTTCGCCCGCCAGCCGCATCAAGCTCGAGCGTTTCGGAAAATCCTCGATCGTCCTGGCACGTTGCTCGGGAACCAGCGAGAGTCCAGCGCCCGATCAGAGCAAGTATGAGTCAGTCTTTGCCGCAGCCTCGTCCGCGCTCTCGGATTACCGCGGATTATTCGGCGCAAAAACGCTGGTTCCGGAAGAACTGGCAAGAATCGCGCGTATCGGAGGTCCTGCAAGCAAGCGGTCCACCAGACGCGCGACTGCAGCCCACAAGTGATGCGCGAACTCTTCAACTTGAAACTAATGCGCAGATTACGAATCTAAGCAGTGCTATGGAAACAGTACGAAATGTTGTGATCGTGGGGTCCGGTTGCGCCGGACACACGGCAGCCTTGTACACAGCGCGCGCCAATCTCAATCCTTTAGTGATTGAAGGGCATGAGCCGGGGGGACAGTTATCCCTCACCACACTGGTCGAAAACTTCCCGGGATTTCCCGAGGGCATTCAGGGGCCTGAACTCATTGCCAACATGCGCCGCCAGGCTGAACGCTTTGGCGCGGAATATCAACTGGCGCACGTGACCGGCGCTGACTTGAAAAGCACTCCTTTCACGCTCCAGGTTGGAAAAGACACGGTACGCACGCGCACGCTTATCATCGCCAGCGGCGCCTCGGCGCGGTGGCTGGGGCTACCCAATGAGCACGCTTTGATCGGTCACGGTGTTTCGTCGTGCGCCACGTGTGACGGGTTCTTTTTCTCCGGAAAGGAAATTGCAGTCATCGGCGGCGGCGACTCTGCCATGGAGGAAGCGCTTTTCCTGACCCGCTTCGCCAGCAAGGTCACGCTGATTCACCGTCGCGATCAGTTTCGCGCCTCGAAAATCATGCTCGACCGCGCCCGCAAGCACGACAAGATTCACTTTCTCACCAACACCATTGTTGAAGATGTATACGACGCCTCGAAGAAAGAAGTGACCGCACTGAAGCTGCGCGATGCGCGTAACGGCAAGACCTGGGACCTCCCGGCCAGCGCCATGTTCCTCGGCATCGGCCACATTCCCAACGCAAAGATCTTCGAAGGCCAGCTCGATACCGATCAGGACGGCTATCTCAAGACTACCAACTACGTCTTTACGAAAGTTGCCGGAGTGTACGCCTGCGGAGATGTGCAGGACCGCCGCTATCGCCAGGCGATTACCGCTGCCGGCAGCGGCTGCATGGCAGCGCTGGAAGTCGAAAAGTTTTTGGAAGAGCACGAGGCCTGAACTTTGCTCTCGTGTTGTGCAAGCCCCCGCTCGCCGCGAAAACTCTTAATTGTTCCGGGAATCGATCATCACCAATAGCCGCGAACTCAACTTTCGCTGTCGTCACTACCTGCCTGAAATTGCTCGCCGAGATTCTTTACGACGGCATTCAATCCAGTGGCGATCCGATTGCGGCAGCGCTCAATGGAAGAATGAGCCAGTTCGTCCATGGAGTGTTCGAATTCTTGCAGAGCCTCCGCCGACTGCGCCTTCAGCGATTCCGTAACTGACGCAACGATCCCTTTTTGAACAATCCTCATGTTTCCCGCCGCTTCATCCATCTGGTTCCCAACAACCTGCGCGCCGCGTGTTTTCAATTCTTGCAGAATGCTGCCGGCCCCCTCTTCGATTTTGCTGCGTGTATTGCTCAGCGTATTGGCGGCCATCTGATTTAGGCGTCCGTCCAGACCTGACTCCCAAGAACGTAGCGACTCCTCCAGCATGTTCATGCGGCTATCCAGCCGTTCAGTCTGCTCATGCAGACGCAACGATTCCGCTGCAACATTCGCTCGGAGTTGCTCCAACTCTTCACGCCGTGTGTTGTACTCGTCATTCAAGCTGGTTTGCAGGGACACCAGAAGCTCGTCACTGGTTCGCTTAAGTTGGCTGCGCCCATCCGCCAGTTTCCGCTGAAAATCTCCGACGCCATCGCGCAACTGTTCGCGGATGGTTGTGACGATATGCGCTGAAATCTGATCTGCTCGCTGCTCGACGACTGCCAGCTCTTCTCTCGACCTGCGCTGAAACTCCTCTTGAACCTCGACCTCCATTTGTTCAAGTGTTGCCTTGGTCGCCGACAGCATATGGGAAGACTGCTGACGCGCCTCATCGATGACTCTTGGGCCCAGGTCTTGCCTTAACCGTTGCTCCAGTTGCTGTTCGAGCTCCGGAGGAATGCTCGAGAGTGACACATCAAAGCGGCTGCGATTGGCGTCAGCGCGTGCCAGCTTTTCCTTCATGGCCGTAATCTCGGAATGAAGCGGGCGGACCAATTCCACGATCACTCTCTTTACATACTCTTCCGATAATTTCGGTCTAGCCTCTGGCGATTCGCCGGACCCATTGGACGGCTGGACCAAGCTCTGAGCGGGCGCTTCTAACTGTGGCACTTTCGGCAGAGCGGGCGGGAGCGAACGTGCCCAATCTTTTGGGAAGTTTTGCAGCCCCCAGAAATTTCCCGGCTGCTCTAGCTTCGCGCCCAGTCTCCAACTATCCGACTCCATCCGCTGACACGAGACCACATGGGCTGTAGCTCCCCGGCCATCTTTGCTGTGCAAGTGAAGTGCAACGCCAGGATCAAGTTTTGCGCGCGAGCGGATCGCGCAACCATGCGCGTTCACCACCAGAGTTTCACAGACTTCAGAATAGTGCGCCCCGTCTAAGCTGGTGACCAGTATTGGCATTGCGACCGGAACTCTGGAACTGCGTCGCGGTGAGATGAGGGTGTCTTCACTGTGCATACATAAGCCTTGTGGTTCGAGGAATGGAGTTCATGCCGTCCCGAAACGGGCGGAGTACCACCTTGGTCTCACAATACCTCTAAACCTGACTGGGTGAGGACACCCGAAAGTATCAACCGTGAAGATCGGGTGGCCAATGCGCAGGCGAACTTTAGTAAGCGACCCGAGCCGGCCAATCGCACCTTGTCTACCGCAAGGGCGGCCGTCGCCGACCACCCTTCAACCGACGTGGATCGTGTTGAACTGAACAGGCCTTCATCAGTGAGCACAAAAGCAATCATTGCCCTGCCGCTGAACTGACCTGCACTGAAAATTGCCCCGCCACTGAATCGACTCAACCGGATCGCCGACTGTAGTAAAATTCAGAAACTGACCGTCGTCGGGGAGTGGCTCAGCCTGGTAGAGCACCTGGTTCGGGACCAGGGGGTCGGAGGTTCAAATCCTCTCTCCCCGACCAACTTTCAGCACCCTCAATCGGGATAGTTTCCAACCCGAAAAATGGCCCCCCCTAGTTATCTAGTCCAAGCGCGATCGGTGAAGGGGTCCTAAAGCTTTTCTTAGTTGCTCATCCTAAATCCGAAGACATCGGGATTACCGTTTCTCTGAATCTGGAAGGTGTTATAGAACCCGGCATTGGCGCCGGTTACATCCGAGGTGACCGTGTCATAGTCACCCATGTAGACCGGGTTAAGCAGGCCGTCGGTGATTGTATTGGGTTCCCAGTTGGCAGATGTTTCACGCAGATCGGAGAAAGTAGCGCCCTGATTATGAGACACCGAGCAATAGTGGTCGATGAAGAAGTTATTCGGATCATTACGCCGATCGGAATAGCAGGCGGCAAGGTTGCCACCGCGATCAACGGACACTCCCGCCATGAATTGATCGCGACCAGCCCCCTGGAAGTTCGCGGGAACCGGACTCACCAGGGTTGCGGGAGACCATTTATTACCCCCATCAAGTGAACGGCTTAAAACGATGTCACCGAAGGCGTATCCGCCCACGCCGCCAAAGAAATCGATCAGGAAGTCATCAATCTGGTTTCGCGATGCGTCGGTCCAAACCAGGTAGAGGCTTCCGCTATGTGGACCGGCTGAGTTGTCGACAGCTAACATGGGAAAAACATTGGTGCGAAAAACGCCTTGCAGCTGCGGGGACAGCGGATTCGCAGCTGGGACAGCAGTTCCGGCTACGACTTCCTGCCCGAAGCTATGTCCACCATCATCCGAACGCCGGAATAGTATCTGCGCGTCGCTTCCGTTATCGAGCACCGACGCATAAGCGACATAAACCTCACCACGCCTACCCACTACAACCTGGCTTCCAGAAAGATTGTCGCCAATTTCAAGGCTGCATCGCCGGCCAAAACGAACTGGGGCGCCCCAAGTCAGGCCTCCATCCTTCGAGGCCACCATCTCCAGTGCGACATCGGGGCCAGCCTCAATTCCGATGGTGCCGCCGACGCAATCCGGTTCGGTGCCGTGCTGCTGGAAATCGGTGTACGTTAGGTAAAGATTGCTGGGATTGTGAGGATCAACTGCCAGCCACTCTTTATCGAGGAAATGAGTGTTCAGGTCTTTTTGGACCACTGTGACTGGATCCTGCCAGGTCACACCGCCGTCTGAAGACAGGTTTACCGCCATCTCGGCAAAGGCGGCAATAACATTTCCCTGCGAATCGACCGGGATTTGCTCTTGAATCGAGGAATACGCGAAGTGCAGCGCATCGCTGCACACAACAACCGGATCACCCGCCAGCTCAGAGTCGAAAAACGGTGAGCCAGGATTTATCGCCGGGCCTGGATTCAAGAACGGAAGCCCGACAAAAGTGCTTCCTCCGTCGTGAGAGACTGCCACGCCGCTCACGGAAATCGCCGCCGCTTGTTGGTCAACGGCGGTGTGCACGAATGCAGCCGAATCGTTGAATCCGACCACGACGGTGTTGCCGCACCATGCGCTGGAAGTCTCGCTCTGACTGAAACCGGAAAAGCGAGTGGAGTCGTAATCGAAATTGGGGTCATTCACAAGCACGGGGAATGCGGCCTTCATTCCTCGCGCACCCGGCGTTGCCAGCGCATTGGCGCGGGCATTGGCCATCATTTCGCCGTTAATATGACGCGGTTGCCGAACCATGCCCCTCGCCTGCAACCTGGAGAGCGCGCGCGCAGTGTGAAAGGCATTGGCCCCGGCACTCGAAAGCCGCATTTCAAAATGCGGGCCGAAGTGCTTCTCCAAATCCTGCAAATGGGCCAAGCCTGCATGTTTTGCATTCGAGTTTTGTGCTGCGCCGTTATCGACCAGAAGCCCAGCGTGAATGAGAAAGACCACCAGCACACTGCGAGTCAACTTGCCCGAGAAGTTATTCACGCGCCAGGCTCCTTCCGAAAATTCCAGTTACGTTGTCACCGCTGATGCCGAACGCCCCGAAGAAACCGTCGCCACCGCCGAATACGGGTGCGGTTACGGTGTCGTAGTCTCCCAGCCAGAAGGCTAGTTGGTCCCACTGCGAGCCAAACATCCAGCTCTTGGAAGACTGCCGGACATCATGGAAACTTTGCCCGCGGTCTTGCGAGATAGAGCAGTAACGATCGAAAGCGTTGTTCTTCGGGTCATTGCGCCGGTCGTAGTAGCAGACCGCAATGGTGCCGTCACGATCCACTGCCATCGAAGGCAGGAATTGATCGCGTCCTTGGCCTTTGAAGTTATTCGGCGTGGGGCTGATTGCGCGCGGGGGTGACCAGGTTATGCCGCCGTCACTCGATTTGCTGAGAAGAATATCGCCGAAGTTGTAGGTACCGAAGAAAGCAGTGCCGTCCGGCTTTTGGTTGTCGCGGCCGTCGGCCCACGCGACATATATGTTTTGCTTCTTCCCATGTTTTACTGGATCAGCTGCCACGACGGGAATGGTCGAGATCTGAAAGAAGCCCTGGACGATGGGCCGGAACGAATGGGAACCATCCCCGACCTGTACTAGATCCGATATCTTCATGTCTGGTCCAAACGAGCTGCCGTGGTTCGCAGATTGACGCACGTGGACTTCAAGTTTGTAATCGGTGACTTTCACGCCGTCAGGGCCGACAAGGGGATGGAACAGGAGGAACGCAGCCGATAACCGTCCGTCAGCCGCGACAGCCAGCCGCGTCGAGGCCACTTGAAATCCTTGCGGAACACCCTGTTGAATAGGGAGACAATCCTCACGAATAATGCTGGGCGAGCTCCAAGTGTGGCCTCCATCACGCGAAGTCACCACCTCCGAGGCGATCCGTACCGCAATACCTGAACAGCGCGGCGGAGATATTAGCGGGATAAGCGGAAAGTCAGCTTCAAAGTCAAGGTCGATGTATGACACATACAACCTATTAGGATCGTTGGGATCGACGGCTAGCCATCCAGAATCAATAATGTGATTCTGGTTTTTCAGCACCGCCGGAACCGGCTCACCCCAGGTTTGGCCACCATCCGAGGAGATGTTGATTCCCACTCCGCTAAACAGCTGCTCGGTGAAAATGTCCGGTGCGAGTAACGTGATATCGCTGATAAAGAACGGCGTGTCGGCGACGTAGAAACGCTTCGCGCTTGAGCACGCCACCGACGGATTGCCGAGTATGGCAAAGAGAGTTCCGGTGCCGGAGCTCCGGCCCACATCGACGGAAGGCCCGGCGTTGAGGAAAGGCAGTGCGGTAAAGTTCGACCCGCCATCAGAAGAAAACGCGACTCCGAGCGCGCTGGCTCCAGTGATCACGTTGAAATCCTGCAAAGTCGGGATTAGCGAGGAGAACGTGCCCGCGGTTTGGCTCGAATAAGAAGTTACAACGTTACTTCCGCATTGCGCACTGGAGGATTCGTTATCCGTGAAGCCGCCAAAGCGCGAAAGCTCCAGGCCGATTTCTGGATGAGAAATCTTGGTCAGTCCGCCCTGGATTTCTTGCGTTAGCAGGTCGTTCACGCCGGGCTTTGCCAGTGGTGCGGTATTAAGCCTGAGCGTCGCCGCCCTGGCCGTGGCCCCGTCATTGGCGTGCAGTCCAAGATTCAGCCCGCCGTGATCGTCATTGCCACCATTGAAATCAGGCGGATCGAACAGCTCGTGTGCCAGGGCTATTTGGCTTCGCACCGGCTGCGACAGCATTTGCTGTTGCTGGGGACTTAAGCGGCTTTCGACCTTCAGCAAAAACTTCAGTTCGGCCCGCTGAACTGGATTAATTGTTTGGGCTGAAGACTGCAGAGGACAAAGAAAAAAACAAACACACAAGCAGAAAAGCGCTGCGTACCCCTTCGATGTTCTCACGTTTCCCCTCGAACCACGGTCAAGTTGTTAACAGCGGAGCCTTCATCTAAAAAGCTCCCTGCGAATCCTCTTTTGACTGAAATCGCCCTCTGGCCGGCGCACTTGCAACGTTCCGGCCTCGTTTTGCAGACGGGACATTGAAACATCAACTCAGGAAGTTGGTTGTCAACGATTTGTCAAACTTGGGGCGAGTGGGCCTGGTTTTTGATCTTTGCTTCCGTGGGCACCAGGCTAAGCCACTCCCCGACGACGGTCTATCTGAATCTTGCTACAGCCTGCGATGCGGTTGACTCAATTCAGTGGCCGGTCAATGGCTTGATCCAGTCGCCCAATTGCAGGCGGGCTGCTTCGAGAGAGATGTTCTTAGCTGCCTGACGGATGTCCTGCGGAACCCATCGCGGGAACGGAATCGCGTGAACCCGATGGGCCCCGGTCGGCGTGTGCTCTTCGCGTAAAGCAGCCAGGGCCTTCTTGTCCAGGGAATTTGCCACGCGAACGATTGCTGGCCAGAGTCGGCGATGAACGTACGTAATCTTTCCACCTACCAGGCGGCACACGAGGATCTGATCGCAATCTCGTACGGCGCGGGTTGCCCGGAAAATTTCGCGCGCCTTCCTGTGCTTTAACCAGCTTCCTTTTATCGGCTCACCGGCTATGGCATCGGCGAGGATAGGTCGAGGTCCCCGGCCTGATTCCAGCACGACTCCATGTTCTTCAACGAATCGCATCGGATTCATAACAATTGTTCTCCACTCGAGTTCTTGACGGACTAGCGACCATGGCACCAGCGATTTATTCACGATCCAGCCGAGTCTCGTCGGATGTTAGACGCGCGCGTCCGGTACTCGCAGCGATGCTCATACCCGGCTCAAGACTCTTAGGAAATAACCTCACTCGCCCATTCCTGCGCTCGTTTGCCGCGCCGCGTGGCGTGACGGCATAACGTTTAAGGTGTGTCACCGCCTCCTCAAGGCTTGCCACTACGGGACTCGAGTCTTTCTTAATCCTGCCCAGGAGCATGGCCCCTTGAATCATGGACAAGCAGAAGGTCGCGATCTCGTCGGCGTTGGCCGCAGCAGTCATCCGGCCCTCCGACTTCTCTTTGACGAGGAAAGTGACCAGCTTATGCCGCATGCATTCGAAGATAAGATCGAGGTCTCGGCGAATGCGATTATCGTTCTCGGTCACCTCGTTGGCTACTGTCCCGATGGGACAGCTCCGGGTCATGTTGTACTGCTTCTGAAACTCTATATGGGTGAGGATGCACTGCTCTAAATCAGCCCAGGAATCGCAAGCGTAACTTATGGGTGCGGTTCCCGCTTCCAGTGCGTGCACCGAGCCCAGCAGTACTTCGTGAATCAGGCCGTCTTTATTTCCGAAGTAGTGATAAAACTGCCCCTTTCCGGCGCCCGAAGCCGCGATAATCTTTTCCGGGCTGGTGGCGCGAACTCCCTGCTTATGGAACAGATCGGCGGCCGCTTGCAGGATTTTGAGCTTGGTCACAGCTCCCTTCGAAGACAGGGTCATCGAGACTCCTTTGCAACCACGACGTACTTCTGCAGGTGTGCCATGGCCTCGCGCACGGTCGCTTCGGCCGGTATGCTGCTTCGTTTTATCTTGCTCAGTAACATTGCACCCTGAATCGCGGAAATACAGAAATCCGCTGCGCGGCCTTCGTCCGCGTGCTTGACCAATCGCCCAGCGGCTTTCTCTTTTACGAAAAACAACACCAGCTGATTCTTCACTACCTCGAAGATCAGACTAAGATCCTGGCGAATCAGCTCATCATTTTCCGTTACTTCATTGCCGATAGTTCCGAACGGGCAGCCTCGCGTCATGCGGAAAGTCTTTTGTAACTCAACTTGACCTAAGAACCATTCTTCCAAATCTCTCCAGGAATTGATTTCGTAGTTGAGTGGCGCCGTCTTCGTCTTGATCGCTTGGAGGTACCACTGCAGGACTTCGTGCACCAGTCCTTCCTTGTTCTTGAAGTAGTGATAAAACTGGCTTTTGCCCGCCCGTGAGACCTCAAGAATCTCGTCGGGACTGGTCGCGCGAACTCCCTGTTTGTGAAAGAGATCGGCCGCAGCCTGGATGATGCGGAGTCTGGTATCGGACCCTCTCACGAAGCGTGCTCGCATAAGTTTCCCTTTTTTCGCCTGTACCTCGATTTGAGCGAAAGCTCCCTCGTCGCAGTGAATCAAGGATTTGCGAATTGTTTGAGTTGTACTTGATTTCTGCTTTTTATTCTTCTAAAACGTGCCACAGCTAAACGCTGAATCACGGCCCAATTGGCGCTTTTCGTAGCATTAACGTTACCAACAGGGCAGGGATTGTAACAGAAGGTTTGGCGCGTTTGGCAAATCAAAGTGCGACGTTACACAAAGTCGGAAAAGGAGAATTTGTATGCCTGTAATCTTTATCGAAGCCCCTCCCGGCATTAAGCCGAAAGCCAAGGAGCAACTTATGGAGAAGATCACCATGGCTATTGACGAGGCCTACCACATTGGTGACACTCTGATCTTTCTTCGCGAATATCCGCCCGACAATGTGGCCATGGACGGGCGCCTGCAGACCCAGAACCCAAAGATCCTTGAAGCGCTGAAGAAGATCAGTGCGTGAAGCAGATTTCTATCTACACTCATCGGCCAGCCAGCTTGCGCGCAGTTGCAAGCTGGCTGGCGGGAGGAGAATGTTGGGTGAACGAGACGAGGAGGTAGTCCCAGTGAATTCCGACAAGACTTTGCTTATAACCGGTGCGACGGGACGGCAAGGCGGAGCCGTGATCCGCCACATGCTGTTAAAAGGATGGAAGCTGCGGGCGCTGACGCGTAATCCGGAAGGTCACGCAGCCAAAGTTCTGCTACGCCAAGGTATAGAAGTAGTGCAAGGTGACTTGGAGGATCCGGCCTCGTTGGAGCGGGTTAGTGTTGGCGTCTACGGAATTTACAGCGTCCAGGACTTCTGGGCAGTAGGTGCAAAGCGCGAAGTGCAGCAAGGGAAAAACGTGGCTAACGCGGCGAAAAAGGCCGGCGTGAAACACTTTGTGTACAGCTCGGTCGGAGGAGCCGAGCGCAACACAGGTATTCCTCACTGGGAAAGCAAGTGGGAAGTGGAAAAGCACATTCGAAGCCTGAGCCTGCCCACGACGATCTTCCGGCCGGTCACCTTCATGGAAGGTTACTACATCGATCAGGTAGAGATCGGAATCTTGAAAGGCAAACTATCGGACGCAGTCCGCGCGGACAAGCCGTACCAAACGATTGCGACCGATGATATCGGTGCATTTGTTGCCCTGGCCTTCGAGCGGCCTCGAGATTTTATTGGTAAAGAGCTAGAGATTGCAGGCAGCGAGTTGACCTATGTAGAAGCCGCGAGAGTTTTCAGTCGCGTCTTAGGCAAGCCGGTGAAATTTCAAAAGCTACCTTTAACGCTGGTGAGGCTTGTGCTGGGGAAAGAGTTTTATGTGATGTTCCGCTGGTTCAATGAAGCTGGGTATCAAGCTAATATCCCTGAGCTCAAACGCAAGTATCCCGAGGTCCACCTCCAAACCCTCGAAGAATGGCTAAGGAATGAAGGATGGCACAAGCGGGCCAAACACGTCCGCGCGCCGAAAGGTTAACTCAAGAAATGAAAAAAACAACCATGCAGTTGCACGATGATCAGTTTCTCAAGATTCTTTGGGATGAGAACAGCCGAATTATCCGCATCGATTGGAAGGAAGCCACCTCCTCAATGACCGACGAACAGTTCAAGGCGGAGCTGGCGTTGTTCGCTGGGCATGTTGAGGACGAGAAGGCGAAGGGAATTCTTGTCGATGTGAGCTGCTTTCAGCACACGATGGGCCCGGAGGTGCAGCAATGGCGGGTCAAGAATATTTCGAGCCGTTACAGCGCGGCGGGCGTTGAGCGATTCGCTTTTCTCTTTCCCTCAAGCGCTCACATCCCACCGATGATGAATCAGTCGTCTATGGGAGAGGAGTTTGACACCCGGGCCTTTACCGAGTTGGACGCGGCGGCAAAGTGGCTGGCCGGGAATGAGTAAGTCCCAGGGACGAAATCGAGGATTTTCGCAACAATCTTTTGATTCCAGAATGTTTCGATGCAGAGGGGAGCCAGGACCGTTACGCCCGTCGTCCAGTGGTGAGCGGCAAGGGTGGCCGTTCAACCTTCGCAACGCCGCTCTCGAGGATGGCTTTCCCGCACACCTCCAGCGTCTTGCAGTGGCACCTCGCCTTCATTCTCTCGAGTAGGGATTGCATGCTGCTGATTTGATCTGCAATAGCGTTCAACTCTGACAGCTTTCGGTCTGCTAACTTTCGCCAGCGCGCTTCGGCTCGGGTCCCCTCCTTAAAGCCAAAGAACAACGTGCGAATTTCATCGAGCGCGAATCCGGCCTGCCGCGCACGCTGGACCACGGCCAGACGGTACAACACGGTCTTGTCGTAGCGGCGCTGTCCGCTGATTCGGGTGGCGGGCGGAAGGATTCCCATCTGCTCGTAATAACGGATAGCAGATGATCTCAACCCAACCTGCTGCGCGACTTCGGAAATGGTTAAGTGTGACATTTAGGTCATTCTAAGACACCAGCGAATGTGGAACTACATATGGCTGGATTTGGCTTCAAACGTCAATCTCTTTCCGGTAGTAGCTGCGACACCCCATCGCCGGTTGTCAGTAGCTCCTTGACGTTATTCTCGAGTTCCTCTTTATCAGTCATGCCAACTGTCGTTTTCTTTATTGCGCCCTCGCGATCAATGAAAAAGCTTTGCGGCATGAAGCGCACCCCACCATACGCGTCCGCGACCGATGAATTTCCCAACAGCACGGCATATTGAATTCCTTGTTCTTTGTTGAATGTGGCTACGGCTTGTTCTGATCCCACATCGTCCAAAGAAACTCCCAGGATCTGCACACCCTTGGCTCGATACCGCCGGTCCAGCTCCACCAACCAGGGCGTCTCAACCCTGCAAGGCGCACACCAGGTCGCCCAAAAATTCAGGATCACAGGGTGACCCCGGAAATCCGACAGTTTCATTGTGCGACCGGCTAGAGAGTGAAGGTCGAAATCGGGAGCATGGTCTCCCGCCAAAAAACCAGTCTTGACTGCGCTGGCACGCAGCCCAGGACTGAACGCATGGCGGCTCGGAGTGGTCACAGAAATTAGAAGCAGCGCGCCAACGCAAAAGACGATAGCAACCAAAGCAAGCCTGCGTTGGCTCATAGAAACCTCTCTGCCATCCAACGAAAAAATGAGATCCGGTTCATCCAGTTATTGAGCACGACAAAGTGCCCGGTAAAGATCAGAGCGCCCACCGCAGTCATCACAACGCCGCTGACGACCTCCAACGTGCGCAGATGACGCCGGAATCGCGCATAGAAAGCGAGAAAGCCTTCGATACTAAAAGCGGTCAACAGGAATGGGATGGCCAAACCCAGCGCATACACTGCCAACAAAGAGATACCCTTGGCCACAGTGGATTCTGCGGCAGCCAGGGTCAGGATGACAGCCAGTATTGGGCCGACACACGGCGTCCAGCCAAAGCCGAACGCTGACCCGACCAGAAAGGCACGGGTGCCTGCTGCGCCCGCAGGCATCCCATGAAAACGTTTATCCATATAGAGCACACGTACGGGCAGCAACCCCGTTTGGTGCAGCCCCAGGACAACAATCACTGCCCCCGCAATTCTGCTTAGCAGAGCAATATGTTCGTGGACCAACTCCCCTACAGTCGTGGCCACAGCCCCCAAAGCAAGAAATACGGTGCTGAATCCCAGGATGAACAGAACTGAGTTCAGCATGACCGACCGCATCAATTTATTGTCCCGTCGCCTCAGCTCTTCAACGCCAGCGCCGGAGATGAGAGAAATGTAGCCCGGCACCAGCGGCAGTACACAAGGCGAGAGGAAGGAAATAAGTCCGGCGGTAAATGCGGCGATGGGCAGTGATTGCATTGAACAGCTCCTTTCCTGCACCAGCGGCAGGTCGCGATAGTTTTCAAATCAGCTCGCGGTTTTGATCCACGAGGCTCCGTCGACCTTAATGAATTCCTTGGTTCCTTTGCGGCCGGTTAGGCGCAACCAGAAAGGCCCACCCTCTGGTTCCATTCGCAGCTCAATGTTGAAAAACGGACAGCAGACCCGCTCCGCGGCGGCCCATTCCGCGACCATCGCAACCGTCTTGGGGTCCGGGGAGAATTGAAATTCGTAGCCATTCGGCAGCTCTCGGACTGCTTTCCTGGCTTCCCGCAATGCCGGCCCGAGTTCGTCAAAGTGCCGCTTTCGGGCCACTGGATCGAGTGCCATGCGGTCGCACGCAAACGGGCTCAGGTGCTTCGAACCTGTTACTTCATTCGTCTTACGCTCGCAACTGTCGCCCTTCTTTGGCGCCGCCGAGTCTTGTGCTCCAACGAAACCACCAAGCAAAGCAAACCACAGACCTGCTGAGGTGACTGAAATCATCCATTTCCTCTTTTTTCTCACGATGTTCTCCTTGTGTAGGCCTTTGAGCCTTCGGAGGGTAGTCTCACAGTTAAAGTCAACTCGAAGTCAAGGAAATAATTGTTGCTAAAAAATCACTTGCCTTAAAGTCCACTTGAAGTTCTAACCTGCCTGGTATAGCCGCTGAATCGCTCCACTATGCGGATACATGAATAACGGCCAGGGAGGCTGAAATATGAGCAAGGGCATGCTGCACTTAACAGCGATTTGTGTGCTTCTCTTAAGTTCGAACGCGTCAATCGCGCAATCCACCGATCAGGCAGAACACCGAAGCATCGGCAAAGAGCTGGACGTATGGGTTTCCAAAACCGAAGAGCAGCTGGTTCCCGCAGCGGATGCCATGCCTGAAGAGAAGTATGGGTTCGCGCCGAGTGCCGACGCCGGCAATTTCGAGGGGGTTCGGACCTTCGGAGAGATGGTTAAACACTTATCCGCGACGAACTATATCCTTGCTTCCGCAGTGCTTGGTGAGAAGTCTCCGCAGGGGGAACAGAACGAGACAGCGCCAGCTTCCCTCAAATCCAAGGCTGAAATTATGGAGTACCTGAAAGGCTCGTTCGCACTTCTTCACCGCGCCGCGGCTTCAATTAACGAAAGCAATGAGACCACCACCATCAAGGCATTTCATAGTCGCACTCGTCCTGGCTTGGTTGTGGATTCCTTGCTGCATTGCTTCAACCACTACGGTCAAATGGTGGAGTACCTGCGAATGAATGGCATCGTGCCGCCGGCCAGCCGACCTTAAGAACACGTATTGGGCTGAGGGCTGGGCCCACCTCGGCTCTCAGCATTCTCATCTTTCACTGGCCTGGGTTACCGATACTCTGAAATGGTGCGCGACATTCGACCACTTAACCGGCGGAAGCGTGACGACGCCGGATTGCACCTTCCAACCAGTCATCGGCTGCGAGTCAGTCGTTACGCCTGAAATTTTCTCTTTGATCCCATAGAAGTTCAGCTGTACTTCATGAAACCACGGCTGATACGTGCCAGACGAAGGCGAAAGCTCTACGTCGATGTGACCAGGGGAGAGTTCGCATGTGAAGTTCAGGCGCAAGCTCTGGTTTTTCTGATAGGCAAAAGTCTTTCCGTCATCTGCATACAGACTTCCCCGACACTGCGGCCCCGGATAGACGTTCAATAGCAACGGACCCTGAGGGGTTTCATCGGTGTTCTGCACCACGGCTTGCTCGGGAATGATACTTCCCGCACGCACGTATACGGGGAGAGTGTCCAGCCTGGGTTCGATCGCGATATCCCCGCCTCCGGAGACTTTCGCACCCGTCCAAAAGTCATACCATTCTCCAGCAGGTAAGGTCGCTTTGTATTGTCCGGTAAACGGCCAGACCTGGGGCGCCACTAGCATATTGTCGCCGAACATGAATTCCTGGTCGTTCAAGTTGACGCTGGGCTGGTCGGGGAATTCGAGAAACATCGGCCGCATCAGTGGAATCCCGGTGCGCGTGGTCTCCTCCAGCCCCGTGTAGATGTACGGAAGCAGACGATACCGGGTCTCGATGTAGCGCTTACGAATTGCTTCATGCTCAGGTCCATCAACCCAAGGTTCGCGGAAGCGCGTCTCCTTCGCAGCGTGGTTACGGTATATCGGGTTGAACGCTCCCAGTTCCATCCAGTGCGTGAGCAGATCGGGCGTCGGACTTCCGTTAAAGCCGCCAATATCGGCACCCGCAAATGCGTAACCCGAAAGCCCAAGATTGATCAACTGCGGAATGGAGAGTCGCATGTGATTCCAGGTTGCGCTGTTGTCACCGGTCCATGTCGCCGCGTAACGCTGCGTGCCCGCGAACGCTGCTCGAGTCAGCACGAAAGGCCGCTGATCGGGTTGCAAACGAAGTAAACCCTCGCGTGTGGCACGCGCGTTCTCCATGCCGAAGACGTTGTGGATTTCACGATGGTCAGTCTGCTTTCCCTCGACGCTGTGGACAACATCCAGCGGCATGGTTTTTGAGGCAGTGCGAAACACTGACGGCTCATTCATGTCATTCCAAAATCCGCGAATGCCATCTGCAACGAAATCGCTGTACAGCGTTCCCCACCAGCGCCGCACCTCTTCCCGCGTGAAGTCAGGAAAAACACTGTCCCCAGGCCAAACCGGTCCCACGTACACTGATCCATCAGGGTTCTTGACGAAGTAATCGGATTTTATTCCCTCATCGTAGGGCTTGTAGCCAGGCAGCTTGGCGATATGAAGGTCGGTGATGGCCACGACCTTGAATCCCTCTGCTCCCAGGTCTTTGATCATTCCTTGAAAATTCGGGAAGCGTTGTGAATCCACGGTGAATGGCCGGTTGTGGTCCTGGTAGTCAATGTCGAGATAGATCACATCGGCGGGAATTTTTCTTTTGCGAAACTCGGAGGCAATCTGCCGAACCTGCGACTCGGGGTAGTAGCTGTAACGGCATTGCTGGTAGCCGATCGCAAACAACGGCGGAAGGGGAGTGCGACCGACCAGTTGCGTGAACTGCTCCTCCACCCGCTTCGGTCCAGGGCCATAGATGAAGTAATAATCCAGGTCACCACCCTCGGCGCCGAATGAGTACGCGTCCGCCCGTTCCTTACCGAAATCGAAGCTGCTGCGGTAGGTGTTATCGAGGAACACCCCATAAGACGCTCCGTCGCGAAATGCAAAGATGAATGGAATGTCTTTATAAATCGGATCTGTAGACTCCTGCCAGCCGAACGCGTCAGTGTTCCACATGGTGAAGGCGAGATTGCGATGGTCCATTGGGCCTGGTTTATCGCCAAGTCCGAAATAGTGTTCGTCTTCGGGCATGGTTTTCCAGACCTTGAATTCCGTTCCATTGAAAGCAGGCTGCAACCCCGGTAGGTCTTCGGAAATAACGCTACCGTCGCCACGTAGAAATGTGATCCGCAAGGGAGACTTATAGACCCGGACTGTCAGCGCACCCGTATTTAGCGAGATGTCATGGTTGGAGTCCGCGATCTGCAATTGCGGAGCGTCATTCTGAAATGAATCTGGCAGCACCGCAAAAGACGGGCGATCTAAGAATTGATTCTGCTGGGTATAGCGAATCCGCACCACCGTCGGCGACAGTACCTGGATGCGCACGCGCCCGCGCTGTGCCTGGATTTCAATTCCTTGCCCTTGTTTTTCAAACGAAGAAACGTCCCCCAACGTCTGCCATCCGGCTTGCGCTACGGCGACTGGCCAACCGCAAAAGAACACAGCCATGAAGAGAGTTTTCAGAGCGAGCATTCCACCTCCTGAAGTGAGGAAGTCCCATTCAGAATCTTGCCGATAGAACTGCAGAAGCCGAGATCCGCGAGCGCTTATGGTTTTGCCGCCGATGAATTCGCCACGTGCTGCTTGGCACGATCAATTTTTCCAGACCGGGCTGAGAACTATGACATATTTTGTGGCCACGTCGTTCTGGTACCCGCGTTCACCCGCCTTCAACATGTGAATACCCACTTAGCGCGCTTAGCCTATCACGCAAACGTTTTTGTTCGCGAAAAAAATGAATAGAAATTGTTTTGAAAACTCAGCTTGGAAACAAATACAAGGCGGTCAGGTTCTGGAAAGGAAAATGCATATCAGCTGTGCTGGCGAGCCGCAACCACTCCATGCCGACTGGCGCGCCCAGCGGGTGCACGATCCCTGGTCGACTTTTTTTAACGGCACCACGGTTCCCGTACCCATATTGATAAAATAGCGGCAATAATGCAGTTCTCCTTTCCCAGGGAATTCTCGCGCAAGATTTTCCCCCCGACTGTCGTTCTACTGCTCCGACTTGGGCGGGCAGAGCAGGCCAACCGCGAATTCGCCGAAGTTGATCGCATTAATCAACAGCGGCCAGCGGAAACGGAGATGCCAAAACCGTGAGCAATTGCTGGCTGGCCTTCACGCTTGTCGCGACCTCGGTGGCCGGAGTTCCTGCGCGGTCGTTCTCGCAGGAGACGACGCCGTCGAAAACCCAAAGCGGGATGGGCGGAGTCTCCACCGGTTCACCGCTTGCGCCCATTAAAGACGCGAAGAATCGCCCGATCACCGCTGGGGGATTTGTGGACGGAGCGCCGGTTATCTTTGAAGATATAACGCAAAAGGCCGGACTGGCGGGCTTTCAGCACGTCTCCGGCACACCGGAAAAGAAGTACATCCTCGAAGCGCCGGGCTCTGGCGTCGCCATCATTGATTATGACAATGATGGTTGGCCCGACATTTACCTGGTCAATGGATCAACCTACGATGCCCTGAGCGGCAAGCAAACTCCGCCGCGCGCTGCGCTTTATCACAATAATCACGATGGAACATTTACGGATGTCACTATCAAAGCCGGTGTGGCCAATGAACGCTGGGGCTTCGGCGTTGCCGTCGGCGATTTTGACAATGACGGCTGGCCCGACCTTTACGCCACCAACTACGGAAAAAACCGGCTCTATCGCAACAATCATGATGGGACTTTTACTGACATCGCCGAAAAAGCTGGAGTCGCGCTGGGTGGTTGGTCCACGGGCGCGACCTTCGGAGACTACGACGGCGATGGCCGTCTCGATCTTTTCGTCTCCGGATACGTGAAGTTTGACGTGAACAATCCGCCGATTTCAGGCACCGCGGCCACGCAGTACAGCTTCTGCCAATATCGCGGGGCGCCTGTCATGTGTGGCCCGCGCGGATTGCCGGGGGAACGCGATCACCTGTTCCACAATAACGGCGACGGCACTTTCACAGACGTCAGCGAGCATGCAGGGGTGGCAAATGAAAAGGGCTACTACGGTTTTGGCACCGCATTCGCAGACGTCAATGATGACGGGCGCCTTGATCTGATCGTCGCCAACGACTCAGTTCCCAGTTATCTGTACCTCAACAAGGGCGATGGAACTTTCGAAGACTATAGTTACGCATCAGGATTCGCGCTGAAAGAGGACGGTCGCGAACAAGCATCGATGGGTCTGGCTGTTGGTGATTACCAAAACAATGGCAAATTATCTTTATACGTCACGACTTTTTCTGACGACTACTACACCCTTTATAAGAACGAAGGCGGCGGCAATTTTTCCGATGTTACGTTTCAATCCGGCATTGCCGAGGCCACCATCCCGTTTCTGGGATGGGGCACAGGCTTCCTCGATTACGATAACGACGGCTGGAAAGACCTGATTGCAGTAAATGGCCATGTATATCCCGGCGTCGACAACAATGATTGGGGGATGACCTACCGGCAGCGGCCGCTTCTATTCCACAATCTGGGCGGAAAGCGCTTTGAAGTTGTTCCTGCGGCCACCGGCAGCGGGCTGGCTGCTCTTGTGGCAGGACGCGGCGCAGCTTTCGGTGATCTGTTCAACGACGGCAAGATTGACGTGGTCATAAATAGTGTCGACGGCCCGCCCACCCTGCTGAGAAACGTAGTCCAGAACGGTAATCATTGGGTTGACTTGAAGTTGGTCGGAAGCACGCGAGGGCCCAGAGACGCAATCGGCGCCAAAGTATTTCTGACCGCCGGCGGCATCACTCAGCGCGCTGACGTGATCAGTGGTGGCAGTTATTGCTCAAGCAATGATCTGCGCCTGCATTTCGGCCTGGGCCTCTCATCACGTATAGACAAAATTGAGGTCCGCTGGCCGGACGGGAAGACCCAAAACGTCGATCTTCCAGCTGTAGATCGGATTTTCACGATTGAAGAAGGCAATCCCCAGCCGCTTCAGAAGTAAAATTTCAGCGCAAATTGAATGAAACGTGGCTCACGTGCTGCCTGGGCCTGCCCAAAACCCGGCGATCCAAGCTCCGTGGCGATGTTTTCGACGAACGCATTGGGGTCCGCGAAATCAGGATTTACGTGATTGAACGCATTGAAGAACTCCGCGCGAAACTCAAAACGGCTTCTTTCATTTAATGGAAAAGCCTTGAACAACGAGATGTCCCAGTTTTGGAAGCCGGGTCCGAGAATGATGTTGCGACGGGCATTGCCAAATGACCCTTGAATCGTGTTGGTAGCAAATGCGCAGGTATTGAAGAGCGTATTCGGCGCACAAGGCTTTCCGTTTGGATTTGCAATTACGTTTGGACGCGAAGCGTTGCCAACGGTTCCGCCGCCATCGGCATTGGAAAGGTCGGTGCTAATGTCCGTCGGCGTGTACCAGTTGCCAGTTGACGCCGTAGTAATGCCCGCGACCTGCCACCCACCGATAATCTGGTTCCACGCGCCGCTGGCGTTTCCTAAGAATGGTTTGTCTTTCCCAAAGGGAAGCTCATAAGCATAACTCAACACGAAACGATGCCTCACGTCGAAATCAGCATTCCCATATTCGAGGCGCGGATCGGTCTGCAGGCGGAAGTCGCCCTGGTTCTGCGAACCCAAGCTGGCGCTCGATGCGTCATCAAGAGAGTGGCTGTACGTATATGACGCCTCGAACTCCAAGCTGTGCGCAGCACGCTTTTTCAAGCTTACCTGCAGCGCGTTGTAATTCGAAAAGTCATCAGAACGAAAAGTTGCAATGCCCACATCGTAGATGGGATCGCAATTATCGGGGTTCGCGGCATCACAGGGGCCGGGGGCGCCAGGGAAAGCCTTGTGCGCTGGCCGCCGAGGCGCGGTCGGAGCGTTGGTATCCGGAGTAGGAACTGCCTGATTGCCATTGTAGAACCCATAAAGTTTCAGCCCATGCGACCCGGCATACGACACCTCAAGCACGGTGTCTGCCGGTAGTTGATACTGCACTCCGAAGTGCCACTGTTGGTTGTATGGCGTGCGCAGCTTAGGGCTGAGCGAATAAAAAGCTGGATTATTCGGATCGGAAAGCGAGGTCGCCGGGTAACCATTCGCCAAAACGTTGAAACCGGGAATCGAGCAATCTTCCGTCGCGGGATTGGCCGAAGAGTCGAAGCAATTTGTCTGCTGGAAGGTCTCCTGCAGGTAAAACGGAGGATTGAATCCCGGGCTGGGATTGGAAAAAGGTCCGTTCTCCTGACCGCCATAAAAGATTCCATAACCGCCGCGCATCACCAGTTTGTTTGAAACCTGATAAGCAAACCCCACACGCGGCGCGAAATTATTCAAGTCCGGACTGATCAGCCCGCGTGAGCCATTGCGCATGACCGGAAGACTCGCCGCGAGAGTAGTCGTTAGCGGCGCATTTTGACCCTTTGGAACGATCATGCATAAACAATCGAAACTGAAGGTGGCTTCCTGGTTGTTATGTTCCTTGATTGTGCTGAACAGTTCATAGCGTAATCCCAGGTTCAGCGTTAGCCGGTCGGTCGCCTTCCAGTCATCTTGGGCGTATCCCGAATAGATCTGGCGGCGGTAGTCGATGTTGTGGAAGCTGCTGATGTCGCCAAAATCCGGGATACCCAGCAGGAACGTAGCAAACGCTCCGCCAGTGAATGCGCTACTCCCAGTGGTAGGTGCAGCAGGGTTGTCTGTGAAATCGCCGCCGAAACCCATATCTCCGCGCGAAGAAGCCGGTTGAAGAATCGTGAACTGCTCCAGACGCACTTCCGTCCCATATTTCCAGGAGTGGCGGCCGTGTATCCAGGTCAAGTTTTCAGTGAAGACGAAGCTGTTTTGTTTTTCGACAGAAGGCAGGAAGCCGGAACTGCCAATGCCTACAATGCCGTCACTGAAGCCTATGTTTGGCAGACCGCCGTTAATCGGCGAGAACGGGACACCCGGGAACTGCAACTGCCCCGAAATGTCCTTGTTGAAATTGAGCTGAAAACGATGCGCGTTGATGCGGTTGTAGCCAAAACGGAATTCGTTCACCAGGGTTGGGCTGAACATGTGGGTTTCGCTCAACGCCAGGCTGCGATATGCGTTGTCTTCGATTCCATCGAAGAACCCGCCACCGTCGAGCACATTGTTAAAAGGAGCAGGAATAAAACTAGGTTGGTCTTCGTAGCTGAACCTGCCAAACGACGCGTCTTTGTCGCTGATCCTGTGGTCAATACGGACATCGAAGTTGTTGCGGCTTTCGCGCCTTACGGGATCGATTCGAAAATTGTTTCCGGCAATGTCTGCATTTGGTTGCGGAAAGAACGCGGCTAAACGCGCCGCCAGGGGATCGATCGGTGTGTTGAGTCCTGCATTTCCAGTGAACTTGTTAGTTGGATTGCCCAACGCATCGGTGCCGATCGGCATACCGCAAAGGCCGTTGGGATTCGCAGAAAATCCTGTCAACCGGGTGTTGAAAATCTCTCCCGGGTAAGTGAAGTTCCCGTTGCAATCCAACGCAAATACGCCAGGCACCGGGTTGCCGTCCGAGTCGAATGCAACTTGGCGATTCTGTGGGGTCAGAGGCGGCAGGAACGCGGAAAAATCTCCGGCAATCTCCGCGGGCGTGGGAATAATCCCGAGAAATGGGATTGCCTGGCGAATCCGCAGTCCTTCGTAGTCCCCGAAGAAAAACGTGCGGTTCTTGATGATCGGTCCGCCGAGGGTAAAACCAAATTGATTTTGCTTATAAGGCTGCCGGCTGGCATCGAATGCATTCTTTCCGTCGAGTTTGTCGTTTCTCAGAAACTCATGCACGTCGCCATGAAGGCTATTAGTGCCTGACTTAATAATTGCGTTCAAAATTGCGCCATTGCCGCGGCCGAACTCGGCGCTGTAGGAATTGGTCTGGACTTTAAATTCTGCGATAGCATCCACAGAGGGCTGAATCACATAAGAGCTTTCGTTCAGCACGTCGCCTAAATTGGCGTTGTTATCCACGCCGTCGAGCAGAAAGTTGTTTTGCAACGAACGCGCGCCATTAGAACTGAAGCCAAAGCTTCCTGAAACTCGTGAACCCGGTTCGGCTGGCGCTACACCGACCCCCAAAAGCGCCAGTTGCGCATAGTTCCTGCCGTTAAGGGGAAGAGTTTCGACCACCTTGCTGGTTACTACGTCGCCCAATTCTGACGTTTCAGTCTCCAGTTGAGGCCCTTGTGTGTTTACAGTCACCGTCTCATTGAAGCTGCCGACTTGCAGCGTGATATTGATTTCCGGTCGCGCCTGAACGTCAACCGTGATCGGCCCAGCCACCGCCTTTTTGAATCCCTGCTTCTCCACGGTGACGCTGTAACGCCCGATCTTGAGCGGGCTGGCGACGTACTCGCCCTGCTGACCGGTCGTGGTTATGAAATTCGTGCCGCGGTCCACGTCAGTAATTGTGACCTGCGCACCGGCAACCACTGCGCCGCTCGAATCTCTCGCGGTTCCGGCGATTGCGCCCGTATCTTTCTGCGCAAACGAAGTGATACACAGCCCAACCACAAGAAATGACAAGTACACAACGCTTCGGGCTGATCGAGGGAACGGACGAGGCATGACCCGCAAACCCAAAGATTCCATTGGGAGCTCCATGTGCCAGGGCTGATTTCGAAAATTCGGCTTCGCGCGAATTTATTTCACTTTTTGCGCGTTTGTCAACCTTTTTTGCTCGACCTTGCATGTTTATTTTCATTTGAGGCTTCCATTTCGCAGTACAATGCTCTGCGAAATGCTTGCTGAGGAACGCCGTTTTCAAATCCGCGAGATTCTAGGAGCTCAACGCAGCGTCTCCGCCTCCGACCTTTGTGACAGGCTGAAAGTGACAGCGGCGACCATCCGCCGTGACTTGGCGGCTCTTGAACAGGAGGGAGTGCTGGCCCGCTCGCATGGTGGTGCGGTGTCGCGTATGTCCAGCACCAACTTCCAGCCAACCTACGACGCGTTGCTGAGAAGTGAGAGCGAGGAGAAGCGGCAGATCGCTCGCGTGGCCGAACAATTTGTTCTGGATGGCGACACCATTTTCCTGGAAAGCAGCACCACGGTATTCGAGCTGGCGCGAAGATTAAGCAACCGCAATCGCCTGACGGTGGTGACCAATTCCCCTCCCATTGTTTGCGAGCTGCAGCGCAGCCCGGGAGTGACGGTCATGTGCACCGGAGGCGATCTTCACAAAGACACCTTTTATCTGTCGGGCGAATGGGCGCAACGGGCATTGTCGGAAATACGCCTGGACAAGGCGATACTTGGCGTCAGCGCGATCGATCCTCAATATGGCGTTTCGACAGTGCACCATGCTGAAGCGCAAGTAACCAGGATGGTCTCGAAGGCGGCGAAAACTCGGATCGCACTTGCTGATCACACAAAGTTTGGACGCCAGCGCTTCGCCTACGTCGGGCCAGTCACCGACATCGACATTCTGATCACCGATTCTGGCACCGATCCCAAATATGTCCAGGAACTCCGCGACAGCGGTTTGCAAGTGATTGTTGCCGACAGCGCCTCCTCCCGTACAAACGGCCAGCACTGATCAATTTTCAAGCGGACTCATACCGCGTGCATCGCAACATCTCTCCTCGCGAGTAACCTCACCCATGGTTACTTCCCATACGGATCGAATGAGCATTCTTGCGCAAAGTTCTGCAGCGTTACTTCCTGCGTGACTTACCGAAATAATCGCAAAACAGGCATGGTTACTAGTAATATTACTGACCCGCCACATCCCGCGAAGTGATTGAGGAGCCTCGCCTTCCACCTGTAACTGCCCGCCGTTCGCCTTACTCGTAACCGGATGCCGGGTATGGCAGCTGGCTAGCACTTACAACCGGCATCAGAGCCGGAGGGAGGCTAATGGAAAAACAGCATTTCACAATAGTTCTTCTGCTTACTTTGGTCCTCACGGTAACGGTTACTGTGTGGGGATTTGCGAAAGCCACCAACCGAAGCGAGGTCCACGATCTTTCATCTCAGCTTCAACGTACGCAAGGAGAATTGAGCGATACGAAGCTGCAGCTTGCAGACGCCCAGGAGAAGTTAACTTTTATCGAACAACACAAAACTCGCGTTCAGGTGACTGCGTACGCTCTGACCGAAGACTTCGGGCCATATCCGACTTTCTCTAACAACACTCCGGCCCGCCAAGCTTATGCCGTGCCCAGGCACACTCTGCCGGCCGGCAAAGTATTGAATGTAGCGCTCTCGCCCTTGGCTGAGCGAAGGCTGCAAGCGCACCTGAACGATACTCTGGTATTACAAACCCGAAGCCATAAGAAATACGTGGCGCGCTTCGTCGACCGTACGGCTCAGTCTGAAACCAGGCCGGTTGTCGATATTCTGTTCGCAGATGCGCATCAGGCAAGGATTTGGGGCCGTCAAAATCTGGACGCGGTCAACATCTCGCGCCTGGATTCTCCGTTCCGGCAACAATAAATCTCCCCATACTGTTGAGAAATAAAGCCCTGAGGGGCCGGATTTGCATCTATATTGCTTCTTTGCGAATCCAAGCAAGCTGCTTCGCCCACTCAGCATGGAAGACGTGAGCACGATAAATGTTGGAGCAGTCGCTAAATCGCGACAGGACTGGTGCCCAGCGTCAGGAGCACGCGAGTGCGCAGCCTGCGTGCGCCACACCGCCCTTACCAGCTTGAAAGGCGCAATTTTCTCCGCGCTTTTGCTGAGTCAATTTGCATGGTGCCAAACGCCGCCCTTGCCTGGAACTGCGTCTGCCGCGCAATATTCCGGCCGGTCAGACCAGAGCTCGTCACCAAGTACGCCGTCGAACTCAGGCACGCTGTCGCCTGCGTCCAACGGTCAGAGCCCATTTCTTTCAAGCGTACCGGAAGGCAAAGCGACAACGGAAGTGTTGCCGTTGTCCTTCAAAGACGCGATTGATCGCGCATTGCGGAACAATCTTGGCTTGCTGCTCGGTAGCGACAATCTGCTGACCGCACGCGGACAAAAATGGGAGGAACTCAGCCATCTGCTGCCGAATGTCAGTGGTGCGGCGACCCAGAGCGCTACGCAAATTGATCTGGCAGCGCTGGGCTTTCGATTTAACTTTCCTGGCGTTCCGAGAGTTGTGGGTCCGATTGGCACCTTCGACGCTCGCTTCTATGCCACCGCCCCACTATTTGACTGGCATGCCATTCAGCGCGAGCGTGGCGCCAGCGCGAATGAATCGGCTGCGCGATACAACTACCAGAACGCTCGCGAGTTGGTGGTGCTTGCCACCGGCAATGAGTATCTGCTCGCCATTGCTGCTGCAGCCCGGGTGGACGCCGCACAGGCGCAGGTTGAGACTGCCCAGGCGCTTTACAACAAAGCACACGATCAGCAGACTGCGGGCGTTGTCCCCGCCATCGATGCGCTGCGCGCAAATGTAGAATTTCAAGCCCGGCAGCAGCAGCTCATTGTCGTCCGTAATGACTATGCCAAACAGAAGCTCCTTTTGGCGCGAACTATCGGACTCCCTCCCGGGCAGGAATTCAACCTCACCGATAAAGCTCCCTATGCTCCGCTTGCGCCCATGGGGCTTGAGCAGGCTTTGCAGCGTGCGTATACATCTCGTTCCGACTACCTTGCGGTGGTGCAGCAAGTGAGGGGATCTGAGCAATTCCGCCGCGCCGCCACCGCCGAGCACCTTCCCAGTCTGGATTTCGCCGGCAACTACGGTGCTGCCGGAGTAAACGTGGGCAATTCGCATGGAGTCTTTCAGGTTGGAGCAACGCTTGACATTCCGATCTTCGCCGGCGGAAAAGCTCATGCCGACGCCCTTGAGGCGGAGGCCACACTGCGCCAGAACCGGGAACAACTTGAGAATTTGCGAGCGCAGATTGATTATGACGTCCGCACGGCGTTGCTGGATTTGAACGCCGCCTCCGAGCAAGTTGCAGTTGCCAGGCAGTCTCTCGATCTAGCCAACCAGACCCTGGACCAGGCCCGGGATCGCTTTACGGCTGGAGTGGCCGACAATCTCGAAGTCGTGCAGGCGCAGGAAACCGTAGCCGCCGCCAATGACAGTTACATCAGTAGTTTGTATGCTCACAATTTAGCCAAGGTGTCGCTGGCTCGCGCCATCGGCTTTGCCGAGCAAGGCGTGAAACAATACTTAGAGAGCAAGTAATATGGCCCAGGAAATCCAGACTCAGGAACGCCCGCCACAAGCGCAAGGCCAGGAGCGCAAGCCCACGCCATTATCTGAACGCGATCTCAAATGGAAGCGGTTCCGCGAACGCAACCCGCGCTTGCGCATGTTTATGATCGTCGGCGTAGTGGTCTTGCTGGTGGCAGGATTTTTCTTATGGCGCTACTTCAACAGTTACGAGTCCACCGACGACGCACAGATCGACGGCCACCTGAATACCGTAAGCGCGCGCGTCAGCGGCCATGTCGACAAGCTGCTGGTCGATGACAATCAATACGTACACGCGGGACAGCCGCTGGCACAGATCGATCCTCGCGATTACCAGGTAGCGGTGGCGCGGGCAAAGGCCGACTACGATACTGCGGTTGCTGACGCTCGGGCGGCCGGCGTCAATATTCCAATCACATCCACCAGCACTACCAGCCAGTTGTCATCGGCGGACGCGGAACTGATCGGCGCACAGGCGTCCCTGATGGCGGCAAGGCAGCAATACGACGCCGCCAATGCTCAACTCGCGCAGGCAGACGCGAACAACGTCAAGGCGCAGAACGATCTGGC
>Ga0075425_100000857_pt1 | contig 29159 bp, 20 predicted proteins | sample SoiMethybrSBSTD4_FD_75300 | JGI IMG/M metagenome (GOLD analysis project Ga0075425, IMG submission 75300) | Bulk soil microbial communities from a Populus tree surrounding site in Tennessee, USA - Soil MetaG P. TD hybrid SBSTD4 | ecosystem: Environmental > Terrestrial > Soil > Tree plantation...
TTGCCCGTAGCCGGGAGGCCTCCTCTCGCTGCGGCCGCATTCGCCGCTTTGCCATTCGCCGCTGCGGCTGGCGTGGTCGCCGGGGCCGTCGCTACCGGCGCTCCGGTCACGACTTGTCCCGCTGCGGCCGGCGCGCTGGACGTCCCAACGGCGACCGGCATTGCGTTTGCGGTCGCGGCGGGGATACAGTTGGCAGCGCCGGCCACATTTGTTGCGGGAGCCACGGCGTTCTTCTTGCCAAAAATGGACTTGAGGCCGGCAAACTGAGACACAGCATTGCTCGCCGTCGTCGTCGCGGTATTGGTGGCATTGGCGGTCTGCTGACCTCCCACGGAGTTGGCCGCGCCAGCAATGGTGTTCATGGTTCCAGCGGCATTTCCGGAAGGTCCGCACGCCGGGAGACCCTGGGTCCCGCCAGCCAACATCGGCGAAGCGCCCGCTACCCCTGCGGCGCCGGTTGTGCCCGCCCCAGGCGCCGCACCCGCCACTGCGCCGGAGCCGGTCACTCCGTTGGCAAGTCCCTGGAACCGTAGAGGGACCTCTTCGCCTAACGCATGCTGCCCGCCGACCAACGTGTTTACCTCGCGGATGGTCATGGACAGATCAAACGCGCTGCCGATGGGATCCTGCGCGCCGGGCCTCCACAGGAGCTCCCAACGTGCGTCGCCGGCGCCGCCCGGTTGCAGAGTGAACTTCGGGTCGGCGGAGTTGCCGTTCACCAGGCCGATGCCTGCCAGGCCCCGATTGCCATAGGGCGCGTAACGGTTGCCTTGGTCATCCAGTGCAACAGCCGAGCCGTCAAGATAGCCCAGGATCAAAGGTTGATTGGTCTTGTTTACGAAGCGCAACGTGGCGTCCATCAACTTATAGCCGCTGGCTGTGCTCATGCGGAAGTCCACGACCGCCACGGCAAAGTCCGGGGCGTCATAACACATCGGCTGGTTACCGCAGGCAGACTGAAAAGCCGAGCTTGCCTGAGCTGCCTGAGGCTGCGCGGGAGCCGCCCATACCGAGGGAGAAACCGCCGGCTGTTGAGGGGTCTGTCCACGCTGTTGGCCTGGGGTCTGACTGTTACCGGTTACCGCAAACAATCCGGCGAATAAGAGAGTACTTACCACTCGCTGCTGGGTTTTCATCGCAATGCTCCTTCAATAGAACTTTTTGGGCCCACCGCGTCCCCGGAGGGCCCCGACTGCCCACTGCAAGACGGATTTTTGCGTCCCCGACCGTCGATCGGCGACGAAATCGCAATCTGCCCGTTGCTGGGAAACGCTCCGGGTGATAGAGTTCCGCGCCTGAGCAACTGTCCCTGGGTCTCGCATTCAGTCTGAAGTGGTTTACTTCCTACTTCGCATTGCGCAAACGGCGTGGGAAAACCGTCATGGTGGCCGAAAATTTCTGGGCAAAGGATGGGTCGAACGGAGACAATCCAAGTCTGCCATCCGACCAGAGGCAAGCTCTGGACCATCTTTTTAGCGTTACCTATGAAGAGCTGCGCCGCCTGGCCTCCAGCGTAAAACGCGGCGATCCCAGCGCCACCTTAAGCCCGACTGCCCTGGTGAATGAGGCCTGGCTGAAACTGGCTGGTTCCAGGCAGGTTGCTTCCAGTTCGCGGCTCCATTTCAAGCGGATCGCGGCCCGAGCCATGCGGCAGTTGCTGGTTGAGGCGGCTCGCCGCCGCAACGCTGACAAGCGAGGCAGTGGCCGGGACGTGACCATAACGTTCGACGAATCCCTACAAAAAGAACCGACCGGGAGCCGGGAATTGCTGGCACTGAACGGCGCGTTGGACCAACTGGCGCGCATGAACGCGCGGCAAGCGGTGATGGTGGAGAGCCGGTTCTTCGGCGGGCTGGATATTCCCGAGACCGCTTCGCTGCTCAACATTTCCGAGGCCACGGTGCAACGCGACTGGCGAGCTGCGAAGGCTTGGCTGGCACGCGAACTGCGCCACGCTTAGCAGACTGGTTTTCCGCGAGGCGGTCGCGGATCGTTGTTCATGGTGCCGAAATGGACAGTTCAAGCTGGCAAAGAATCCAGGCCCTGTTTCACCAGGCAGCCGATCTGCCGGAGTCCGAACAGCTCGCGTTTTTGCGGGAGCACTGCCGCGGGGACGCGGCTCTACTGGCCGAGGTTGTGAGCCTGCTGCGCGCGGACGCGGAAGGGAATTCCCTCCTGGAACTCAATGTGGCGCACGTCGCGCGCGAAGTATTGAACGATTCTTCGGCGACTCCCGCGCTCGAGCAGTTCGGGCGATATCACATCAAACGAACCCTGGGCACCGGCGGAATGGGTATCGTGTACCTTGCCGAACGAGAAGACCTGGGCAGCCTGGTGGCCATCAAGATCTTGCGCGACGCCTGGCTTTCGCCCGCGCGCCGCGAACGGTTTGCGCTGGAGCAGCGCACGCTGGCGCAGCTCAATCATCCCTACATTGCGCGTTTGTACGACGCGGACACATCGCCCGATGGGACTCCATTTTTTGCCATGGAGTATGTCGAGGGCGCGCCGCTTACCTGGTACTGCGTGCAACATCGCTGCAGCATTGCAGAGCGGCTTAAGTTTTTCCGCAAGGTTTGCGAAGCAGTAGTGTATGCGCACCAGCACGCGGTGATCCATCGCGATTTGAAACCTTCCAATATTTTTGTGAAAGACGACGGCACGGTCCGTCTCCTGGACTTTGGCATCGCTAAACAACTCGAGGTGCTGGGCGAGTCGGTGGAACAGACGATGACCGGCTTGCGCCTGATGACACCGGCGTACGCTTCGCCCGAGCAGATGCGAGGCGAACAAGTCGGCATTCAAACCGACGTCTATTCGCTCGGTGTGGTGCTGTACGAGCTTCTGTGCGGTCAGGTTCCCTTCGATTTGTCCCCATGCACCCCGGCACAGGCTGAAAAGGTTGTCACCGAACAGGAGCCCGAACATCCTTCGAGCGTTGCCAATCGAGCCATTGAGAAATCCGAAGCGACACATGAATTCGCCACGGCCAGCAAGTCGCTTTGGTCCGACCTGGACGTGTTATGCCTGACGGCAATGCACAGGGACCAGCGGCGCCGATACGCTTCGGCGGAGGCGCTATTGCGCGACGTGGACCATTATTTGAAGGGCGAACCGCTGGAAGCGCGGCCGGACAGTGCGCGTTACCGGATCCGCAAGTTCGTCACGCGCAATCGCCGAGCCGTAACGGCTGCGGTTGCGGCGCTATTGCTTGTCGCCGGCCTGGTCACATTTTTTACAGTGCGCCTGGCGGTCGCGCGGAACGCAGCGCTGGCCCAGGCCGCGCGTACGCAGCGCATCCAGAGATTCATGACCAATCTGTTTCAGGGGGGCGACGAAGCCGCGGGTCCGGCCGACAGTCTTCGCGTCGTCACACTGCTCGATCGCGGCGTGCAGGAGGCGCTGAGCCTAAATGCGGAGCCAGCTGTGCAAGCGGAACTCTACGAAACACTGGGTGGCATTTATCAGAAGCTCGGCAAGCTCGACCAGGCCAACACGCTTCTTCAGTCCGCGCTCGATTCGCACAAATCGCACTTCGGCGCTGACAGTCCAGAGGTCGCGCAAAGCCTCGTAGCCATTGGGCAGTTGCGTTCCGATCAAGCCCGTCTGGAAGATGCAGAGAAGTTTACGCAACAGGGTCTGGAAATGGCTCGCCGCCACTTGCCGGCCGACAATCCGGCCATTGTCAAAGCGATGATTGCCTACGGGCGGGTGCTCGGGCAGCGCGGTTCGTACGATCACGCGATCCAGGTGCTCAGCGAAGCCGTAAAAATCGAATCGAAGCCGGGACGACCGGCCACGGATCTCGTCAACAGCCTGTCCGCCCTCGCCGAAGCGAATTATTCCGCCGGCCACTATCCTGTCGCGGATTCTCTTTACCGCCGCGTTCTTGAGATGCACCGCAAAATGTACGGAGCAGGCCATCCGTCCGTTGCCGAGGATCTCGGCAACATCGCGGCCATCCAGCAGGATTTGGGTTTTTACACTGAGGCGGAAAAATTCGACCGCCAGGCATTGGACATTACGCAAAGCTACTATGGCAGGGAACATCCCAAGACAGCGATCAACCTGACCATGTTGGGCCGCGCCCTGGAGTTTGAGAATAAATTCGACGAATCAGACGCGCTGCTGAAGCAGGCATTGGCCATCCAGGAACGCGTTTACGGTCCGGTGCACCCCTCGGTAGCGGAAACTCTCAATGAATTGGCCGCCAACGAGTCCATGCGCAATGACATGGACGGCGCCATCGTGCAGTTCCGCCGCGTCGCCGAAATCTATCGCTCCATCTACGGTGACCATCACTACCTGGTGGCGATTGCTCTGGCGAATGTAGCCAGCCAGTATATGGACAAGAAGGATTATGCCAGCGCCGAACCGATTTTCCGCGACGTGCTTCGCCGTCTCGCGGAAGCTCTTCCCCCGGACAACGTGAACACCGGAATCGCGCACATCAAGTTGGGCCGAACGCTCTTGCGCCAGAATCGCTACGCCGATGCGGAAACAGAAACCCACGCGGGTTTCGACAGTTTAAGCAAGCAGATGGACCCTACCGTGAGTTGGCTGCGCAGCGCGCGCAAGGACCTGGTCGCCGAATACACCGGCATGAATCAGCCGGAACAGGCCGCGAAATTCAAGGAAGCCGCTGCCAAGTAGCGGCTTCCTTTGCCGGATCATTACGCGGCAGTTTGCGCGCGGTCTTTGGCTTCCCAGTAGCTCGGGCTCAATACGCTCTGCCCTTCGGTGAGCAGCGCTTCCGCTTTGCGTTTGCGCTGTGCTCTGCCGACGTCGAGCGATTCCGACGCATTGGCCCGCTCGTGCAGGATGCGCTCGGTCGCCGCAACTTGTGGCTCGGCGTGGAATCGGCGTTGGATCGCCGAGTCGCACAAAACGTTGGCGATGGACAGCAGGCACATGCCCTGGTGATGCGCCATCCAGGAACGCACCATCGTGAAGCGCTTGCGATGCAGCGTCATGCGGGGGCCATAATCCAGCGCTTCGTAAAAACCGTAAGCGCCGACGGCGCCCATTTTCTTCAAACGCCGCAGATTACGCAGTGCGTCGTAAGAGCCGGTCATCAGGCTCATGAATGTGGAATACGGCGAAATCACCATGCGCTCGTCATCGGGCCGGTGCAGAGCCAGTGCCGGCACTCCAAACGCGAAGTAGTGATAGTGGCCGTCGCCGCTGATCAAGCTGCACGCCGACTCGGAAACGCCCCACGGAATTCCGTAGCGCCGCGCATGTTTCTGTTGCGCGCGCACCGCACTGCTCATGTTGCGATCAAGCAATGTGCCGGCTGACGATTTCATCCACAGCGATGGCATCAGGTATTCGAACATCGTGCCGGTCCATGATTGCAGCACGCGCTCGCCCTTGAAACGTACGTGCGAGCGGTCGAGATGGAACCAGCACTCCTGCGGGATCTCGCCCTTGGCGACGCCGGCAAAAACTGCCGCACGCGCTTCGGAGGCCAGCAGGTCGTAGTGATGTTCACTCGCCGCGTCTTTGGCTGCGTCGAAGCCGATGGTGATGAGCTTTCGCGGCGCGTCATAAACCAGCGAAAAGTCCATCCCGGCCGCGAGTTCATCGGCGTACGCGGCGATGCCGCTCAGTGCGGAGGTTGCTTGAAGTGCGTTCTCCCGCGCGGAGGCCAACGCGTCACGCAGCAGTTCACGCGAAATGTTTTCGGCTGTTCCCTCGCTTTGCAGCCCGCGATTTTCTTCGCGAAGTACGTCCGCGATTTCATCGTAAACGCGGGCCGCCTCGGTCAGGCTCAGGTCCGCAATCCATTTGGTTTGTTGCTTCTCTTCCGCGCGCAGGGTGCGAAACTTCGTCGAAGCCCATGGTGCGAACTGTACAGCCAGGGCGTGCAACGCCGAAACGCGCGTATCAAACTCGGCGAGCCACCACTGGAGCTCTTCCGATTTCTGCGCCGTCGGCCTGGCCACTTCCAATAACGTGGCTGCGGCCTGCTCCAACGCCGGCAGGGAACTGAGCCACTCCAAAGGTGTCGGTCCTCTCTTTGCAATGCACTCTTCGAGGCCGCGTACGGCCTTGCGCACTTCCTTGGTTGGCGCAAGTTGCTGGATCAGCCGCGCATGGTCGCGAATGCCGGCCCAAAGCTCCTTGCGGAAAATTGGGCGCTTCAGCTCTTCGAGGCAGGCTTGCTTCAAAGTCCACAAGCAGCACACCAGGTTGCCGTTGTCTACCGTCGACAGAAAAGGATCGCCCACTGGTTCCAATGTGCGATTGTCGTACCAGTTGAAAAGATGGCCGTGCGCCTTCGGCAGCCGCCGCACCGTGGCCAGCGTTTTTTCGGTTTCTGCAATGAATTCGCCGAAGGTTAGATGGCCCAGATCAACGGCGGCAACCCGAGCATTCAGCAGCAGTCCGAGATTCGTTGTGGAAACCCGGTGTGCCGTCAGTTTACCCTCTTCCTTGAAGATATCGGGGATAAGGTAGTTCTCCTGTTCATTGCTCAATTCGCGGAAGAATCGCCAGGTGCGCAGGGCCGAATTGCGCAGCAGCGCTTCGTCTCGATCGCTGATTTTTAAGCCGTCTTCGGGCAGAGGCTGATCGAGCCAGTTACAAAACTCTCGCGAGGCGCCCCACAACAGCAACAGGGGCCAGGCGATGAGAAAGGCGTCCGGCCGGTCGATCGCCAGAAACACACCGCCAAGAAAAGCCAGCCACGGCGTTGCTGCGAGATAAATGTCCACCGGGCTGCGCTTTTTGCCCGCCTCCGCCTCCGCGGCAGTCTCCCATTCCAAGAGCTTCCGGCGCGTCAACGCCATGCGCACCACGACGCGCACGATGGCGTCCAGCGTCACCATACTCTGTTGTGGCAGGCATACCAGCCGCATGAACAGGTGCGCATTGCCCGCAGAAAAGTCGGCGAACCATTCCTTCCAGAACCGCGCGGTGAATTTGCTGTTCCCGCTGCGCAAGATCGCTAGGGTGAATTGCAGGTAGGTAGGCGCTGCAAACATGGCCAGCGTCGCCAGGGTCCAATAGATCGCTTTTCCCGGCAGAAACAGCCAGCCGCTTACCAGAATGGCCAAGGTGGCGATCTCCGTCAGGCTGCGCCGCAGATTGTCCAGAATCTTCCAGCGCGAAATCAGATTGATCGGATTCCTTGCCACATTGCCGAAGTAATCCGGCACACGCGGAAATAGCCAGAAAAGGATCTGCCAGTCGCCGCGTACCCAACGATGTTTGCGCTTGCTGTATGCGGCGATGCGCGAGGGGTAGTCGTCGATCACTTCGACGTCGGAAAGCAAGCCGGCGCGCGCGTAAGCGCCTTCGATCATGTCGTGGCTCAGGATGGAATTGCACGGGAATCGTTGTTCCAGCACGCGTTGAAACACTTCGATTTCGTAAATCCCTTTTCCAGTGAAACTGCCCTCGCCGAAAAGGTCCTGGTATACGTCGGAAACCGCGCGCGTGTACACGTCAAATGTTGAGTCGCCGGAGAAAAGGGAAGCCAAGCGCGAACGGTTCGCCGAATGAATGCTGATACCCACACGCGGCTGCAAGATTCCGTAGCCTTCGACCACTACGTTGGACACTGGGTGAATCACCGCGCGTTGCATGGGGTGGGCCATGGCGCCCACCAGGCGATACGCGGAATCACGCGGCAATTGCGTATCGGCGTCCAGCGTGATCACATATTTAAAACCGGCGAGCAGGGACTGATCGCCCGCGATCACGGAAAAATTATTGCTCTGCCCAAGGAGCAGGTTGTTCAAGTCCAGCAGCTTGCCCCGCTTGCGCTCCCATCCCATCCAGATTTTTTCGACCGCATTGAACGTCCGGTTGCGGTGGAACAGGAAAAAACTCCCTCTACCTTGCCCTGCGTATTGCCGGTTCAAGCTCTCGATCAGCCGCGCGCATTCCGGACCGAGTTCATCACGCTTGTCGAACTGCGTGGGCGCATCTGGCGGATCGGTCAGCAAGCCGAAATGCAGGTTGGCATCACGATTCCCCAGAAAACGAATCTCCAGGTCGCGCACCGCCCGCTCCATCTGCCCGCGGTTGATCAGCAGCGTTGGTACGATCACCAGCGTCTTGCTTTCTGCAGGAATGCCCTTGGAATAATCCATCTTCGGCATCGCCCGCGGTCTTGCGAACATCACCGCCAGTTGATTGGCGATTGCCACCGCGCTTTCCGCCGCCGGCAACAGGAACAACGCCATCACCAAAAAAGTCGGCACGCGCACGTCCGCCCCGATCACCACCGCGCTCAGCAGGCCGATCATCAGCAGTTCAATGCCGACAACATACAGCCCATCCGGCCAGCGCTTCAGGAAACGCCCAAAAGCAGTGAAAACAGACCGGCGAACGCCCAGCGCCTCTTCCAACTTCGCATGTCCTTCTCCGATCAGATAGAAGCCCACGTGCGACCTGCGCTCGTTGGCTCTTGCGTTGGTTCCGACATATGGAGTCTTCGCCAGCTTCACTGCCCGCCGCGCCACTTCCGCTTCGCTTTCCCCGGAATCTCTTGCGAGCTGCGCCACTGCCGACCGATAGTCGGACTTGGCCGCCTTTTCCATCTTTTCAAACGCACCGGCTGGGTCCTGTGCCAGTGCCTGTTCGCACAAGCTGGTTTCCACAAAAAGTTCGTCCCAATCGGTCAGCACCAGGCTTTTCAGGCTGGAGAGTGTGAGGCGCAGCCCGGGGAGCGCTTCTTCGCGAGACGCGCTGGTATTCCGCCCAGGCATGACCAGCTTTCGCGCATGGGCAGCCACCTGTTCCAGCAATACTTGACTCAAAAATCCCTTTAGCGTGGCGACTTCCGCGTTCGTCAGCTCGGCTTCCTCTTGTAACGAGGCCAAAAATGCAACCAGCTCTTGCCGCTCGAAAACGAACTCGGCCGCTTCAAGGAACCGCTCCGCCACCACCCGGATGCGAAGCTGGCCCTCTCGCGCTCCGGCCAACAGCGGCAGCTCTTCGGTCAAGCGCAACGCCGCGCGGCTTTCGCCAAACGCCTCTTCAATTACCTTGTTGTTCGCCGTCAGGGCGCGCCAGTGGCCCTCCAGAAATGCGCCCGACGCCTGCCGGCGTTGCAGATATTGAATCGCCCCGCTGATCTGCGCTTCGTGCAATGCCAGATCGTCTGCCATGGGCGAAGTGACTCTTCGCCGCTGTTTGGCTTGTGTCTTCAGCGCATCGTGCCGCGCCGCTGCAAGAATCTTCTCGAGCCGTCGTGCTGTTTCTTCCGCCGCAGCCTGAACCGCACTCCGCTCGCCGCTTTCCTCGAGCGCGCTGTGCCATTCGCGCGCGCTGCGCAGGTTCAGAATCAACTCCATCCCCGTCGCCATTTGCTTCCTTTCCCCCCAAAAAACCGGCAACTACCGGTAGCTCGCCGCTTGCAGCTCAAACATCTCCGCGTACCGCCCGCCGTTCTGCATCAACTGCTCGTGCGGACCCTCTTCAGCGATTCTTCCGTCCTGCAAAACAAAAATCCGGTCGGCCATGCGCACCGTCGAAAAACGGTGCGAAATCAGCATGGCCATCTTCCCGCGTGTTAATTCCGCGAACCGTTCAAACACCTCGTGCTCGGATTTTGCGTCCAGCGAAGCCGTCGGCTCGTCCAGGATCAGCACTTGCGCCTCGCGCAGATAAGCGCGCGCCAGTGCCAGCTTCTGCCATTCACCGCCAGATAAGTCCGTGCCGCCATCGAACCGGCAGCCCAGTTGCTGCTCGTATCCTTTCGGCAGCTTGCGGATTACGTCTTCAGCCAGACTTTTGTGCGCCGCCGAGCGAATCCGGAAAATATTGTTCCGTTCCTCAATGCGCCCCATAGCAATGTTTTCGGTAGCGGTCATGTCGTAGCGCATGAAGTCCTGAAAAATGACGCCGATCTCCCGCCACAAATCTTCCTGGTCATACTCACGCAGGTCCACTCCGTCCAGCAAAATCTGCCCGCCCGTCGGGTCGTACAGCCGCGTCAACAATTTCACAATCGTCGTTTTGCCCTGGCCGTTCTCGCCGACCAGCGCAATGCGCTCGCCGGGCTCCAGCTTGAACGTCACGTTGTGCAGCACGTGCCGCCCATTGGGGTAGGCAAACGAAACATTGCGGAACTCAAAGCCGTGCCGAATCGGCTGCGGCACCGACAAAGCGTTCGGTTTCGACAACACCACAGGCTTCACCGCAAAGAAATCCAACAAATCTCCGATGAACATCGCCTGATCCGCGATGGTCGAAAAGGTCGAGAACACCATCTGCAGGTTCGAACTTGCCGCCGCGATCGCTCCGGACAACAGGATCAGCGTGCCCATGCTCAGCCGTCCAGTGACGGTTTCGTAAATCACAAACGCATAAGTTCCGTAGTACCCGAGCGTGCCCAGCAGCGTGAGCAGCGAACCGACGAACAAGCGACGCCGCGCCAGCCGTGCTGTCTCTTTGTGCAGCCGCAACGCCAAGTTGGTGAACCGTTCCACCAGGTAGCGTCCGAGCCCGAACAGCTTCAACTCCTTTGCGCTTTCCTTGCTTCCGCCGAGAACGCGCAAGTATTCCATCTCGCGCCGCGCGGGAGTTTGCGCGAAGCTCAGCGAATAGCCGAGAAATGCAAAATGCGTCTCGCCCAGAAACGCCGGCACGATGCAAACCACCAACGCGACCAGAATCCACGGCGAGAAAAAGCAAACGCTCAACGCCATGCTGACCGTAGTGACCAGTTGCTGCACCAGCCGGCCGGCAGCCTGGATCATTAGCACCCGGTCCGTGCCTTGTACGCGCGCCCGCTCCAGCTTGTCCTGGAAAGTAGGATCCTCGTAGGAGGTCAGATCGAGCCGCGAAGCGTGCTCCATGATGCGGATGCTGACATGCTTGGCATACTTGTCCGCCAGCACCGTGTCGCAGTAGTCGCCTGCGCGCACCAAAATCGTCGAGATGCAAGCCAGCGCAAATTCCGATCCCACCAGCCACCAAAAATAGGCCGGCAGCGTGGTTTTATACGCGGTGTACTGGTAAATGGAATCGATGATGACTTTCGTCACCGCTAACATGGCCAGCGGCAAGAGCGCCACGACCAGACGCACGCTGACATTGGCCGCCACAATCTGAGGCGAGGCTTCCCACACCATCCTGAAAATAGGCAGGGTATTGCGCAGCGCTGTTAGGCGCTCTTTCCAGCGAGGAATCGGATTGGCCGGTTGTGATGCCAGGATCGCTCTCCTTGCGCGGTCAGCAGCCGCTCGCTTACACCATCAGCCTAGGGCAGAGCTCGCTTCCTCTCTGCCTTGCTCGCCGTGCATTCCGATGCGTGGGGCGAAGAACTGATGGGACCTAGTGCTGTATCGGTAGTCAGTACTATAACTCCGCCCATGCACTATCCTTGTTATATGCATGCGCAGTACCACGGCTATGCGCGTCGTAAGTCTTTGTATTTGTGTAGGTTGAAAGTTGCCGGTGCTTGGCTCGTTCGGTGTTTTCTGCAGACCCTCGGTAACTCTTGCCGTATCAGTTAAGGGCGCTTCGCAGCGCGCCTAAAATACGACTGGGCGTGCGCCGCTTTGCATGCGTGCTGATTTGCGCAGGTCGCTCGAGGCTCCATCACAACTTCGATGCCTTGCGCGCCTTGCCTCGCTTCCTAATTCGCAACGGAGACCGAGGCCTGCGAACGGCGCATTCGCATTATGCCGGCCAGATCCCCGGACCATAACAAAATATCAAGTAATCGCGCTCGATCGAGATTGTTCAGTTCGATCGCGCCCAACGAAATCTCCAGTGCGCGTTGCGCGCATTCGTCCAGGGCCAAGAGAGCTTCACGCTGAGTCGGCATACCGCTAGGCCCTCGCGCCGTTTCGCCCTCGGCTCGTTCCAGCAATTCATAACACTGGATGCAAAAATGATCGAAACAGTAGTTTTGCTCTCCCAAAGACGTCACCGCCTGGTTTGGGCAATTCGCGCGATTACACCACTCTGCTTGCATCATCGGCCCCTGGTCCCCTTCACCCTGAGCGGCACAACGTGACGCGAAGGGTTTACCCGCTGCAACCATGTCCATCTGTTCTTCCTTCAAGAATTCTTTCTCAGCTTCTTTCGGCGACTTCGGTTACTAACTTGCGGCCTGCGCGAATTCCGCCAGCTCATCCGCTCCAGGCGCAGTCATACCGAGTTCTGTTGCCACTTCGGCCAGCACAAATCTTGGCAAGCTGGTTTGCGCGCGAACCGGGCCATCAGCGAACGGAGCGAGCAGTTTCTGCACCCACGCGATACGCCTCTCCCGCCCGTCGGCAAACCGCTGCGCATCCCAAAATGTCAGCAACGTCACCAGCCGCGCCTCTCGATCGGAAACCAGCAGCAGCCCCGTCTCCAGCCCTTCCTCGACCAGGCCCGCATCCTTCAGAATCAAACCGAGCTCCCGATTCAGCGCTCTGGCTCCTTCGGGCTTCGCCACAAAATCCAGCTGCAGCGCCACCGCCCCAAATGCCGTTTGCATTTTCGTTCTGGGATTGCTGCGTGCGCAAACCGAACTATCGGACTTACCGGGGGATTCCAGCTTCGAATACAAGGGCCCACCATCCTCGTTGATTTCCGCAATTTCAGCGTCCGGCGATGACTCTAGCAATCAGCACCGGACGCCACTTCAGGGGCACGCCAGGCACTTGTCGTCCAGGCGTGTAGGTCTCCGGAGCCTTCAAGGAGTCCTATACCCAGTAGTGCTTCAAGTCTTCAATCCGTTTCACTGTGGAATTTCGCTCGTCCCATTACTCTTCTGCCCCTCTCCGGTGCATTGCCACTCCCTGGCCGTCACGGCTATACTTCCCAGCACTTCGGGGGAGGTTTTGGAACTTTTCGCCTTTGACGACTCTTATCTTAAGCGCCTCCGGGATGGCGATCCTTCCACGGAGAGTCACTTTGTTGTCTATTTCTCGCAACTCCTGCAACTAAAGCTGCGCGCCCGCTTTCTCGCCCCCGACGCGGTAGACGATCTACGCCAGGAAACCTTCACTCGCGTCATTCGTTCCATCCGCTCTGACGCGGGCATTCGCGAGGCCACCCGCCTCGGTGCCTTCGTCAATTCCGTCTGCAACAACGTTCTTCTCGAGCACTACCGCGCCGGCAACAAGAGCGTGTCCCTGGAATCGGATCATTCCGAAATCCAGGACAAGGTCATCAACGTCGAAAAGCTGGCCATGGCGGAAGAAACCCGCGTTACCGTCCGTAAACTCCTCTCCCAGCTTCCCGAACGCGACCAATCGATCCTTCGTGCCATCTTTCTCGAAGAGCAGCCGAAAGACGATGTTTGCCTCCGTTTTGGCGTCACTCGCGACTATTTACGGGTTCTGATCCACCGCGCCAAGGAGAAGTTTCGTTCGCTACTCGGTCCCTAACCATATGTACACAGGGCTCTTATCTTTTTTAAGGGGAACAGGAAACGAATCAGCCGTCTCCGCCACTATCTAACGACATGGGACGATCCACGATGGACCACAACGAAGCCTTGCAATCGCAAGCCTGTGAAAAATACCTTTTGGGCGAACTCTCACCCACCCTCCGCGACGCCTATGAAGAACACTACTTCTCTTGCTCCGAATGCGCCGTACAGTTGCGCTGCGCAGCCGAATTCCTCGGCGCCTCCCGCGAAGTCTTCACGTCAGCTGCCGCTACCACCGCACTACAGCCTGCTGGCATAACGGGCTGGTTTGCATGGCTCAAGCCCGCTTTCGCCGTTCCGGCATTCGCCCTGCTCTTTGTTTTCATCGGCTATCAGAACTTCGTCACCATTCCCCAATACCAGCAAGCTTCCGCTCCCCGCGTCCTGGCCATGCATTCTCTAATCACTGCAAACACTCTGGGCGACGAAAGTCTCAATTTCACCGTACCGGCAAACCAGCCTTTCGGTCTGTACGTCGACGCTCCGTTTGACCCGGCCTATCCGACCTATCTGCTGAAGCTGGTATCTCCATCTGGCGCGACCATTCCTCTCCGCTCTCTCAACGCCGCCGAAGCCCAAAAAACTCAGATCATTACGGTCAACCCGGGTCGGCACGCAGGGAAGTACGCCCTCATCGTTTTCGGTTTGGCGAGCCCTTCGGCGGATCCTTCGTCCGCGAAGGAACTCGCTCGTCTTCAGTTCTCGGTTGCATTCTCGGAATAGTTTCTAGAAAATGGCTCCCAATTTAGTGAATGTACCAGGAGGACAGTCCCATGCCCGCGAAATCCCCCGACTCCGCTGAATCAATGCCTCACTTTCATTACCACGCTTGCGCTCACGCGTTCGCTGCCCAATTCACCCGGCCCTTTCACGAGCAAATCGACGTCATCGCCGCCTCCGCCCTCCCTCCCACCGGCGGACACGGCCACTCTGTTCACGAAAATTTCCGATTCCGCCAGTTTATTTCCTTCAAGCGCGCCTACACCCACGTTTCGGGCGGCTTTCAGGAGGAAGACAAAAGCAACAACACCCTCGTCACGTCGGTCATCGAGGGCCTCAACATGATGGACATCCTCACCGCCGATCGCATCGTCTGCCGCCTCTATTCCAAGCATCCCAAGGATGCCCCGGAGGGTCGCATCACCATGCACGGCAGCAAATTCGAGAATCTTTCCATTTGCGGCCAACCTGTTAACATCAATCTCGATTTCGGTCTCTTCGAAGATATCCAAACCTTCGAACACGCCCAGGCCGCGTTCAAATCGAACGACAAGTTCAGGCGATTGGCATTGGCGCCCTTGCAATCCGGGGCAGTTTTGTCGGAGCAGAAATGTAACGGAGCGTTCCTTTGTTCCCTGGTCGAGAACGGCAGTATTCAGACCCATGCGTCGGGCGTCAAAGGGTCCGGCCACTCCCTCTATGTTCCTGGCTTTGGCACGGTCTTTCTTGCCGAAACCGTGATCAGCCATGGTACGCGCTCGCTCACGATGCTTCGTTTCGAGCTCGGTTCGACCACCAGCGTCGGAGGTTCCGCCGCGGCAGCCACCACAAACGGCAAACAGTGGCCGCCAGGCAGCTGACATACTTTCTTCTCGTCGCCACCTGTTTTTTGATTGCTGCTTGCCGCAAAACTTCTCCCGAATCGACCCTGCTCCATCTTCGCGAAGAACTGCGCCTCGGGCAGCTCGATGCAGCTCTTCGTGATGCGGATCACGCTCTCGAACTCTACAAAAAGGACCCAGCCTGGGCAGCGCGTTTTCGCGTCTTTAAGTCGCGCGTGTTAATGACACGTGGCGCTTACTCAGAATCCCTTCGCTTGTCCGATGAACCTCTGCCGACTACGCTCGGCGCCACCGATACTGAAGTTGAGAGAAAAATGGTCCAGGGACTGGATTTCGCCTATTTGCAGCAGTTTGATCCGGCCGACCAGGCGATTTCCGAAGCGGAAAGCCTCGCTTCCCAAATTAATTCCGCGCTTTCCGGAGCGGTTGCGCAGACTCGCGGCATGCTGGAAGTTGACCGCAAGGATTATGCGCGTGCCACGGTCGCTTTCCGGTCGGCGGCGGCGTTTGGCCGGGAACACGGTTTGCCGCGGGCTGAACTGGATGCTTTCGGAAATTTGGGCAACGTTGCGATGTGGCAGGAACACTATGACGAAGCCGCGGACCGATTCCGCGTCGCTCTCGATAAAGCACGCACGATCCGCGCGACCGACGCCGAATCCAGGGCTCTTGGCAATCTTGGCTGGAGCTATTCTTCGGTCGGCGATTTCGATAACGCGGAAATTTCTTTCCGGGACGCTGCCGAAAAGGCTGCCAAGGCTGGTTTGCCCGAGGACGAGACGTATTGGAGGATCGCCCTCGCGGAGGTCTACTTTCAACAACGTCGCTATCCCGAAGCGGATTCTTTGGCTCGGTCGTCCCTGGCCTTGGCAGAGAGTCACGACGACAAGAACACCTTGACCACCTGTCTCAATACCCTGTCGCAAATAGCCCTGCTTACCGGAAGAATCGCCGACGCCGAGCGCTTCAACCTGCGTGCTACTGAAATTGAAAATTCAGGCCTCGATCAATTCGGGATCAACTACTCGCAATTGCTGGCCGGGCGCATCTCTTTCGGCAAGCGCGAGTACCGTGCCGCGGAAGCCGCTTTTCGCAAGGTCCTCGCCGATCCTAAGGTTGAAACACCGTTGAAGTGGGAAGCGCACGCTCGCTTGGCCCAGGTCTTTGCGGCCGATCAACAGCTTCAGAAAGCCGAGCGCGAATTTGATATCGCCATCAATACCGTGGAATCCGCGCGTGCGGCCATCGAAAGTAACGATTTTCAAGTCTCATTTCTTTCCAGCGCCATTGAATTTTATGATTCCTACGTCAATTTTCTGATCGGCCGAAGTCGCCCCGTGGATGCTCTGAAGATTGCCGATCTCAGTCGCTCACAGTCTCTTGAACCGTCTTCGCCGCCCTCATCCCGCCCCGGATCCAAGGCACCGGGTTTCGATCCCCAATCGGTCGCCCGGCGCACTCGTTCCACGATGCTCTATTACTGGCTGGGTTCCCAAAAATCCTGGCTCTGGGTCATCACTCCCTCGCGCATCTCTCTCTTGCCGCTCCCGCCAGGTCCCCAGATCGAAGCACTGGTGCGTTCCTACCGCGAAAGTTTCATTTTGCCGGCCGATCCAGTCGAAGCGGATGACTCCGACGGCAAACAGCTCTACGCCATCCTGATCCAGCCGGCCGCGAAACTTCTGCCGGCCGATCCTCGAGTCGTCATCTTGCCCGACGGCGCCCTCAACACTCTCAACTTCGAATCGCTCATCGTGACAGACCCCAAGCCTCACTATTGGATCGAAGACTCTACGGTTGTTACAGCCAGTTCAATTTCTCTTCTTTCCCGCGCTTTCTTCGAGCAGCGGCCCACTTCCAACACCATGCTCCTCATTGGCGACCCGCTTTTTGCCAGCCCGGACTTTCCCCCTCTGCCCCAGGCGGCTAAGGAACTCGGCCTGCTGGAACGATATTTTCCTGCTGAACGCCGCCTTGAGCTCACCAAAGAGCGCGCCGTTCCGGCCGCGTACTTCTCGAGCGCTCCGGAAAAATTCGCATATCTTCACTTCACCACCCATGGCACCGCCAGCCGCCAACGCCCCCTGGAGTCCGCCGTCATCCTTTCGCCCGAAGGCGACTCGTTCAAGCTCTATGCCCGCGACATTGTCCGACGTCCGATTTCCGCTTACCTCGTCACTATTTCCGCCTGCAACGGCGCCGGCATCAAAACCTATGCCGGTGCGGGCCTCATCGGCCTGGCCTGGGCTTTTCTTCGTGCAGGCGCTCACAACGTCATCGCCGGCCTTTGGGAAGTAAGTGCCGCCTCGACGCCTCAGCTCATGGACGAGTTGTATAAAAACCTCCACGCTGGTCAGGATCCCGCCACGGCTCTCCGGAATGCCAAACTCACGCTTCTTCACTCCGCCGGCAATTACCGTCGCCCCTTCTACTGGGCCCCCTTCCTCCTCTACTCCGGCTCCTGAACAAGATTTTCCTTCACTTTTATTTACCGTAATATACTATATATTATACAGATAAAGTCAGCCGCGTCCGCCTCGCTCTTTCTCCTCTCTCGGTTCACCTTGATCCTGTAAGTCCCTTATTTGCCATACTTACGCAAGACAGGCGGGAGTACCCTCCGTCACTCATGACGTCGACACTAAACTGCCGGACAGTTCTCCCGATTTGGAACGCGCCTCGACAACTGGCCCTCTCGCCTCTCTTTTGCTTCAGGTGCTATCCTTCTTCTTCGCTTTCTGCTGGAGCTCCTCATGACGCCTTCTGAAAATCCTCCTCGCCTGGAAATCGTCAACCGCGACGGCTCGCCTATCGCTCCCGTCCACTCCGTTTCCGGTTCCCCGGCCATTGCCCAGCTCGCGAATCGGCCGCTGCAAACCAATCGCGGCACTTCCCTCAATCTCGACTGGATCGAATCGGTTCGCGTCAATACGTCCGCTGTAGAGCGCCGCGCCGCCACCCTCGTCACCCGGCGCACCGTGAAAAAAGATTGGCAGCTCGCCTGGCTCCTCCGCGCCATCACCTGCATGGACCTGACCACGCTCGCCGGCGACGACACCGACGAACGCGTCCGTCGCCTCTGCGCCAAAGCGCGCCGGCCCGTTCAACAGGAACTTCTCGACAAACTCGGCGTCCGCGATCTTCACATCAAAGTCGGCGCCGTCTGCGTCTATCACCTTTTTGTGGAAACCGCGGTCCGGGCGTTGCAAGGCAGCGGCATTCCCGTCGCGGCCGTCTCCACGGGCTTTCCCGCGGGCCTTTCTCCGCTCGAAGAACGCATCGGCGAAATCAAACGCTCCGTCGAAGCCGGAGCGCAGGAAATCGACATCGTCATCACCCGCGCGCACGTCTTCGGCGCACAATGGCAAAAACTCTACGACGAAATCGTTGCCTTCAAGGACGCTTGCGGTCCCGCTCGCCTCAAGGTCATCCTCGGTACCGGCGATCTAGTCACGTTTCGCAATGTCGCCAGGGCCAGTCTCGTCGCTATGATGGCCGGTGCCGACTTCATCAAAACTTCCACCGGAAAAGAAAACATCAACGCCACACTGCCCGTTGGTCTGGTCATGGTTCGCGACATCCGCGATTACGCCGAAGAAACCGGCATGGCTGTCGGCTTCAAGCCCGCCGGTGGCATCCGCACAGCTAAACAGTCTTTGGAATGGATGTCGCTCATGAAAGAAGAACTCGGCAACAGCTGGCTCCAGCCGCATCTGTTCCGCTTCGGCGCCAGCGGTATGCTCGCCGACATCGAGCGCCAACTTGAATTTCACTCGACCGGCCGCTACTCGGCGGACCATCGCCATCCCCTCGCATGACTGCCAAAACGCACACCCTCGTCCCGTCGACAGGCGCAACCTGGTCATTCCGAGCGCTGCAAGGAATCTGCTTTTTCTTGGCAGGGCGCAGCATGCTGCGCCCCATCCTGGCTAGACTCATGGCGGGGAACGGCAAACGCAACCTATGAGCGTCATCGAAAAATTCACCACGATGGATTACGGTCCGGCCCCTGAGGATCCCAAGGAATCGCTGCTCTGGCTCGATGCGCGACAGCGTAAGTTTGGACACTTCATTGCCGGCAGATTCCAATCGCCCGTGGAAGGGAAATACTTCGAGACCACCGACCCTTCCACCGGCGAAAAAATCGCGGATGTGGCGCAGGGAAGCGCCGCCGACGTTGACGCCGCGGTGAAAGCGGCAAGCCTGGCGCTGCCCGCCTGGCAAAAGCTGTCCGGCCACCGACGCGCCAAATTTCTGTATGCGCTCGCGCGCCACGTGCAAAAGCATTCGCGTCGCCTCGCCGTTCTGGAAACCCTCGACAACGGCAAGCCCATCCGCGAGAGCCGCGACCTTGACGTTCCGCTTGTCGCCCGTCACTTCTACCATCATGCTGGCTGGGCGCAGCTTCTGGCCCAGGAATTTCCCGATCGCGAACCCTGTGGCGTGGTCGGTCAAATCATTCCGTGGAATTTTCCCCTGCTGATGCTGGCGTGGAAAATCGCACCCGCTCTCGCCACGGGAAACACCGTGGTTCTCAAGCCCGCCGAATTCACGCCGCTCACCGCTCTTGCCTTTGCCGAACTTTGCAACGAAGTCGGCTTGCCCGCAGGCGTCGTGAACATCATCACTGGTGACGGCGCCACTGGTGAAGCTCTGGTCAAACATCCCGATGTCGACAAGATCGCCTTCACCGGTTCCACCGAAGTCGGCCGCGCCATCCGCCGCGCCACCGCGCAATCTCACAAAAAACTTTCTCTCGAACTCGGGGGCAAATCGCCATTCATCATTTTCGAAGATGCCGACCTCGACTCTGCGGTTGAAGGATTGGTGGATGGCATCTGGTTCAACCAAGGACAAGTCTGCTGCGCCGGCTCACGCCTGTTGGTTCAGGAAAGCGTAGCCGACAAACTTACACGCAAACTGCAAGCCCGCATGAGCACGTTGCGTGTCGGCTCGCCTCTCGACAAATCGATCGACATCGGCGCCATCATCGCGCGCGTTCAACTCGAGCGCATCGACGGTCTGGTGAAGCAGGGAATTGCCGAAGGAGCCACGTGCTGGCAGCCGGAAATTGTTCTTCCTTCGCGCGGCCTCTATTACAAACCGACTTTACTCAGCAACGTTCATCCCACTTCCATCGTCGCCCAGCAGGAGATTTTCGGCCCCGTTCTCGCCGCAATGACGTTCCGCACGCCGCAGGAAGCAGTGCAGCTCGCCAACAACACCGTGTACGGCCTCGCTGGGTCCGTCTGGAGTGAAAGCGTGAACGTTGCGCTACAGGCCGCCGCGCAAATCAAAGCCGGCGTCGTCTGGGTCAACAGCACCAATCTGTTCGACGCAGCCTGCGGCTTCGGCGGTTATCGCGAATCCGGCTACGGCCGCGAAGGCGGCCGGGAAGGCCTCCTTGAATATCTCGAACCCACCTGGTTCAAACACGCTCCCGCCGTAGCGGAAACTGTAGCGCCGGGCTTAAGCCCGGCAACTTCCGCGCCCGTAGCCGATACGCCGGACGTAGCGAATCCCATCACTGCCATTGATCGCACCGTCAAACTCTACATTGGCGGCAAACAAGCACGCCCCGATTCCGGCTACAGCATTCCCGTCTACGGACGCAGCGGCGAGCTTCTCGGAGAAGCTCCACTCGGCAACCGCAAAGACGTTCGCAACGCCGTGGAGGCGGCCCGCAAAGCCGAAGACTGGTCTAAAACGACCGCGCACAATCGCGCACAAGTCCTTTTCTATCTCGCCGAAAATCTTTCCCAACGCGGCGACGAAATCGCCAAACGTCTCTCCGCCGCCGTCGGCGAGAAACAAGCCGCGCAGGAAATTCACGCCAGCATCGAGCGCCTCTTCTCCTACGCCGCGTGGTGCGACAAGTTCGACGGCGCCGTGCACAATCCGCCGTTCCGCAACATCTCTATTGCCATGAACGAGCCAATCGGCACCGTCGGCGTCGTATGCCCAGCCGATTTGCCGCTGCTCGGATTTTTCTCGCTCGCGCTGCCGCTCATTTGCGCGGGAAACACCGTGGTGGCCATTCCGTCCGAGAAATATCCGCTCATCACGGGTGATTTGTACCAGATCTTTGAAACCAGCGATCTTTCTGGTGGCGTACTAAATCTCGTAACTGGCAGGTCGTCCGAGTTGCTGAAAGTTCTCGCGGAACATGACGACCTCGACGCCATCTGGTGCTATGGCGACGTGGCCCTCTGTTCGGCTGCTAAAGCATTGTCCGCCGGTAATCTCAAACAGGTGTGGACCAACGAGGGCCGCAAGATCGATTGGTTCGACGCGGCGCAAGGCGAAGGCCGCTGGTTTCTGCAGCGCGCCTATCAAGTCAAGAACATTTGGGTGCCTTACGGCGAATAACCTTGCAAAGCCAGTGCCCGGGCAAGAGCAGCCGAATCGGTGACTAACGGAGAAACGGAAGCATTAGAAGCTAAATCGGACGCCCGTGCGGCGTTCCGCTATCCCGCGTTCGTCAATTATCAATTCGCGCGCTTCTGCATCGTCGTCGCCACGGAGATGCAGGCCGTCGCCGTCGGTTGGCAAGTCTACGAAATCACCAAGCGTCCTTTGGACCTCGGACTGGTCGGGCTCGCGCAATTTCTCCCCAGCATCCTGCTCTTTCTGATTTCGGGCCATGCGGCCGATCGTTTCAACCGCAGAAACCTCTTGCTCCTCTGCGACTTCGGCTTTGCCCTCTGCTTCGCTTTGCTGATCGCCATCACGCTCCACGGCAACGTCGCCACCATTTCGATCTACATCGTGCTGGTACTGCTCGGAGTAGTGCGTTCTTTTAATGGCCCGGTGAGCCGCGCCATTTTTCCGCAGCTGGTCCCACCGGAAGTGTTCGCTAGTTCAGTGGCCTGGGGATCTACTTTCTGGCAGGCCGCAACGATTCTGGGACCGATTGTCGGCGGCATGCTCTACGCGTTTTCCGAACGCGTGTTTGGTCACGGCGCTGGTCCAGCCGCGGTTTACGCTTGTTCGCTCCTCGCAGCCGCGATCGCGGTTGTCCTAATGCTGCGTGTTCCGTCACAGGAAAAGGAGCGGAACAAGCCATCGGCAACGCTGCATACAGTTTTTGAAGGTTTCCGCTACATCTGGCGCGAAAAGATGATTCTCGGCGCTATTTCGCTGGATCTTTTCGCGGTGTTGCTAGGTGGAGCGGTGGCGCTGCTGCCGGTTTACGCCCGCGAGATTCTGCAAGCCGGTCCCTGGGGACTGGGAATTTTGCGCAGCGCACCCGGCGTCGGCGCCGGCGTGACGGCCATTGCCATCGCGCACAATCCGCTGAAGAAAAAAGCTGGTGCTACGATGTTGTGGTGCGTTGCGGGATTCGGATTGTGCACGGTGCTGTTTGGCGTGTCGCGGAGTTTTGCTGTCTCACTTTTCGCGCTGGTTCTGGTTGGCGCAACGGATATGGTCAGCGTGATTGTGCGCGCCACACTAATTCAAGTCGCGACGCCGGACGAAATGCGGGGCCGCGTCAACGCTGTGGATATGATTTTCATCGGCGCTTCCAATGAGCTCGGGCAGTTTGAATCGGGCATCACCGCGCAATGGTTCGGCACCGTTCCCGCCGTAATGCTCGGCGGAATTGGCGCCATCGTGGTCACCGGTTTGTGGGCGTGGATGTTTCCGCAGCTGCGAAAAGTAGATCAGCTTCCGCTCAAGGAGCTGTAACTCGGCGAATATTGCAGCTGTGGCTTGATGCCGCGGCCTTCTTGGTTAGGTGAGTTTGCCGCCGCGCAAAACGGTGAGCGCGGAATGAGCGGCGCCCAACAGCGGCGCGTCTTCGTTGAGCACGACCGCGATGGGAATGTTGGCCAGCAGCGGCGCCAGCTGGCCCTTGTCGGCAAACGACGCGGAGAACGTGCTCTTCCGCAGCAGCGGCAGAATCTTCAGCGCGATGCCGCCCGCCAAATACACCCCGCCATACGCGAGCACCCGCAGCGCCAGGTTGCCGGACTCCGCACCGAAGGCATCGATCCAAAAATCCAGCGTCTCGATACAAACAGGGCAAGAACCGCTCAGCGCGTGGCCGGTAATTTCCTGCGCCGACTCGCCGGCAGCTTTTTCAAACGAATCGTGGCGCACATCGGGGTCCAGGAATTCGTGGATAGGGCGAAAGCCTCTGCCGGAAAAGAGTTCTTCGCAGGAAACACGCGGCAGTTTCTTTTTCAGGAATGTGAGGAACGCGATTTCGCGGTCGCCGCGCGGCGCGAAATCGGCGGAGCCGCCTTCGGATGGCGCCGCGCGGTGGCCGCGACCATCCCAATACAAGACAGCCTCACCGAGTCCCGTGCCGGCGGCGATCACCGCGATGTTTTCCTGCGGGTGGTCCACGCCTCGATTGAGATAGCAAAGATCATTGGAATCGAGCTTTTGCAAGCCGCGTGCGGTGGCGACCAGATCGTTCATCAACACAATGTGCTGGCGCGGCAAACCGAGGCTGGCCGCGAGGGAAGATGAATCGAGCGTCCAGGGAATGTGCGCGGCGTGAAGGACGCCATCCACGACGGTGCCGGGGACGCCGAAGCCGGCCGCGGCGATCGCACTTCGCGAACCAGCTTGCCGTGCCTCGCGCGAAAAGGCTTCAATCAATGCTTCGAAGCTCGAGAAATCACGGGTGGCGTAACGCTTGCGCGCGACGACCGAAATCTTACCGTCGCGTTCGTCGTAGGCGACGAGATGAGACTTTGTTCCGCCGATGTCACCGGCAATCAGCATAGGCGTGGGCGCCTCAGATAACAGCCTTCCATGACCAGAGTTTACGAACTTCAACAGCTGCACAACCAGAAGTCGGTACCAGCTAAACCATCAAGATAAGCGCTCCGGCATGAAAAGCTGGGTCATTTCCAAAACGTGGCGATAATAATCGCGCTGTGTGAGTGAGTATGCCGCTTCTTCGTCGATGATAAAAGTTACGTCGGGATGCATCTGCAAAGCGGAGGCGCTGACCGACGAAGTGATGGGGCCTTCGATAGCCTTGGCCACGGCGGCGGCTTTCGAACGGCCGGAAGCGAGCAATAGCACGCGGCGCGATTCGAGAATGGTGCCGATACCCATGGTGATGGCGCATTTGGGCATTTCGGATTCGCTTGAAAAAACATGGCGATTGTCTTCGACGGTTTCGCGGCTGAGGGCTTTCAGGCGGGTGCGAGATGCCAGACTCGATGTCGGTTCATTGAAGCCGATGTGGCCGTTGCGCCCGATACCCAGAATCTGCAAGTCAATTCCGCCGGCGGACTTGATCGACTGCTCGTAGCGTTCACAGTAGGCGTCGTAATCGCCGCGGATGGTGCCGTCGGGAATGTGCGCCCGCTCCCGCGGCAGATTCACCTGAGAAAAAAAGTTTTCTTCCATGAAGCAATGAAAACTCTGCGGATGCGCGTGAGCAAGTCCGAGATATTCGTCGAGGTTGAAACTGGTGACGCAGGAAAAATCGAGCGCATCGGCGCGATGTAACGCGACCAATTCTTTGTAAAGTCCGAGCGGAGTGCCGCCGGTAGCCAGACCAAGCACAATGTCCGGTTTTGCACGCACCGCGCCGGCGACCATGCGCGCGGCCTCGCGACTGACTTCTTCGTAATCTTTTTTCAGGACGACCAGCATTCAGGCTTTTACTCCCTTGCGCACCAGGCGCCCGCCTCCCCGAGAAATCGGAGCAAGCAGAAGGCAGCCGCTACAAGGCCGGGCTAAAACCCGGCACTTCATCGGAAGATACGCGATAGCGCCGGCCGGCTGCCAGAATTCTTGCGCGATATATTCCATTTTAGCGAAAGCGGCGAATCACAAAATTATGGCGGTCCGAGCGATAGATGCCCAGAACATAGATGATCGGCTTGCCTTTGGTGGAATAAATCACCTGACGAATGCGCAGCAACGGATCGCGGCGCGGCACGTTCAGTAGTTCGGCGGTGCGCGGGTCTGCGGCGGTAGCATCAATTTCTTCGTCGGCGTAACCGAGCCGGACATCGTAATTGCGCTCGAGTGTGGAAAAGAGGGAATCGCGGCCGAGCGGCGCGTCGAGCAGGCCGGGAAAATCGTCCGCGGAAAGGTAACAGGTCTCCAGAGCGAAAGCTTCATCCGCCGCGTGGCGAAGGCGCTCCAGCTTGATGATTTTATTGGTGGCAGCCAGAGAGAGGCGGGCGGCAGCATCGGGCTCGTTGTCAATCAATTTCGCAAAAAGAATCTTTGATGCCGCGGTGAGACTGCGCGCGGCCATCTGTTCGGTGTAGCTCATCAATTTATTGAAGTGGATTTTGGGCGAAGAGACGAAAGTGCCGACGCCGCGGCGGCGCTCGACCACCCCTTCGCGTTCGAGCGAAGCCAACGCGTGGCGCGCGGTCATCAGGCTCACTTCATGGAGTTTGGCGAGGTCGCGCTCAGAACTGACCGGGTCGCCGGGCCGGAGGTGGCCGGCGTCAATGCGCCTCCGGATGGCAAGCTGGATGCGTTGATAAGCAGGTAAGGCAAGGCGAGCTTTGCCGGGCATGCGAACACCTCATCCGTAAGATACGGAATATACGAGAGAAAGCGGTCCGGTTCCTACCGCTTGGCGCAAAACGAGCAGCAATCATGCGTCTGAGACCTGCCGAAAGACACCGCGGAAGGGGCAGCTGCGCAAAAGGCACGCTCCGGTCATTTTCAAAAAAGGTCATCAAAAAAAAGTAATACGTGATATAGAGCGCACAACTGGTGTGCTATAGGCCGAACCGGGCCGCTCCGTCTAAAGGTCTTATAAAACATATTTTTTCTGTTGACAAGCGGGAATCTGTGCTATATAGCTTAACAGCGTTAAGTCTTATAGCTGGCACAGGGCTGGATTTGAGCGCGACGAGCACGATGCGCTTTATCACAACCTCGCAAGCGCCGCGCAACATCCAGTTCGCACTGAAGTTTTACTACTAGTCCCCCGGTGAAGTACGATGGGGCAGGCGACTACACCCCCGCCTGCCCCATTTTCTTTGTTACGACCAAGAAAATCCGAAACGCTTGGTTCATGACTGCGGTTGGCAGCGTCTTGCTGGCTGCTACGTGTGGAGTTGCTCAGCAACCAAAAGGTGCCGGTCCACCGGCAACAGGACTCGCGGTTGAAAGAGCGCTGACGTTGGCGAAGCAAGGGCATTGCCGGGAAGTGCTGCCGCTCCTGAAGAGGGCCCTCACCGGGTCCACCTCGCGCGACGAACGAAAAGACGCCGGGCTGATGGCCGTGCGCTGCCCCATGGGAATGGATGATCGCGCCAGTGCCGGGGAAGTCCTCGGGCAGCTGGGCAAGCAATTCCCGAGTGATCCGGACGTGTTGTACGTCGCGGCGCACGATTATTCGGACCTCTCGATGGGTGCCGCGGGTGACCTGGCGCAGAAGGCGCCGCAATCCGTGGAGGCGCGCCAGATGGGTGCGGAAGCTTTGGAAGTTCAAGGCAAATGGGACCAAGCCGCGAAAGAGTACGAAGCGATTCTGGCGCAGGATCCGAAACGGCCGGGAATTCATTTTCGAATGGCGCGACCATTGCTTTCCAAGCCGGATGCCGAGCCGCAAGCGGCGGCCCAAGCGGCGCAGGAACTGGACAAAGAGCTGGAGATTGATCCGCGCAACAGCGGGGCGGAATTTGTGCTGGGCGAGATGGCCAAACGAGAATCGAACTGGCAAAAGGCGGTGCAACACTTCGCGCGCCGCCGAACTCGATCCGACATTCGGCGAGGCTCTTATGGAGTGGGGATTCTCGCTCAACTCCGACAGACAGTTTGAAAAAGCGATTAGACCGTTGCAAACAGCGGTTCGGCTGCAGCCGGGAAATCCTTCGGCGCACTATAATCTGGGGATGGCATTGAGCCGGAGTGGGCGGACGTCGGAGGCAGAAAAAGAGTTTGCCATCCAGAAGGAAATTATCGCGCGACTGGACGAAAAGAAGAATGCGCGCACGGAAGTGCCGAAGCCGGAGTGAGGGTCAAGACTCCTTTTTGTCGAGGGAATCAAAGACTTCTTCAGCGGCATGGAAAGCGGAATTTGCCGCCGGGACACCGCAATAGATCGCCGCTTGCAGCAGGAGCTCCTGAATTTCGTCGCGTGACACTCCGATAGAAAGCGCCGCCTTGACATGCATGCGGAATTCTTCGCCGCGATTCAGCGCCACCAGCATGGAAAGTGTGAGCAGGCTGCGGGTCTTGTTGGGCAAGCCGGGGCGACTCCAGATTTCGCCCCAGGCATACCGCGTGATCAATTCCTGAAACGGTTCGTTGAACTTGCTGCGATTTTTCAAGGTGCGCTCCACGTGGGCGTCGCCCAGCACCGAGCGGCGAGTCTTCATTCCGTCGTCGTAACGCTTTCGTTCGTCCATGATTCCTCCAAGATTGCGGAACGTCAGGCGGTGAGAAAAGAGAGAACGGCTTCGTTGAAGTTCGCGGAGTCTTCGATGTTGGAAAGGTGTGAGGCGTTCAGCTCGACGTACCGCGCGCCGGAAATATGTTCGGCGAGGAATTGGCCGTCGGCGGGAGTGGCCGCGGGATCGTGCCTGCCAGAAATGACCAGCGTTTGCATGCTGATCTGACTCACGTTTTCGCGGAAATCGAAATCGCGGACAGCCGTGCAGCCGCCGACATAACCTTGCGGGTCGAGCGATTCGAGCACGCGAATAGCGGAAGCTATCTTTGCGGGAGAGGATTGCTGGAAAGAGGAAGTGAACCAGCGAGCGGTGACGGCGCCGGCGACTTCCTTCATGCCTTTGGACTGAACGGTTTGGATTCGAGCGTTCCAGAACTCCAGCGCGCCGATTTTCGGAGCAGTGTTACACAGGATGAGCTTGTCCAGGCGCTCGGGCGCGTGCAAGGCGAGCGACATGCCGGTCATGCCGCCGATGGAAAGTCCGCAAAAATGGAAGCGTGTGAGGCTGAGCCGATCGGCGAGGGCCAGAATGTCGCGCCCTAGATCAACAACGGCATAGGGCGGCAGAGGGGCGGAAGACTGGCCGTGGCCGCGCATGTCGTAGCGCAGCAAGCGAAATTGCTTTTCAAATGCTGGCGCTTGCGCGTCCCACATGGAGAAGTTGGTGCCGAGCGAGTTGGAAAGAATCAGCACGGGCGCCGAGGTTGGTCCCGTGAGCGCGTAGTGCAACCGGACGTTGAGCAGGTCGGCAAAAGGCATGGCCTTATCCCGTAGCGTTGGATTTACTGGTGGAACGCGGCTGCAAATTTGTGGAAGAAAGAACGCCGTCGATGAAAGTTCCAGCCGAGCCAAGGTAGCTGGCGGGGTCGAAGAGCTGCGCTAGAGATGGTTCGTTGAGAATGGCGGTGACTTCGGGATCGGCGGAAAGAATTTCGCGAAGATGGCGGCGTTCGGATTGCGCGCGACGGCAGGCCTCTTCGATGAGCTTGTGGACGGAGGCGCGATTCAGTTTTTCGCTGAGAGCGAGCGTGACGGCTTCAGCGTAGATCAAGCCGTGAGTGAGTTCAAGGTTAGCACGCATGCGGTCAGTGTTAACGATGAGGTGTGGCAGCAGCGCGGCGAGTTGGTGCGAGGCGCCGGCGGTGAGGCGAACGATTTCGGGAAGGGTTTCCCACTCAGATTGCCAGCGGCCGAGACTGCGGTGATATTCGCCGGAGAGGCCGGAGAGTATTGTGGTCACAAGCGGCGGGATGCGGAACGTTGAGGCCAGAATCGCGGCGCAGGCTACCGCATTCTGTTTGTGCGGCATGGTGGAGGAACCGCCGCGGCCCGCGATGCTGGGTTCCGCTAGTTCGGCGACTTCGGTTTGCATATGCAGAGAAAGGTCGCGCGCGATTTTGGCAAAGGTGCCGGAGAGAATGCCGTAGCTCGAAGCGACTTCGGCGATGCGCTCGCGCTGCGCGTGCCACGGGATGCGCGGGAGGGGGAGCCCGAGTTCATCGGCAAGAAGAGCGGCCACTTGTGCGCCGCGATCGCGCAGCGCGGCGAGCGTGCCGGCGGCACCGCCAAACTGCAGCACCAGCGAGTATTCGACGAGAACCCGCAGGCGCTCGCGATGTTCTAGGCAGGCGTCGAGCCAGCCGGCAGTGATGAAGCCGAAGGTGGTGGGCAGAGCGTGTTGTAGCCAGGTGCGCGCGACCAGCAAAGTCTCACGGTGGACTCTGGTGAGATCAGCCAGGGCAGAAATAATATTCTCGAGATCGGCTTGAACGGCGCGCGTAGCGTTGCGCGTCTGAAGCAATAGACCAGTGTCGAG
>Ga0075425_100000858_pt1 | contig 29145 bp, 16 predicted proteins | sample SoiMethybrSBSTD4_FD_75300 | JGI IMG/M metagenome (GOLD analysis project Ga0075425, IMG submission 75300) | Bulk soil microbial communities from a Populus tree surrounding site in Tennessee, USA - Soil MetaG P. TD hybrid SBSTD4 | ecosystem: Environmental > Terrestrial > Soil > Tree plantation...
TGGACACGCGGAAAGCACAGCGATCCGATTGACGCGAATTTTAAGCCCGGGTCAGGCGAGGCCGCATTCCCATGCAGGCGCGGTGCCGTTTGCCTCTGGCGTGCTGGCGTTGTGCGTGTTCCTGGCTCCTGGTGCGCCGAAGGTTATCGCGTTTGAACATGCCGCGCCAGTCAGGCCCGCAGTTGCCCCGCAGTTGGCGAAAGCTACGCCTGACGAATTGCTTCCAGCAACGAAGATAGACGCGAGCTTCCTTCCGGATCGCAAGAAGACTCCTGCTGTGAAGGGGCACACCACGTCGTCGAAGTCCGTCGTGGCGCGGAAAACGCAGAAGCCAGCATCTGCAGTCTTGGCCCGCGAAACCGTGCCTGAGACGGCGTCCGCCTCGCGCACTCAATACGTCCTGGTCATGCAAACACAGGTGGACGGCAACGGTGAGCTGAGGACGAAATTCTGCGTTTGGAAGCTGACGCTGCGAGAAGCCGACAATCAAGCGATCAGAGCGCAGATTGTGATGAGTTCGTTGTAAGCAAAATTTTTTGAGAGGAAGAACTAAATAATTAGTTCGAAGGAGATAAAGCAATGAAGTTGGAAGCTTTGAAAGGCAAGTTGAAAAAGAAATTCATTGTGCCTTCACTGGCGGCGCTGATGGCGCTCTCACTGGCGGCATACGAAATTGCGAAGCCGGTGAACTCTGCGATGGCAGCAGCTGCGCCGGCGCCGGCCGCACCGGCCCTCGATGACAGCAGCATTGAGCCGCTGCTTGCGCTCGATCGCGCAATGGAAGCGGTGGCGGCGCGGGTAACCCCGGCGATCGTGAATGTCACTGTGACATCGAAGACTGGCAGCCGGCACGATGACGGAGACATGAACGACAACGATCAGGACAACGACAACGACGGATCGAACGACCAACGTCAGTTCAATCCATTTCAGTTCTTCGGCATGCCCGGAATGCCCCGACAACAGCAGCGCATTCAGCACGGGCTTGGTAGCGGCGTGATTATTTCGCCCGATGGATACATTGTTACCAACAATCACGTGGTTGATGGAGCGGTGAACATCAACGTGACCATGAGCGATCGCCGAGTTCTTTCTGCGAAGTTGGTGGGCACCGATTCTCTGACTGATTTGGCGGTAATCAAGGTTGATGTCGCTGATCTGCCGAGCATTCCTTGGGGAGACTCGACCAAACTGCATCCCGGGCAGTCGGTGCTCGCTTTCGGCAATCCCTTTGGGTTGCGCTTCACAGTAACTCGCGGAATCGTGAGCGCGTTGAACCGTCCGAATCCCGATCCCAGTAACCGTCGCAAACCAGGTCAATTTATTCAGACTGATGCTGCGATCAATCCAGGCAACTCCGGTGGTCCTCTGGTGAATGCGCATGGCGAAGTGATCGGCATTAACACTTTCCTGATCTCCGAATCAGGTTCATTCGCCGGAGCAGGTTTCGCCATACCGACTCAGATTGTTCGCCCGACCGTGGACAACCTGATCAAGTACGGCAAAGTCACGCACGGATACATTGGAATTGGAATCAATGATGTGACTCCTGAGAACGCGCGCTTCTTCAACGTGAAGAAGGCCGAAGGTGCGTTGGTGGCGCAGGTAGAGCCGAACTCTCCCGGCGCGAAGGCTGGACTGAAGACCGGCGACGTGATCACGGCAATCGATGGCAAATCGGTGAACGATTCCGGCGAGTTGCAGGTTGTAGTGGGTCAGAAGCGTCCAGGAACGACCATTGATCTTGACGTGATTCGTAATGGCAATGCTATGAAGGTGCCAGTCACGCTTGAAGCCATGGGCAAGCGCGATCGAGAAACCGAAACCGGCAATGCCGAACAAGGCAGGCCGCGCTGGGGAATAGGCCTGCAGGATCTGACGCCTGATCTCCGCCAGCAGCTCGATCTCCCTTCGAACGTCACCGGTGCAGTTGTTGGAAACGTGCAGCCTGGTAGCCCAGCTGACAATGCTGGTCTTCAACGCGGTGACGTGATTGTTGAAATCAATCGCCTTGCGGTCAAGTCGGATTCCGACGCTGCGGATCAGCTGAAAAACATTCCGAAAGGACAGGACGCACTGGTTCTGGTTTGGTCCAACGGTGGCAGTACTTATCGCGTGTTGCATCCGAACCAAGGATAAGCATTCCTAATTTTACAGACGCTCCGCATCTCGCGTTTTTTGAGGCGGAGCGTTTTTACTTTTCTGACAATTTTTGACCAGAAATTCATCTCCGTTTTACCTGCCCACCCACTCTCGAAATTTATAGTCGGCACACGGCGTAATGTCTCCTCGAATCCCCAAACGACCAGGAGGTTGTTGTGAGATTTTCTCTGTATTCGTCGTGCCGAATTCCAATTCTGGCATTGCTGATTGCGAGTGGTGCAACTACAGGCGCGCATGCCAGTTGTCAGCTGATATCACCCAAAGGCGGCATCAAGCACGTCATCTACGTTCAATTCGATAACACGCACTTCAATCGCGACAATCCGAACGTGCCTTCCGACCTGAGCAGATGCCGCACCTTCTGAATTTCATCAAAAACAACGGCGTTTTGATGTCGAATGACCACACGGTGTTGATCTCGCATACTGCGACCGGTATTTTGACCTCTCTGACCGGCGTTTACCCGGACCGCATGGGGATACCGGTCTCGAACAGCTTCCGTTATTTCAAGACCGATGGAACGAGTCGCACAGGCGTTTCGTTCGCCTACTGGACGGCGTCACTCTTTGACCCGGCGGGCAGCACCACTGATACCACGCCCGAGATGGTGAACGAGAATGGCAAGATCGCTCCGGCACCCTGGGTTCCTTTCACGCGCGCGGGTTGCGACTTCGGCGCAGTTGCCACTGCGAACACGATTCTCGAAAACACTGCGATTGATATTCCGACAGTTTTCGGTTCCGGCTCTCCTGAGGCGGCCGAGGTGGCGGGAGATGGTGGTGCAACGGGGACCCAATCTTTCGCCGACTTCGTGGGAATCGGCGTCCACTGCGCGAAAAATTCATCGATCTGCGCCGCTTCGCAAAACGCCCGCGCTGACCTGCTCCAGGACGAACCGGGTTCATACACAGGCTTCAGCGGGCTGTTCGGTGCCAAGTACGTAAACCCGGTGATCAGCCCTGCTCGTCCGATTACTGATCTCGACGGCAACGTTATTCAGGATGCGAATGGGCACCCAGGCTTCCCAGGTTTTGACGGCATGGAAGCCACGGTTTCACTTGCCTGGGTCGCTCAAATGCAGGAAGCGGGAATCCCGATCACCTACGCCTACATTTCCGATGCTCATGATGGCCATGGCACCTCCGGCAACATTCATTTCGCATACGGTCCAGGCGAAGATGGCTACATTCAACAGTTGCAAACTTATGGCTCAGCATTCGAGAAGTTGTTCGACCGCCTTGCTGGGCATGGCATAAACAACAGCAACACGCTGTTTGTCTTTACCGTAGATGAAGGCGACCACTTCGTCGGTGACGCTTCCACTCCGGATGGCTGCGACGGCCTAACCATTGCGTGCATCTACAATCGTGTCGGCGAAATCAATGCCGACCTGCGCAGAATGGTCCTCACCCAGTTCGGGGATTCCACTGTCTTCACCATCCCCAGCGACGATGCGCCGAACGTCTGGGTGAATGGAACCAGCGCTCAGCCTATCCGCGATCAAACCGATTCAGTTGTCCGCAACCTCGAACGCGAAATGGCCCAGTTGAGCTGGCTGAATCCTTACATCGGACTAACAGAAAACAACATTATGGTGGCGCTTGCCGACCACACCGGAATGAAAACTCTTCACATGATTACCGCCCATCCATTCCGAGATCCAACCTTTACGCCGTTTGCCGATCCGAACTGGTTCTTCTTCGCCAGCACGTCGCAAACGACCACGCTGGCTGCATGTGCCACACAGGCGGCATGCGCCTTCATTCCGGCGGCGAGGGCCGAGCAGTTTTGCCTGGAACCATGGCGACATTCAGGACGAGATCGCTTCCACGTGGGTGGGCTACGTGGGACAAGGTGTGGATAACCTTGGCGTCACCGGAAGCGTTTGGACCGACCATACGGATGTTCCTCCGAATATACTCAATCTCGTGGGCTTGAGGGACTACACGCACGACGGTCGAGTCGTAGCCGAGGTCCTCCTGGGATATGCTCAACCGTCAGCCGTAAAGAAGAGCACCAGCTTCGTCCCACTCGCGGCGATGTACAAGCAGCTGAACGCGTCATTTGGCGAGTTTGCAATGGCAGTCCTGAAATCGTCGACGCATGCGCTTGCATCCAGCGATCCGAACGATGATACCTATCTTACAATCGAAGGTCAGATCGACTCGCTAACAACCCAGCGAAACGCGGTTGCGGTGCAAATGAAGACTCTCCTGGATGACGCCGAGTTCAACGGGAAGAGCTTCACGGATGCTAAAGCGCAATCGCTCAGCTCGCAGGGCCAGTCGCTGATCGACCAAGCGAACGCTCTGCCACACTAAGCAACTTCAGAGAGTTTCAAGTCGTGTAGCAAAACGTTGGGGCCGCCAAGTGGCGGCCCCGTTTTCTTTCTATTGCGACGGGCGTTTTACGGCGCGAGCGCATTCACGAAGTTCCATCCGTTAGGCGTACCCACTCCGGTCACATCGTCCCAGCCGGGAATGGCTGCTAACGAAGTATCGGTGTTGAACGTGAGAACAAACCAGCGAGTGGAGAACGGACTGTTGTACAACGCGCTGTAGTATCCGGCGTTGGTTCCGAGGGGAGCAGCGAGATCGTCCGCAGTCACGACCGTGCTGCCGTTGATTACGCCTGTGACGTTGTTCGGCGAACTGACGTCAACAATGTCATCCACAGCCCCCGCAGGTAAGTTGTAGACCAGCGGCGCGGCCTGTCCCAGACCGTGGCCAGCCTTCTGGGCGGCGATGGACATTACTCCGGAGAACATCGGTGTAGCCAGGCTGGTGCCACCGATTACTCCGACACTCAGTTGACCGTCGATGGTTTCAATGATCTCAACTCCTGTGAACGAATCCGCAAGCATTGAGATATCGGGAACCAAGCGCCCGTTCCCAGGAAGGCTGCTCTGGAAGGCTGGCTTGGCAAACACAACACTGATGCCCCCGCCGGCTCCTCCGTCGAAACCTTCATTGAGAGGCGGTACGACTGGAGGACTTCCCAGCGCCATAGTGTCGGCAATTTCGGTGATGTTGTTCCCCCACCCAGTCTGGAATGCGATGGTGTTGTCCGGGTTCAGTGCGAGGCTGGTACCGCCGACTCCGGTCGCAAACGGCGAACTGGCTGGATAGTTCACTGCCGGAATGCCAATCACAGGACTGAAGTCTCCTGCATCGCCGGTGGCGAAGTTCACGTCGATTCCCTGCGCGGCCGCCATCTGCAGGGTGCGTTCTGTGCGGATCTTGGTAGCTAGATTGCCAAACAATTCAATGCGGCCCCAGCTGTTGGAGATAGTGTTGCCGAGATGCTGAACCACGGCCAAATTGATGGCTTCCTCGAGCGAAGCGTGGTCGGTCGCCAGAACCAGCGCGATTTTCGCGCCGGGCGCCATCGCGTGGACCCACTCAACGTCCAGCGTGGTCTCGAACTGCCAATTGCGCTGCACGCCATGAGGATTGTTCGAAAGACCCTTGCCTTTGATGATCTGGAAATTGGCTGGCGTGAGGTCAGGCAGTCCGTAGATCTGAGAGAAAACCTCGGCATCCTGCGCGATGGTGGCAGATCCGTACGCATCAGTGATGACGACGGTTTCGCCGGTCCCATCCCATCCTGCCTGGTACAACGGCGTCATGTTGTAGGCGGTCTGGATTTCAGACGGCGAGTAGCCGCATGGCGGAAAATGACCCAAGCCACTAGTAATGTCCGATCCGTAACGGTTTCCCGTATACGTTGCCGTGTTTCCGCCTCCAACAAATGTGTCCGTCTCTACTCCTCGGAAGCATTGCCCTTCGAAAAACAGTCCAGCAGGCGATGATTTTGCGAGAGGTGTGAACGAATAGCTGGCGCCGTCAGGATGTGAAGCCTGAACCACGTTGGTGTCGAATCCTAAGTCATCCATTCCCGTAATGGCTGCAATGTGCCCACTTGAAGGTCCGCCCATAGAGGGATCGTTCTTGTTGGACCGATAGGTCTGTCCCTGGAAGCCAAAATTGTCGATCTGTACGTGGAACGCCTTTTCAACTGCACCCACAGTGCCTTGCACTTTCACGTACGCATTGTTAGGAGCGATGTCGATGGTCGTCAAGCCGTGCGCGTTCAGGAAGTTCTGCACTGCTTTCAGTTCCTGAGCAGTCGGCCCGAAGCTGGCATCGAACTGCGCTTGCGTGATCCACTTGTGGTAATTGGGCGATCCCTTCTGGTTCTGCTGCCGAACGAGTTTATCTAGCTGAGCTTCGTGGTGCAGTTTTAGCCAGGCAGTCACAGTAATGACGGTGCTTGGATCGGTCGGGCCGAGATCCTTCGCCTTTTGAACGAAACCGGGTGTGTTTCCTCGGACAGTAGTGTTTTGTGCGACCGCTGCCGTCGCCAGGCCCGCAACCAGGCAGAACACAATCACGGGCGAGGCTGAACGTGCCAACAGCGACTTTCCTTTGGATGTATTCATGACAACCTTCCTCCACTGGATTGAAAACCTGAGAGAACATTGCTTGGGGGAACAGATGAGAACGAGTTTGCGAGGGGCCAAAACAACTTGCGGATCTCGTTCGAGAGAGTGATCACGCCGAGATGAACCGTCCGCCTTAAATCGAGACTTCAGCAAAATACGCTACCAGCAAGGCTTTTGTAAACTCACGGGGTAAGTTTTGACAAGCTTTACAAACTGCGCAAAGAAATTCACTGGTATGCAAATAGATGCGGTCAGGCAAGGAGCATCTGCGAAGGATCAACTTACGGGATTAGAGATGAAGGTACGGGGCGACCACTCAGTAGAAGAAACCTGACGTTCTGGCACTCCGCGCAGCCGCCCTGATTTGAAGTATTCCTGCTAGATCGATTCACCGCTGGATTGATCGGTCTCAGGCTTAGCGCTGCCGTTCTTAATTGCGTCATCGAGCAGTTTTTTCATCTCTCGATTGGCTTTTTCGGCGAGTTCGCCCTGTTGACGCCCAAGTTCACCCTGCTGAGCTCCCAGTTTGCCTTGCTGCTCGCCCAGCGCGCCCATTTCTTCTCCGATCTTGCCTTGCTCGTCGCCCGCATGCGACTGGATCTCGCCGATTCTGCTTTGCAGTTCGCCGATTTCAGACTGGATCCTGCCGACTTGCTCCATGCTCGCATCCGGTCCCAGTTGCTTTAGTTCGGCTTTGAGCTTGTCAAGTTCGCCGCTAATATCCGGAACTTTCACTCGCACTGCCTGCATCCGCGCCCCGAGTTCCTCCTGTTGTTTCCCCAATGCTTCCTGCTGTTTGCCAAGTTCTTCTTGCTTCTTTCCAAGTTCTTCTTGTGGCGCCCAGAGCCGGCGGGCACGTTCCACGGTTGCCGAATCGCGAATGATGTAGGACTTCTCGTCACGTTGGAACCAGATGAAGTCGCCAGAGATCTGCTTTTTTAGTTTCTCCACATGCCGTGCGTCCTCGCCGGTTCCTGACATTGTGAAGCTATCTGATTTTCCGGAAACAATAACGAAGCGCTGGTCATCGTCGTCGCCATACGAGTAGAAAAATCCGTTGTGACGGTTCCGGGGGCCGTCTTCGACTTCAGCCGCCGACGCAACCGGCGCTACGGGCGCGGCTGGCGCTGCGGGCGCCGCTGACATTGCGGACGCAGACGGCATCGAAGGTGCCGCCGGTAATGCCGGCGCACCCTTTGAGTCGGGTGCAGCAGGCGGGTTGCTTTGTTCCTGCTCACTAGTCACAGCCTGCGCGGGTTGTTCATTCTGCACGGGGCGAGCAGCAGCGATCAAATACGCCGCTGGTATTCCCAATGCAATCGCCAGTGCCACGATCCACTTCTTCGCTTTCATTTTCGTATCTCCTGTCCACGCGAGAATCTTTTCCAGCCTTCGTTCGGGGTCGCCTGAAATTGCCATCGAAACTCCTTGCCAGCGCACCCGGCCTGCAGCGCTATAAGTGATGTTGAAAAATCCCAGTAGATTTCTGGCGTACTGATTGCGCTCGGCGCCTGCTGACAGAGCGGCTTCGTCGCTGACTTCTTCAGCGAGTTCAGAAAGGTGGCGGTCCAGCCACCAGGCGAGCGGACTGAACCAGAAAATCCCGCGATGCAGCAGCGACGCGAGCTTAGCCAGGCCGTCATGCCGCCTGGCATGCGACAATTCGTGACACAGCACGGAGTGCAGCTTGGCTTGGTCCCATTCGCGCCAGGCGAGTGGTAACAGGATCGTAGGCGTGAACGCGCCGAGTGTCACCGGGACGGAGACTGACGCTGATTCGCAGAACGGTACGGCGCGATTCCCGGGCAATAGTAAGGTAGCGATCCGTGGATCGTGAATTGGAGTCGCCGTGCGCAACAGCCGCTGCGAAACAATCAGACCGATCCACAATCTTGAAAGCAGCAATGTTGCAAACGATAGATAGGTTAACCAAGCGATCACAGTGATTCGAGAGGGCGAACTCTCCGTGGTGGCGCTGGAGTGCTGCTGACTATCGCTCACCTGACCCAGTCCGACCCGAAGCCTTGGTGTAAGTTGCATCCGGTTTCGTTCAACCGAGAGAGAACTCGAAGCAGAATTTGGCTGAACGGAACCTGTACTTGCAACGTGCATGGATGCGGGAGCAGCATGTGATGGCAGCCCTGGAATTGGGATCGGTATCGCAGGCACCCACCATGCCAGTAAGGGCATGACTAAGCCTGCGAACAGTACTGCCTTCCAGGTATGTAGCCGCACAGAAGCGACGTTCACGCCGAACGTTTTCAGCAGAAGGCCCGCGACACCAGCCAGCAGCGCTGTTCGCGCAGCCGCAATAATCAGTTGCAATAAGAGATCGCCGAATTCTGGGAATGCAATAGGCAGCGGCATTGTTATCTTCCCTGGCTGGAAACTTGTTTGCGCGCAGATTGACGAGCGTCTTTCTTTTCGTTCTCCGCGACTCTGCGCGCCAACCGCTCCAGTTGTTTGCGGTCGAGGACCGCGTCATCAACCATGCCAAGCACGAGTTGCTCGGCTGAGCCGCCGCAAAGGCGCTCAATAATGTTTCTTACCGCACGCACCGCGACATTTCGGCGGGCGTCGGTTGCGCGATAAATGAACGTACGGTTCTCGACCTCGTGCCTGACATAGCCTTTTTCTTCGAGTCGCCGCAAAATCGTGCGGACCGTCGAATCTTTCATTGGACGTGAAGACGCTAGCGCTTCGCGGCATTGTTCTGCTGTCGTGGTCTCCTGGTTCCAGATGTAGTCCATCACTAACTGTTCCACATTTCCCAAGTTTTTTAGACGTGCTTGCTTTCTGTTAGTCATCGTAACGTTACAATATGTAACACTAGTGCGAAGCGCAGGTCAAGATGAGAGAAAGGAAATTTGGCAGAAAATTAAACCACGGCAAAGAGTGCCGGTGTCCGCTAGTGGACGGCAAGTTCTACAGCCGAACACTTCGGCAGTTGTTCGGAATTGTGAGTGATGAGTTAAGTTCAAAGTTTTCAATCCGCTGACAACGCAGAAGTCTGGCCGCAAGTTTGCATAACCTTCTCACGCATGGATATCGCCAGGCCAGAGTTCAAACAGCAAAAACGGCGCCGCCAAATCATCTGGGGACTCGTCGGATTGCTCTGTCTTGGTGGTGTCACGGTTGCAGTCTCGCGCCTGAAGCCGGCTGCGCCGGAAGTGGAACGCAGCACGGTGTGGACGGATACCGTGAAACGCGGCTCCATGCTTCGCCAAGTCCGCGGAATCGGTTCGTTGATTCCCAGTCAGGAGTTCACACGTCAAATTCCTGCGGAAACGGAAGCCACTGTGGTGCGGATTGTCAAGCTCCCCGGCTCACAAGTGAATGCGGACACGGTCCTGTTGGAGATGAGCAATTCGCAAGTGGAACAGGCGGCCATTGATGCAAGGCTTCAGTTGAAGGCTGCTGAGGCTGAATATCAAAGCCTGCGCGTAACCCTACAGAGCAACTTGATGAACCAGAAAGCTGGAGCAGCGACTGTGAATTCCGACTATACCCAAGCCAAGCTTCAGTCGGATACCGACAAGGCACTCTACGACCTGGGTGTGATTTCGGGTATGGCGTACAAGAATTCGAAAAGCAAAGCCGATGAGCTCACAACCCGCAACAACATTGAAGGCGAGCGGCTCGACATAAATCAGAAGGCGATCGAGTCTCAGTTGGCCCAGCAGCAGGCGAAGGTGGATCAGATGCGCGTCCTCGCCGAGCTCAAGCAGAAACAACTCGATGCACTCCGAGTTAGAGCCGGGATCGAGGGTGTGCTCGTGGACTTACCTCTGCAAGTCGGGCAGCACGTCACGCCCGGAACGATGCTGGCGAAGGTCATTCAGCCAGACCATCTGATGGCGGAATTGAAAATCGCGGAAACTCAGGCGCGCGATGTGCAGATTGGCGAGCCGGCAGTCGTGGATACGCACAACGGAACGGTCTCGGGCGAAGTCATGCGCGTCGACCCCGCGGTGCAGAACGGAACTGTCACCGTGGACGTAAAGCTGACTGGAGAACTCCCGAAAGGCGCGCGCCCTGACTTGAGCGTGGATGGAACGATTGACTTAGAGCGCCTTGAAAACGCGCTTTACGTCGGACGGCCGGCCTTTGGACAGGAGACCAGCACCATCAGCCTTTTCAAGCTGGATCCTGACGGAAAAGGCGGCGTGCGTGTTCCCGTGAAAGTTGGGCGGGCATCAGTCAACTCGATCCAGGTGCTTGAAGGCCTGCGTGAGGGCGACACCGTCATACTTTCCGACATGTCGCGTTACGACAACACCGACCGGATACGGCTGGATTAGGTTGCAGCCGGCAGTTTCGAGCACTCGCAAACTGATTTGTTGAAGGTTAACGGTAGAAGCCGACGAAGGAAGGACAATGAGCGACTCCCCCCAATCCCTAATTCAAATCGAAGACTTGACCAAGGTTTTCTACACTGACGAGGTCGAAACTCACGCGCTCTCCGGCGTGCACTTGACGATCGGCAAAGGCGAGTATGTGGCCATCTCCGGCCCCTCTGGATGCGGCAAGTCCACGTTGCTGTCGATCATTGGGCTGCTCGACAGTCCTACAGGCGGAAAGTATTCGCTGAACGGTGAAACCGTTGAAAGCTTGGACTTCGCCGCGCGCTCACGTATACGCAATCGAGAGATCGGCTTCATCTTCCAGAGTTTCAATTTGATCGGCGATCTCACCGTTTACGAAAACGTCGAACTGCCGTTGACCTATCGGCAGCGAATGCCCTCCGCTGATCGCAAGAAGCGAGTGATGGAATCGCTCGAACGCGTCGGCATGGCACATCGCATTCGTCATTATCCCTCCCAACTCTCCGGAGGTCAGCAGCAGCGCGTTGCAGTTGCACGAGCGTTGGCAGGACATCCTTCGATCCTGCTTGCAGACGAGCCTACCGGAAATCTCGACTCGCGCAACGGCGAAGCTGTGATGGAACTGCTGCAAACCCTGCATCGCGAAGGCGCGACCATCTGCATGGTCACCCACGATCCGCGATTCGTGAAGCATGCCGAACGCGAGATCCATTTGTTCGATGGCAAAGTCGTGGCCGAAGAGGAACTGAAGAAGCTAATGGCGGACGCGCACGCATGAATTAACCAGCAGCAGGGTTAAGAGTCGATCCCGGGGGATAGCGCAATACAAGCGAGCAAAGCGGCAATGGAACGATTTGTCCAAGATATTCGTTATGCTGGGCGTAAGATTCGTCGCGCGCCGCTGTTCTCGGTCTCAGTTATCCTCACTGTCGCGCTGGCCATCGCTGCGAATACTTCAATCTTCAGCTTCGTCAACACTGAGCTGATTCGGCCGATGCCATTTCATGAGCCTGAGCGGCTGGTGCAAATCTCAGAGAAGAACGACAAACTGAATCTTCCCAACTTCGGCACCTCCGTGCTGAATTTCCTCTCCTGGCGTGAGCAGCAGCATTCGTTTCAGGAGATCGCCGCAGCAGGATTCAATACCTACACCATCACCGGAAACGGCAATCCTGAGCAGATTTACGGGAACCTGATCAGCCCTGGGTTACCGCGCGTGCTTGGACTTCGACCGGTTGCAGGTCGCGCATTCACAGATGATGAAGGAAAACCCGGCTCGATACCAGTCGCCATGATTAGCGAAGGCCTTTGGAAGAGGAGATTTGGCGGCGCCCAATCAATCCTGGGCCAGACCGTCAACCTCAATGGTCAGACGACGACCATAGTTGGCATCGCGCCCGCCGCTCTCAGTCTGATCTCAGCGGCGGAGGTTTACACGCCACTCATTATCGATCCTGCAAAAGAACTTCGATTGAACCATGTGCTGATCGCTTTTGGCCGGCTCAAGAGTGGAACCTCCATCCACCAGGCTGAGTCAGAGATGGACTCGATTTCGGCACACATCGACCAGACGTATCCGGAGATGCAGGATTGGGGCGTTCATCTCTTTACGATGCGGGAGACCTTTACGAACCCGGACACGAAGACTGGGCTGCTGGTGCTTTTGTGCGCAGTGTTCTTCGTTCTGCTGATTGCCTGCGCCAACATTGCAAATCTGCTGCTATCGCGAGCCGTCTCGCGACAGCAGGAAATGGCCGTGCGGACCGCGACTGGAGCGAGCCGGTCTCGGCTCATTCGCCAGTTGCTGATTGAAAGTGTGGTGCTGGCGCTTGCTGGCGGCGTCATCGGTGTTGCTGCGGCATTTTGGGCTGTGCGTGTGATCAATCGAGCGCTGCCTCCCACCATCCTGGCCATTCCCGACGTGCACGTAGACACAACTGTGCTTCTGTTCGCGTTGGCAATGACGGTGATGACGGGATTGCTGTTCGGCCTCGCGCCAGCGTGGCGCGTCTCGAAAATCGATATCAATGACGTTCTGAAGCAGAGTGGGCGCACTTTGTCAACACGTGCGCGATTACGAAATGGACTGGCCGCTGCAGAGCTGTCCCTGGCCACCGTACTGCTGGTTGGAGCCGGGTTGCTGATCCAGAGTTTGTCAAAGCTGGAGCACGCACATGTGGGCTTTGATTCGCATGGTCTGATCACGTTCCAGCTCGCGTTGCCGACCGCCAAGTATCCTCTCGACGCGCGGATGCCGCAGTTTTATCACGACCTTCTCGATTCTATTCAGGCGACTTCAGGGGTGCGCGGAGCGGCGGTGTCGAGTGGAATTCCCTTTGGTGCGGGCAGCTACACGACCAGTCCAGTTATTCCGCAGCAGTCCGTACTGCCGCCGGGAACGCCGGCTGCGATTGATTGGCGGATGGTGAGCGGGAGTTATTTCCAGACGATGTCTGTCCCGCTGCTGCGTGGGCGGAGCTTTACTTACGCGGACGGCCCGGGCTCACTTCCTGTAGCAATCGTGAGTCAGGACGCGGCCAAGAAGCTGTGGGGGGATGCCGATCCGATCGGCCGCACCTTTTATCGTGCCGCAGACCCAAAGAAGACCGCATTTTCGGTTGTTGGAGTTGCTGGCGATGTGCGCAACACCGCCCTGAATCAGCAAGCACCCGCGCTCTACTACCCGCTGGCATGGCGGACTAGCGTTACGCGTCCGAGGGTTGTGGTCATGGACGTTGTTGTCCGAACCATGGGATCACCCGAAGCCCTCGTGCCGACGTTGCGTCAAAAGGTACGGGAACTTGACCCGGAAGTTCCGCTGAACAACATCCGCACGATGGAAGACTGGATGGCGAATAGCGCAGCGCAGCCGCGCTTGAACGCGCATTTGCTTACCTTGTTTGCTGCGATTGCATTGTTGATCGCGGGAATTGGGATTTATGCGGTTCTGGCCTATTCCGTTACGCAACGTACGCAAGAGATTGGGCTGCGCATCGCGCTGGGAGCCCAACCGGGAAGTGTGCTGCGGCTGGTTGTCAGAGAAGGGATGAAAGTCGGATTGGCCGGGATCGGCATCGGGTTAGCCGCGGCGCTGGCGGCGGCGCGTGTGCTTTCAAACATTGTCTATGGCCTGCCGGTGCGCGATCCCGCGACGTTCGCTTCTGTCGCGGCTGCGCTCATCGTGATCGCATTTGCAGCTTGCTACGTCCCTGCACGTCGCGCGGCCAGGGTCAATCCTGTGGTGGCATTGCGGTACGAATGAGGAATTTCATGAACGGTTTGCTGCAAGACACTCGCTACTCCTTTCGCATGTTGCGAAGAAGCCCTGGCTTGACCGCTGTTATTTTGATCATGCTCACGCTGGGCATCGGAGCTAACGCATCGGTTTTTACGATCTTCGAGGCCATTCTGTTGCGGCCGCTCTCGTTAGAGAAGCCGGAAGCCTTAGTCCACCTCTGGGCGACTCGCACCGAGGGCGCATTCCAACAGTTTCCGCTTTCCTACCCTAACTACCTCGACATCAAACAACGGGCGAAGTCGTTTTCCAGCCTAGGAGGCTATTCGCGCAACAGCGTCAGCTTGTCAGGAAAAGATGGGGCCGAGCAGATCCCAGTTGCAGTGGCAACTTCCGATTTCTTTGAGACCCTCGGAGTCCGCCCTTTTCTGGGCCGGACTTTTAATGAATCCGATGATCACAAGGAAAAGAACATTCCTGTTCTTCTGACCTACGGCGCGTGGCAGAGGCGTTTCGCAGGCGATCCGAACATACTAGGAAAGCCTCTGGTAATTGATGGCGAACCCGCACAGGTGGCGGGAGTGCTTCCTCAACATTTCCAGTTTGCCCTCGGGCGCTCCGCTGAGTTGTGGATTTCGGCGCGCCTCCACGGCTGGCCCATGCGGCGAAACGCATACTGGCTCTTTCCTGTAGGACGATTGAAGCCCGGCGTAACTATTCAACAGGCGCAAGCAGAGCTTTCTGCAATCACTGCAACTCTGGCCAAAGAGTATCCCGACGCGAACGCCGGGATCGGCGCGCGCACGGTTGATCTGCGCGAGGAAATTGTCGGTCCGATGCAGCCGGTTCTGATCGCGATCATGGCCGCAATCGGCGTTGTGCTGTTAATCACCTGCGCGAATGTGGCAGGCCTTTTACTAGCTCGCTCCCTGCCGCGAAGAAGAGAAATCGCAGTTCGCATCGCGCTGGGCGCGAAACCGTTGCGGATGGCGCGGCAGCTGCTCACTGAAAGTATGCTGCTTTCGCTTATTGGTGGAATGGCAGGTATTGTCGTTGCCTACCGCGCTGTTCCCGCGTTGATTGCCGTGTTACCTCAAACTATCCTGCTGGCCACGCCTCCTCTACAAGGCTTGACCGTTAGCCCTTCGGTGCTCTGGTTCGCTCTCAGTCTTTCTCTGGCGACAGGGCTGTTGTTCGGTTTGGCGCCGGTAGTGCAGACGTTTAAACCCAGCCTGCAACCCGAACTTCAGGAGGGTGGTCGCGGCGCGATCAGCTCTGCTAGTCGCCTTCGCAACCTGCTGGTGGTTTCGGAGATGGCGCTCGCCGTCGTACTACTAGTGGGCGCAGGGCTGATGCTTAAAAGCCTGGGTCGTCTGTTGAGTGTGGACCCGGGCTTCGATACGCACAACTTGCTCACTGCAGGGTTGGTGCTTCCTGAGAAGAAATACCCTGACGGCCCAAAGCAACTGGCATTTCAAAAAGAGTTGCTGAATAACCTTTCTGCATTGCCCGGGGTGAAACAGGTTGCAGCCGTTGCGACTGTTCCTCTCTCGGGGTCTGGTAACACCTCGCGCTTTGACGTGGAAGGGAATCCCAAAAGCGCAGGTGGCGCGGAATATGAAGCTAACACGCCCTCCGTTACAGCGAATTATTTTTCGACAATGTCTATTCCGCTTCATTCGGGCCGGTTCTTTAATTCACAAGACACGCCCAGCTCAACGCACGTGGTGATTGTGAATCAGGCGCTCGTGGATATGGCATTTCATGGCCAAGATCCAATCGGCAAGCGGCTGAACTTTACCTACACCAATGAACCGAATTACGTCACTATCGTCGGCGTAGTGGCAAATGAGAACGTGACCAGCATTGATGCTCCGGTTTCTCCCATCATTTACGACTGCTATGACCAAAACCCCAACAACTATTTCAGTGTTGTTCTGAGGACGAAGAACGATCTGGATCAAATTGCGTCGACTCTGACCCGTGCCGTGCACCAGCTTGAACCTGAGGCTGCCATTTACCAGACAAGCGCCATGGCGCAGCTAATTTCGACGTCGCCCAGCATGATGATGCGTGCCTATCCCGCATATCTCATTGGCGGATTCTCGGTGCTGGCCCTGCTTCTCGCCGCACTCGGGCTTTATGGATTACTGGCGTACAACGTGGCGCAACGCACACGAGAGCTCGGCGTGCGCATGGCTGTAGGCGCACAGCAAAGCGATGTGCTTCGCATGGTGGTGAAGAATGGCCTGAAGCTGGCTGCGGTTGGAATCGCGTTTGGAATTGCCGGAGGACTGCTGGTGGCGCGGTTTATCGCAAGCCTTCTGTTCGGTGTCGCCCCCACGGATGTGTGGACCTTTATGACTGTGGGAGTCGTCCTTTTCGTAGCCGCTTTCGTCGCCAGTTATGTGCCTGCACTCCGCGCCACGCGAGTCGATCCCATGTTGGCGCTGAGATACGAGTGAGGAGAAATCATGAGCGGCTTACTCCAGGATGTTCGCTACGCAGTGCGGCAATTGCGGAAGAATCCCGGGTTTACCGCCGTGTCAGTCCTCACGCTGGCATTGGGCATCGGCGCCAATACAGCGATCTTCAGCGTGATCTACGAAGCATTGCTTGCTCCCATGCCGTACCCGGACGCCGACCGCCTTGTGATGTTGTGGTCGAAGATTGCGGAGGGCCGAAACTCCGTTTCTGCTGGCGACTACCTCGACTGGAAGCGTCAGAACACAACCTTCGACGATATACAAGCATGGACCGGCAATCAGTTCAACCTTGCAACTCCCGAGCAGCCAGAAATGGTGCAGGCGCGCATTGTCAGTCCCGGTTATTACCACATGCAAGGCTTCTTATTTGCCATGGGCCGGGATTTCGTCGAGGAGGAAAGTGTTCCCGGCAAAGACCACGTGGCCATTCTTACCCACAAAACCTGGGAGCGGCTCGGTTCCTATCCAAAAATCATCGGCAGCACCATTCGGTTGAACAATGAACTCTATAAGGTGGTTGGAGTCTTTGCTCCAGGTCTAGCCGATCGCCTGACCGGAGGCGGCGTGAGTGTTCCGCTGGCTTTCAAGTCGGAGGAATTGACTCACGATTACCATCGCCTGCTCGTTATGGGAAAACTAAAACGCGGTGTGACGATAGCCGAGGCGCAGGCCGACATGAACGTCGTCACCAACCGCATCGCTCAGCAGTTTCCCAATTCGAATAAGGGCTGGGGAGCAAGCGTGGAGCCCTTGCATCTCGACTTTATTCCCCCGGAACTGATTAGAAACCTTTGGTTGCTAATGGCGGCGGTTGTTTTTGTTTTGCTGATGGCCTGCGCTAATGTCGCCAATCTTCTGCTCGGACGCGGGCTCGCACGGAATAAGGAAGTCGCGGTCAGGGCCTCGCTGGGCGCAACTCGCCGTCACCTTCTTGCTCAATTCCTTACTGAGAGCTTGATCCTGGCTGCAACCGGCGGAGCTCTTGGCATCGGGATTGGTGTCGCGATGTTGAGAGCGTTCATGGCCTACATTCCTTTCGATCTGCCGTCTGAAGCGGACATTCGCCTTAGCGTACCGGTCTTGATTTTCACCTGTGTCATTACAACGATCGCCGGAATTCTCTTTGGGTGCGCACCCGCGTGGAACGCCTCCCGAGTAGATCCCAATGAGGCCCTGAAAGAAAGCGGGCGTGCGGGCACCAGCGCGGGTAAGCATCGCTTGCGCAGAATCCTGGTTGTATCTGAGTTCAGCCTGGCGCTCACTTTACTCACCGCGTGCGGGCTGGCGATCCATAGCTTATGGAATGTCAGGAAGATCGATTTGGGCATTCGCAGAGACCATCTGCTCACCTTCTTTCTTCCAGCCTCAGACAAGCGATTTACTCACCCTGGCCAAATCAATCCTTACTACCAGCAAATACTCGAGAACGTCGACGCCGTTCCCGGCGTGATGAGCGCGGCTGTAGCTACAGGTGGCCCACTGCAGGGAACCTTCGGGGGAATGTATTTCAGCGTTTCAGGAAAGCCCATAAGCGACCCATCGATGCGCCCGACATGTCCATTTCAGATGGTCACTCCCGAATATTTCAATACTTATGGCATTCGCGTCGTGCGCGGCCGGCGTTTCAGCGATCAAGACTCTGCCACCGCACCGCGGGTAGCGATGGTGAATGAAAACTTTGTTCGGCGCTACTTGTCGGGCATGGATCCTCTGAAACAGACGGTCTCCATCGACCAGCTGATACCTGGGCAGCCGCGTGTTGGCCCAACGGTATCGTGGCAAATTGTCGGTGTCTTTCACAACGTTCGCACCAATGGCTTGCGAAATGACGACGGTACAGAGATTGATGTCCCATTCGCACAGAGCCCCTGGCCTCAAGCAGGTATTGCTGTCCGGACCGCAGGCGATCCCGAACCGATGACCAAAAGCATTGCGGCGGCAATTCATTCGGTGGATCCGGAGTTGGCGCTCGCAAACATCATCACCATGGACCAGCTGCTGGATCATGCCCTTCTTGGTGACACGTTTATCGCAATCCTGTTTGGCGCGTTCGCCGCTGCAGCTTTGTTGCTGGCTGCCATCGGAATTTACGGTGTGATGGCCTTCGGTGTTACTCAACGGACCCATGAGATCGGATTGCGGATGGCTCTCGGAGCGGACAAGAACCAGATCGTGGGTTTAGTTCTGCTCGAAAGTTTTTTCCTGTCTTTGTGTGGGCTGGGTTTCGGACTGATCGGCGCCATGGTTCTAGGACGCGTTATGCGAAGCACGTTGTATGCAGTTGGATCAATCGATTTGAGTGCTTTCATTGTTGTGGCCTTGGTTTTGGTGGTGTCGGGCCTAATTGCCTCTTATGTTCCGGCGCGCCGCGCGGCGAAAGTCGATCCCATGGTGGCGCTGAGATACGAGTGAATTATGAATGTTCTCATTCAAGACTTTCGTTACGCGTTTCGGCAGTTGCGGAGGAGCCCAGGTTTTACAGCCGTTGCCTTGCTGACATTGGCGCTGGGCATCTCGGCAAATACGGCGATTTTCAGCGTGATCGAATCGGTAATCCTGCGGCCGCTGCCATTCAGCCACCCTGATCGATTGGTGTGGCTCAACGGCAAGCTTGTGGGCTTGACGGACAACGCTGGGGTTTCGCCTCCGGATTTTCGCGACTATCGCGCACAGAATCGGACCTTTGAACACATCGCAGCCATGGGTTATGCCGCCAACCCGTCCAACCTTACTGGCGACAGGCCGGAACAGGTTCTGAGCACCATTGCCTCCGCTAATTTCTTCGAGTGCCTCGGCATTCGTCCACTGCTGGGCCGCGATTTCGTTCTTGCCGACGAACAAATTGATCTTCCGCAAGTCGCCATTCTCGGCTACGGGGTGTGGAAGCGCGATTTCGGTGGCGACCGCAATGTCATCGGCCGCACCATCCATATGGATGGAACCACCCGGACCGTTGTCGGCGTTCTGCCCTCGGACACCCCTTTGCTCAGTGAAGCCCAGATTTGGCTTGCCACTCCGATGCTCAATCGGGGCATGAACATTCGCATTGGGCACTCGCTGAAAGCAATCGGCCGCCTCAAGCCCGGCGTTACTGTACAGCAAGCCCAGGCCGATCTCGATGCGATTGCTCTGCAATTGCAGACTCAATATCCCGAAACAAATAAGAACTGGCGGATGCGCCAGCGTCCGCTACGTGACTTCCTGGTTGGACCGGTGCGTCCCGCCCTGTTGTTGATGTGGGGAGCGGTCGGTTTGCTGTTGCTGATCGCATGTGTCAACGTCGCGAATCTCCTGCTGGCGCGCTCAGTTGTTCGGCAAAAAGAATTCGCGCTGCGTGCCGCTCTGGGCGCGAGCCGAACCCGCATGATCCGGCAAGCCTTGACCGAAAGCACCTTGCTTTCGGTGGCCGGAGGTATCCTCGGTGTGGTTGCAGCTTCGCTCACCCTCCGCGCGTTGCATACTTTCGGACCCGCGGACGTTCCGCGCCTCGCAGAAAGCAGCATCAATCCGGCAGTGCTGTTATTCACTTTCGGACTCTCTATATTGACCGCTGTTTTGTTTGGGCTGGTTCCAGCTTTACAGGTTTCGGCCGCTGCGTTCCTTCAAGGACTCAAGGAGTCAGGACGAGCGTCTGCTCCGACGTCGCACAAGCGATTGAGCAGCGCGCTCGTGATCGGCGAAATTGCGGTGTCGCTTACATTGCTGGTCAGCGCCGGATTGCTACTTAAGAGCTTTTGGCGGCTGATTCACGTCTCTCCGGGCTTTCAAACAGAACACGTGGTGACCGCGCGCCTGGAGCTTCCCGTTGAAACCTACGGCCCTTATGGCGATGCGCGAGCACGCTCCAGATTCTGGCGACAATTTGAGGAGCGTGCGCGAGCCCTGCCCGGAGTCGAGGCTGTGGGCGCCACTTCCGAGTTGCCACTAACAGGGGTTCACGGTGACGATCCCTTCCACATCCCCGGGCGAAGCTATGGCCCAAGCGACTTCGACGATGCGCAATTCCGTCAGGTGACGCCGGGCTTTCTCTCAGCAATGAGAATCTCCCTGATTTCGGGGCGATGGCTAAACGAGCGAGATGACGTCAACTCTCAGGGAGTTGTGGTCGTTAATCAGGCATTCGCGAGACGCTTCTTTCCGAACCAAAACGTCATTGGTCAGCCCTTGCAACTTATGGGTGACCCTCAGAGCACTCGTGAAATCGTAGGAGTCGTCGGCGATGTGCGCCACATAGCGCTCAGCGAGGCCGACTGGCCGGAGATGTACGTCCCTTACGCTCAGTTTGCTCACCCCGCGATTAACATTGTGGTGCGCGCCGCTGCAAATCCTGCGAACCTTGCTGCTGCTCTCCAGGCGGAAGTTAGTTCTATCGACAAAGACATTACGCTATCCGCGCTCACGCCGATGGACGACATTCTCGGCGCTTCCGTGTCGCAGCCGCGATTTTCTTCTCAGCTGCTCGGAATATTTGCTTCGTTAGCTCTGCTCCTGGCGACGATCGGCCTTTATGGATTGATGGCCTACGGTGTGAGCCAAAGAAGAACGGAAATCGGGATTCGCATGGCGCTGGGCGCGAAACGTGAGGACATTCTCAAGCTGATTGTGCGGCAGGGTTCAAGGCTCGCGTTAGCAGGAATCGGTATTGGGCTGATTGCGTCGCTCGCCGCAACCCGGGTGTTGTCAAGCATGCTCTTCGCGGTAACGCCGCAGGATCCCGAAACGTTCGTGGCTGTTGCGGTGCTGTTGATCGCGGTTGCGATGGCTGCTTGTTATTTCCCGGCCCGCCGCGCCGCCAAAGTCGATCCCATGGTGGCGCTGAGGTACGAGTGAGGAATTCTCATGAATGGACTACTTCAAGATTTGAAGTACGCATTGCGGCAACTGCACAAGAGTCCTGGATTTGCTTTTGTCGCTGTGATCACCCTTGCTCTCGGCATTGGAGCAAACACGGCAGTCTTCAGTGTGATGGACGCGGTCCTGCTGCGACTGTTGCCTGTTCGCGATCCGCACCGGCTTTTTTTCTTGCAGATAGCTAGCGGCAACCAGCCACCAGGCGCCGGCAATACTGGTAACGGCAACACCTCATTCTCAGAACCGGTTTTCGAAGCTCTTCGCCAGCGCTCCGATGTTTTTGAAGATGTTATCGCCTATGTGCCGCTCGGCCTCGGCAAAGTTGCGGTGCGGTTTGGAGACGCGCCGGAGGAGGCAAATGGGGATGAAGTTAGCGGAAATTTCTTTTCAGGCTTAAGTGTTGACGTGGCTCAGGGGCGCCCGCTTACTTTGCAGGACGAGAAAGAGCACGCGCAAGTGGCGGTGATTAGCCATGACTATTGGACGCGACGCTTTGCGCGCGATTCAGCAGTTTTGAATAAGACGCTTCTTATTAAGAATGTTCCTTTCACAATTATCGGCATCGCGACGAGGGGGTTTCCCGGAGTGGAGCCCGCAACGTCAACCGATTTTTGGGTGCCACTGCAGAACCGAACTGAACTGAATGCCTGGGGCATGCCCTCAGACGGTCAAACACTCTATGCCGCGCCAAAGTGGTGGTGCCTACCACTTATGGCCCGCCTCCGAAAGAACGTTACGCCCATGCAGGCACAGAATGCGGTGCAAGCCACGTTCGGCGAAGCGGCGAAAATTGGCATTGGCAATATTGATCCCAAGCAGTGGAAGCCTTTGCTTGGTTTCGACCCAGCGAAAGGAATCGAGGGATATAACCAGCAGTACCGCGAACCGCTTCAGATCCTGATGGGACTGGTGTTTCTAGTTCTGCTGATTGCATGCACCAACGTTGCTTTACTAATCATGGCTCGCAACGAGGCTAGGCAACGGGAATTCAGTTTGAGAATGGCGGTTGGGGCTGGAAGCGCACGACTGTTCCGGCAACTATTGACCGAAAGTTTTCTCCTGGTGATGGTGGGCGCCGGCTTTGGTTGGATGTTTGCTTTGGCTGCGACGCGCGCGTTAGCAGCGTGGTCAGGGATTGAAAGTGGTCTTGATCCCGATCGCAATGTGCTGTTGTTTACGATTGGAATATCCGTTGTCAGTGCTCTCGCATTCGGCCTTACACCGTTGTGGATTGCGCTGCGAGTGCCCGCCTCAGGCGTGCTCCGCGCAACTTCCACGAATATCACTCAAGACCGTCACCGCGCTGTGGCTGGCAGGCTGCTTATGTCGGCACAAGTAACGATCTGCGTATTGCTCCTGTTGTCCGCTGGCCTCCTTCTGCGAACACTTAGAAATTACGAAACTCAAGATCTCGGACTGCGTCCTGACGGACTGCTGGTATTCGGAATCACTCCGCAAAACTCGAGGAGTGTGCAACAGACTCTCAACTTCTACCGCGATCTGCTCGACCGCCTTCGCGCACTGCCCGCGGTAGAGTCGGCAACCATTATGGAGAACCGGATCGGTTCGGGATGGAGCAACAACAATGACGACGCTCTCGATGGCGTAAATCTTTCAGAAAAGCTGGGCAACAGCGCCATTATCCGCAGTAACAACGTCGGTCCTGATTACTTCCATGTGCTCGGAATCCCAATCCTGCAGGGCCGTGACTTTTCCGATGCCGATCTTCCAACATCTCCCGCCGTGGCATTGGTAAACGAAACTTTCGTCAAGCGGTTCCTGCCAAACACAAATCCGCTCGGACACAAGATCCGCGATAACAGAACGATCATTGGCGTGGTGAGGAATAGCAAATATACCAGCGTGAATGAAGAGCCGATGCCCATGGCCTACTACCCCAGCTTTCAAGTCCTGTCAGCGGGAGAAACACAGCATGTGGAGGTCAGGACACACGGCGAACCTCTCGACTTGCTGCCGACAATTCGGCAAGAGATTCATGAAATCGATCCAAATGTCCCGCTTGAGAAACCGACGACACAGCGGGCGCAATTCGAGCAGTCCTATTCCGAACCCACAATGTTCGCCCGCCTCGGCGGATTTTTCGGCGGCCTAGCGGTTCTGCTTGTGGCTACGGGACTGTACGGAACTTTGTCCTACCGCACAAACCGTCGGACGGCTGAGATCGGAACACGCATGGCGCTGGGAGCGCAACGAAGACAGGTCCTCTGGATGATCATGCGCGAGTGTGTGCTGATTGCTTCCGTAGGTGTTGCAGCGGGCCTACCAATCGGATTGGTGTGTTGTCGGTTGCTCACTTCGATGTTGTACCAGTTGTCGCCGTTCGATCCGATCAGTTTCGCGATAGCAGTCGTGTGCGTTACATGCGTCTCAGGCCTGGCCGCTTTCCTGCCAGCTTGGCGCGCCGCCAAAGTCGATCCCACGGTGGCGCTGAGATACGAGTGAGGAGTTATGAACGGAGTATTTCAAGATCTTCGATATGCAGTACGTCAGCTGAGAAAGGCGCCGGGGTTCGCTGCGGTTGCCGTGATTATGCTCGCACTAGGGATTGGCGCGAATACAGCAATCTTCTCGGTGGTGAACGGCGTTTTGTTACGTCCGCTCGCTTTCAAGGACCCAGACCGACTGGTCCGCGTCTGGCATACCCCTCCACAGAAAAGTTTTCCGGGGATTACGCAGTTTACGGTGTCTCCAGCAAATTTTCTTGACTGGCAAGACCAAAACCACGTGTTCGAGCGCATGGCGATCTATGGTTTTCGTCTTTTCACGCTTACCGGCGGCGATAAGGCTGAGCAGATTGTGGCGAGCACGGTTTCAAGAGATTTCTTTGAGGCGATCGGAGTCAAACCGATATTCGGGCGGACGCCGATACCGGAAGAAGACCAGCCGGGGAAGTCGCAGGTTGTAGTTCTCAGTTACGGATTTTGGCAGCGGCATTTCGGCCCGAATCGCGAAATTGTGGGCCGCGACATCACGCTGGATGGCATGAGCTACCTGGTTGTCGGGGTGATGGCACCCGAGTTCCGAATTCCCGACACAGCCCAGATGTGGGCACCAATGGCGTGGACGGACCAGCAAAAGATCGTTCGCGGCAACCACAACTATCTGGTGGTCGCGCGCCTGAGGCCGGGTAAGGACGTTCAGCAGGCACAAGCCGAGATGGACACGATCTCGAGGCGGCTGGAGCAACAGTATCCCGAAGACGACAAAGGCTGGGGTGCAGTTGTCAGGCCTTTGCACGAAGACATGGTTCGAGATGTGCGCCCCGCGCTGCTGGTTCTGCTGGGTGCAGTTGGTTTCATCCTGCTGATTGCGTGCGTGAACGTCGCGAACCTTTCCCTCGCGAGAATTTTCAGCCGCCACAAGGAAGTTGCCATTCGCACCGCTCTAGGCGCGAGTTCAACGCGTATTGCGCGGCAAATTCTGGTTGAGAGCGTGTTTCTCGCGCTCCTGGGCGGCGCACTTGGATTGACCTACGCACGCTCCGGCATTCGCTTGATCATGGCATTTCTCGGCGATCGTTTGCCGCCATCTGCGAATGCGAGCATCGAGGTGAAAGTTTTGGCGTTCACTGCATTCGCGGCCATCGCGACCGGTGTCATCTCGGGGATCCTCCCTGCTTTGCATCTATCGCGAGCAAATGTGAATCAGGCGCTGAAGGAAGGATTAGGGCGAACCGATACCGCCTCGGGAGGAAACCGTACCCGAAACACGCTTGTGATGGTCGAGGTTGCGATGTCTCTGGTACTGCTCGTGGGCGCTGGATTGATGATCCGCAGTTTTCAAATGCTACGAAAAGTAAATCCAGGGTTCGAACCAGGTGGTGTCCTCAACGTGACTGCGGCAATTGCCGGCGAGAAATTCTTGCAGCCGATGCAGGAGGTGAGCTTTCTTGACCGGGTGCTCGAACGTGTGCGCGCCTTGCCGGGCGTGGTATCCGCGGGAGCCATTAACAACGTTCCTTTTAGTATGAACGGCTCTCACCAGCCTATTGCGGTTGAGGGAAGGCCGGTCGTCCCGATGTCGGAGCAACCGGAAGTCGACGTTGCCCTGGTAACAGCGGGCTATATGAGCACGCTGCGGATTCCTGTCTTGCGCGGCCGCGACTTTGATGACCGAGACGTGGCCGCCCACCCGGCAACGATTCTTATCAGCCAATCACTGGCGCGGCAGTTTTGGCCTAGCGAAGATCCCATTGGAAAACACATTACCTTGAGCTTCTTCCCGGGTGTAGCTCGTGAGGTGGTCGGGGTCGTGGGCGATGTGAAGGTTGATGGACTCGATCAAAGCAGGCCACCCGCTGAACTGTATTTTCCGCTCGGACAGCTCACGCCTGCCATGAATGAAACCTTCAATTCCTTCCCGATGACATTAGTGGTCCGCACTCGGTCGAATCCTTCGAGCCTGATTTCTGCGGTTTCGAACGCGGTGACTGAAGTGGACCAGGACGTACCGTTGACGGACATCGGCACCATGGATGATCTGGTCGCAAGTTCGCTGTCGCAACAGCGGTTTGATCTATGGCTGCTGGGCGCATTTGCGGCACTTGCTCTGGTCCTGGCAGCGATTGGAATTTACAGCGTGCTCTCTTACAGCGTGAAGCGGCGCGTTCAGGAAATCGGAATCCGCCTGGCGCTGGGCGCGAGCTTGTCGGACGTGCTTCGGATGGTCGTGTTTGAGGGAATGAAGCCTGCGATGATCGGGCTCGGTGTGGGGACGGCCGCCGCGCTGGCGCTTGGGCATGTCATGTCCAGCTTGATTTATGGAGTGAAAGCGACGGATCCGCTCACGTTTTTGGCAGTCGCGGCTGTGCTTGCGACCGTTGCGCTCCTCGCTACTGTCATCCCCGCCCGTCGCGCCGCCAAAGTCGATCCCATGGTGGCATTAAGGTACGAGTGAGAAATCTATGACTGGACTACTTCAAAACACTCGCTATGCGCTGCGGCAACTGCGCAACAATCCAGGATTTGCCGCGGTCGCGGTGATCACGTTGGCGCTGGGAATCGGTGCGAACACCGCGTTGTTCTCGGTTGTGAACGGAGTGTTGCTTAGTCGTTTGCCGTACCCCGAACCCGAACGGCTCGTGACATTAAGCGAGAGTAAACCGAATTTCGAATATGGATCGATTTCTTACCCAAACTTTCGAGACTGGCAAAAGGAAAACCGCGCCTTCTCTGCAATGGCAATTTATCGCAGCACCGCCTTCAGCTTCACCGGAAGCGGAGAACCTGTGCAGGTGAGCGGCGAGTTCGTTTCTGCGGATTTGTTTTCGATTCTAGGCGTGAAGCCAATTATGGGCCGATTGTTCACATCGGGAGAAGACGAAGTTGGCCGGGCGCCAATTGCGCTAATCAGCACCGGACTTTGGCAGCGGAAGTTTAGTTCGGCTTCGGACATTCTTGGCAAGAGTCTGACGCTGGACAGCAGAGACTTCACCGTTGTGGGCGTAATTCCTGCCAGCTTTCATTTTGCGGCGCCGTCATTTCCAGAGCGGCGAGATGTGTTCCTTCCCATAGGACAGTGGAGCAATCCGTTATTGCAGAAGCGCGGCGCGGGACTGGGCATTCACGGAATTGGAAGGCTCAAACCGGGCGTCAGCATTGAGCAGGCACGTGCTGACATGGTTCGCGTCACTGGAAATTTGGCAGCGGCGTTTCCGGTCGTGAATAAAGGAATCGGCGCCAGCCTGGTTCCGCTCAAGCAACAGATGGTTGGTGAAGTTCGTCCTTTATTACTGGTTTTGCTTGCCGCAGTCGGATGCGTTCTGCTGATTGCGTGCGCAAATGTCGCCAACCTGTTGCTGGCACGGTCGACTGGCCGTGCCCGGGAATTTGCGATCCGGACTGCGTTGGGCGCGAACCGCTGGCAGGTTATCGGGCAACTTCTCACCGAGAGCATTCTGCTGGCGGTGATTGGAGGCGCTCTCGGCCTGCTCTTGGCTGCTTTGGGAACACGGGCGGCACTCAGGATTCTGCCGAGTGCTCTTCCACACGCGGAAGCGATAGGCATCGACGCGAAGGTGTTGGCCTTTACTGCTCTCATCTCGCTCGGGGCGGGTGTTCTCTTTGGCTTGACTCCAGGGCTCAGGAGTTGGCACGGCAACGTGCAAGAGGCGTTGCAAGCCGGAGGTCGCGGAGGCAGCGGAACCCGTCATCGCGCACAGAGTGTATTCGTAGTGGCGGAAATGGCGATGGCGCTCGTGCTGCTCGCCGGCGCAGGCTTGATGATTCGCAGCCTGGTGCAACTCTGGCGCGTCGATCCCGGCTTTGATCCTCATCACATTCTTAATTTCGGAGTCTCGCTTCCTCCTTCGATGATGTCTGCCTCGCCGGACGCGGTGCGCGCTTCCTTCCGTGAGCTTGATCGACAATTTGCAGCGATTCCGGGGATTGAAGCAGTTTCGCAGACGTGGGAGTCGCTTCCATTGGCGGGTGACGATGAAAACCTCATCTGGATCGAGGGGCAGCCAAAGCCTGCCACCGACAACGAGATGAAGTGGGCCATTCATTACGTGGTAGGTCCCGATTACCTGAAAGTTATGCGTATTCCACTGCGCCACGGGCGGTTCATTACGACCGAGGACAACAATCATTCCCCGCGTGTAGCGGTCGTTGATGATGTTTTCGCCGCTCAATACTTTCCGAATCAGGACTCTGTCGGGAGGCGTTTTCACATAAACGGAGCTGATCAGTTGACTGAGATCATCGGCGTGGTCGGCCACGTCAAACAATGGGGCCTCGATACCGACGACTCAAATTCTCTACGAGCCCAGTTCTATGTTCCGTGGATGCAAATGCCCGATTCGTACATTGCCGGCGCTCCCTCCGGAGTTGGAGTGGTGCTTCGCTCGCGCGAAGCAGACACCGGAATCTTCGACGCTATTCGGCGCGTCAGCGCACAAATGAGCAATCAGCAGGTGACCTATGGCATGCAAACCATGGTTGACCTGATCGCGGAGTCGCTGGCCAGCCGCCGCTTTTCCATGATTCTCCTGGCCGTCTTTGCTTCGCTTGCGCTGGTGCTAGCAAGCGTTGGTATTTACGGCGTCATTTCTTATGTCGTCGGACAGAGAACGCAAGAGATCGGGATCCGCATGGCTTTGGGCGCCGATCGGTTCGAAATTCTGCGGCTGATCCTGCGCGCAGGCGGAAAGCTCGCCATCGTGGGAGTTGCCGTTGGTTTGGTCGCTGCACTCGCCTTTACACGTGTGATGTCGCGTTTGCTGTATGGCGTAACGGCAACGGACCCGCTGACCTTGACGGGAGTCTCGATCGTGGTTGTGTGCGTAGCATTGCTGGCCTGCTATGTTCCTGCTCGCCGCGCGGCGAAGGTCGATCCCATGGTGGCGCTGAGATATGAGTGAGGAAGTTATGACTGGCCTATTCCAAGATTTGCGTTTGGCGCTGCGGCAATTGGGCAAGGTGCCGGGATTCGTTGTCATTGCTGTGAGCGTCCTTGCTCTGGGCATCGGGGCTAACACTGCGATCTTCAGCGTTCTCGATCAGATCGTGTTACGTAACTTGCCCGTCAAGGATGCCAACCAGTTGGTCATCTTGCGGTACACCGGCGGGCACGAGGGCCACGTTCATTCGCGGGACGATGAGCATTTGTATTTTTCCTTCC
>Ga0075425_100000859_pt1 | contig 29134 bp, 50 predicted proteins | sample SoiMethybrSBSTD4_FD_75300 | JGI IMG/M metagenome (GOLD analysis project Ga0075425, IMG submission 75300) | Bulk soil microbial communities from a Populus tree surrounding site in Tennessee, USA - Soil MetaG P. TD hybrid SBSTD4 | ecosystem: Environmental > Terrestrial > Soil > Tree plantation...
TCTTCGTCCTCGCTATCAGGTATCGTGGAGACCAGGGGGATGTACCCCAGGGAGCGAAGGGAAACGTGAATGCGAGAAGTGACGGTGACTGAGGTTGCTGAGGTGTTGGATGCGGCGGTGAGGGAGAAGGGAGAGGACTTCGTCTATTCCCCGCCAGGCGAGTGGGGCATCTGCCAGTACCTGCACGGGACCAAGCCCGGGTGCCTGATTGGCCATGTGCTGATCCGCCTGGGAGCCATCCCAGGGGAGCTGGCTCTCCAGGAGGGTGTCCCGGCCAACGCCCTGGAGTACGACCGACTGGGCCTGGACATCCCCCAGAATGCCGTTGAGGCGCTCCAGGCGGCCCAGGACGAGCAGGACGAGGGTGAGACCTGGGGCGAGGCCCGCAAGGCCTTCAACGGCGCTCTGGGCCGGCTCAATGCACCCCTCACCGTCTAGCGATGCCCCTTGCCCCTGCTGTGACGGGGTGGGGAAGGGCTGTGATGAGTGCTACGGCGAGGGAACGTACGCGGCCTATGCCACCGAGCAGGCGGCCCGGCTGCACCTCTTCCTCGCCGAACGAGGGATCATCAGCAGAAGCGAAGGAAACATAGGATGATCACACCAGCGAAGCTTGGCTGGATGGCTGGGATCGTTGATCTCAAGGGCAAGGTCTACACCAAGAAGAATCAACAGCGGGCCACCCCCCAGTACGTGCTCATGGTCGAGTCCCGGTTCCCCGGCATCATCCGGGAGATGGGGGCCATGGTTGGCACCAAGCCGGAGGCCATGTCCATGAAGCCGATGAAAGATTTCATGCGCCGGGGCTGTGCCGAACACTGCGTCGAGCCCCACGTCCACGTAGGTGACGATCGCACCATGCCGCAGGTCTACCGGTGGACCATCACCGGGGTGGCCCTGGGCATCGTGCTAGACGCCCTGGAGCCCCTCCTGACCCAGGACAAGGGCTTCCGCGAGGTCGTGGACGAGGTGCTCGATGGCGCCGTGATGGAAGGCCAAGGGGCCACTGCGGTCATGGCCGCCGTCAACAGGTTGATCACCCTGGGTTGGCCTATGCCCGAACAAATCTCACGTGTATTGGAACGGAAGGAAATAGCACTTCGAGTGCTGTCAGACGGAGGAGCACATGAGGACCAATAACACCAAGAAGAATTACGTTGTGCCGCTGGGGGAATTCCGAGGGGAAGTGGACCAGGAAAAGGTCGATCCAGCGTGGCAACTGATACACAAACTGCGCGTACAACACGGGCTCTCCGTCACCGAATTTGGGCAATTGGCGGGCGGATCAGGAAGCACTGTTTCTAAGGGTGAGCGTGGCGGAATCGTCTCTCTTGCTCTTACCCGTCGGAGCCTGCAAATGTTCGGATACGACCTGAAGACCGTCTCCAAGGGAGAAATGACCGATGACTGACAAGTTCCCCGAGGGGCGCCAGCTCGGCTACCAGTTCGGCAAGGTGGCCGGAGCCCTTGATCCCATCTGGGAGCAGATCCGCGAGGAACGGATCAAGCGGGGGCTGACCATGGATCAGCTGGGGGAGCTAGCCGGTGTGGCCAGCTCCACCGTCTCCCGGGGCGAGCGTGGATATCAGACCTGGCTGTCCAAGACCCGTCAGATTGCCCAGGTCCTGGGCATCACCATCTTCACGGTGATGACACCAAGCCAGGCCGACAGAGGCATCGAATGAGAGTCATTACCACAGGGTGGAGGCACTGGACCGGATCTACGGTCAACGTGAGTCGACTGCACCTGATGCTCGACCACATCCTGACCCTTGCCTCTTTGGGTGGCGAGCGGGAACTCCAGCTCATTCACGGTGACGCTCCGGGTGGAGACCAAGAGGTGCAGAACTGGTGGATCTTCAACATGTCCATTCGTAATGGCGTGGAGCTGCCTCCTCCCCTCAAATTCCCAGCCGACTGGGAACGCTACGGGAGCGCCGCCGGGCCACTACGTAACGCGGCCATGGTGACCGCCGGGGCGGACCTGTGCGTGGCGTTCATGCACCCGACAAGCAGGGGAACGGTGGATTGCCGGGACAAGGCACGTCGGGCGAGGATTTTCACATTGCAGGTGGACTGGATCGATGACCCTCTACATCAACCGTTGCCACGAAAGGAACCTGATGTCCTCCCCTTCCCACGAGCCGCTTAGTTGTGGCGCCACTACGACCTTCACCATTGAAACGGTGGAAGGTGATCTTTATGCTTGGTCCGAAGGGGGGGATGTCTCCCTGGAAACGAAAGAGTCGCTCCGTGAGCGGCTCCATGATCTGAATGGAGGAAGCTATGGATCGGGGTTGGGAGGAAGTGCTATGGGATCAGATTGACGCCGAGGTTGGACCGGACAAGATCGTTCTAGTGAGTGCCGTGATCACCAGGATCATGCGGGACACCCTGACTGCCCTAGCGAATACACGGCGACTTTCCGCCGTGGCGTTGGTGGAGTCCGGCGAGTTCTCAACCACCAGACTGGCTGAGACGATCGGTGCCCGACCTGGCACGGTGGCCCGTCTCGTGGAGGAGGGTCGCAGGCTTCGACGTCGCGAACAAGAAGCGGCGTAGGGGCTTCTCATCCCCAGGGATGGGGGGGTAAGGTTGATGGACGTTCAACAAGGCCCCGGCCCGGTCGGTGACCACCAAATCCCGGCCGGGTCGAGGGAACGACGGAGGAACGATGGATCGTACGCCCATGGATGCCCAGACGTACCAACGGGTACGGGACACCATCGTGGACGCGATCCACAAGGGCAAGGACGTCGTCGAGGAGCTTCACCGCAATGACCTGCTCCTCACCAGGGCGCGGGACAAGGTGATCCGACTCCAGGCCATGAACTACCTGGTTCGCCAGGTGCAGTCCTGGCGGCCGGCCGAGTTCCTCAGACGCAAGTTCAGTGCCGAGCATTCGGCCAGCCCAAAGGATATGTACGTCTGCATTCTTGAGTTTCTGGAAGAGCACGTTGCGACATGGGAGAGGGAACAATGAATCTTCACACGTTCTACGACGAGGATGAGCACCGAACCAAGTACTGGATCTTCTGCGCTAAATGCGGAACCCGGTACCACATCTGCGCCAGCCCACAGGCCGCTCTTCGATCGGCCACCAAGAAAGGTTTCGACCTGGAGACCGGCACATGCAAAGTGTGTCACGTCATGGATTCGATGAAGCCCTTGGTGGAAAAGAGGTCCGCTGCCTGATGAACGTGTACTGCGACAACTACGCCACCTGTAACGGTGCCGTGCTGGACTGGTCCAACGACTATCCCAGCGACGACATGTTACGGGTGCGTGGTTGGCGTGTGTGGCGGGGGGACTCCATGACCGGGACTCACCTTGACGTGAAGCTGTGCAACAAGTGTGTGAAGTCGACCAGGCTGATGCCGACAGAGGTTCTGGAAGGACAGGAGGAACTGTTCTAATGGACGACAACACTGCATTTGTATGGATGGTTGGATTTCTGTCCTTAGCGGCAATCGTTTACTTCATCTGCTCGGCCATTAAGGCCAGTTATCAAGATGAGGATGACGATGACCCTGATGCGTAACTATGCCCGGGCGTACCGGGACTGCTTTTGGTGGCTGTACCGCTGGTGCCCACCATGGCGATGGTTGCTCGGAGCGGCATTCCTAGATCCACGCCAGTGGGTCGAGTTGAAGTTTCTCATGAAGGGAACACAAGAGTGAGCAAGGAAGTGTCCATCCCGGTGGTTGAGGCAACCCTGTTCGAGTCCGTTCCTGGCCTGACCCCGGCCGACCTGGTTGAGTTTGGGGCCCTTGGCCGGGAGCTGGGGCTTGGTACGTTGGAGACCAGGGCGCTGACCCAGGAACTCCAGGAAATCGCCACCAGGGCGGTCATGGCGGCCGTACCGAAGGCCTTCGAGCGGGTCCGTAAGGTCCAGGAGACCAGGCTGGCAGAGCTTGCCATGCGGATCAGGATGCAGGCAAACATGATGGGGTTCATCAGCCGGGACACTGTGCTGACGCTCATCGCCCAGGTCATGAACCAAGCCCCGAGGAACTGACATGCCAGTGCCAGGTAAGCACGACAACGAGCCCCGCACCGAGATCCAGGGTGACCTGTACGGGGCCTGGCAGGACGCCAGGGAACAGGCCATGGCCTGGGGTCAGCGGGCCGCCGACCTCCGGGCCAAGCTGGAGGACCAGATGGGAGACAGTACGGGGGGCCTGGTCCACGGCAAGCTGGTGGTCACGTACCGATACAAAGAGAAGTATGCGGTGGCCGCGCTGGTTCGGGACAACCCGGAGCTGACCAAGCACTACATGAAGAGAAGGGAAGTTGAGGAACTTGACATCGAATCATTTGCACTTGTTCATGGAGACATCGCGAACAAGTACCGCGTCCGGGAGTTCCGGGTTGCAGGAGGAGAGGAGCCCGACGGTGCCGAACGCTGACTTTATCCGCAGGGTGGTCAAGCGGATCCAGGCCAAGCCGGGCCGATGGGATCAGTCGACCTGGGCTGGAATTACCGAGGAGAACGACGAGGACTTCGAGGCCGCTAAGCAGAGGCTGCTGAATGCTCTGTTCCGTCGTGTCGAAGCTGATGGGGTTCACCATCTGCTCAGCGATGCGATCGTCCCCGAGGGTGTCTGCGGCACCAAGTTCTGCTTCGCCGGACACGCCGTCCTGGAGGCAGGGGATGCTGTCGTCTTCGATCCAGAGGACCTGGATTACACCGACCTGGTACGTACGTCTGAGGGCGAGTACCGCGTGCTAGAAGAGCGGGCAAGGGAACTCCTGGGACTTACCAGTAGCCAGGCCAGGTTCCTGTTCGACGGTGAGGCCGGGGGAGGCAGCTGGGAGGACTACAAGCGCCTGATTACCGCTCAGACCGGGGTGGACCTCAGTGACCTCTGATCAGAACCAGCTCATCAGCCATGGCCTGTACATGATTGGCGGGTCGTTGATGGTCGCCTTTGGCCTGCTACTCCTGGTTGAGGTCCTAAAGGGGCGACGGAGGCGTAACCGGTGATCATTAGAGCGTACGGGGAGCCAGCACCACAGGGCAGCAAGCGTGCTGTCAATCGAGGTAACGCGAACCGTGCCGTGACCATGGTGGACAGTAGCCCCAAGCTGGCCCCCTGGCGCTCCGATGTCATAACAGCAGCACGGGAAGTTTTGACCAGACAGATGCTCGCCTGTCTCGACGGGCCGATCATCGCCAGGATGGTGTTCAGTATCCGTCGCCCCAAGTCGGTCAAGTTCAGCAAGCGCCCGTTCCCCAGCGTGTACCCGGACCTGTCCAAGCTGTGTCGGTCCACAGAGGACGCACTGAAAGCGGCGGGGGTCATCGCTGACGACGCATTGATAGTGGAATATACAAGACTTGCCAAGGTCTACTGCGGTGAGGATCCGGACTCCCTGGAAACGCCAGGGGTGTACATCATCATCGTCCAGCTAGAGCCACGAGAGGGGATTGGGAAATGAAGAAGATCATGATTGCGGTATTGGCCGTGGTTACGCTCCTGGGCGCCACTTCCGCCCCGAGACGTTGGTCCCGGACATCCGTAACTAGCAACGAAGGATCCTGGAGATGAGTGATGAAGGACTTGTACTTGCAGGCGAGATTCTGGACCTACTCCATGATGTATGGCCAAAACCAGCTCATGTCACCGTTCACCTTGAATCACACCAATGGATCAGGCTCCGTCGCATCCTTCTGGAGACGATTGGCGAACTGGTGTCAGAAGAGGATGCAGCCCCTGCCCCTATTACTGATCCAGATGACACAGTCGTCTTCCCAGCGTTACGAGAAGGTCGCCCGCCGGTACAGACACATCGGACGCCACCGTGGTTCGGGGCGTCAAACCCGGGCTGGAATACGACGTACCAGAAAACAGTCATTGGACCTCCTGGAGAGACAACGCGCCTTCCAGGAACTGATGGCCGGTCCGTCGACTGAGCCCGCGCCCTACGTTCCCGGCTCACGGGCCTACCGCAAGCTGGCCTGGTCCAGGCTCAACCATGAGGCGAACAGGGTGCGGTCCAGGTACTACCCAGGAGACCCAACGTGAGTCGGTGTAGGAACTGCGGGGACGCGCGACACGTGACCCAGCAGTGCGAGTCCTACGGCCCCTGGTACCCGGAGCCCGGAAAGACCAGGGCCGACTACGCCAAGGAGGAGGAGCGGATCTCCCGCCTGGTCGCCGTCGACATCCTCCACGAGCACGAGCTGGGGCATCTTCATGAGTGAGGCTGAGTACCACCGGCAGCAAGCCCAGGAGGCCCTGGAGGCGAAGCGTGACGAGCGCAGGAAGGCTCGTGACTATGTGCAGGGGGAGTATCAGCGGCATGGCCTGAGCGAGCAGGAGCGTGATGAGATCCTGGCCATGTTGGGGATCGCTACCGACGAGGATATTGATATCCACGATTCTGGTGTGGGGCGGAGGCTTCCCACTGGGGGACTGCTAAGGAATGCGGTGAAAGTTGTAGTACCTCGCACACCGCCATCGCGAGCTTCATCGCTCTAGAGTGACACCACCACTGGTCCCGGGCAGCAACGGTGAATCCGAAGCTGAACCCGGGATCACGTGTCTCTACATGGGGGTTGGTGTACCACGGGTAGCGCTCACACTGGCGCTCCAGAGCCGACAGTGCCCGTTGTGCCCCCTCAGCAGGGCACTGGAACGTGTAATGACGAGTGGTGGTCACTGGGGAGCCACCGGGACCCCTGACGTCGGTCCGGTCGTGTCAGGGGTCTGTAGTGGGGGATCAGGCAACGGGGGGGGTTGCACGAGCAACGCCAGGGCCTGAACTTTCTCGTTCAGCTTCTGGTTCAGCTCAATTTGCTCGCTGAGACGACCGTTGGCCATGGTCTCTACGCGGTCGACCTTGTTGTGAAGGCTGTACCCGAACAGGCCACCAACGACCAGGATGATGCCACCGACGGCGGAGAGGATGGCGCCGACATCCTTGTTATTGAGTGCCAGGACAGTTACTGAGGTCATGAGCATGGCCGCTAGGCCCAGAACCACCATGGCTTGAGGCCATGTGAGCTGGTTCTTTGGGGGATCCTGGTAAGGCATCACATGATCCAGTCTCAGTCATGATCGTTGGCATTGCAACGGTCACTCAGGTGTTGCAACACCCGACAAATTGATGGAGAAGTTGCCTGGAACGCTGCCGCTCCCACCACCAGGGATGTGGGCAATGTCGGCCTCAAGCTGATCCAGGCGCATATCCAGGTGGACTTTCAGTGCGGCAATCTGGTCAAGGATGTTTTTCTCGGCCCAGAAGATATAGTTGTAGATCTTGCTGATGGGCTGAGTCACGCCATTATTCTTGTCGGTGAAAGTCGACGGGAACGGCAGACCATCTTCGGTGCGGACCCCAGTGTCAAGGAGCTGGTAGGCGTCGCTCAAGGAAATCCCTCCAAAAGGATCGTAGGCCGCCATGTTCGTCGAGGTGACATAGTCGGTCCGGAATGAGATGTGGATGTGGCCCCGGTCGGTTGAGGCGAACCGAGTATGGTTCGGCATCCATGAGTCATGGAAGCAGTTACCGTCGCTGTCAGTCCAGTTGATGTACTTGATCGCCTGGGTGCCAGCCTTGTTGGACGACTTGTCGTTGTAGAGCTGCCCACCGAGCCAGATGATGTCCACGCCCGACGAAGGCATGATGTCGATGGCCATCACATACGGGTAGGGCTGTGCTCCGGGCCACGGTGTGTGGCTGTATGGGCAGTGATCCTCAGGTGGGGTAGCGGTCAGGTGGGACTGGTCCCCGATACCGCTCCCAGGGCCCGTGTAGCCATGCCGGCGCAACATGGCGATGAAGTCGTTGATGGGCTGGCAGTTCTTCCACGGCTTCCCGTCGTTGACCCAGCCCTGGTACGTGGTGACAGTCATCTCGGCGCTCGATGATGACAGTCACACCAGCTACCGCCAGGGCACTTGTCGTGCTCCTGGTCCTTGCATGGCCCACAGATGAAGTTCATGACTCTCCTTCGATGGAGCCCTGGGTTGGATCTTGGTGGCGACTCCAAGACCAGTATGAGGGCATCCCTAGGAAAGGTGAAGGGGCAGCCCGACGGAGGTAAGGCTGCCCCTTCGTAGGAAGGAGGGGAACTCTCTTCCTAGCTAGCCTAGCTGACTCACCGGGATCAACGCCCCAGATGCATCAGCGATGTTGCCGGATCGAGCGCCCATGGTTGAGCAGCCCGACGTGTATCCGGCCGGGAACCCGGTGCCGGGGAAGATGGGGCCGAACCGGTTGTTGCTCAGGGATCCCTTGTTGCCTGAGCAGTACACCGTGAACGAACCACCATCGAGCAGGTTGCTATCAATGGTCAGCATGGCCTGCACGCCATGACCAAAGGTTGGATCGTTGGGGCTGCCTGAGGTGAAGGTGGCGTTGTCGTTGACCATCAGCACGGTGTTGTGGTTGAACAGGATCGGCCCTGAGGTCGACGTCGCCGGCCACACCTGGATCCCATCGGTGTGCGGGTCCGGGGCAGTTGAGTCGCCTTTGAACATGTCGTGGATGTACGAGTCGGTGACGATGAAGTACTCGTTGGCGTCGAACCCGTTCTCGCAGTGACTGATGTTCACGGCCCTGGCCGTCATGCGTTCGTCTCCGAACGCCGTGCCACCGTGCATATTGGCCCCACAGACCACAGTCACATGGTCAACAGTGGTCGTTCCGCCAGTGTCAGCAGCGCCGGCAGTCTCCATCACATATGCCTGATGACTGTTGCAATTGATCATCACGTTGCTGAAGGTGACATTCCGCGCCGTCACCACCGGACACCCGTTGATGATCACATCGTGAATGGTCGCCCCAGTGGTAGAGAACGTCAGCGATCCGGTGTACGCCACCAAGTTCCCGTGAGCACCCGTACTGGCCGCATCGGGGAACCCACACTGGCCAGGATGAGCCCGGCAGTTAGTGGCGCCGGGACTGGTAGCGGGTGGTGTTGACGAGGGGGGTGCACTCGTCACAGAAGGCGAGATGGTTGGCGTTGGCGTGGAAGAAGGCGACTGGGTCACCGTGGGGGTTGGTGTCGGGGTCCCAGTTGAGGCGCTCGGAGAAGTACTGGGGGACGCAGATGCGGTGGGGGTTGTGCTTGGGAACGAAGTCCCAGACGGAGGAACGGTAGGAGGGGTCGTAGGCGTCGCCGTTGGCGGCGTCAGGGCGGATACGCACTGTTGTAACCATTCAATGTCGGCCGGGGTACGGGCGTCGTAGCCCAGGGCGTTCTGGCACTCCTGGACGACGCTAAGTGTCTGCGGGTCTGCCGCTGGCGTAGCACTAGCATGGTGCACGATGGCCCATGTCGTTGCTGCCACGAACATGACGATGGCAACTATGAGGAATCGAATCGGGAACTTGCTAGGCGCTCGGTGCGATCGTACCGGTCCCTCTGGTTCCATGATCTTCTCCTTTAATTAGACCTCTACAACCTTGAGCCCGATGGATATTGCTACATGGGCCTCGGTGCTGGCGCCCTTGCTCTGCTCCCAGTCGTCCAAGAAGCAGATGGCGTCACAGTTCATCAGCTCGACAATGTCAGACCGAAGGTAACATCCATATTCGTGATCATTCTCTGCCGGGATGTCCCACGGGTTGACCGGAGTCCAGCCATGAGCCTCGATGCGGGTGGCGGCGTCCTTGAAGGCTGCCCGATTCCCATCCGGCTTGCCGTTAATGGGCCCTGCGATGTACACCTTCATTTCGCATCCCCCTGTCCGGGCTGACCCGAGCTGTTCTGCCCCGCCTGACGGTAGTACCAGGTTCTCTCAGGCAAGTGACTCATGATGAGACCTTCACGGCAAGCAATCTCTGAGATCCCTACGATGTACAGCCAGTCCTCATTACTGAACGGACCGGGTTGCGAGTCGTAGAACCCCACTCGCCGGGCGATCTCAGTCTTGACCAAGTGGCCCATAGTGGTGTGGTGAGGCGTGCACGGATTAAACGGAAGGCCGAAGTGACCAAGCGGATCCCCGCCGTCAAACCACGGGTAGACGTACACCGCACCCGTCTCCAGCGCGTGGTTGAGGCACTTTTCCAGGTGCTCGGGATACCATTCGTCATCGGAGTCGAGCCAAGCAATCCACTCTGTCTGCACGGCCTCAAGCAGGGTACGACGTGTCCAGCCTGCGCCCTGGGCTCCAATATCATTTACTACCAGGATCGCGTCAGGCTGGCGGGTTTGGTTAAGGACGCTCTGGAGTGCCGGCATCAGCCACGTCTTAGTCCTGGCTGGATGCGACGCGATACACACCGTGATGCCGGGACGTAGCACGGGGGGCTCGGCATGGACCCCGGTCACTGAGGCGCACCAAGGGCGATGGTCTACACCGGGCACATCTGGCGGCCAGTCACAGTCGCAACTCAGCCGTGCGGGTGAAGGATCCAATCCTGGTGCCACGTCAGGTTCATGTTCCACTTGACCTTGTCCTCCCATAACCTCAACAACACCGGCAGGCTGATTTGGTCCTGGTGCGACCAAGCCAGGATCTCCTCCCACCACAGATGAGACAGCTCGATAACCTCAGGGGTATGGCGACGAATGTTGACTCCAGTCGCAATGAGCCCGGTCCCCGGTGGATGGAAGGCTCGGTAGTGGTTGGCCTGGGCCAGGATGGAGGGGCCGTCATACCGCCAGGTCAGAGTCGCACTGTAATCAGCTTCGGGGTAGATACAGTTCCGCACCGGATGCGGAACACAGGACCAGTCATCATCACCGAGGGCCGCGAGGGCCTTTTCCTCGAAGCCAGGGTGAGGCTCCACTGATCCATCGAGCCAGATAGAGGCATCGATGGGCTCCAGGAACGGAACTTTGTCCGGGTGACACTTCCAGTACTTGTGATCCAGCATCGGCTTGATGACCTCAGCCGATTCCCGGTTGGTGGGGTAGTCGATCCACAGGAACTCGCCCGGTATCAGCTCTGGATACCAACCCAGTTCCCGCGCCTCGGCCTCTACTCTCTTTGAGTCGGTGAACATGATGGGGGTACGACTGAACCCGGCCGCCGTGATGGGTTTCGGGTGGTCGTACCCACCGTAGATGGCACTGTAGGCCTGGATGATCACGGCTTGTACCAGTTGACCGTGTTCTCGATCGCCACCGGGGAGAACTCGGGACGCCAGTCCAGCTTCTCCCAACCCTCACCCTTGGCGCAGATGGAGGTCTCCTCCTCCTCGCCCTTGCGCATGGGAAGGAACTCCACATTGGACGCAGGCTGACCACACATCCGGTTCACCATGTACGCGAACGAGCGCACCGTGACCGGGCTGCCTGTACCGGCGTCAAACACCTCGTCATCACCAAACCCGACGGCGTCGACCAGCATCCGGGCCACGTCGTCCACATGGATCGGGTCAATGGTCTGGAGCCCGTTGCCGAAGATGGGCAGGGGGAGCCCGTTCCAGGCCCTGGTGGCGAAGGTGGGGAGGAACTTCTGTGGATGCCCGTTGCCGTACTTCTGGCCCGGCCCGTAGACGTTGAAGGCTCGGACGTGGGAGACGGGCACGTCATAGAACCGATGCCACGCGGTGGCCATCCTCATGGCCGCCAGCTTGGTGGCCTGGTACACGTTCGCCCAGGAACTGTCGGGCATGGTGATGCCCACATAGGACGCTCTGACGTCGTGGCACCACTGGAGCACCCGTACGGTGCCTCCCACGTTCACCTTGATGGCCTTGTGGGGCATGTCGAACAGCTCCGAGGTGCCCAGCATCCCGGCCAGATGGATGACGGCCTCAGCGTCGGCCAGCCCCTCCTCCAGGCTGTTCTCTACGATGTCGTGACCGGTCTCTCGGTCAACCGACCAGACGTTGTGCCCGACCTCTTCGGCCCGTCTAATGACTGCCCTGCCGATGAAGCCGGAGCCCCCTGTTACTGCGATACGCACAGATCCTCCTTGATGCGGTTAACAACATCTTCAGCTTCCAGGGCGTTGAACCGGTAGAGCACATCGGCCGGGACTCCAGATGGGGGTGGGTTCGTTCTGAGGTGCCGGTCGAGCCAGGCCCCGTCACCTGAGGCAAAATCCCACACCACAAAGGATCCAGTGGGGAAGGTGTTGACCCGAGCCGTCTTGAGACCCCGCTCCTGGAGTAGCGGCTCAAGCAAAACCATGGCGTACCAGACGTCCCCGGTCCAGTCGCCGGGCTGCGGTTCCCGTGCGGCAATGGCCTCGTTGTATGGGAGCACGTCATCAAACACCACGACAGAGAACTCGCCACAGAACCTGACGATGTTCAGGAAGTCTTCCAGGGCGTCTTCCCAGAGGTGACTACCGTCAATGAAGGCCAGATCAATGGTGCCGCCGCTCTGACTCTCCCAGTACTCATTGGAGGTCATGGGGAACAGGATCTGGTTGTTTTTGGCCTGAGTCAGCGGCTGAGGATCGATCCCGATGGCAACCTCTGAGTGCACAGCCAGATCCAGGGACAGTCCATATTGGACTCCCACTTCCAGGTATACCCGTGGCTTCAGGAGATCATGAAGCATAGTCAGGAACTGGTGCCTAGTTACCATTTCTCTCCTTCAGGACAAGCCCGTTCTCAAACATGGCCTCTGCACCTGCATTGGCAGACTTGAGACTGGACAATCCCTCTTGATGAGGCGCACCCAGGACCCTCCGCACGTTCTCCTGAACCCAGTCGAACGCGCTCTTGTTCACTTGCCAAATCTGGAAGTAAGTCCCTTCCCCGTCAACACTGGTGATAGTCACATAATGTTCCTGATCTACCACGGCATGACTCCCCAGATCTCTTTGAACTTGGCCGCATCCTCAGCACTGAACTGGTGCAACTCCCCGGTCATTTGCTCATTGGGGTGCAGGTGCTGCACTTCCCGGCCGGGCACCATGACCATGCCACCCAGCTCCCGGGCTCTCCAGTCGATGTAGTCATCGCTGAAGTACCAGCGCATCTCCTCATTGGCTCTGAGGTTTTTCTCCCCGGCCAGGATGAAGGCGAAACCCTGGAGGCGGGTATGCAAGGGCACCGGGCCTGGGGCCCGGTGCACGATGGGACTGGTGTTAGGTCCACCAGAGCATGCTGCTGCGCAGTCGTACATCCGCAGGCCGTCCGATACGGCGTCGAACCAGCCCTCCGGAACGATCACATCGTCGTTGATGATGGCCACGTCGTAGCGACCAGGAGGGTCCCCCTCGGACATCCTCATGACCTGTGTGCAGATCTCCAGACCTTGGTTCCACCACCGGGAGATGTTCGGGGTCCCTACATCTCGTAGGGCCACACCGAAGTTGGGGTGAGGACGTACCTCCCCCTCCTTCCACGGCACGGTGTACACCACGATGGTGCTGTCCACCTGAGGCGCTATGGCCTGGAGGCAGTCCTTGAGACAGGCCCGGCCGTTGGTGGGGACGATAACGAAGCGGGGTCGGAGCCCTTTGAAGTTCACTTGTTCCGCCCCGACCACATGATCGCCAACAAGATCAAGAAGAAGATTCCGAAGACGATGACTACCACTTGCTATCCCCTCTTTAGCTCGGTGGCCGACCTGAAGTCATCTGCAAGGCGACGGACCATGTGGGCCGCTTGGCGCACGCCGGCCCGGTACTCCCATTCGCTGGGATCCGAATACTTGTTCGACTCCAGTGTGATCGATTCGATCGCTGTTTTCAGGATCGTTAGGACCGCTGTCCTGATTTCTGGATCTCCACCGCTCGGGTCCATGCCTCCGCCCACCTCCATGCCTGGGCCTGGTACGTCTGGTCACGCATGAACTCCAGGCCACGCTCCGCCTGTTCCTTACGCAGGACATCGTCCGTCAGCAGGAGCTTGAGCTGGCGGTACCAGTCCTTGGGGGTGTCCGCCAGGAGGCCACACCCCGACTCGCGGGTGAGGCGACGGTACTCCTGCCTCGGTGAAGCTACCCAGGGGATCCCTCCCGCCATGTACTCTATCCCCTTGAGTCGGCTCTTGGAAGAGTTGAACCGGGTCGGCGCCAATGGCACCATGCCGATGCTCAGGGTGCGCTGTATGGTCCGAGCCCACTGGTCCAGGCCTACCCCCCCAGTGACCTCAGGATCCTCACTGAGACGTAACAGGGGGGCTACCTTCTTGCCGTCACCGACCACTCGGAACTTGTGATCTTCGGCCACCAACCGCTGGACCGCGTTGCCACACACCTGAAGATCATCAGGATGTGAGGACACTGTGCCGGCCCACCCGAACCCAAGCTCGGGTCTTGGTTCATCGAAGGTCATGTAACTCTCGGGCACGTAGTTGTCCAACACCATGCCCCGACCATGGGGAGCGTAGGTCCGCTGAAGCTCGGCCGTACTGGTCGTGACGAAGGTGGCCAGCTTGCAAGATTCCAGGGCATTCCGCCAGGAAAAGTCGGAGTTGGTGCGAGTGGAATACAGCTTGAAGGCGATGTGGTGCTGACTTAGGGCTGACATGTCATCGTCCATGTCAATGACCACGGCAATGCCTGCCATGCGCAGGGCCTTGATGAGCTGTGGCTGGAGATGATGTCCAGGCCGCTGCAACACCACCAGATCACACTCAGGTGTGGTCAGCTCGGTCAGGATCTGGTTACCGTTCTCATCCTCAGTGGTCTTGACCTGGAACCCAGTCTTCTCGCTGGGGGGAACAATGAAGATCTCCCAGCCCTCTTGTTTCAGTACATCAGCAGGCCAGATCACCCGGTAGTGACCACAAGCCCAGGCATCGGCAGGGAATACCACCACTCTCATTGGTCCACCCCGGTGTCAGATACCAAAGGTCCGAGGTCCTCCACCACAATGGCGGGACCACTGGCTGCTCCCAGTCCTGCCATCGTGAACGTGCCAGCTCCAGTGACCCTCTGGAAGGTCAACAAGACAGACAGGACATTCGGCGTCGTGGGGGTCAAGAAGAACTGTCCGTACGCGGCCCCCTCGCCACTTCCGGAGAAGGATGTGTCCTCCCAGATGCTACCCAGGGTACTGGTAGTACTGGCGTCACTTCCATCGGCCGAGAAGCGGAGCCGGACACGATAGAACGCGGCCTCATTGAGAGTGCTAGCGATGTATAGAGACTCGGTGTGAACTGAGTAGAACCTATTTGGTGGCAGGACAAACGGAGATAGAAGTTCGACACCAGTCTCCGTGGCACCTAGTCCAGTCTTGGGGACAGACCGCCTTGCCCACTTTATGGCTCCTAGCGGGTGATTAGAGCCAGAGGTCATACCGGCCACAAAGTTTCCGCTAGGTGGCACGGTTATGACATAGACGCGGCTGGAAGCTTGTAGATTGCCAATCATCGACGTTGCACCTATGGGCACAGTGTCGCCGTCAAGCGTGACGGTGAGAGGATTGGCGGCCTGCACGGTGCCAGGCTTGAGGTCCCAGGTAAGACCTAGGCGTCCCGCGTTCTGCACCAGGGCATCAGCCGTGGCTTCAGCGGCAGTGGAGCGTGGAGAATCCGACTGCTCTGGCATTGTCATGGCATGTAAGCCTTACGCAAGGTGTGCCCCATGGTCCCGCCGGCCGTGAGGTTCATACTCCAGGCCAGCTCCAGCCAGAAGGATCCATTCCAAAAGATCACATCATAGGAGTCGTGACGTGGGTCAGGGGGGGTGTTCAGGTTGACCGTTTCAAACACTGTGAATCTATTTGCCAGTCCCGTGGCAACTGCCTGCGCCTGATTCAGGTTAAGCAACTGTAACGTTTCCGCCTGGGTGATATAGAACCCACGGTTAGTAAAAGAATTGGGTGCAGTTGGAGGAACGGTGGCTATGCCAACAATGGCTGCGCCCTCAACGTTTGTATTGCTGGTAACCATGAATCGATTGGGAGCCGTAAGAACGTTGGACGATTCAGTGATGCTTTCCCGCAACACCTGACTCCTGGAATCCCAATCAAATCGAGGAACCTGATCAACTGGGTTGAACGTTCTGATCAGGTGCATTTTCTTGTCGTTACCAAACCATGGACTGAAATAGTCACCATTAACTGCCAGTGTATTGAGTATGGATCCCAGTGAGGTATTCACCCCCCACCCCTGTGTCATGATGAACGTTCCGGCTTCCCCGACAAACTCAACTGGCAGGTCTTTCAATAGTTCTTCGTAGCACTCGGTGGCAGTCTTGTTGGTTGCGTCGAAACCCTTAATGATAGGTTGATCGACTAGGAACATCTCGTCACTAAGCACCGCATTGGACAGGAATCCCGAAGTGAACTGGACCTTGGTTTGGTCGGTGAACATGTATCGACCCAGTGGCCAGATGCTTCCGTCTTGAAGCACCATCTCCAGTTCGATGCGATCTACAACGGCATTGACGCTGTTAGTGTCAACTACACCAAGACCTATGGACAGAGTTCGCTTGATGGTTGAAGATGTGTTGTGACGAAGGGTTGCACCGCGCAATGGCGTAACCGTCCCCAGTTTCTCTCCGGTCACCCCATTAACCAGATTGAAGTTCCAGCTACTTTTGCGCTGTCCGGCCCATGGTGGCAGGTCAAGAAGATCATTCTGCGGGATGGTGGTAAGCATCTACACCTCCACCACCGACGCTGTGTCAGTCACCTCGATGACATTGATATCGGCAAGGTACAGCTCACGGTTATTCATCTTCACCCGCCCCGTGGGGACAGTGACATTGGCAAACCATCGGTTGCCGTCCTCGTCTCGCACGCACACATAGGACAGATCGTCCCAGGCGAGGTTCCGCAGGCTGGTGAAGTCAGCCAGAGTCGGCGGAGAAATCGCAGCAGCCTGCACCAGTATGGTGCGACTGAAGGTCTCCCCTCCTCGCTCCAGTGGCCGGAATGCCACCTGGAAGTCCCGGTTGTACATGAACTGGTACTGAGTGAAGGCGGCCTCCGGGAACTTGAACTCTTCCGTGGTGTCTGACTCAAAGGCCAGGGCATAGGCCAGGTTGCTCGCTCCACTTTGGACCTCATTGGTGGTAAAGAGCAGAGTCCTGGCATTGGCTCCCATTCCGGTACCTGTAACGCCTGGTGCGCTCAGAGTTCCCGTGACTGTGCTCGACCATGATCCCGAAAACAGCAAGCTGTTGACTGCCCTGATACGGTAGCTGGACAAAATTCCAACCCGAGCCTCATAGTCCTTAAACCCGCTCGCCGCTGGCGAGGTCATCTGAGCGATGGTCTGCCAAGCCGTAGTGATGGTGTCCATGCGCTGCACCTCGTAGTACCCAAACCCGGTGACCGGCGTGGAAGAGGAGGTAGGACTCCAGGCCAGGTTGTTGTATGCCATCGAGCTGGGTACGTACCAGGGGTAAGCGTTGCAGTCCAGGCCGATACCGGACAGGGGCTGATTTGCCGCCGTGACGGTGAACCCGGTGACGGTGGGCATGTCCTGGCTGAACATCAGTACGGCGTCTGAGGTGGCGTCCAGGGTGGTACCCGACACGGGTACCGAGTACCCCGGGATCCAGCCCAGTTCGATAATGGCGCCCGATACCGGCTGGCCGTAGGTAGCGGAGCTAAGGGCACCATTCGGGGCCAGGGTGAGCAGGCTGCCGGGTGTTCCGGACAAGGCTGGAGCGGTGGCCCCTAGCACTTCCCAGCGGTTGCCAGCCAGCTCCCCAGAGGCCGCCCAGGTGAAGGTGGGGTTGGTTCCGGTGCCCATGGAGGCCGGAGTGTTAAGGGTAAGAGTGACCTCTTTCCAGCCGTCAACGATCTCATCCAGGGCGTCCCAGGCGCCGGGGGTCAGATCGGTGGACACACCTCCGGGTCCAGACAGGTTTAGGTTGACCGTGGTGTTGCCAAACCGACGGGCGTAGTACCGCACCTGAGTGAAGTTCTTCGCTGACCCCACGCCACCGTCCAAGATATTTTGGGTGGCGGTAATTGAGCCGTACACCTGAGCCACGGCCTGGCGACCATAGACGTGAACCTCGGTCAGTGGTCCACCTGAGGTGTGCAGGGAAAGCTGTGGCAGGACGTGGGTGACCTCTCTGGTGAAGGTCTCCCCTTCGGTCTGGGTCAGGTTGATCTTCAGGCCGACATGGACGGGGTCGGTCCCTAGCTCACGTAGGGCATTAAGGTTCGGATAGGCATTGCTCGCGGCCGGCTTGCTGACATTGATGGTGGACAGGGGGCCATTAAGGTCTCCGATGTCGGGGGCCGACACGGTCACCGTGTACTGCTGTCCGGCGGTCAGGGTCGGGTTAATGGCGTAGTGAGTGTCCACAAAGGGCAATGCGTTTGCGCCCAGGACATAATCCGTCCCAACAAATGCGCTCGCCGTGGAACTGCCACCGGTATTGGCTGGACCAAACGAGACACCGGCATAGGCAACCCTCTGCTCCTCGCAGTAGGAGACACGCAGGGCGGCGTAACCCAGGTAGAACAGGCCCGCCCAGTGGTCAGTGTCAGAAACGCTCGTGGCGCCGAACTCATAGACCATTGAGATCCGGTTAGCCCCAGCGGAGGCTTCGAACAGGGCCAGGTCTTCGTACCGCCATGGGTACTTGGCGATGCTGGTTCCGGTGAGCACGCCAGCCAATGGGTTTATCTCACCCAGGTTCACGCTGGTGACAAGAATCCCCGGAGGCCGGCTAATCTGGAGCGCGCCACCAACAAAGGTAAGGCCACTGTTGTAGAAGAAGACTGCCGGCGAATACGTACCAATGATGGTGCTGGAAGCAATGCCCGTACGACGCATCGTCAGGTGGGAGTCAACCTGATCCAGCAGTGGCGGGATACTGGAGCTGATCTGACTCCCCTGGAGAATCGGTTCCCACCCGAGCGTATGAAGCAGCTCAACCTTGACTATCCGTTTATTGGTAAGAAGCTGTGCGTACTGACTCGTGGCAAAGCTAAGAGCTACGGTCTTGGCCCCAGTGTTGTCCGAAGGGGTAACCGTGAGGTATCCGTTGTCGCCAGGGTTGACCAAGGCCGGAGGAACGTTCGCAGAGGTTGCTGCCGTGCTGGAGGGGCTCACGAGGATCGAGAAGGCAGTTCCGGTCACTCCCGCTGCATTACAGGGGATGGTCACACTTTGGATCGGGCCCGACAGGGCCTCGCGACCAGAAGGGTAGACGGACACCAACATGACCTGACCATCCACCTGAGACGGTGGGGCGTCATGGATATAGAACTTGCCCTGCTGCAATACCCGGTTACTAGTTGGCGTGAACGTGTGCCCTATCTCGACCACGTTGACAGACGGCGAGAACACGACATCCTCATTACGAATGTCGACCCACTCCTGGCCGAGCACTTGCGGGATGTGGGGGTTGTAGACGCCCATTACATGGTCCTCACTGCGAGCCGGGCATTACGTGCTGCAAGCTGATCGATGATCCCGTTACCCAGGGCCTGGCCTAGGGTCTGGGCCTGGCCAGGAGTGGGGGTGGGCCCGTTGAAGTTGGCGATCACAGAGCCGGGCCCAAAGTTGATGTCGCTGGCCACCGAGTTGACCGCGTTACTGACCTGGTCTCCGCTAGCCATGATGCCCTTGGCGAAGCCCTTAACCAGGTTGGCGCCCCAACCCTCAGGGCCACCTCCCATGGACAGAGGCCCAACCTTGGCTGGGGAGTGGGTCTGGAGATGATCGGCTATCTGCTTTCCAACGAACCCCAGTACTTGCCCCAGGGGCCCCATCTTTGACAGAACCCCATCAATGAAGCCCTGAATCAGGCGTGCCCCCCATCCCGGCGCGTCCCTGATGATGGTCTGGAAGAAGCCGGCCACCTTGTCTGGGATGACGGTTATCTGATCAGACCCATGGATCAGCCAGTGAACGAATTCACCGATCTTGTCGACAAGCCAGCCGATCCATTCCCCGAGTTTTTCGATGAAGGCAATGACTGCGGTGATGGCAATGATCAGTCCAAAGAAGGCCAGCCCCAGGAACTCGATGAGCTGGATGAGGCCCTTGATCGCTAGTCTGCCTGCTTCTGACTCAAAGACGGCATTAAGTTCCTTGACCGCAACAGTGAAGTTCTCAAGAAACCCAGCGCCCCCCTCCTCGTCAATGTCCTTGAAGAGGGTCCCGATCAGATCCAGTACGGCACCGATCGCATCCCCAACGTCAATGAGCATCTCAGGGAGGCGATCCAGCCATGACAGGAAATCAGGGTCAGTCGAGAGTTTGTCGAGCCATTCCCCAAACTTGATCAGCAACAGGTTGAAGATGTTGCCTACCTCATTGGCAGGACCAATCATCTTGTCCAGGAATCGGAACACGGCGTCTAGGAACTGGGCAAAGTAAGGCCCGTTCCGCGCCAGGAAGTGGTCGATCGAGTCAAACAGATCCTTAAGGAACTTGGTGAACCCGGTTGTCGCGAAGGCCTTGCCAACAGTGTTGAACCATTCTCCCAGGGCCCCAGCTACCTTGATGACCCCGAAGAAGAACTCACGACTGTTAGCGTTGAAGATGAGGGTAAGAACATTGCCAAGCTGCTTGAAGAACTCAACGGCAGCACTCTTACCAAGCAGATTGAAGAAGTCTCTGATGGGGATGAGGCTCTTGGCAAAGTCGGCTATCGGCTCAGCTACGCCCTTAAGGGCTGCCTGCAACTCCTTGGCATCCTTGGCGCTGAGTACGGCCGAGATGACCGGCCCCACAGCCTTGAAGACAAGGAACAGCACCCCGGCCTGGGCGATGATCGCAGCCAGAATGGTGGGCAGCGTGAACAAGGCGGCACTTAGCTCATACACGGCCTGCACGGCGGCCAGGATGAGGGCAGCGATACCACCAATGACTGGCACCAAGAGGGCGATCAGCGGCGACTTGCCTGACACGTTGAAGGCAGAGCCGATGGCGTCAGTGAAAGCTGCGCCGATCTTATTGAAGATGCCACTGCTCTGGAGGCCGTTCTCAAGTTCGGTGGCGATCCCATGAACGACGGTGCGGACCTGGTCCTTGTCGTAGTTGGGGACAACCTTGATGTGCTGGTGGACGGTCTCGCGGCCTAGGGCATGCTCCAGGTCATGGGCAACCTTGGGAGCCTCTGACTCCAGTTTCCGGCTGAGGTTCTCGGAGAGACTCTCTCCCCAGTCCTCACCAGTCCTCTTAATGGAGGGGTCGATGTCATCGAAGGCGCGCTCAACGCCGCGCTTAGCTTCACCTGGGAAGGGGGTGGTATCGGCGTGGACCTCAATCTCGGCCCTGCCGATGTCTTCGCCGCCGCCTAACGGATTGCTCACGCCTCACCTGCCCCTCAGAACTGATGTGGGCCATTAAAGGTGAGGCGCCACATGGCCATGCTACGGCTAGTCAGCCATGGAGAGGAACTGTCCCTCGGAAATGGCCAACTCCTCCTCGGGGATCTCCTCGCCGAAGGGGGGCGCTTCCAGTTGAGCCGCAAACATGGTCGCGTCCTGATCCTTGAGTCGGCTCATCAGCAGCACCAGCATGGCGTCCAGCCAGCCGGCCAGAGATAGCCTCTCCGGGTCCACATGGCTGAAGATGGCCTCGGCGCCCATGACGTCCCAGGTCTGAGCCAGCGTCTGAATGAGTCGCACCGCTATCCACCAGTGGCGCCCGGTGACCTCTTCAATGACCTGTAAAGCCAGGTCTTCCGCCTGGTCCGGCTCCAGGTCACCAAGGACCAGACTGATGCCCTCCGGCATCAGCTCAACGAAGATGTCATCTCCGCCCCAGTCGGGGCGCATCAGCACCTCAAGCCAGTCCACGGCGGGAAGGGCGGGTATCTCGTATTCCTTGCCCTTGACGAGGAAGGCAACCGGACCCGGCCGCAGTGAGCGCACCGGGTCCCGGTTGGTCCGAGGTACCTGGGCCCGGGGGGTCTCAGGCTGACTTGCGAGGCCGGCCACGGCGTCTCACCACAGTGGGCTCAGCGGTGGCAGCGGGCTCGTTGAAGGCCTTGGCGAAAATCACCAGGTCTCGGAGGGTCACGTCACCGTTCTCTTCCAGGCCCATGAGGAACTGGAGCTGATCTGCTTCCACTACGCAGCTATGGACGATGGAGAACATGCGATCCATGGCTTCCGACTTGGCATCGAAGGCCACATTTTCGGCCGCCAGGATGCGGGCAAATCGATTCAGGTGCATCACCTGGACATCGGTCAGTTCCTTGATGAGAAACTCATGTCCGGCGATGGTAACGGGGGCAACGCGGCGCTCGGCCCGGTCCTCTGGTTGCGTCATGGAGGGGATCATATATCCCGGGTAGTCACCTTGAAACCATGCCGGCGCCCCACCACCTGAAGGGGGATTTCCAGATACTTTTTCCCCTTCATGCCTGGGTGAGAGTAACCGATCTTGTGCGCCGCTCCGGGGATGTGCGGGAAGTAGACCACCTTCCCGGCCTTGCGCCAGAAGAACCTGAGCTTCGGACGCTTCCTGGAGCCGAAGCGATACACGTGCGCAGCGTTCTTCGGAAAAATGTCATGGACGTCGGCGCCGTCGTGCACAACCAGGGCCTGAGGCAACCGGGAGCCGACGGCCCCCCGTACCTGAGTGCCGTACACCTTGGGCCCTTGCAACTCGATCGAGGCCGCCAGTTCTCCGGTGGTGTAGGGCCCCTGACTCAAGATGGCTACGGCCCCGGCCCGCATCTCCTGGAGAACCATCTCCATGAACTGCGCCGCATCCCTACCGGCGACCGCGTAGGCCTTCGGGATATTGATGCGAACTCTAGCTTGGGGCATTCCAGGCCGGATCCCATACGAGTCGGAGATAGTTCAACACGATCAGGTTAGCAATGCGCTCGGTCAGGTACACCCACCTGGGCACGTCCCGCTCGAAGTCATCGAAGGACTTCATGGGAATGACCAACACCAGGCGCATCAGCAGTCGCAGTTGGGGAACTGGATGGTGGCGGTGGCATACCTCTCCACGCAGCCACCCAGGGGGGGTCCCTGAATCTGGCGGTCGATGACAAAGGACATGCCCTCAAAGAAGGTGTTGGCGTTGCCCCGGATGGCGGTCCGGAAGCAACACATGGCCTTGCGGAGCACCACCGAATCCCACATGTTTTCGATCGCGGCGGCAGTCCACTCGGTACAAGTAGGCATCCCAAACTCGGCAGCACCAGTGCCCTGAGTGCCCACCGGAACGCACCGAACCAGGCCCATCCGGACCTCCTGGCCCCACGCTGGCGGGAAGCAGGCGGTCTCGGCCTGGCGCTGGATGTCCTGTTCGGGGAACTGGTTGGAGGTGGGCCAGGTGCCCCCGATGGCCACATAGCCCAACCCCTGGCAACACAGGTCCTGGTACTTGTCCATGTCGAAGGGGATCTGGGTGGAGACCCGGTAGCAGACTGACTGTGGCGCGCTCCACTCATACCCAGGACCGGCGGCTGCGGACAGGGCGGTGACCGTGGCGATGGCATTGGTCATACAGGTCAGTGCGGCCTGGCTGATGACAAAGATCGGGTCTGGGCTAGGAAAACTCACGGCCAGGTCGTCTTCCTAGGCAGGGGGATGTCGGGGGACACTACGCTCATCCGTGACTGGATGTGGTACGGATTGAAGGCGTGGATGATGTTGTCCACGGTGGGGATACCGGTCAGGTTGTTCATCAGCAACGCATCCACGTCGGCCAATGACACTGTCACTCCTTGCCGGGAAATTGAGGTGACCCGTTGCGGCAGCCTGCACGCCTGCCCAAGACAGGCCTTAGCCCACTCACAAGCCAGCTCGCCGCCAGCGTTGACCAGAGCCGGGGGAACCGGTATGCCTCTCAGATACGTAACCTGGAGTGTGTTGTCCGCAGTGATCCCTTTGTTGAAGTCCTGCTTCAAGATCCAGCAATCGTCATCCGACTGGTCGTGAGTCCGGACCAGCCAGGTGTTGTTTTCAACGCGGTATGTGGCCGGGTCGATTACGGCACCGTTCTGGATCACATTGACGATCGAGTTGACCGGCCCATCCAGGTAGACCTGGCAATCCGGCTGGCAACTCATGCAACCGGCGCCGAACCCACACCAGCAGTTGCGCCACTCTCCATTGAGCAGGTACGGAACAAAGAACCCTTCTCCGTTCCAGTAGTACCCATAGGTCCCGTTGTTTCCGCCGCAGTAGCGGCCGCATGGTCGGACTGTGACGGAACATAGACCGAACCTGCGCCCGGTAGCCGCCCAGAGCACCAGTCTGGCGTAGGTCTTAGCCGCGTCCTGAAGCTCAGTGGTGTACGTATCCCACTCAGAGCAGCAGGAGGTGTCTACTTCCCAGCCGTCCTCACAGGGCCCCACGGTGACGCTGGAGGCGTTGTAGACAATGATCGTCTCTGATGCCTGGTAGGCGGTCCCACTAACCGCACCATTCCAGATGTCAAGGTAGAGACCACCACTGACCGCTGCCGACCAGTTGTAGGTGTAGACGCCAGTGGCCGGATGCTGAACTCCGACAGTGGTGGGGCCTACAACTACAGCCCCATTCTGAAGATTCTGAATGGTGATGGTGGGCAAGGAGTCGAGGTTGACTAGGGGGCCACCGTCAAACTGACGCACCTCAAGGACCAGGGGTCCCCCTGCACCTGATACCAACGAGACGGTCATGTGATCAGCTTCTCATCCGAAGAAGGGCAGGAACAGGTAATGACGCTGGGAAGTGTCGACACTGGCCGAGCGCGTTACCACGACAACCAATGACCCGGAAACAGTATGAATGATCGCCACGGCGGCGGTTCGGTTCGCAGTGACCACCAACGAGCCGCTGATGTTCACCACTCCTGGCACATCGGCAGTGGCGGCCAGGCCCACCGTGATTGGCCTGGAGCCTGCGATGGTGTGGGTAATGACCTCAGTTGCGGTCCGGTTGACTGTGACCGGCCTGGATCCGGAGATGGTGTGAGTCACCGCCACCGCAGCAGCCAGGCCTACTGTGATTGGCCTGGAGCCCGAGATGGTGTGGGTGACCGCCACAGTGGCGGTCCGGTTGACCGTGGTGGGCCTAGATCCGCCAATGGTGTGGGTGACAGCAACAGCGACAGTACGGTTCGCGGTGACCGTCAGGGACCCAGTGACGGTATGAGTGACGGCAACAGCAGCAGTACGGTTCGCTGTAACTGCCAGGGATCCAGCGACGGTATGAGTGACGGCAACAGCGGCAGTACGGTTCGCTGTGACCGTTAGAGAGCCGTCGATGTTAACGATGTTGGCGGCGGAGGTCGGCCGTGGGGTCTGGAAGAACCTGGCCTTACCTGGGCCCTTGCCAGGGTGTCGGTTGGTTGACTTGGTGCCAACTACAGACGCAGCTCCGGTGCCGCTCTTGATGGCGAAGGTGACGCTAGCCCAGGGCCGGTCCGGGCCCACGGTGGTCCAGTTGAAGGCTCCGGTTGGACCGGAAGCAGACAACTGGTCTGTACCGCCAGCGGCCCTGAGGCCACCTACGCCAACGTCGTACTGCTCGGTGACGGCCCCCGGGGGGGTGTAGCTGGTGGGAGCGGTGGGGCCGCCATTGTTGATGGCGTTGAAGGCTAGGGCTGTGGCTGTGGCTGGGCTGATTGAGGAGCAGACCGGAGCTGACCCCGTGCCGGAGTCGAAGTTGCTCGCCGTGCCATCAACCGGGCTACTAGTGTCTGCGCCTGACAGCACGTAGACAGCCATGGATTTTTCTTCGTCGTGCGCACCCGTCTCTGTGACCGAGACGGTCTGTGCCCCACCTGTGTTAGCGACGTACCACCAGCACCGCAGGTGACCAAAGTTGGCGCCACCGTCCGCGTCGACAATGTTTGTCAGCGTCGGGCTACCGGTTGCGGTAGGCGTCGGCATGTTGGAGAGCGCGTAGAAGTTGTTGCCATGGACAACGATGACCAGGTCCCCAACCTGGGTGGTCGCAGGTGACTCCGAGGTAGTAACGGAGATGGTGGCCGAGCCGCCATTGTTGGTATTAGTGGTAACGCTGGAGATTGAGGTCACCGCTCAACCTCCATGTCAGTTCAGCGCACGAAGCCGGTACTGCCGCGCACGAACGCCGTTGCCAGCGTTGCTGACCGAGAATCCGACAAAGATGTCCACCTTCTGCGTTGCGGTCGAGTCAAAGCCAGTACCCACGGCGGGAGTGGTGTTGGGCAGCAGGAGGGTCGGCAGGGTGTTGGCCACCGAGTCAGCCGTCGAGGTGTTGGCCACACACTGGGAAGTAATGATGCCCTGTCCCATGAGGTTGGCCTGCGTGCCCGCACCGTCGTTCTGACAGGTCAGTTCAACGTCGAGCCAGAACGGCAAAGTGGTGTGTGCCGTGGTGGAGAGGTTGATGTTTCCCGACGTCCAGGCGATCACTGACCCAAGCATGAACTGGAACGCGATCGTGCCAGGGGTGGTGACGATGTTGGAGATGTCCCCCATCAGCCGAACGTTGACCGCCTTGCCCGGAACCCAAAAGTTGGCCGGCAGCGTGTACTTGGCCGCTGCGGACCTGTCGGTCCCATCCACGCCGAAGATGGACTTGGCAGTGGTGAACGTGGTCTGGAGCGGGCTGTCGACCTTGAGGGTAGTAAGGGTCTCTTCCCAGGTCTGAAGGCTCATGTCATGCCGCCAGTGGAGTAAACGAGATGCTGAGGGAAGTGATGTTCAACGTGTCCCCGTTCGCCACTTGCTTGCTGGCAGTCAAGGTGATGGAGAACAGGAAGTTGCCCGACGTGGAGGCATCCCAGATGGCCAGGTGGCTGATCGTCTCGGTGCCCTGGACCCAGGACCAAGACGGGGTGTTGGACATGGCCTTGGAGCCACCGGAGGCCGCGCTGTAGGTGATGGACTTACGGCTGGTTTCAGTTGACGGGTTAGAGGTCCCGTTGGCGCCCGGATCGCCCAGGTGAAGCTCGGCAAACGCACCAGCCGGGGCGGTGAAAGCGGTACCCCCCAGCATGTCCAGCCACTTGTTGGCCAGGAGTGTGGTACTCAGACCGACAGTCATTCCTCGTCCTCCTGAAGGATCTCAGCACACACCGCGATCATGAGTCTCCGGTTGTTCTCCGGAACCTCTTCCCACGGCTTCGCAGACGCCTCACGTGTCTGATAGCTGAACGATGGGGCCAGTCGTTCATAGGTTTCATGGAAGCGTCTTGCCAGCTTCTCGGCCCTAGTCACGACCTCAATCTCAGCGGTTACTTCCAGGCCATACAGCAGCTCCATTTAGAACCCCCTCAAGAAGGCTATGACCCACCACCGGTTAGCGGCAGCGTTGTACCGGCAGCCCAGAAGGTCCGTTACCCCCACCCCGGTGGACAAGGTGATGGAGGTCAGGTCGGTCCCGAACAGGAACCCACCGGCACCACTGGCCAGGGTCAGAAGGTTGCTCCCGACCCCACCCTGCTTGATCTCCCACATACACATCTGTTCGTCGGTGGGATTGCTGGGGGCGCCCAGGACGTGACCGCTGGCCGTGAGGGTGACCCGGAAGTTATTACCCAGTGCAGCATTGGTGGCGATGGTGGCAGCATCGGTCAGGTTCACCGCAGGGAGCACAAACGGGACCGGCACCCCACCAGATCCGGCCGCGTACTTCAGGCTTTGAGTCTGAGCTGAGTCAGCGGTCAGGACATTGGTGTTCGTTCCAACGTGCAGGGCCTGCAACGTCCCGACCGCGTTGGCGGCCAGGACGTCACCCTTGATGTACCCGTTGACGTTGACCTTGGACGGGTCGCCGTCAACGACAATGAGCGCGCTCACGGCGACCCCCTTCGGTTAGCTAGGGATCAGGCTGGACAAGGTTGTGCAACCACATGTCGCAGCCGGTGGGGCGAATCGAGTGATGAACATTCGACTGTGCTGCGTTGATGTGATCGGTGTGAACAGGGCCTTTGGTGTAGTGGATCCCACCGGGTTGTCCGAGTAGCTGACGTTGTACGGACCGGTGCCCCACAGGCTGCCGGACCGGGTCCGGGCATTGAGGACGAAGTTGGCCGCACCGTTCTCGTAGGTCACGTCACCAACGGTTCCCTCGACCACCCACGGGAAGATCATGTACCCGAATGGGGTGTTGCCCGTACAAGGCACCGAGCTGTTAGTGATCCGGGTCCAGCCTTCCAGGGCGAAGTTGGCGCTGGAGGCCGTCCCCTCCTGGGTGCTGTAACCAATTGCCGATGGGGATACAGCGTCGTTGAGGTACGTGGGCTCAGCGGACATGATGTTGATCAGTTCCGGGTCCACGTTGCAGAAGGTGAGGACCAGGTTGATCCACTTCAAGATCGGTGGGTTGGTCTCCTTGACGCAGAAGTCACCATTACCGTTCTTGACGAAGAACTCCTGGCGGGCCTCGTACTCCTTGGTCAAGGCGACTGAGATGATGCCGTCACTGACCACAGTGGAGCACCCAGTCACTACCTGACCGCAGGAGTTGAGCTGAGTCACCCGCACCTTCGGAATCTTGAAGGGCGTAAAGCAGGTTGAGGTCACTGTTGGCTCCCGATCTCAGTTCGTGGTGCAGTCGGACGTAACGGCAACTGCCCACACTCCACACTCGACAACGGCGACGTAGATCTTTTCGCCTATCGTCTTCATGATGTTGTTGGTGGTGTCAAAGGTCTGGCGTGGATCAGGAACTTCAATGTCCGTAGCCCAAAGCAAGATCCGACCTGAGGCATACATGTACTCCACGGTCGCTGTGACCGCCTGACCCTGAGGCCCGGTGCCGTTGTAGCCCTGACCGAACACCACCGGAGTGCCAAGTTTCGTGGTGATCCGACGCCCTGGACCCACCTCAATGAGGTGAGACCGGGACAGCTGCGGCTCCATGCTGGGTCGGGCGTGGATCATTCCACCGAACACACCGTTGTCAGCTAGCACCTGCTGGAGCTGGCTCATGGCCACCGTGGGACAGCTAGCTGCCGTCAGCGTCTGAGCCGACTGGAACAGGCCAGGAATGCCACCGATGCCACCGGCCGGAATTCCCTGCCAGACCCGACGCTCCACAGCGGTCTGCTCCCGTAGGGACATGCGGGTCTTGATCCGAGCCTCGGCCTCAGCGAACGAGTAGCCGAGAGAGCCGCACTGGTAGGTGACCACAACGCCGAACGGGGTGCCCGACACCGCAGTCTCAACACCGCTGAAGAACTTCGACCCGGTGACAGCGGGGCAGTTCATCGCATACACGAAGACGTCGTCTTCGCACGCGTCCGGCACGTACTGGATGCCCCCACCGGCTGCCGGACCGACCGGGAATGGCATGGGCCCTAGGGCAACGTCGAACAGCCCATACGGCCGTGGTGGCGGTAGGGGCGGCTCGATGAGAGCCGGTGCGGGAATGGTTGCCATGGCGTCTCCTCAACTGCCTGG
>Ga0075425_100000861_pt1 | contig 29118 bp, 26 predicted proteins | sample SoiMethybrSBSTD4_FD_75300 | JGI IMG/M metagenome (GOLD analysis project Ga0075425, IMG submission 75300) | Bulk soil microbial communities from a Populus tree surrounding site in Tennessee, USA - Soil MetaG P. TD hybrid SBSTD4 | ecosystem: Environmental > Terrestrial > Soil > Tree plantation...
TGCTCCACGTCCTCGCCGTCGTGCTGTTCCTCGGCAACATCACGACCGGCATCTTCTGGAAGGCCAACGCCGACCGCTCGCGGGATCCGCGGATCATCGCCAACATGCTCGAGGGCATCATCCAGGCCGATCGCCTGTTCACGTTGCCCCCCATCCTCTTCATCCTGATCGGTGGGATCGGAGCGGCGATCGCGGGCAACTTCCCGATCCTCCGCACCGGATGGATCTTCTGGTCGATCGTCCTCTTCACGATCTCGGGGATCGCGTTCATGGCCCAGGTCGGTCCGCTGCAGCGGAGGATGCTGGACCTCGTCCGCCGGTCGGGCGACTCGCTGGATTGGGCGGCGTACCGGTCGCTCTCCCATCGCTGGGAGCTCTGGGGCGGCGTGGCCCTGATGACGCCGGCGATCGCCGCGGCGCTCATGATCCTGAAGCCCGCGATTCCGGGACTCGGGGACTTGCTGGGGAGATAGGCGCGGGGGCCTATCTCACGATCGCGAATCTCCCGCGCGCCACTCCTTCCTGCGTCTCGATCCGGTAGTAGTAGATCCCCGAGGGCAGCTCTTCCCCCGATTTCCCGCGCCCCACGAGCACTTCGTGATATCCGGCCGGGAGGATCCCGCGATCGATCGGATGATGCGCGAGGCGCCCGGACACGTCGAAGATCTTCACGTCGACGGGCCCGGACTTGCCCAGGATGAAGGAGAGCTGGCCGAAGGGGTTCATCGGGTTCGGGGAGACCGCGTCCGAGAGGGGCCCGCCGCGCTTCGGCAGAACGAGCGTCAAAGGCGTGACCACGGTGCCTCCCAGAGCGAGGCTTCCCTGGATGGTGAGCCGCCCGCGACCCTTCGCGTCCACCAGTCCCATCACATCGGCTCTGGGGAAGAGGATTCCCACGTCTGCGATTCCATCCCCGTCGCCGTCCGCCTTGCCTCCCGCGTCGAAGCCGATGGCCGGGACCTGATGCCCCGCCGCGTCCGACAGGAGGAAGGACGAGGCCGGTGACGCTGTGAGCTCCGCGGCCGTGAACGATTGCTCCAGGGGCTGAACGCGGACCAGCACTCCTCCCACGGAGGAGTAGCTCCCGGGAACGTCGCCTCCGAAGAAGGCGCGCGCGGGCACCGTCGAGAGAACATGCACGGTCTTCGTGCTCGTCACCCAGAACTCGGGATCACGCACGGTGAGGTCGACCGCGTAGTCTCCTTCGGCCACATAGCGATGGTCGACGCTCTGGCCGGTCACCGCGGGACTCCCGTCGCCGAAGGCCCACGAGAAGTCGAGCAGATCCCCATCGGGATCCGACGAGCGCGATGCGTTGAAGGATATGGGGCGCCCGACGGCGCCACTGCCCGGACCGTCCAGGACCGCGCTGGGTCTATGGTTCACCCCGTCCCGGTCGACCCGAATGCCGAAGGTCTTCGTGTCGTGTGTCGTCCCGCTGATGACGTCGACACGGACGGTCCACACACCCAGGTCCGCCGCGGTGGGGGCGAGCACCAGGGTCGTCGGATAGTTGGGCTGGACCGTCACGAACGCGGGCCCGGAAGCCGACATCGTGAAGCCCATGTTCGAAGGATTCTCGACGCCGACGTCGATGTAACGGACCTCTCGGGTGAGCATCGAGACGTCGTACAGCGGCTTGATCGAGAGGAGCGGCTTCACCGTGACCATGATGGTCTGATCGCTCCAGAAGATCCCATCGGAGACCCGCACGATCACGCTCGCGCCGCCCACATCGGAGCTCGAGGGCGCGAGGTGAATCGAGCCGCGTCCCTGCCCCGTGCCCGGATCGAGCGTGGACACGGTCGCGTAGCCCGGCCCGGCGTACTTCACGAACGAAAGGGCCTCCCCGTCTTCGTCGGTCGCCGTCAGGACCTGGTCCAAGGTCTGGTCCTGGAACACGCTGATTCCGCCCGGGAAGTCGACGTGGGGCGGGTGGTTGATCTTGCCCCCGAACGCGGCGCCGTCCGCATCGAAGAAGTCATAGCCCAGCACGTAGGAGTTCGGGAATTCATTGGCGTTGCAGTGCGTCCCGAAACACGTGAAATCCCAGCCCTCCATCATTCCAATACGGAGGGAGGGGGTCCCCGCGATCACGTTCAGGACCATGGAGCCCAGCTTGTAGAGACCCGGCGGCTTCGTGTCGTAGGTGCCGTCTTCGCGTATCGGCGCGGCCCGGACGATGTGGATCCGATTCTCGGTCCTGGTAAGTGCCTCCTCGTTCGGCAGGGACTCGAATCCAAGCGCGTCGCGGTAGGTGCCCCAGTCCACGGCACCGTTCTCCGCGATCAGGTACAGGTCGTAGCTGAAAAAATCGAGCCCCGATGCAGGACCGGTATAGCCTTCGACAGCGCCGGAGTGCGAATTGCAGGTCTGCTGGGTTCCGTCCCGGTCGTGGTCTGAATCGAGCCAGACGTCGACGTGGGTGGATCCCGGTGCCACGACGTCGGCGTCGGTGTGCACGCCGTCTCCGTTCGTGTCCAGGTAGATGTACTGGGCGCCGGACCGAGCCGGGCAAAGAAATGCCGCGAGGAGCAGAAGCGGCGGGGCGATGGCGAAGCGTGCGAGGAACGAGATCCGGGTCATGACCGACCTCCGAGTGTTTCCGGCTTGGAGGCGTGAATGGGATCCGGGGAATGAAGATCAGCTCGCGGGAAACTCCTCCTTCACGACAGACCGGACCATGACGGCGCGGGAAGCGCGCCGGGAGGGGGATTCGAATGGCGCCCCATGAGGCTACGCCTCCGCGCCCGTGAATTCAACAAGGCAACGAAAAGGCCCCGGGACATGGCGCCCCGGGGCCTCGAAGCCGCAAACCCGCCTAGCGGGCCATCATGCGCGACCGTGGGCGCTCCTCGACGGGCCCCATTCCGACCTGGTGCCAGAAGGTCGCCGCATCGCTCTGACGCATCCGCATCGTCTCCGACATCGAATGGAACAGGAACATGGCGCCACAGCCCGTGGCGATCCCCGCGTAGAGCTCGCCCTTGGGCGCCACCCCGGAGTACAGCCACGCAAAGAGAACCGCGGCCACGATCACGGCGTTCGAGAGCATGGTCGAGAGCCAGTCCGTCGACGACGCCGTGAAGCCGGGCACGATCTCGAGGTGCCCGAGCCGCGTGAACCACTGGGGGCCCGTGTCGCACTCGAAGAACTCCTTCACGTAGCCCGCGATGAGCCGCGCCTGCTGGCGGCCGTGCGCCATCGTGTAGTAGCCGTACGCAACGCAGAGGATGACCGGGATCATGAGCGCGGGATTCTTGGCAGCCATCGCCGAGCTCATGAGGATCGCGGCCGCGATTCCCGACGCGATCCAGCAGAAGTGGCTGGTCCGCTCCGCGTCACGTCCCCGCATCATCAGTGCAGAGTATTCCGTGCGCTCGTTCTCGTTCATGGAAGCCATGGGTTCCCCTTCTCTAGTGGTTTCGTGCGAGGGCTCCGGTCCCTTCCGACGCCCGTTGATTCATCGGCACCTTGTCCCCATCTCATGAGCTTGGAGGTGTGACCGATCCGCGACCGTGGGGTCGGATCGTCACGGGTGCGAGGGGGTCTGAAACCACGGCGCCTGTATGGTATGCGTTTGTACACCAATGGCTTAGCGGCCACATGTTCTGACGGCACGGGCGTTGCTCTTCACGACACCGAGACGTCCATGACCCTCAATCGAAAGGAGTGTTCGATGGATCGAGGACTTCTACTCAGGCTCCGGGGCGCGATCCTGAGCGCCCTGGGTATCACGATTCTTCTCGGCACGCCCCTTCTCGCCCAGGCCGATCAAGGCAAGTGGTGGAAGCCCAAGGAAGGGGACCAGCGGATCGAGAGGCGTGACCGGAATCGGCGGGACGATGGGTGGCAGGGTTGGCAGGGCAATCGCGGCTGGCAGGGACGCGACCGGGTTCGCACCGGCGGCGGTTGGTCCGGCGGCTTCACGTATCGTGACGGCCGCTACAACGCGCGGGGGTCGTGGGGGGGCTACCGCTCCTGGCGTGGCTACCCGGTCCGCAGGGATATCCTCGTGATCCGTGACCGGAGCTACGGGGGCTACTTCCGCGCTCGCAGGATCTACTGCGCGCCGAGGTACTACGGCCGCTTCGTGTACGTGCGCCCCGTGCGGTTCTTCGTCGGCGCGGACGCGTGCATCGGACCGATCGGAATCCATGCGCGCATCGTGCGGCCGCACTACATCTACGGCTGCAACTTCTGTGACGCGAGGTTCGACTCGTACGGCGCCTATTGCCAGCACGTGGAGCACTGCGATCATCGGCCGACCGGATTCGACATCTCGGTGAGCAACTGGGACGACGGGTACGGCCCCAACTGGGATGGCCCGTACCAGACCGACGACAGCTACTACGACAACGGCGGCACGTGCGACGACCAGTATGACAACAACACGGACGATGACGAGTACTACGACGAGTAAACCCTAACCGAAAGGGTGGTCACTCCCGTAGGGGGGCGGACGAGCAGCGGCGTTCGCCCTTCCTTTTTTTCCCCCTCCGCCCGTGGTAGAGTCGGCCTGCTGACTGCCTCGTTTTCCCCATCCTCATCGCATGGAGGCTCGAGTGGCGGAGAGAGCGCATGCCGGGGCGCCGGAACGCTTCGGAAGCACGTGTCGGAAAGACGCCTGGTGGCTCTCACCGGCCCTGACCGTGGCCGGGCTCTCGATCCTGGGCGCCTACGCGATGTGGGGGGCCCTTCAGAACGCCCATTATGAGTTCGGAGGGTATCTCTCGCCTCTCTACTCCCCCAAGATCCACGCGCCCTGGTGGCCGCTTTCCCCGGCGCTCCTGATCCTGATCCCGCCCCTGCTCTTCCGGTCGACCTGCTACTACTACCGGAAGGCCTACTACCGGTCCTTCTTCCTGGACCCCGCGGCGTGCGCCGTGGGCGAGCTGCACCGCGGCAAGTACACCGGAGAGACGAAGTTCCCTTTCGTGCTCCAGAACCTCCACCGCTTCGCCTTTTATCTCGCCTTCATCTGGCTCTTCTTCCTCTGGTATGACGTCTGGAAGGCGCTCTGGTTCGACGGTCAGTTCGGCGTGGGATTGGGAACCATCGTGATCCTGGCGAGCACCGGAACGATCACGCTCTACACCTTCTCCTGCCATTCCTTCCGGCATCTGGTGGGCGGCAACCTGGACTGCTTCTCGTGCAGCGCGAACGCCAAGGCGCGCCACGGCCTCTGGGGACGCGTCACGACGCTGAACGAGCACCACACGGGATTCGCCTGGATCTCCTTCTTCGCGGTGGTCTTCGCCGACGTCTACGTCCGTCTCCTCTCGATGGGCATCTGGCACGACGTGAGGCTCCTGTGACCCCCGACCGCTTCGAGACCCACGACGTGGACGTGCTGGTGATCGGCGCCGGCGGCGCCGGGCTTCGGGCCGCCATCGAGGCCTCGGCTCAGGGCGCCCGGGTCGGGGTGGTCTGCAAGTCCTTGCTCGGGAAAGCGCACACGGTGATGGCGGAAGGGGGCGTGGCCGCGGCGCTCGGGCACGTGGACCCCAACGACTCCTGGAAGGTCCACTTCAAGGACACGATGCTCGGCGGGAAGATGCTCAACAACTGGCGCATGGCGCAGCTCCACGCCCAGGAAGCGCCGGATCGAGTCCGCGAGCTGGAGCACTGGGGCGCGGTCTTCGATCGCACCCAGGATGGAAGGATCTTGCAGCGGAACTTCGGCGGGCATTCCTCGCCGCGCCTCGCCCACGTCGGGGACCGCACCGGGCTCGAGATGATCCGCACGCTCCAAGATCACGGCGTTCACCAGGGCATCGAGGTCTACATGGAGTGCACCGTGACCCAGCTCCAGATGGACGGCAACCGCGTCGTGGGCGCCTTCGCGTACTGGCGCGAGACGGGACGCTTCGTCACGTTCCGCGCCAAGGCGGTCGTACTGGCCACGGGCGGCGTGGGCAAGGCCTACAAGATCACGTCGAATTCCTGGGAGTACACGGCGGACGGGCACGCGCTGGCGCTGCGCGCGGGCGCCGAGCTCATCGACATGGAGTTCGTGCAGTTCCACCCGACCGGGATGGTCTGGCCCCCGGGCGTGCAGGGACTCCTCGTCACGGAGGCGGTTCGCGGCGAGGGAGGAACCCTGTGCAACAAGGACGGCGAGCGCTTCATGAAGCGCTACGACCCCAAGCGCATGGAGCTCTCCACCCGCGACATGGTGGCGCGGGCGATTTACACCGAGGTCAAGGAGGGGCGCGGGAGCCCGCACGGCGGCGCCTACCTCGACATCTCGCACAAGCAAGCGGAGGTAGTGAAGAAGAAGCTTCCGTCGATGTACCACCAGTTCCTGGACTTCGCGAATATCGACATCACGAAGGGCCCAATGGAAGTGGGCCCCACGGTCCACTACATCATGGGAGGCGTCCGCGTGGACGCGGACAGCGGCGCCGCCACGGTGCCGGGACTCTTTGCCGCGGGCGAGTCCTCGGGCGGAATGCACGGCGCGAACCGTCTGGGCGGCAACTCGCTCTCCGATCTCCTCGTGTTCGGACGGCGCGCGGGCGCCGGGGCCGCGGCCTACGCCGCGAAGGCGCCGGCTCACGCGACCCTGGACCCGGCCCAGGTGTCGTCCGCGGAGCGGGAGCTCCTGGCGCCGTTCGAGCGCGCGAGCGGACCGGATCCCTACTCCATCCACCGGAAGCTTCAAGACTCGATGCAGTCGCTCGTGGGCATCTTCCGGACCGCGGAAGATCTCGAGCGCGGCATCGAAGCGGTGGCCGCGCTCCGGCGCGAGGCGAAGGCGGTGCGCGTCGAAGGGTCGCGCGCGTTCAATCCGGGATGGCATCTGGCCCGCGACCTCGACAACATGCTCCTCATCAGCGAAGCCATCGCCCGGTGCGCGCTCCAGAGGAAGGAGAGCCGCGGCGCGCACGCGAGGCTGGACTATCCCAACCTGGACCCCTCCCTCGGCGGCGTGAACAGCGTCGCGACCATGGATGGTGAAGAGGTGCGCGTGGCCCAATCCCCCCTGCCCCCGATGCCCGACGAGCTTCGCTCGCTGTTCGAGCCGGAGACCGCCGGGGTCAAGGGCTGATCGGAGGCGCCGTGGCGGAAGCGACACTCCACGTGTTCCGAGGAGACGCCTCGGGAGGCGATCTCAAAGAGTACAAGGTGCCTCTCGAGGAAGGCATGGTGGTCCTGGACGCGATCCACCACATCCAGGGTCACCAGGCGCCCGATCTGGCCGTGCGATGGAATTGCAAGGCCGCCAAGTGCGGCTCCTGCTCCGCCGAGGTGAACGGAAAGCCGAAGCTCCTGTGCAAGACGAGGATGGACGCGCTTCCGCTGGACGCGCCGATCGTGGTCCAGCCCATGAAGACCTTCCCGGTCGTCAAGGACCTCGTGACGGACGTAAAATGGAACTACGAGGTCAACAAGAAGATCGCGCCGTTCACACCGAAGAAGAACGCGGAGTGGCGCTGGAAGCAGGAGGATATCGACCGCGTTCAGGAGTTCCGCAAATGCATCGAATGTTTCCTCTGCCAGAACGTCTGCCACGTGCTCCGCTCGCACGGCCGCACGGACGCGTTCGCGGGGCCGCGGTTCCTCGTGAGGGTCGCGGGCCTGGAGATGCATCCCATGGACTCGCTCAACCGCACGAAGTACCTGAAAGACGACGCCGGGATCGGGTTCTGCAACATCACGAAGTGCTGCACGGAAGTCTGCCCCGAGGAGATCACGATCACGGACAACGCCATCATCCCATTGAAAGAGAGAGTGGTGGACGATCACTACGATCCGGTCCGGAAGCTCTTCCGGCTGATGGCGGGGAAGAAGGAAGACTAGCCCCCCGCGCGCTTCGCCACGCGTTTCTCATCGCTTCCCTCCTCCTCGTCGCCTCCTGCGGCGACGACAAGACGGCCTCGTCGAGACAGATGCAGCCGATCCAGCCCGGAAACGCCAGCATCCAGGCCCGGCTCGTGGTGAGCGGGGTCGACAGCCCCGTCGACCTCCAAGCCGCGCCCGGAGACACGAGCCGCCTCTACATCGCCGAGAAGACGGGAAAGATCCGGATCGTCCAGTCGGGGGTCCTCCGCCAGCGGGCGTTCCTGGACATCTCCTCGCGCGTCAGCGGCGCCAGCGAGGAAGGGCTCCTGGGAATCGTGTTCCATCCCCAGTTCCAGACCAACCACCGTTTCTACGCCGACTACACCGACCACGCCGGAGACATCCACGTCGTGGAGTTCCTGGCCTCCGCCGACTTCGACAGCGCCACCTCGGCCGAGCGCGAGATCCTGTTCATCAGCCACTCCCAGGCCACGAACCACAACGGCGGGCAGCTCGCGTTCGGCCCGGACGGCTACCTCTACGTGGGGGTTGGGGACGGCGGCGGAGGAGGGGACGAATTCCACAATGGGCAGAACCTGGGCTCGCTCCTGGCGAAGATCCTCCGCGTCAACGTGGACGCGGGCTCCCCGTACTCCATTCCACCCGACAATCCCTTCGTGAACCGGCCCGGCGCGCGGGGCGAGACCTGGGACTACGGACTGCGGAATCCCTGGCGCTTTTGCTTCGACCGGCTGACCGGCGATCTCTACATCGCCGACGTGGGGCAGGACAAGTACGAGGAGGTGGACTTCGAGCCGCGCGGCGCCGGGGGGAAGAACTACGGCTGGTCGATCATGGAAGGGCTCCACTGCTACAACGCCACGACGTGCAACGAGGCCGGGCTCACGCTGCCCGTCACGGAGTACGAGCACCCGACCGGCTGCTCCATCACCGGCGGATACGTCTACCGCGGGAGCGACATCCCCGAGCTGAACGGGGTCTACTTCTACGGCGACTGGTGCACGGGCTTCATCCGGAGCTTCAGTATCGGCCAGGGGAAGGCGGCGAACGAGCAGGACTGGACGTCCAGCCTCAGGACCGTGGCGGGCGGCAAGATGTCGTCGATCAGCTCCTTCGGGCAGGACGCGCGCGGGGAGCTGTACCTGGTCCTGCTCGACGGCGCGGTGTACAAGATCGTGAGGAAGTGACGCTCCGCACTACTTTCCCTTCTCGAACTTGAGCGACGCCGAATTGATGCAGTAGCGGAGCCCCGTGGGCTTGGGACCGTCGTCGAAGACGTGCCCCAGGTGCGCGCCGCAGCGGCTGCAGATCACCTCGTCCCGCTCCATGAAGAAGCTCTTGTCCTTCTCGCTTCCCACGTTCTCCTTCGCGATCGGGGCCGTGAAGCTGGGCCAGCCGGTGCCCGATTCGAACTTGGTGTCCGACGTGAAGAGGTCGTTCCCGCAGCAGACGCACTTGTAGATCCCCTTCTCGTGGTTGTTCCAGTAGGCGCCGGTGAACGCGCGCTCGGTTCCCTTCTTCCGCGTGACATCGTACTGCTGCGGCGTGAGCTCCTTCTTCCACTCCGCGTCCGTCTTCTGGACCTTCTCCGTCATGATGAAAGCTCCCTTCCGAGCCGAATAAACCCTGATTTGATTGGCATTTGCCCCATAGGACAGGGCCCCGCACGCGATCATTGAGACCGCACCAAGCAGCAAAAGGATTCGTTTCACGGTTTCTCCTCGGATGAGAGTCTCTCGATCGCGTGGATCTTCCCGATGTCGACGGCCAGCGATCTCCCGTTGCTTGGCCTCCGGAACACGTCCCGGAAGCGGGCGTTCCACACGACTTCCTCCGCCTTGTAGGAGGAGCGGGCCTGCACGGTCTGGGAGAAGGTCTCGTCGATCCCCGTCAGGAGGATCAGGAATTCGGCGTCCGACTCCACCAGGTCCCGGTGGGAGATACCCCGGAGAGGGCTCGAATCGTCGATCGGGTGCACCACCGTCCAGCTCAGCGGAAAGAATACGACCCTCGGCCGTTCCAGTGACAGGACGTGAAACCGACGGACCCGATCCGGACCCTCGATGCGGCTGAAGACCACCTCCGCCTGCACCTCCAGCATCTCGTTGCTGCGGCGGTTCGCGATCCGGAACTCGAAGGCCTGGATGTCCCGGTAGGGGGCGACGACGGCGTGCCGGCTGAAGAGAATGTCCGCCGAGGGCCGCGAGAAGCGCGCGAAGAGGATCCCCGTCGCCATCGCCAGCCCCAGGAGCCCCACCAGAGACTCGACCGTCACGAGGAGGTTCGCCGTCATGCTCACAGGGGCGATCCTCCCGTAGCCGATCGTGGCCAGGGTCTGGACGCTGAAGAAGAAGGCCTCGAGGAAGGAGACGTGGTCCTTCCCGGGGACCTCGAGGGCGTGAGGGCCGCCGAGCGTGTAGGCGGTCGCGAAGAGCAGGTTCACGGCGAAATAGGCCGCGACGATCAGCCCGAAATAGGCGCGCCAGGACATGGTCAGGAGCGCGTGATAGGGGCTGATCGATTCCAGGAACCCGCGCCCGCGCCGCCGCACGTTGAACGTCCCGTCCCGGTTCAGGAGCCGCTTGCGGCTCTCCTTCGCGACGACGGAGCCGAAGCCGAGATCGTAGAACTCCTGCCCGCGGGGGGGATCGGGTTCGGTCACCGGGTCTCCGGGAGCGGCCGTGACCGCATCAGGCCCAGGACCGGGCCCGCAACGTAGGCCACGTTCTGGAACGCGTTCCGCGCGATCTCCTGCGCGACCGCCAGCGCCTGCGAGGCGTCCTTCCCGACGACGATGATCCTCGTGTTGTGATCCAGCATGGGCAGGCGGCCGTCGTCCTTCGCCTTCGCGACGTCCTCGAAGCGGACGTTCTTGGCGCCCGGGAGGGTGCCGGCCCGGAACGCCGAGGGGTCGCGCGCGTCGATGACGACCGCGGTCTTGTCCCTCTCCAGCGTCGGCCAGATGGCATCCGCCTCGATCACGACGGGATGGCCCAGCGCGCGCCAGACAGGGATGCCGAGCTCATAGCGGGAGACGTGCGTGTAGCCGGCCGCGAGCAGGTCCTGCGCCAGCCGCTTGCTCTGGCCACAGAAGAGACCATTGCAGTAGACGACGATGGTCTGCCCCTTCCGGCCGCCCGTGAGCTTCTCGATCTCGCCAACCTCGGACCCGCATTTCGCGTCGGTGATGTGGCCCATCGCGTATTCCTCGTAGGGGCGGGCGTCGACCACGAGAACCATGTCCTCCCGGACCAGCGCGACCTCCATCTGCTCCGTCGAGAGCTCCGCGGTGGAGAGGCCCCTCTCCCCCAGGGTCGCCTTGAAGACGGCGCATGCGGCCGCCCTTCCTTCTCCGGCGGTCTGCGCGGACGCGTGCGCCGCCCACAGCGCGAGGGCCGCCGCGAGAGCCGCGGAAAGATGCCCCGGCGCAGGTTTCCTGATATTGTCTCGCATTCACTCCTCCTTGGATTCGGAGACAAATGCTAGGCGTCGCCACGCGGCGCGTTCAAGGGCAATCGGGGGACGCCGTGCCTGCCGGGAAGGCCAATCCAGCCGTCGAGATCGTACGGCCGCAGTTCACCCTCCGCGAATGGCGGCCGGGCGACGTCGAGTCGCTGGCCCGCCACGCCAACAACGTCAAGGTGTCGCGGAACCTCCATGACGCCTTCCCGCATCCCTACACCCGCGCCGACGCCGAGACCTGGATCAAGCAGACGGCCTCGGTTCCCGCGGGGACGGTGCTGGCCATCGTCGTGGACGGGAAGGCGGTGGGCGGCATTGGTATCCATCCGGGCACCGACGTCCACCGGCGCACCGCCGCGATCGGGTACTGGCTGGGAGAGGCGTACTGGGGACGAGGAATCGTCACGGAAGCCCTTCGCGCCATGACCGAGCACGTGTTCGCGACCTTCGACTTCGAGCGGCTCGAAGCCTTCGTCTTCGAGTGGAACCCGGCGTCCGCCCGCGTGCTCGAGAAGGCCGGCTACACGCGCGAGGCGGTCTTGCGGAAGCGGGTCACCAAGGAAGGGCGGACGGTGGACTGCCTCCTCTACGCGCGCCTTCGCGGCGAATGAGCGTTTCGCCTTCGGGCGCGGATCGGCGGATCAGCATCGGCGACGCGCGCATCCGCGTCTTGGCCGCGGCCCTTCTCTTCTCCATCGGCGGGGCCGGGATCAAGGCCTGCCAGCTCACCAGCTGGCAGGTCACGAGCTTCCGCTCCGGGATCGCGGCGATCACCCTGCTCCTCCTGATGCGGGAGGCGCGGCGCGGCTGGGGCTGGCGGTCGGCGCTGGTCGGCGTCGCGTACGCGGTGACGGTCACCTTGTTCGTCCTCGCGAACAAGCTGACCACCTCCGCGAACACGATCTTTCTCCAGTCCACCGCGCCCCTCTATGTCCTCGTCCTGTCGCCCTGGCTCCTGCGCGAGCGGATCCGCGCGCGGGACGTGCTCGTGATGGCGATGGTCGTGCTCGGGATGTCGCTTCTCTTCGTCGGCACCGAGCATCCCTACGCGACGGCGCCCGATCCCTTCCACGGGAACGTCCTCGCCACGCTGGCGGGAATCTCCTGGGCGTTCACATTGATGGGCCTGCGGTGGACGGGGCGGAAGGAAGGGGGCTCGGCCGCGCCCTCTGTCGTGATCGGGAATCTGCTCGCGTTCTTCGCCGCGCTGCCGATGGCGCTCCCGATCCAGCAGGCCCGGCCCCTGGACTGGGCCATCGTGACCGGTCTGGGCACGATCCAGATCGGGATCGCCTACGTCTTCCTGACGGAGGGGATGCGCGTGGTTCCCGCGCTCGAGGCCTCGATGCTGCTCTTGCTGGAGCCCGTGTTGAACCCCATCTGGTCCTGGCTCATCCACGGCGAGAGACCGCGAGTGTGGTCGCTCGTGGGTGGCGCCATCATTCTCGGGGGGACGATCCTCAAGACGTGGATGGATTCGAGGAGCCATGCTCCGCATCGGCCGGTCCAAAGCCCGAAGTAACCTCCGGCAGCGAGGTCACCGCTCCGTTCGGCCGCAGAGTCGCACGCTTTTCGTTCGCCGAAATGAATCTCTCGTGATATAAGGGATGGACCTCTGGCACCCGCCTCCTCGCCAACACCGCCCCGTAAAGAGTGCTGCCATGAAGAGCTACTCCTTGTCGCACGTTCAGGATTCGATTCTTCTTCGCGATCTCGCCGCGATCGTCGCCCGGGATCACGCGACGACCGCGACCCTCCTCGCCCACATCGCCGAGGTGGACGCACGGCGGTTGTATGCGGGCGAGGGCTATTCCTCCATGTTCGTCTATTGCTTGGACGAGCTCCATCTTTCGGAGGACGCCGCGTACAAGCGCATCCAGGCCGCGAGAGCGGGGAGGCAATTCCCCGCTCTCTTCCACGCGCTGGAGGAAGGTCGACTACATCTGGCCGCGATCTGTCTCCTCGCGCCTCATCTCACGCCCGAGAACGTGGAGGATTTGATCGAAGCGGCGACCCGCAGGCGGAAGTCCGAAATCGAGCATCTCCTCGCCCAGCGATTTCCTGAGCTCGGGGCGCCGCCTGTTCGCGCCCTGATTCGAGCACTCCCGGTGAGGCCCATTCCAGCGCCGACGATTGACCCACTGGGGCAAGTTGACGCGTTCCATACGACCGACGATGATGCCGTCCCGAGCGCCGTTCCGGAGAGCCAGGGGTCCTGGCGACCTCTCCTTGCCGGTATGAGCTATCGGAACGTTCTACTCAACTTGCCCCGGGGCAAGTTGAGCACCGTGCTGCAAGCGCGACAGCGCCCCCTGAGCGATTCCTCGTCCGTGTCACGATTGAGAAGACCACCCATGACAAGCTACGGCATGCTCAAGCGCTGCTGAGTCATGCAGTCCCATCTGGCGATGTGGCTCAGGTACTCGATCGGGCGCTCGATATGTTGATCGAGCATCTCGAGAAGCGCCTTGGAGTCCGGCGGTAGACGGATTGGCACGAGGATGCGCGGACGGGGATCTAATTCGCCGAAGGACGCTTCGGGGCGGGATCCTCCGCCGAGTCCATCACCCAGCGCACCGACTTGGAGCAGGGACACATCCCGCCCACGCGCTTCAAGGAAGGCATCTTCTTGATGGCCTGATCCCGGGTGATCGTGCCCGCCGCCACGGCGCGCAGCGTCTCCACGTACTGCTTCATGTCCCGGGAGTGGAGGTAGGGCTCGGGGAGATGCGCGGCCAGGTGCCGCACGTACTCCTCGACGTCCGTGAAGGTCTCCCCCGAGAAGCCCACCATCGTGAAGGCCGCGTCCCCCTTCCGCCGGAAGAAGCCTCGGTCCGGCAGCTGAATCAGGTCCTCGTGGCTGATCCCGTCGTGGCGGCCGCGGTCGCGAATCAGGCGGTCCGCAAGCGCCTCGGCCTCTTCGGGCGAGAGCTTCGGTACGCGCGCGCGAATGAATCGCTGATTCAGATCCGCGACCATCCGCGTGCACTCGTCGTAGTAGAGCGACTGCGCCTCGGCATTCTTCATGTTCTTGAAGCCGAAGCGGATGTTGGAGTCGCCCCCCTTCTCGTGGCCGAACATCTCGAGCCCGCGGGGCATCCACTTGTTGAACGCCTTCTGGATCGCCGACATCGTGACCAGCACGTTTCCCTGCGCGGCGCGCTGCACCCAGCGCCGCATGGGAATGACGCCCGCCGCGAGGTGGAACGCTTCCTCCCGGAGCATGGGCGGCATCGAGGCCGCGAAGGGCTTGTACGAGCAGACCCGCTGCATGGAGAGCTGGTACTTGCCCACCCGGTCGATCACCGCGGCGAAGACCACGTTGTCGACGAACGAGTCGTATTCCAGGTTGAAAGCGTCGAGCACATGAGATCCGGTCTGCATCGACAGGATCTCCTCGACCATCTCCTCCGCCTTCTGCCCCGACACACCGCTCCAATCCTGCGATACCAGCAAATGAAACATCTGGTAGCCATGGCGCAGCTCCTCGGCCATGACGCGCAGCACCCAGAACCGGTCCTCGTCGTCCTGCGCTCGGGCCAGGGTGCCTTCGTGCTGCTGGATGGAGCCGAACTCGGTCGAGGCCTGCGCGCGGATGATCGCGAGCAGATGCTTCGCCGGCTCCTCCCCAAGCTCCTCGGGCTTTTCGCGCCGCTTCTGCCCCTTCGCGTCCCCCACTTCCACCGTGTCCCCCATCCCGACCTCCATCTTGGCGCAGAGGCAGAACTCGGGGTCGCTGGGGAAATACTTCTGCCAGCTCTCGGGCAGGAGGCCGTAGTCGGGGAAGTTGTGCCGCTGCCAGTGGAGCACCGCGTCGTGGTACTTCTTGGGGAGGGTGGTTTGCTCGACCTTCATCTACGTTCGATTCCTTCCAGCGGTCACGAGATGCGAATTTCGAGCGCGGTCAGGGAAGCGTCCTGGAAGCCGATCGCCCTCAGGAACTTGGCGAGGTCCGCGTCCCCCTTCTCCACCAGGGTGCGCACGGTCGTGGCGCCCTGGCCTTTCAAATGCTCCACCACGGCTTCGAAGAGCTTTCGTCCGAGGGAGCGTCCCTGGAAGTCGGGATCCACGCCGAAGCGCTCGATCCAGCCGCTCGTCTCCTCGAGCCCGAACTCGCCGCCGCGAATGTCCGCGAGCATGAACCCCACGACCTTGCCGTTCAACTCGGCGACCTGGCTGGCGTCGGGGTCGCGGCGCAGGTAGAACATGACCCGCCGCTCCCAGATCTCCGGGCGGTAGACCCCGGTGAGGCGCTCGTCGATCGCCGTGATGCGGGCGATGTCCAGCTCGGTGAGTGAGCGGATGCGGATCTGCTCGGCGACCGCGCTCATGGACTCAGGTTACCACAGAGGATCACCAGCGGGAGCGGCGACGCGAGGTGGATACCCCCAGCACGCCGAACAGCCCCCGCACCAGCTCCTGTCCAACGGCGCGGGCGACCGGTGACTTCAAGATGGTGCCCACCGTCTGGGCCGCGGTGGATGCCGGCGGCGCCTTCCCCGCAGCCGCTCGGCCCGCCGGAGCCGCCGCCGTCTCCGCGGCCGCACCCTCCACGCGCGCCTGCAGCACCTCGCGCGCGCTCTCCCGATCGATCGGGGTCGCGTACGCCGCGTGCAGCGGCGAGCGCGCCACCCGGTCCGCGATCTCGGACGGAGGAATCGGCCCCATCAAGCTCTTCGGAGGCGCGAGCAGGGTGGCCACGACCGGCGTCGGCGTCCCTCGCGGCCCCAGCGCCGTGACCAGAGCCTCGCCGATGCCGAGCGACGTGAGCGTCTTCGGGATGTCGTAGTAGGGAGTGCGGGGGAAGGTGTTGGCCGTGGCTCGAAGCGCCTTGTCGTCGTCCGGCGTGAAGGCGCGCAGCGCGTGCTGGACCCGATTCCCCAGCTGCGCCAGCACGTCCTCGGGAACGTCCTTCGGCGATTGGGTGACGAAGAACACGCCGACTCCCTTGGAGCGGATCAGCCGTACCACCTGCTCGATCTGATCCAGGAAGGCCTTGCTCGCCTCTTCGAAGAGGAGATGCGCCTCGTCGAAGAAGAAGACGAGCTTCGGCTTCTCGACATCCCCCACCTCGGGAAGCTCGCGGTAGAGGGACGCCAGGAGCCACATCATGAAGGTGCTGAAGAGCGCGGGCCGGTCCTGGATGTCGTTCAGCTCCAGCGCCGTCAGGACGCCCCGCCCGCCGTCGACGCGAAGGAGGTCCTCGACGCGGAACTCCGGCTCACCGAAGAACACGTCGGCTCCCTGCTGCTCCAGCTCGACGATCTTCCGGAGCAGCACCCCCGCCGTGGCGGTGGAGATTCCTCCGAATTCCTTGAGCTCCGCCGATCCCGCGCCGGTCAGGTACTGCAAGACCTCGCGCAAGTCGGGGAGATCCAGTAACAATAGTTTCTTTTCATCGCAGAACCGGAACACCAGGGCCATCACGCTCTGCTGCGTTTCGTTCAACCCCAGCGCGCGGGACAGGAGGAGCGGGCCGAACGAGGAAACGGTGGCCCGGAGCTGGTTCCCCGACTTGCCCGTGAGGCTCACGAACTCGACCGGATAGGCCTCCGGCGTGAACGCGATGCCGCAGGCCCTGGCGCGCTCCTCCACGTTCGGGTTCGTGACGCCCGGCGCGGCGAGCCCGCTCAGGTCGCCCTTGAGATCCGCCAGGAACGAGGGCACTCCGGCGGTCGAGAGCTGGCCGGCCAGGGACTGGAGGGTCTTCGTCTTGCCTGTACCCGTCGCGCCGGCGATCAACCCATGCCGGTTCATCATGGCCAGCGGAATGCCGATCGTAGTCGAGGCGGCCACGACCTTGCCGTCCCGCAGGGGGGCGCCCAGGAGCAGCTTCGGACCTTGGAATCCGTAGCCTTCGCTGATCGATTTCTGGAAATCATCGGCCATGTGGGGATGAATCTGTCATGGAGCGCGCGCCGGGTCAAACCGGGATTGCGGCTTGCCCCCGCGCCGTTACTTTCGTAGTCTGCGCCGGGGTCAGTGGGAAAGGGTCTCTTTGGTCCGTGCATTCTCGTTGAAGGCCGGCTCTCGAGTCCCGCGTGCGTGTGGAGCGCCCGCGGCGCTCCTACTCGTTCTCCTCCTTCACCTTCCCGCACAGGCTCGAGCCGAGAAGGCCCCCTACTGGATCGTTCTCGGTGGCGGCGTCTCCTGGATTCCCAACGAGTTCCTGGTCAAGCCCTATCGCCCCCACTACGGGGGGCTGATCGGGGGGCGCATGTCTCCGAGCTGGGCCACCGAGATCCACGGCACGTACCTCAAGTCTCACGGAACACAGCCGGGGCAGGCCTCCCTGGGGATTCTTCACTTCGAAGGCAACCTCACCTGGTTCCTCCTCGGGGATCACGCGATCACCCCCTACCTCACCGGGGGCGCGGGCGTGAACTACCTTCATTACGAGGGCGCCTCCTCGAGCCTCCATCAGTTCGCGTACGGGGGCGGGGTGGGTTTCCGCGTCGCGGTCGCCGAGAACGTCTCCCTGCGCCTCGAGGGGCGTGATCTCCACTACAAGGTCCCGCTCTCGCCGGGCGGCCAGCAGGATTACCGGGATCAGCCCGAGGCGTTCGCCGGGCTCTCGTTCGGAATCGGCGGACCGCCGCGCGACAAGGACAAGGACGGAGTCCCGGACGACGACGACCGATGCCCCGGCACGCCGCCCGGCGCGCGGGTGGACGCGGTCGGCTGCGCGCTGGACAGCGACGACGACGGAGTCTTCGACGGCATCGACCAATGTCCCAACTCGACGCCCGGGGCGAAGGTGGACGCGCGCGGATGCGAGATCGACTCCGATTCGGACGGCGTCCCGGATGGAATCGACCGCTGTCCGGACACGCCCAAGGGCGCGACCGTGGACGCGCAGGGGTGCCCGCACGACTCGGATTCCGACAACGTCTACGACGGGATCGATCAGTGCCCGTCGACCCCGGCCGGCTGCACGGTGAATTCCAACGGCTGCCCCACCGACCTGGACCAGGACGGGGTCTGCGACGGACTCGACCAGTGCCCGGACAGCCCGCCCAACGCCAAGGTCGACAGCCGCGGTTGCCCGATCGTCGTGAGCGACAAGGAAACGCAGCTCCTCGAGACGGGGATGATCCGCCTCCAGAACGTCAACTTCGATACGGGACGGGCGACGATCCTTCCCGAGTCGGAGCCGATCCTGGACGAGGTGGGCAACATCCTCGCGCGCTGGCCGGAGCTCCGGATCGAGATCGGCGGGCACACGGATTCAAGGGGGTCCGCCGCCAAGAACGCGCAGCTCAGCAAGGACCGGGCAAATGCCGTGCTGAAATACCTCACGTCCAAATTCCCGGAGCTGGAGCCGAGCCAGTTCACCACGGCCGGCTACGGCTCGACGAAGCCGATCGCGTCGAACCAGACGGTTCTAGGCCGCGCGAAGAACCGAAGGGTGGAGTTCAGAGTCCTGAACACGGAAGCCCTGAAACGGGAGAAGACGCAGCAGCGGATCCTGCCTCGCGAGGAATCCAAGTAGGATAAGCGCGTACTTCTACGCAAACGCAATCATTTCTCAGGATAGGCCGCGGCTCGTCCGATGAATGCGGGTAGACCGACCCTCGCGCCACGAGCGCGGGTGCGTACCTGCCACGGACGGCGGGAGTGAGGAACGGGAACTCGCGGCGACGCGGTTCCCGTTTCGTTCACCACCCGGAGCCCTGCGCGGAGGAATCGCTCTGGGCCGCGGCCGGTGCGCTCCCCGGAGTTCCTGACTTCTTCTCGTACTCCTCGATCCGGGTCGCTAGCTCCCCCGCCTGATCCGATTTCCGCCCCACGAGCCACATCAGCTGCTCCTTCGCCTTGGCGAGTTCGCCGCTCATGAGGTACAGCTCGCCCAGGTACTCGTGCGCCTGCGCGTACTCCGGCTCGATCTCGAGGCACTTCATGTAGGCCACGAGCGAGCGCTTGAGATCCCCCGATTTCCGCGCGCAGTAGCCCACCATGTTCCACGCCTCGTAGTAGCGGGCATCGAGCTCGGTGGCTTCATTGAATTTCTTGAGCGCCTTCCCGAATTTCTTCTTCGCCGAATCTCCCTTGCCCGAAGCCGCCTCCTTCTTGGCCTCCTCGCAGATCTGCCAGGCCTTGGCGTAGCTCTTCTCGGCGTCCGCGCGGACCCTCTGGGCCGCGAGCGAGTCGGCCATCTTGCTGAATCCGGTCTCCGGCATCTGCGGTTGCGAGTTGTCTCTCGGCTCTCTCGGTGGAGGGGACGTCCCGGCCCCGCGCGCGCCCGTGGCCAGGGTGATCGCGGCAAGGACGAAACCAAGGACGCCAATGGAACGGAACGATGCGACGGACGCGGGCATGGGTGCTCCTCCTGGTTCGCTGGGTGGACCGCTCCAGCCTACCAGATCGAATCCGATCCAGGTATCCTGCTCCGCCATGCACGATCCGGTGGCCCCCCTGCTGATCCGGCTCGCGATCCTCCTCGGCGCGGCGAAATTCGCGGGCTGGATCGCCGTGCGAGCCCGGCAGCCCGCGGTGCTGGGCGAGATCGTCATCGGGATCCTCCTCGGGAACCTCGCGCTCGTCGGCATCCACGGTCTCGAGCCCCTCGCCACGGATCCCATCCTCGAAGTCCTCGCCTCGCTCGGCGTCATTCTCCTTCTCTTCGAGGTTGGCCTGCAGTCGACCGTCAAGGAGATGCTGAACGTGGGAGCCTCTTCGACCCTGGTGGCCGTGCTCGGCGTGGTCACGCCGCTTCTCCTGGGATGGGCGGTCGGGGCCTGGCTCCTGCCCGGATCCGGCACGCTGGCCCACGTCTTCCTGGGCGCCATCCTGACCGCGACGAGCGTCGGGATCACCGCGCGCGTGTTGCGCGACCTCGGATACGCCCATCGGGTCGAGGCGAGGATCATTCTGGGCGCGGCGGTCATCGACGACGTCCTGGGCCTCGTCATCCTGGCGGCGCTCACGGGAATCATCACCGCCGCGAATCAGGGAGGCACGCTCTCGGCCGCGGCCGTCGTCTGGATCTCCGCGAAGGCCCTCGGCTTTCTCCTCGTCTCGACACTGCTCGGACTCTGGATCACGCCGCGGCTCGTCCGCCTCGCGGCTCGCGTCCGGGTGACCGGCATGCTGCTCACCACGGGTCTCCTGTTCTGCTTCCTGCTCGCCTGGCTCGGAACGCTCGCGGGCCTCTCGCCGATCGTGGGCGCGTTCGCCGCGGGCCTCATCCTCGAGACGGACCAGTTCTACGAGTTCGAGGAGAGCCGCGAGACGAGCATGGAGTCCCTGCTCCATCCCATCTCCACCTTCCTCGTTCCGGTCTTCTTCGTGCTCACGGGATTCCGCGTTCGGCTCGATTCGTTCGCCCAACCCAGGATCCTCCTCCTGGCGCTGGCGCTCACGGCGGCCGCCTGGGCGGGCAAGCAGGTCTGCTCCCTGGGGGTGCTCGAGCGCGGCTTGAATCGGCTCGCGATCGGGATCGGGATGGTGCCTCGGGGCGAGGTGGGCCTGATCTTCGCGAACGTGGGCGCGACGCTCGCGATCGGCGGCGCGCCGGTGGTCACGCCCGAGGTCTATGCGGCCGCGGTCATCATGGTCATCCTGACGACGCTCGTCACGCCGGGGGCGCTCCAGTGGAGTCTGGAACGGGGCGCGCCAGCGCCTCGCGGACGCGGGAGCGCAACGGCCGGCCCAGCGCGGAGGCCAGGACATCCGAAGCGGCGCGGACGCGATCCAGATCGGGACGGACCGCGGCGCCCGTCCGCGTGAGCGCCCAGATCAGATCCTCGGTGGCCACGTTCCCCGACGCGCCGGGCGCGAACGGACACCCGCCCAGACCGCCCGCCGAGGAGTCGAACGCGGAGATCCCGCGGTCGTAGGAGGCCAGGGCGTTCGCGATCGCGGTGCCGTAGGTGTCGTGGAAATGCAGGACCAGGCGGTCCTGGTCCACGTGATCGAGCAGCCTGTCGAGGAGCGCCATCACCTCGGCGGGCACCGCCTTCCCGATCGTGTCTCCGATCGAGATCTCGTCCACGCCGAGATCGGTGAGCCGTCGCACGACCTCCACCACGCGGTCCGGCTCGATTCTCCCCTCGTAGGGACACCAGAACGCGGTGGAGACGTATCCCCGCACGGGGAGGGACGCGCGCTTCGCGCCCTCCATCACGGGCCGGAACCTCTCGATCGATTCCTGGATCGAGGCGTTCACGTTCTTGCGGTTGAAGGTCTCCGAGGCCGCCGTGAAGACCGCGACCTTCCCGACCTTCGCCCGCAGCGCGCGCTCGAGGCCGCGCTCGTTGGGCACCAGCGCGGAGTAGACCGTTCCCGCGCGACGTCGGATCCGCGCGAAGACGTCCTCGGCGTCGGCGAGCTGGGGAACGCGCTCCGGCGAGACGAACGCGCTGACCTCGATCTCTTCGTAGCCCGCCTCGGAGAGCGCGTCGATGAAGCGCACCTTGGTGGCGGTCGGGATCGTGACGCTCTCGTTCTGGAGCCCGTCGCGGGGGCCGACTTCGGTGATCCGCACGTTCACGAGGCGGCTCCCCCGGGGTCCAGCACGACCAGGAGATCGCCCAGCTCGACCCGATCTCCGGCCGCGCAGCGAACCTCGGCGACCGCTCCATCCTCGGGCGCCGTGAGGCGGAACTCCATCTTCATCGCCTCGATCGTCACCAGGAGATCGCCCTCCTCTACCCGCGCTCCCGCCTGGGCCGAGACCTGGACCACGCGCCCCGTCATCGGCGCGCGGAGCTCGTCGGTGGACGGAGACCCCTTGGCCCCGGATTCGGCACGCTCTTCCTCGAGAAGGTAGCTCCGTCCCTCGCAGGATACCCAGACCCCGCGCCGTCCCCGGGCCACGGCGCACCGAGTGTCCCGCCCCGCGGCGCGCACCTCGAACCAGGAGCCGTCGCGGCTCACGTCGGCTTCGTACCGGCGTCCGGAGACGTCGAGCACGAGGTGATCCCCGCGGCGCTCGTACGAGACCATGACCGGGGTGCCGGCATGATGCAGGAAAAGCCGATGGCTCATCGCCCCGACACCCGCTGCGGCTGTCGTCCCCAGGCGCCGAGCCGCTGCCACGGGGAGTAGCGATCCGTGTCCTCGTCGCCGTTTCTCGCGGCCCGAGGCGTCGAGGAAAAGGCCGCGAGGGCCGCGAGCGCCTCGTCCGGGATCGAATCGGGCGCGGGCCAGGCGCGGGACTCGACCGTGTGGGTGAAGGTCTCCCCGCCGCGGAACGCGCCGTCCTCCAGCAAGTCGATCAGGAACGGCTGATTCGTGGTCACGCCCAGGAGCGCCGTGCCGCGGAGCGCGCGCACCAGCTTCACGCGGGCTTCCTCGCGGTCCCGCCCCCACGCGATGACCTTCGCGAGAAGCGAATCGTAGTGAGAGTGGAGCGTCTGACCCTCCGCGATGCCGGAATCGATCCGGATGCCCTCTTCCTCGTGCCACCCGAGGACCAGGATCGTCCCGGTCTGCGGCAGATAGCCATGGTACGCGTCCTCGGCGCAGAGCCGCGCCTCGATCGCGTGGCCGTGGAGTGCTGCACCCCTCGCCCCCCGGACACCCAGGGCATGGGAGAGCGGGCGGCCCGCGGCGATCAGGATCTGGGCGCGCACGAGGTCGAGGCCGCTCCGCATCTCGGTCACGGTGTGCTCGACCTGCAACCGCGTGTTCACCTCGAGGAAGTAGAAGGCGCCGTCCGGGGCGAGCAGGAACTCGGCCGTCATCGCGCCCGAGTACCCCGCGCTCACCGCGAGCGAGGTCGCGGCGCGCTCCATCGCGGCGCGGGTCCCGGGCGACACCGCGACGGAGGGAGATTCCTCGATCAGCTTCTGGTGGCGCCGCTGCAGGCTGCACTCCCGCTCGCCCAGCGCCGCCGCCTCGCGGCCGTCGGAGAGGATCTGGATCTCCACGTGCCGGGCGGGATGGACGTATTTCTCGAGGAGGAGCCGGTCGTTTCCGAACGCGGACCGGGCCTCGCGCCGCGCCGCCTCGAAGGCGGCGGCCATCTCGTCCGCCGAGGCGACGAGCCGCATGCCGCGCCCGCCTCCGCCTCCCGCGGCCTTCAGCATCACGGGAAAACCGATCCGCTCCGCTTCGGCGCGCGCCTCTTCCTCGGACCCGACCTCGTCCAAGCCAGGAACGAGTGGAACGCCTGCGCGGGCGGCGGTGCGCCGCGCCTCGGACTTGTCCCCGAGGCGAGCCATGCTCTCCGGCGAGGGACCGATGAAGCGGATGCCCGCGTCCCGGCACGCGGCCGCGAACGCCGCGTTCTCCGAGAGGAATCCGTAGCCCGGGTGGATGGCCTCGGCACCGGTCCGCCGGGCCGCGTCCAGGATCGCGGGCGCGTTGAGGTAGCTCTCGGCGGGCGCGGCGGGACCGATGGCGACCGACTCGTCTCCCGCGCGCGCGTGGGGCGCGCGCCGGTCGGCGTCCGACGTGACGGTCACCGATGCGATGCCCATCTCGCGGAGCGTGCGGCAGACCCGAACCGCGATCTCGCCGCGGTTCGCCACGAGGATCTTGCGGAACATCATGGCTTCCAGGAAGGGGCGCGCTTCTCGAGAAACGCGCCGAGGCCCTCTTGCCCCTCGGGGGAGGCACGCAGCGCCGCGATGGCGCGGACGGTGTTCTCGATCGACTCCTTGCGCGGCAGGCTCAGGCCCTCGCGGATGAGCTGTTTCGCGGCGGAGACCGCGCGCGGCCCGTTCCCGAGGAGGGCCGTGACCAATCGATCCACCGTCGGATCCAGCTCGCCCGAGGGCACGACCTCGTGCACCAGACCCATCTCCCGCGCCTCGGCGGGGCCGAAGATCTCGGCGGTCAGGAAGTAGCGCCGCGCGGCGGCGGCTCCGATCTTCGGGAGCACGAACGTGGAGATGACCGCGGGCGCGATCCCCAGCCGGGCCTCCGTGAATCCGAACTTCGCCGTGTCCACCGACACCACGATGTCGCAGCAGGCGAGGAGCCCCATGCCGCCCCCCAGGGAGGCGCCGTTCACGCGCGCGATGGTGGGCATCGGAAGCTCGTCCAGAGCGCGGAGCATGGCCGCCATGCGGTGGGCGTCGGCCTCGTTCTCGTCGCGCGTGTGGGTCGCGCTCGCGCGCATCCAGTTCATGTCCGCCCCGGCGCAGAAGGTGTCCCCTCCCCCGGTGAGCACCAGGGCGCGCGGACCCTGGTCCCCCGGGGCTTCATGCGCGGCGGTGAGCTCCCGGCACGCGTCGAGCAGCTCCGCGATGAGGACGTCGTCGAAGGCGTTCCGGACCTCCGGACGGTCGAGCGTGAGCCTCGAGACCGGGGTCACGAGATCCAGCTTGAGGCACCTGTACGTGTTCCTGGGGGCTTCCATCCTACATCCGGAAGACCGGGGCCCGACCCCGGACGACCGGGCCGTTCAGCGCGGCGGAAAGCGCGAGCCCCACGACCTCGCGCGTCTGGGCCGGGTCGATGACGCCGTCGTCCCAGAGGTGCCCGGTGGCGTAGTACGGGCTCCCTTCCTCCTCGTATTTCGCGAGCACCGGATCGGCGATCGCCTTCGCCTCCTCGTGCGACAGGGACTTTCCCTCGCGCCCCAGCTGCTCGCGCTTCACCTGCACCAGGACCTCCGCCGCCTGCTGGCCGCCCATCACCGAGATCCGGGAATTGGGCCACGTGAAGAGGAACCGGGGCCGGTAACCGCGCCCGCACATCGCGTAGTTCCCCGCCCCGTGCGAGGCCCCGATCAGGACCGTGATGCGCGGCACCCCCGAGGTCGCGACGGCCTGGACCATCTTGGCGCCGTCCTTGGCGATGCCGCCGGCCTCGTATTTCTTTCCCACCATGAAGCCGGTGATGTTCTGGAGGAAGAGGAGCGGAGTCCGCCGCTGCGCGCAGAGCTCGATGAAATGGGCTCCCTTGAGCGCGCTCTCGGAGAAGAGCACGCCGTTGTTGGCGACGACGCCCACCGGATAGCCCATCCAGCGGCCGAAGCCGCAGACGAGGGTCGTGCCGTAGCCCGCCTTGAACTCGTGGAACCGGCTCCCGTCGAGTAGCCGCGCCAGCACCTCGTGCACGTCGTACGGCTGCTTGGTGTCCGTCGGCAACACGCCGTAGATCTCGTCGGGCGGATACGCCGGATCCTCCGGCTCTTCGAGATGGAGGTCCACCCGCTTCACGCGGTTCAGGTTCGCGACGATGTTCCGCACGATGGCGAGGGCTTCTTCCTCGTTCGAGGCCATGTGGTCCGTCACGCCGCTCACGCGCGAATGGACCTCGGCGCCGCCCAGCTCCTCCGGCGTCACTTCCTCGCCGGTCGCCGCCTTCACGAGTGGAGGCCCTCCGAGGTAGATGGTGCCCGCGCCCTTCACGATCACGTTCTCGTCCGACATGGCGGGAACGTAGGCGCCGCCGGCCGTGCACATGCCCAGCACCGCCGCGACCTGCGCGATGCCCTCGGAGGACATGATCGCCTGGTTGTAGAAGATCCGGCCGAAGTGCTCCTTGTCCGGGAAGACCTCGGCCTGGAGCGGCAGGAAGACGCCCCCGGAGTCCACCAGGTAGACGGCGGGCATCCGGTTCTCGAGCGCGATCTCCTGCGCGCGGATGTGCTTCTTGATGGTGATGGGGTAGTAGGTCCCGCCCTTGACGGTGGAGTCGTTCGCGACGACCACGCACTCGGTGCCCGAGATCGAGCCGATCCCGGTGACGATGCCCGCGGAGGGAATCTCGTCGCCGTAGAGGCCGCCGGCGGCGAGGGCGGACAGCTCCAAGAAGGGCGTGTCGGGGTCGAGAATCCTCTCGATGCGCTCCCGGACGAGGAGCTTCCCGCGCTTCCGCTGGAGCTCCACCGCCTGCGGCGAGCCCCCCTTGGCCACGGCCTTGAGCCTTTGCTTCAGGTCCGCCACCAGTCCTTCGTGATGGGCGCGGTTCCTCTGGAACTCGGGCGAGCCGGTCTTGATGTGGCTTCTCAGGACTTCCATGGGTCCGGACACTCTAATCGCTGAGGTACCAAAGGGAAAGGGGGGAGTAGGGGCCTCGGATGGGGCTTCAGAAGGGAGTCTTTGGTGCCGATGAACGTTCTGACCTGAAACACCCTACGAATCGGGGGGTACCTGTGCCGCCGCAGAAGCCCAGTATCGTGCAGAAGCAGGCCGATCGCCGGACCACCGCGCTCCTCGGTCTCATCATCTTCGTCCTGCTCGGGTTCGCCATCACGGTCCCGACGCTCTGGATCTCGATCGTCCGGTCCGGATTCCTCGGCGACAACATCCCCGTCGGAGCCTGGATGCTCCTGGTCGGGCTCGTGGGCCTCACGGTGCTCTTCTGCCTCTACATCCTGCACCAGCAGAGCGAGATCAGCCGCTTCCGTTCGCGCCTGGTGAACGACCAGATGGAGCTGGAGCAATCGCGCGGTCGCCTGGCGGAGCTGACGTCGCTCTTCCAGCTCGGGAACAGCCTGCACATGGATCTTCCGCTGGACACCATTCTCGAGATCACGGTCCGGCGCGTGGCCAGCACGCTCCACGCCCACGACGTGTCGCTCTTCCTCTACGACCCGCAGACGAAGTCCTTGACGTGCCGGGCCCGGTTCGGCCTCTCGGCGCGGGAGGGAGAGGCCGAGACGCATCTGGGCGAGGGAGCGGTGGGCTGGGTGGCCCGCCACCGGGAGCCCATCCTCATGCGGGCGCTCGATCGCGAGGCTCGCTTCGCGGAGCACTTCGTGGCGCACCCGGACGCGGGGTCCGCGCTGATCCTTCCCGTGAATTTCGAGAAGCGGTGCGTCGCGGTTTTACAGGTACACCGCGCCGTCAAGGCGGAGCCGTTCCGGCTCGAGCACCGGGATGTCGGCCAGCTCTTCGCCGACAACGTGGCGGGCGTCATCGACCGCGCCATGATGGTGCAGCATCTCGAGGAGCGCGCCGGCGATCTCAAGCCCTCCGTCTCGACGGCCGAGGCGCCCTCGTCGTCGAGCACTCCGTTCCAGGACTCCTTCCTGTCGTCCGCGGAGAACGAGCTCAAGGCGCCGCTCACGACCATCCTGGCCTACTCGGAGGTCCTGGACCAGAACGACAAGCGCATGACCACCTCGATGCGCCGCGAGTTCACGGCCCGGGTGCGGGGCGAGGCGCTGCGCCTGCTCAATCTCGTGGACGACGTGCTGGATCTGGCCCGGCTGGAGACGGGGCGATTCCTTCTCGATCTCCGGGTGGACAACGTGAACAACATCGCGCGCGCGGCGGCCGAGTCCGTCCGGAACGTGGCCACCGGGAAGCAGGTCGAGCTGGAGCTCAAGCTGGACGAGAAGATTCCGGACCAGCACCTGGATTCGGGCAAGGTCCGTCAGGCGATCCTGCACCTGCTCCAGAACGGGATCCGCTTCTCACCCGCGAAGGGTCGCGTCGCTCTCACCACGTGGCTCGGGGACGATCACATCCAGATCGAGGTGCGGGACTCGGGCCCGATGGTCGAGGCCGAGGCCGCCCCGCTCGTGTTCGACATCGAGGCGCAGGTCGAGGGCCTCTCGAAGCGCGTGAAGGACGGTCTGGGATTCGGCCTCCACCTCACGAAGCGCTTCGTGGAGCTGCACGGCGGCGAAGTGGGCGTCGGCGAGAGCCCGAGCGGCGCGGGCGCGTCCTTCTGGATCCGTCTTCCCCGCGCGGAGGGGCTGGAGAGCGTCATCGGCCGCGATCCTTTCGTGGAGCAGATCTGGCAGAAGCAGTAGCTTAGCGGCCGGGGCCGCGATGGAGCGCGGCCTGGATCATCGCGAACTCCCCGATGTTCTCCAGCGTGACCATCCCCACGATCCCTCGCCCCGGCTCCACGACCGCGATCGACGGCACGCCCCCCTGCTGCATCCGACGGAACACGTCCTCCAGCATCTCGTCCGGTCGCGCGGGCTCGCAGTCGCGGCGGGCCACGTCGCCCACCCGGGCCTCGGTTTTCCCGGCGGCCAGCGCCTGGAGCAGATCCGATCGCGCCAGGATGCCGACCGGGGGATCCCCGTTCGGCCCCGCGAGCACGGGAAAGTCCTGCTGATGTCCCGCCAGGAGGAGCTCCACCGCGCGGGATACCGGATCGTCGACGAGGAGCGCGCGGAAGTCCGTGATCATCGCCTGCCTCACCGGGACGCCGTCGAAGACGGATTGCATCTGGACCGCGCTCGACTCCTGCCCCGCGGCCAGGAAGACGAAGAGCGCGATCAGGACGAGGAACGGATTGGGCCCCAGGAGGCCGAGCACCGCGAAGATCAACGCCAGGCCCTGGCCCACGTTCGCGGCGATCCGGGTGGCGCGGACGTAGTCCAGACGCGTCGCCAGGAGCGCGCGCAGCACGCGGCCTCCGTCCATGGGGAACGCCGGGATCAGGTTGAACCCGACCACGGCGACGTTGAAGAAAAAGAGGCGCGCCGCGAAGCTCCGGTCGAGGAGGTGCGGGTCACCGAGGTCGTAGACGCCGGGGGAGAAGCGCATGAAGAGGACCAGGGCCCCCGCGATCACCACGTTCACCAGCGGACCGGCCAGGGCGATCGCCACCTCCTGCCCCGGGCGGCGCGGAATCCGGTCCAGGCGCGCGACGCCCCCGATCGGGAGGAGCGTGATGTCGCGGGTCACGACTCCGTACCGCCGCCCCATCAGCGCGTGTCCGTACTCGTGGAGCACCACGCAGGCGAAGGCGGACAGGACGAATCCCACGCCCAGGGCCGCGTGAACGAGACCCTTCGAGGCTCCCGCCCCGAAGAGCCAGACCAGGAGCGCGACGAACGTCACGTGGATCCGGATCGGGATTCCGGCCACGGTGGCGATTTTCCACGACCAGCGCATGCGGTTCATTTTGAGGCACGTACGGCCCGAATGCACCCTGTGGAAATTTTTGCAGGTTGACACGTCCGGGAGGGACGTTCGTACTCAA
>Ga0075425_100000862_pt1 | contig 29111 bp, 29 predicted proteins | sample SoiMethybrSBSTD4_FD_75300 | JGI IMG/M metagenome (GOLD analysis project Ga0075425, IMG submission 75300) | Bulk soil microbial communities from a Populus tree surrounding site in Tennessee, USA - Soil MetaG P. TD hybrid SBSTD4 | ecosystem: Environmental > Terrestrial > Soil > Tree plantation...
GACTGCGCCAATGGTGCGGGCTACGAAGTGTCGCCCGATGCCCTGTGGGAACTGGGCGCGGAGGTGATCACCATCGGGGTCGAACCGAACGGGCTCAACATCAATCTGAAGTGCGGTTCCACCTCGCCGGAGGCGCTCGGCGAAAAGGTTCGCGAAATGCGCGCCGATATCGGCATCGCGCTGGACGGGGATGCCGATCGTGTCCTCATCACCGACGAAAAAGGTCGCATCGTCGATGGCGACCAGATCATGTGCGTGATTGCCGAAAGCTGGCACAGGAGCGGGCGCCTGAACGGCGGTGGCGTGGTCGCCACCGTCATGTCGAACCTCGGCATGGAGCGCTACCTCAACGGTCTCGGCCTGACGCTGGAGCGCACGCCGGTCGGCGACCGTTATGTCGTCGAGTACATGCGCAAACACGGCTACAACATCGGCGGCGAACAATCGGGACACATTGTGCTGTCGGACTTTGGCACCACCGGGGACGGTCTGGTGGCGGCCCTGCAGGTGCTGGCCGTGGTCGTTGCCACCGGCAAGCCCGTGGGGGAGGTGTGCACGCGCTTCCAGCGCCTGCCGCAAATCCTCGAAAACGTCAAATACGCCAACGGCTCGCCGCTGGAACACGCCGAGGTAGTGAAGGCCATCGCCTCGGCCAAGGAGCGCCTGGGCGCGCAGGGCCGCCTCGTCATCCGTCCCTCCGGCACCGAGCGCGTCATCAGGGTGATGGGCGAGGGCGACAACGAGCCTCTGCTGCAGCAGGTGATCGGCGACATCTCCGCGGCGGTGCGCAAGGCAGCCGAGCGCGCCTGACGCGGGACGCCATGTGCACGGTGCGCCTGGGGTGCCGGCGGCCGCCGCGGCACGGCATCACCAACAGCGGCGCCAAGGTGGCCGACGGGGTCCAGGCGCTCAACGCGGCGGCTTGACGGCCTCCTCGGCTCTGGCAAGATTGCTGCGGCCGCGAGCGCCGCTTGGCCTTGGCCACCTTAAAGGTTGGCCCGGGGCGGGCGACGCCGCACCTCATCAGCGCCGAGAAAGAGCGCCGAAAAAACATGACGGTCATTCCCTTTCGAGACCGACGCCTAGCCCGACCTCCGGGGCGGCCCGTGGAGCCGCCGCCTGCCCTCAAAAATCAGCAAGCCTCGGCCGCCGCCGCAGCGGAAGACGCCGAGTTCTACCGCGTGCGTGCCCGGCAAAATTGGGCCGTGCTCGCGCTCATCGTCGCCTTGGTGGTGGGCGGCGCCTGGCTGATCGAGCGGTTGGCGGCCTTCTCCCGCGCCGTGGCCTGCTACGAGTTCGGGCACCGCAATTGCATGCCGCTCAAAATCGACCTGCCGCCACGCTGATCGCCGCCAGCAGGGCGGCAGTCATCCGCGCCCCTAGCCCGAGCCCACCCCGCCGAGCTGAGCATGAATGCTCGTGGCCAGCCGCATCAGTTCGCCGCGGTCGAGGCGACCAGCAAGCGCGTAGGCGAGCGAGCGGTCGATCCAATAAAAGGCGCCGAAATCGCCGCGCTCGACGAAGCGGAAAGCGGCGTCCGTGAGACCCGCCTCCTTGCGCACATAGAGCGTCAAGCGCCGGCCGCTGGCATCCTCGTACATGAATTGCGCGGCGGCCTGGCCACGGTCGGGCAGCAGCCGTCCCCCCATCAATTTCCAGCCCTCGGCGCTGAGTTCGGGGGCCCGCACCTCGGTGCCGAGCCGGCGCGTCAGCCACTGCACCAGGTGCTTTTCCTCGCCAGCACCCACTTCGACGGGATGGCGCACCTCTGGCACGAACACTTGATGCGCGCTGAGCGCACTCGCCACGAACGCGGGTTGCGGGCCGCCGTTGCCGCCTCTGAAATCCCGCACCAGGTAGCCGGCCGCCGCCGCGGCAACGAGGAGGGCCACCAGTGCCGCCGCCCGCGCCCATGCCGGCGAGAGGCGCGCACGCACGCGAGGCTTGGCGGTCAACGCCGCCAGCCTGGCGGGGATCGGCTCCTCGAGAACATGGGCGTAGCGCCGAGCCAGGCGCTCGTTCAGCTCCGTGAGCCCACGCACCGAGCGCAGGCCCTCCGGCGCCGCCGCCAAAAGGGCTTCGACCTCGGCGCGCTCCTTGGGCGCGAGTTCGCCGTCCACAAAGGCGTGCAGCTCCGCCTCGCTGATGCGTCGCGCGCCGGTCACTTCACCCTCCGCAACCCCGCGGGCTCGGCCTCGTTTTCCAGCCCAAGGGCCAAGAGCCCGCGCAGCCGATCGCGCCCGCGCGCCAGGCGGGACATCACGGTTCCCATGGGGATCGACAGCACCTCAGCCGTTTCCGCATAACTCAAGCCTTCAAGGCCTACCAGCAGCACCACCTCCCGCTGATCGGCCGTCAGCTGTTGCAGCGCCCGATCGAGATCCGAGCCGCTCGCCCCGTCGGCTGCCGGTGCCGACTGGTCCGGGCCCAGGCTGTCGAGACCGACGTGTGGGGGGCGGCGGGATTTTTGCCGCAAGCCATCCACGTGCAGATTATGCAGTATAGAAAACAACCACTTGCGTGGATTGTGTCCATCCCGCCATTGCTCCAGGCGTGCCAGAGCACGCTCCAGTGTGTCCTGGATCAGATCATCTGCCTCACTGCTGTCGCCGACCAGGGCCCGCGCGTAACGCCGCAAGCGTGGAATTTCTGCCGCAACGGCTTCCCGGCGAGAGGTCACGCACGCTTCCTTTCCTACCGGCCGGCACACAGTAGGACTTATGCCAGCAGACGATCTGGACCTCCAATTTATTCCGGCGCACCAATCAAAATAAAGTGCGGGCCTGGGCGTTGAAACCGCGCGTCGCCTCGGTAAAGTTGGCGTTTGCACGAAGCCATCTTCGTGCGCAACGGGCGGGCCGCGGAGACTCCTCGAGGGTTGAGGTTGCCGCGCCGGCAATTCTCGGGAGGAGTCTACATGCTACGCGTTGTAGCCGCTGCCGCGGCCCTCGCCATTGGGGCAACCGTCGTGTTGGCCCAAAATGCTGCCGTGATCGATCAGCGCAAGCAGGCGATGAAGGCCTTCGGTGGTGCGGCCAAGAGCAGCGGCACCATGGCCAAGGGTGAGGCACCCTTCGACCTCGCCAAGGCGAAGGAGTCGCTAAAAACGATTCAGGCCAAGGCCGCCGAGGTCAAGAACCTGTTCCCTGATGATTCGAAGACGGGCGAAACGGACGCGCTGCCGGAAGCCTTCGCCAACAAGGCAGACCTGATGGCAAAGTTCGACAAACTGGCCGCCGATGCCAAGGCCGCCGAGGCCGCGATAACAGATGAGGCAAGCTTCAAGGCCGAGTGGCCGAAAGTGACGAGCAACTGCGGCGGCTGCCACAAGGCCTATCGCAAACCCCCGCCACAGAAGTAGTCCGGGCGGTATCCGGAGGGCTTCCCCGGTCGTACGGTTTCAGACACGAAGCGCGCGAGCCGGCCTCGCGCGCTTTTCATGTATGGTGGTGCCCGGCTTGCTTGCGCCGATGGAGGCCCTATGCGCGTGAGGAGGATCGTCGCGGCGTTGGCGCTGCTGGCGGTTGCCGGTACTGGTCTGTTTTATGTGCTCACCATCCCCAAGCCCGCGCTAACCGGGGCCATGCCGCCACGCCGCGCCGATCTCGGCAACGGCGAGATCATGTTCAATGCCGGCGGCTGCGCCTCCTGCCATGCCACCCCGAAACAGGAAGACACCCGCCGCCTCGGCGGCGGGCTCGCGCTCAACACGCCGTTCGGACGCTTTTATGTGCCCAACCTGTCGTCGGACGCGGCGCATGGCATCGGTGCCTGGTCCGAGGAGGCCTTCGTCAATGCCATGCTACGCGGGGTCGGGCGGCACGGCGAACACCTCTATCCAGCTTTCCCTTATACGTCCTATCAGCGCATGGCGCTCGACGATGTGCGCGACCTGTTCGCCTTTCTGCGCACGCTACCGGCTGAAGCGAACCCCAATCACCCGCACGAGCTGGCGTTCCCATTCAACATCCGGCGCGGCCTAGGCCTGTGGAAGCTCATCTATCTCGACGGCAAGGGCTTTGTGCCCGACGCGGCGAAGAGCGCCCGTCTCAATCGCGGCGCCTATCTGGTTGAAGGACCGTCGCACTGCGCGGAATGCCACAGCGGTCGCGATCTCTTCGGCGGCATCATCCCCGAGCGGCGCTTCGCGGGTGGCCCCGATCCCGAAGGCAAGGGCTGGATCCCCAACATCACGCCCGGCGACAACGGCATTGCCGCCTGGTCGGAAAAGGACATCACCTACTTGCTCGAGACCGGCACCACGCCGGACTATGATTCGGTTGGCTCGAGCATGGCCGACGTGGTGGTCAACACCGGCAAGTTGCCGGCGCAGGATCGCGAGGCCATGGCGGCCTATTTGAAGACCCTGCCGCCGCGGACGGGCAAGGCACCCGCCAAAAAGCCCTAACGGCTGCACGCAAGCTCCCCGACAGCGTGCTGGCCGCAGTCGCGGCAATAGTGCAGGCTCGTCCTCAGCAATCGAGTTCAGGCCAGCGAGGCACCCTCATGCTGCTGCAGGCACAAAGCGCACTTGGCATCGTGGCGCTGCCACTGCTGGCGTGGGCGCTGTCGGAAAAACGTTGGGCGCTGCCCCCGCGTCGGCTGCTGCGCATCCTGCTCGCCGGCACGCTGATCCAGATCGCTATCGCCGCCATCATGCTCAACGTGCCGGCCTCGCGCGCGCTCTTCGACTGGGCGGCAGGGTTGGTTGCAGCCTTGCAAGCGGCCACCAACGCCGGCATGCGGCTGGTCTTCGGCTACGTCGCCGGCGGCCCAGCGCCCTTCGAGGTCACGCAGCCTCAGAACAGCTTTATCCTTGGCTTCCAGGCGTTGCCGCTGATCCTCGTCATCAGCGCGCTTTCGCGCCTGCTTTACCATTGGGGTGCCTTGCAGTGGGTGGTGCGTTCCATCGGCCGGGGCCTGCAGCTGGCCCTTGGCGTCAGCGCGCCCGTCGGCATCTCAGCCGCCGCCAACATCTTCGTGGGCATGGTCGAGGCGCCTTTGTTGGTGCGCCCCTACCTGCAACAGATGAGCCGCGGCGGCCTGTTTGCCACCATGACCGTCGGCATGGCAGGCGTCGCAGGCACGGTCCTTGCTCTTTATGCCTCTATTCTGGAGCCCGTGCTGCCCGGCGCCGCCGGCCATCTCATCGTCGCCTCGGTTATCAGCGTGCCGGCCGCCCTGATGCTGGCGGAGCTGATGGTGCCGCAGGGCGCCGAGCAGGGCGTAACGGAGGCCGCCGCCGATATCCTGATCGATGACCCGCCGCAGTCCAGCATGGACGCGATCGCACAGGGCACCCGCGAGGGCATCGAGCTCGTCGTCAACGTCACGGCGATGTTGGTCGTCATCGTCGCCCTGGTCGCCCTCGCCAATCAGTTGATCGCCGTGATCGGCCGCCCCTTCGGGCTCGGCGCAACGCTCGAACAGATGTTGGGCTGGCTGTTCGCGCCGCTCGCCTGGCTGATCGGCATTCCCTGGAGCGAGAGCACCATGGCCGGCAGCTTGCTCGGGGTTAAAACGGTGCTCAACGAACTGATCGCCTATCTTCAGCTCGCCGGCACGTCGGCCGAAGCCTTATCGCCCCGCTCACGCCTGATCTTGACCTACGCGCTCTGCGGCTTTGCCAACCTGGGAAGCCTTGGCATTCTGATCGGCGGCATGGTGGCGATGGTGCCCGGGCGCCGGGCCGAGATCGTAAGTCTCGCCGCTCGCACGCTGGTCTCGGGGACGCTCGCCACCTTGATGACGGCGGCAGTAGTCGGCGCCTTGACGCCCGCCTAGTGCCACGCTGGCGCGGGCTCGCGGCGCCAATGAGCGCGCCGCCGGCGCTTGGGAAAAGTGTTTGCCGAGGCGCCTGGGGCCCGAGGCAATGAGCCATGCAAAGGAGAACGCAAGCATGAAAAAAGCGGTCGCCGTGATCACAGGGGGTGCCAGCGGCATCGGCGAGGCGACAGCGCGCCGGTTTGTCGCCGACGGGTACGCCGTCGCCATCCTCGATCAGAACCACGCGGCGGGTGCGGCGCTGGCGAGCTCGCTCGCCGGCAGCGCCGGATTTTATGCCTGTGATGTCAGCGACGCCAATGGCCTCGATGCCGTGGCGGGGAAAGTGCAAAGCGATCTCGGTGGGGCCGACGTTCTCGTCACTTCGGCCGGATTGATCCCCAATTGCGAAGGCATCATGGACATGGACATGGCCGCGCACGACCGCATGTGGCAGGTCAACTACCATGGTACCTTGCACGCCGTGCGTGCCTTTGCCCGCCAGATGATCCCAAGGCAGCGCGGCGCCATCGTCACGCTGGGCTCCATCAATAGTCGCATGCCGCTACCGATCCCGGCTTACAATATGGGCAAGGCGGCCATCGAGCGGCTCACCCAGCTGCTCGCGGTCGAGCTCGGCCGGCACGGCATTCGCGTTAACAGTGTGGCCCCGACCTACGTCATGACGCCGCCGCTGCGCGCCAAGGTCCAATCCGGGCAACGCGACATGAACAAGATCATGGCGGTGCATGCCCTGAAGGAGTTGCCGGAGCCGAAGGACATCGCCGACGCCATCGCCTTCCTATGCTCGGCGCAGGCTCGCGCCATCACGGGCGTCCTGTTGCCGATCGACGCGGGTTGGCTTGCCGGCGTCTCCTACCGCACCTATGCCGGCGGGGTGCCCTGGCAGGAGTGAGGGCCGGCCCGGATGCGGCTTGGGTCGCGTCACCGCGCCTGCGGCACCTCACGCCGCGTGCTGGGCGAACCAGCCCCGCTCGAGGCTCGCTTTAACCCCGCGCCACCGGGCGCGGGGTACCGGGCGCGCCGCTCGCGCAAGCCTGAGCGGCCCAACCCGCCTCAGTGTACGTTGCCGCAAAAACGCTGGATGCGCTTGCAGGCTTCCTCCAGCACCTCGGTGGAGGTGGCATAGGAGATACGGAAGAACGGGCTCATGGCGAAGGCCGAGCCATGCACGCAGGCGACATCCTCCTCCTCCAGCATGGCGAGCACCACATCCTGATCGGTGGCGAGCTTGGTGCCTTTGCCCGAGGTCTTGCCAATGAGCCCCTCGCAAGAGGGGTACACGTAAAAGGCTCCTTCCGGCTTCGGGCACTTCAGGCCTTTGGCCTGGTTCAGCATGGACACCACCAGGTCGCGCCGCTCCCGGAACACCTGGTTGTTGCGCGGGATGAAGTCCTGCGGCCCGTTGAGCGCCTCGATCGCCGCCCACTGCGTGATCGAGGAGGGATTGGAGGTCGATTGCGACTGCAGTTTGCACATCGCCTTGATCAGAGGTTCGGGGCCGGCCCCGTAGCCGAGCCGCCAGCCCGTCATGCAGTAGGTCTTCGACAAACCGTTGAGCGTGAGCGTGCGCTCGTAGAGACCGGGTTCCACCTGTGCCGGGGTGTAAAACTTGGCTTCGTCGTAGAGCAAGTGCTCGTACATGTCGTCGGTCAAGACCCACACGTGCTTGGCCTTGGGCTGCATCAGCACGTCGGTCAGGGCTTTGAGCTCAGCCTTGGAATAGGCCGCTCCCGTCGGATTGCACGGTGCGTTGAAGACGAACCACTTGGTGCGCTCCGTGATGGCGGCCGCAAACGCCTCCGGCTGCATCTTGTAGCCGTCCTCGAGCTTGCAGGGCACGAACACGGGCTTGCCGCCACCCAATAACACAATATCGGCGTAGGAGACCCAGCAGGGCGCCGGGATCACGACCTCATCGCCGGGATTGAGCGTCGCGGTCAGCGCATTGTAGAGCACTTGCTTGCCGCCGGTGCCCACGGAAATCTGCGAGGAGCGGTACTCGAGGCCGTTCTCGCGCTTGAACTTGCCGACAATCGCCGCCTTCAGCTCGGGAATGCCGTCGACGTCGGTATATTTGGTCTTGCCCTCGCGCATGGCCTGCACCGCGGCGTGCTTGATGTTCTCGGGCGTATCGAAGTCGGGTTCACCGGCGGACAATGAAATGACGTCGCGGCCTTTGGCCTGCAGCTCGCGCGCTTTCGTCGCCATGCCGATGGTCTGAGACGGCTGGATACGGTTTAAGCTGTCGGCGATGAAGCCCATGGCTGCCTCGTGTTCTTCGGTTTTTGCGCCCCGCGGCGCAAACGGCGCGGAACCTACGCGGCAATGCCGCCGAGTCAAGGACTATGTGGCGAGCCGGGGGAGCGGGGCCGCCACGCCTGCGAAAAACCCCGCCGGCATGCTATGACTGGCGCCGAGGAGGAGTGCCATGACCCCGAGTGCCCGTCCCGCCACCATCATCGGGGGGCCCGTCTCTCCCTTCGTGCGCAAGGTGCTGGCCGTGTGCGAAATGAAGGGCGTGCCCTACCGCCTCGATCCGATCGTTCCCTTTTTCGGCGACGACGGCTTCGGCGAGATTTCGCCCCTGCGGCGGATCCCCGTCTATATCGACGATGAGGTCACGCTGTGCGACTCAACCGTGATCGCCGAATATCTCGAGGAGCGCTACCCCTCCCCGCGCCTGCTGCCCGCCGCGCCGGCGGCCCGCGCCCAGGTACGCTGGGTGGAGGAGTTTGCCGACACCCGGCTCGCCGACGTTGCGATCTGGCGCATCTTTTACCGGGCCGTGGTCCTGCCCTTCGTGTTCGGCCAGGAGCGCGACAAGACAAAAATCGCCAAGGCCGTGGCCGAGGACTTGCCACAGGTGTTGGGCTACCTGGAAAAGATCGCCCCGGCGGAGGCTTTCCTCGCCCGCGAGCTGTCGCTCGGGGATATCGCCGTGGCCGTGGCGTTTGCCAACCTCAAGTGGGCCAGAGTGGAGCCCGACCCGGGCCGCTGGCCGAAAACGTTGGCCTGGGTTGAGCGCACCACGCTGACCCCCGGCCTCGCTAAAATCACCCGCCTTGCCGAGCGGCTGATGCGAACGCCGCCCGGCGAGCATCGCGCCGCGCTCGCCGATATGGGCGTAGCCCTAACCGAAACGAGTGTGGCGGCAGCGGCGCCCCGCCCCGGCTTGATGCCGCTGGGCTGACCGGTGCCGCCGCCGCCAAGAGCTGAAGGGCCAGCCGTGCGCATGCCCGCGCCGCTCGCCCGCTCGCGCCCGGAGCGCCTGCTCGCCACCACCGTCGAGGTTGAACGCAACGAGATTGCCGCCCTGCTGTGGTCGTTTGCGTTCTTCTTCTTCGTCCTGTGCGCCTACTACATCATCCGCCCGCTGCGCGATGAAATGGGCGTCAGCCTCGGGCCGGCGCGCCTGCAGTGGTTGTTCTCGGCCGTATTCGTGGTGATGCTGGCGGCGGTGCCGCTGTTCGGTTGGGTTGTCTCCTCCTTCGCGCGCCGGCGCATCGTGCCGATCGTGTACGGCTTTCTGATCGCCAACCTCCTCGCCTTCTGGGGGCTGTTCGCAGCCGGCGTGCACGGCACCCTCGTTGCCGGCACATTTTTCGTGTGGGTGAGCGTCTTCAATTTGTTTGTGGTCTCCCTGTTCTGGAGTCTGATGGCGGACCTCTACCGCAGCGAGCAGGCGCGGCGCCTCTACGGTTTTATTGCTGCCGGAGGCAGCGCCGGCGCGCTCGCCGGCCCGCTGCTGACGCAAAGCTTGGTGGGTGTCCTTGGCGCCACCAACCTGTTGCTGGTCTCAGCCCTGCTCTTGCTCGCTGCCACGCAGGCGGCCCTGGCGCTGCGGCGCTTGTTCAGCGGGGTTGCCGGCCGGCAAAGCGAGGAGCGTCCGCTCGGCAAGGGTTTGTTGGCCGGCGCCATCGCGGTGTGGCGTTCATCCTACCTCTTTCACATCGCGCTCTGGATCCTGCTTGCCAACCTCATCTCAACCCTGTTCTACCTGGAGCAGGCGCGTATTGTCGGAGAGACGCTCGCCGATCGCACACAGCGCGTTCAGCTGTTTGCCCGCCTCGATCTCGCGGTCAGCATTGCCACCATCCTGGCCCAGGTGTTCTTGACGCCGCGGGTGCTCGCCCGCTTCGGTCTGGCCGCGGCCATCGCCGTGCTGCCCAGTTTCGCCGCCCTCGGTCTCATCGGCCTGGCGCTGTCGCCGACGCTGATCGTCATCGTCAGCATCTTGGCAATCGAGCGCGCGCTCGCCTTCGCCATCAGCAATCCCGCGCTCAAGGTGCTCTATACCGTGCTCGCGCCTGAGGCGAAGTATAAGGCGCAGAACTTCAACGACACGGTGGTGTTTCGCGGCGGCGATGCTGCCTCTGGCTGGATCTTCAACAGCCTGGCGAAGAGCTTGGGCCTCAGCCTCGCCAGCGTTGCCGTGCTCAGCCTGCCGCTGGCGCTCCTCTGGCTTCTCCTGAGCCTGCGTTTGGGGCGTCAGCACGCCGGGCGGGCGCAAGGGCCCGATGCCACGGGCGCGCCATAGCGCTCCGGCGCCGCATGCTTAGCGTTCAAGCGCGCACCTGACCGGTGAAGGGGCGAACTTGCGGGCGCGGCAAGCTTGGCGGTCAATGACGCGATCCAGGGCCCGCGTCGGCGATGGCGCCGAGCTCGCCAGCGGCCGGCCGCGGCTGGCGCCGTTGCGCAAGCGGGCCGAGGTCTTAAAGGGTCAGTGAAGCTCGTAACAGTTGACGACCTGGCGTGGGTTGCGCATGACATCGATCAACACGGAACATTGCACCAGATAGCCCTGGTTCTTGTTCTTGAACAGGATCAAGGACCGGTTCTCCCAGGCGGCAACGTAGCCGGCGACCTCCCAGCCGTCGGCTACGAGCTTTTCGATGCTGGGTGCCGGCTGGGGCCCGCTCGCCTGGCCGGTCAAGACCAGCATCGCCAGGCCGGCAGCCGCCAACCGCCGCGGCAGTCTTAGGGTCCCCAGCATGGTTCAACTCCCCTGCTTAGAGCTTGCGGCAGCGCGGCGATGGCTGCACCCACGCGGCACGCGTCTCACATCGGTGGCGCGAGGCCCCGACCGACATTGACACGCGGCGCCTGCAAGGTGCCATCGGCTTGCTTGGTCGCGGCAGAAACGAAAATCTTTGCCCCGGGCTTCAGCTCGCTGACCTCGCCCGGCACGTAGAGCACGATCGGGATGCCGGGAGGGATCGAAATCTTCTTCTCGCCGTCCTTGTATTTAAGGGTCACCGTCTGGCCATCGCTGGCGGCCGCGGTGGTTTCGACGCTGCCGTTGGTCATGGTGCTCGAGGGCTGCAGGTCCCAGCCGCGATGGCCGTCGCCGACGCCGCGCATCGATTCGGGAAAGATGTGCACCTCCAGGGCCTTCTGGCTGCCATCGGCCTGCGGCATGCCGGAAACGCCGATGTAGGAGCCCTGCTTGATGTCGGCCGCGGTCGCCTGCACCAGCGCCACCACGGCGGCGTTCGGGGCAAGCTTCAGCTTCAATTCGGCGCCGTCTCGCGCTTTGACGAGGTAGGTCTCCCCATCAACCCTGTCGATGGTGCCGCGGATGCGCACCGGTGCATCCTGGGCCGAGGCCAGCGATAGGGCAACGCCAAGGCTCCCTAGGCTGAGCGTGAGCAGGCGCACAAAACCTTTGAGCATGTTGTCGATCTCCCAATCTCGAGCCGCACCCATACGAGATGAACGCTGCAGCGGCGCCATTTAGTCCTCTTGCACGAAACATTGATGAGGCGCACGCTTCGCCGCGCGGGCAAAATGCGAGAAGGGTGTTTGGCGCCATGAGCATGCCGCAACCGTCGACCTCGCCGCGGCACGAGCTCGTGCACCCGCTTTTTGTGCGCATCACGCACTGGGTCAACGCCATCGCCGTCTTCATCATGCTGACATCCGGCTGGCAGATCTACAATGCCTCGCCGCTGTTCCCGTTTACGTTTCCGCCGAGCCTGACGCTCGGGGGCTGGCTCGCCGGCGGACTGCTCTGGCACTTCGCGGCCATGTGGCTGTTCGCCGCCAACGGCCTCCTCTATCTGCTGGTGGGCGCGCGCACAGCCCACTTTCGCCGTAAATTCCTGCCGCTTCGGCCTCGCGATGTGGTGCGCGATCTGAGTGCCGCGCTCACTGGGCGGCTCAGTCATGCCAACCTTGCCGTCTACAATGCGGTGCAAAAGCTCTGCTATGTGGGCGTGCTCGTTGCCGGCCTCATCATGGTCGGGTCGGGTCTCGCGCTTTGGAAGCCGGTGCAGCTGAACGAGCTGGCGGCGCTGTTTGGCGGCTACGAGGGCGCCCGGCTCGTGCACTTCTTCGCCATGCTCTCAATTGTGCTTTTCCTCGTCATCCACGTGCTGATGGCCCTCATCGTGCCGCGCAGCCTGCGCGCCATGGTCTTGGGCCGTTGAGGAGCAATCGATGCGCCGAACCCGCACGCCCGTCGCAGGTGTGAGCCCCGACCTCCTCGTCAAGGACGCGGCCCGACTGCTGCCCGATCCCGCGCGGCGCCAGTTTTTGCGCCAGGTCGGTAGCCTCGGCGCCCTCGCCCTGCTCACGGGCTGCGACATCACCGATGGGCCGTCGGCGGAAAAATCCTTGCGCAAAATCTCCGAGTTCAACGACTGGGTGCAGGCGCGCTTGTTCAATCCCAACCGCCTGGCACCCACCTATCCTGACAGCGCCGTCACCAAGCCGTTCCCCTTCAATGCTTACTATGCCGAGGCGGAAGCCCCCGACGTCGACGAGGAGCGCTATCGGCTGATCATCGATGGCCTCGTTGCCAACAAACAGCCCTGGACGCTCGATGCGCTCGGGGCCTTGCCACAGGAGACGCAGATCACGCGTCTCGTCTGCGTCGAGGGCTGGAGCGCCATCGGCAAATGGACGGGCGTGCGCTTGCGCACTTTCCTTGAGCGCATCGGCGCCGACCTCAGTGCCAAGTACGTGCACTTTGTGTGTGCCGAAGGCTATTCGAGTTCGATCGACATGCCGACGGCGCTGCATCCGCAGACCCAGATGACGCTCGCTTTCGATGGCCAGACGCTGCCAACGCGGCTTGGCTTTCCGCTGCGCATCCGCATTCCGACCAAGCTCGGCTTCAAGAACCCCAAGCACGTAATCGGCTTGACCGTGCTCAACAATTATACGGGGGGTTACTGGGAAGATCAGGGCTACAACTGGTTCAGCGGCCTGTAGCGGCCCAACCGCGCAGGCCTGAGCGCGTGGCGCTCGTCGAGGGCGAGGCTCCCCGCGCGCAAATTTCGCATTGCCGAATTGGCCGCGCCGCGCTGAAGCTCTTGGGCCCTAGTCTGTCTCAGGAAGGATGCAACGCCCCGTGCCCAATCTGTTCGACCCGCTCAAGGTGGGACCGCTGACGCTCCCCAATCGTATCGCCGTGTCGCCGATGTGCCAGTACTCAGCCCAGGACGGCAGCGCCACCGACTGGCATCTTCAGCACCTCATGCAATTTGCGCTCGCGCGCGCCGGCATGGTGGTGGTGGAGGCCACCGCGGTTGAGCGGGCCGGCCGGATCACCCACAAATGCCTCGGCATCTATTCCGACGCCAACGAGGCAGCGCTCGGGCGCGCGCTGAAGGCCGCACGGTCGGTCGCGGCGCCCGGCACGGCGTTCGCGATCCAGCTTGCCCATGCCGGCCGCAAGGCCTCGGTGCAACCACCCTTCCAAGGCGCCCAACCCCTGCGCAGCGGCGAAGAGCCTTGGACCACCGTTGCCCCCTCGGCCATCCCCTTCGCCGAGGGTTGGCCGCAGCCGCAGGCGCTCGATGCTGCGGGTCTTGACGCCACGCTCGCCAGCTTTCTGCAAGCGGCCGAACGTTCGGTGCGCATCGGCTTTGATGCCATCGAACTCCATGCCGCGCACGGTTATCTCCTGCACCAGTTCCTCTCGCCCCTATCCAACCAACGCAGCGATCAATTCGGCGGCGCCTTGGAAAACCGCATGCGCTTTCCATTGCAGGCAGCCGCCGCCATCCGTGCCGTGGTGCCGCGATCGCTGGCGCTCGGGGCGCGCATCAGCGCTAGCGACTGGGCCGAGGGCGGCTTTTCTCTCGCTGAGGCCATAGCCTTTGCGCGCGCGCTCAAAGCGCACGGTTACGACTACGTCTGTGTTTCCAGTGGCAACGTGGTGGCGAGCAAGATCCCCTTCGCCCCCGGCTTTCAGGTGCCGTTGGCCGAGAAGGTTCGGGCGGGTGCCGGGCTGATTACCCGCGCCGTGGGGATGATCGTCGAGCCGATGCAGGCGCAGGAGATCGTGGCCTCCGGCAAGGCGGATATGGTCGCCCTGGCGCGCGCGTTCCTGGATGACCCGCGCTGGGTCTGGCATGCGGCGGAACGATTAGGCGCCTCGATCCCCTATCCGCCGCAGTATGCCCGCGCGGCGCCCCAGGCATGGCCCGGCGCGCAACTCGCCCGGGCCGCCGGCCAGAGCCCTCGCTAGGCCGCCGGCCTCAAGGCGCCTTACCGGCCTGGAACGCCGGTGTGTCCTGTTCGGGCACGACACCGGGCCGCACCAGCGTCGGCCCGGCCGTGAGCTTGGGCGCCTGCGACTTGGGAACGGCCGTGGCGGCGGCGGTCCGCTGGCGCTGCGAGGCGGAGGCAAAGCAGCGGTCGAGATTGCCGCAGCGCGCGTGGCCGGAGGGATGCGTCGGCGTCGGCGGCGCGTCGTTGAAAGAGGCACACACCTGCGTCAGCCCCTTGCGATCGAGCCAGCCCTCGCGCACGCCCTCGCCCACCGCCCAGCAGTCGGCTTTCAGCTCATTGCCGCCGACATGGTGATGCCCGCACTCGTGGTAGAACACGAACAAGCGGACCGTCTGCGGCTGCCGCGTCAAAAGGCGCGGGTTCATGACCAAGACGCCGGGCGAGGCGATGCCGAGATTGGGCAACCGGCTGTCGAGCACGTTGCGCACCGAGCCGCATTTCAGGGCGCGCCCGGCCATGGTGATGGCGCCATCCCGCTGCAGGCTGACCGGTGATGCTGCCGACTGCGCCGAAGCGCCCTGCGAACACAGAATCCAAAGCACGGCTGCAACAGCCGAGAGGCTAGGCTCAACCCGCATGTGCGACTTCCCCTCACGTTCCCCAAAACTCCGAGCGCACCCCAAGCACGCTCGTGCGACCCCGCGCAGGCCCATAACTTCATGCGCATCTTGCTAAAATTGCGGCAGCTGGACCTTGGCTTCAAGCCTCAAGTGGCCAGCGCAGGTCGGCGCTCCACCGTTAAACGGTGGAAAAGCCAGATGCCTGGGACGCAGGCAAAAAGCAAGAGCGCGCCGAAATAGATGGCCGCCGCCGCGCTGCCATTGGCCGCGGCGAGCCAGCCGCCAAGCGCCGGTCCCACCACCATGGCAGCGTAAAACACGCTGAAGAATGCCCCCATGCCGATGGCGCGCACGCCAGGACGGAGCACACGCGAGGGCAGGCTCATGATCGGTCCGGCCGGTAGACCGGCAACCAGGCCAAGCACCGCATAGATCACCACCTGATCAGGTTCGCGGCTCGCCACCAAAAGCAGCACGCCCGCGGCGAGACAGCCGGCAACGACGAAAACGGCATGATGGCGGAGCCGGTCCGCCAGAAAGCCTCCCAACGGCACCGAGACGATGGCAAGCCACAACAGCAGGCTGACCGCGGATCCTGCGCTCGTGATCGGCCAGCCCCGCTCGACCAGCAAGGACGGGCCGAAGGCAAACACCATCGCCAGGCCCGCATTGTAAAGGCCCCAGATGCTGCCGGCGACGATCGCGGCCTTGAGCGCGACGCGCTCAGGCATCGCATTTTCAAGCGTGGCAGCCTCGCTCGAGCGTGGCGGAGGGGTGTAGCGCTGCGCCAGCAGCACCAGAGCCAAAAGCACAAGCAGAGCCGAAAAGAGGTAGCCCGCCTTCAAGCCCTGCATCTCCGCAATGGGTGGCAAGACCACGAGGGCGGCGGCGATCCCGACCGGCCAGGAGTTGACGAACACCGCCATGGCCGTGGCGATGTCGCGACCTGCGAACCAGTCGGTCACCATTTTTGACATCAACACATTGATGAGCACGCCGCCGACGCCGGCCACCAGACGCCCCACGATCTGGCCGGTCCAGGTGGGCACAAAGGCCATAATCGCGCCCCCCGCCACCATCAAGGCCAGGCCCGCGAGCACCACCGGCCGATCCCCGAAGCGCCGTCCAACGCTGCCGCCCGGGTAGGCGAGCGCCATCCCCGGCGCCAGATAGAGGCCGAACAGCAGACCAATATCGGCCAGCGTCAGCCCCATATCGCGCGCAATCAGCGGGGCGACGGCGGCCACGCTCTGGTACTGGAATCCCATGGTCGCCCTAACGGCGAACAGGAGTGCCAGCACGCTCCAGCGCCCGGGGATCAATGGGTAACTCCGCCCTCAAGGTTGATTGCTTGCATGCTCGGTAACACAAACTTGCGAGTCGGCACCAATTTGGATTTTCTCATGTGGCCAGAGCATGGCGCCCAAGGTGTCGCTGCCGCATCGATAAAAAGATCTTCTATGCCCGCCACGCCCGCGAGCCTCGTGACAGGGTCGGCCGCATCCCGGCCGGTCGCAATCCCTACGTCATTTCGCCCGAGTAAAGCACATGCCCGAGGCTAGCGAAACTGCCGAGCGCAGCGCGCCCGCGCCCGTCACGAGCATGGAGCTCGACGCGGTGGCGCGGCGGGCGGAGCGGCTCTACGAGCAAGGCCACCTCGAGGCGGCGCGGCAGTTGACGCTTGAGGTGGCAACACGCCGCCCCGATCATCTAGCCGCCCTGCTCACGCTCGCTCACGTCTTGCGCGAGCAGGGCGCCTTCGAGGATTCCCTTGGCGTGCTGCGGCGGATTGGCGAGCTCTCGCCCGGGCATGTCAACGCCGCCGCGGCTTACGCCTTGACCTTGTTCTTCAAGGAAGATTGGCCGCGGGCATGGCAGGCCTTCGACATCCGCTTCAAGTTTCCCGACGTCGTTCCCAGCGTCACGCTCACCCGCAAGGACGGCAGCACCTACGCGGCTCAACCTTGGGCCGAAGGACCGCCTCCCGCATCGCTCCTGGTGATGGGCGAGCAAGGCCTGGGGGATTGCATCCAATTCGCCCGCTTCCTGCCGCAACTCGCCGCCACCGGCAGCAAGGTGACCTGCGTCATGCCGCGGCCCTTGCTGCGGCTCTTTCGGACGCTGGCGTGCGACGTCAGCTTCCAGCCGCTGCAGGAGGGCGGCGGCCGCGTCAGCGATATTGTCGGCTGGACGCCGCTGCTCCACCTGCCGCGCGCGCTCGGTATCACGCCTGAGAATTTCGTGCCGCGGATGCCCTACCTTGCCGCCGAACCGGAGCGCGTCGCCTACTGGCGGGCGCGGCTCGGCTCGCACGGCTTGCGCATCGGCATCGTTTGGCAGGGCAACCCCGACCCGCGCGTCGACCAAGGCCGCTCGGCGCCGCTCTCGGCCTTTGCCCCGCTCGCCGAAATCCCCGACGTGCGCTTGATCAGCTTGCAGAAGGGCCCGCGGCAAACCGAAATCGCCGCCGTCGCCTTCGCGGGCGCCATCGAGGAGCTTGGCGCAGAGTTTGACGCCGGGCCGGACGCCTTTCTTGATACGGCGGCGGTGATGGAAAGCCTCGACCTGGTGGTGAGCGTAGACACCTCCGTGGCGCACCTTGCCGGCGCGCTCAATCGGCCGGTCCGCATCCTGCTGAAGCGGTTGGGAGCGCATTGGGCCTGGCTCTACGGCAGGACGGACTCGGTGTTTTATCCGAGCGCCCGGCTCTATCGACAGCGCGTGCCCGGTGATTGGGGCGAGCTCTTGCAGCGCCTGGCCGGCGACATCAAAACGGGGCTGCGGCCGCCGCCGGCAGCCGAGCTCGCCGCAACGCGTCCCTGCATTCCCGTCTCGATCGGCGAGCTCTTGGACAAGCTCAGCATTTTGAGGCTCAAGAGTGCGCGCATTGCCGAACCCCAGAAGCTGAGCAACGTGGCCCGCGAGCGTGCCGCGCTCAGCGCCGCGGCCGCTGACCTCAAGCTCGAGGCCGGGGTTGGCGAGCTCGCCGCCGAGCTGCAAGCCGTCAACGAACGGCTGTGGGACATCGAGATCGAAATCCGCGCGTGCGAGCGCCGCGGCGATTTCGGCCCCCGCTTTATCGCCTTGGCGCGCGCGGTCTACAGCAATAACGATGAGCGCGCGCGGCTCAAGGCCGAGATCAACCGCCGCACCGGCTCAGACCTGATCGAGGAGAAGGCCTATTGAGCCGCCAATCGGGGCACCGCCCCGGCAGGCGCAAAGACCTGACGCGGAATGCCGCCGGCAACGACGGGGTTGGCGCCCCTTGCTAAGGGACGGTGAGCCGAAATTGAGTTTGCCAGTTGCGCCGAGCCAATGGTCGCAGCGGGCGGCAAGCTCGGGCGCTTCCCCTCGGGGTCACAGGCGTCGCCGACGCGCCTGCTCGCGGCTTACTCCGCCGCCTGCCGATACTTGCGGGCAAATGTCAGAAGGTCATCGTCCGCACACGGCTCGATCGGCGCAAAATTGCGGTGCGCGATGAATTCGGGGCGGTTGAATTTGGTGATGTGATTGGAGACCGCACACAACGTCAGGTACACGATTTTGCGGGGGTAGGGCGTGATGTTGGGCGGGGAGGCATGCGCCAGATTGCCGTGGAACATCAGCACCGTCCCTGGTTTGCCGGTCGGGGCGACGATGCCACCATCCGCCACGAGTTTGGTCACCATCGCCTTATCGAGGGTCCAGAGCGGATAGCTGGTCGTCGCCTTATCGTGACCAGCCTCGAGGGTCCCGCGCTTGTGGCTCTTGGGAATGAACATCAGCGGTCCATTGTAGGGCATGACTTCGTCGAGAAAGACCGAGATGTTCATGGCACGCGCCTCGGGCATGCCGTCGTCGCGCTTCCAGGTGCCGTAGTCCTGGTGCCACTGCCAGACCTCGCCGTCGAAAGCCGCCTTCGCGTTGATTTTGAACTGGTGCATATAGACGGGCTCGCCGAAGAATTGCTCGAGCGGCTTGATGAGCCGCGGGTGGCAACCCAGAATCGCGAAGGCCTTGTTGTAGGTATGGGCGGCAAAGGCGGTGCGCGGCGCGCCCGATTTCTCGCGCCAGACTTCCTGCCGGTCGCTATCGAAAATGGCTTCTGCCTCGGCGCGCAGGACGGCCATCTCCTCCGCCGCAAAACAATCAGGCAGCACCAGATAGCCGAGCTCGTTGAACTCCTTGAGCTGCTGGGGTGTGAGCTGCATGACCCGCTCCTTTGCTGGGACTGACCCTTTAGAAAAGTTGTAGGCCAATCCAATCGCCCTCACAACGGATCAGACCCCGTCCTTGTGCACCGGAAATTAGCTTCACGGGCGCGTGAGAGGGCCGTAGGCGGGGACGCGACGGATTTTTTGCGGCCCCGGCGTTCGTTTGCCGTTGGGAACACGCGACGCGAGGGCACTTAATTCCGACACAGGATCAAACGGCTCGGCCATATTATCGGCGTATCCACGCCCTACTGACCTGCTTGGATGCCTTTGCGCCAAGGGGCCGGGTCGGATCGGGGAGCCGGCACCAAGCGCGAGGGAGTGCGGGATGAGAGACATGTACGGGCATGTCAACAGGGCTACGCTCCGCCGAGCGGGCGTCGACTTCACGCTGGCGCTGGGGCTGTTTTGGCTGCTGACCTTCGCGCTCAGCTCCCATGACAGTAGAGCTCACGCCGTGCCGCTCTACGCGCAGCCTCAAGCCCATGAGGTCGCCGCGGAACGGGTAAACCGCTTGACACTGCTCAGCTTCGAGGCGCGCAGCAGCCGCCTCACCCCGCCGGATAGCCGCCAGTCCCTAGGGCTCCTCAGCCTGGCCTTTGCGCTTCTGGCAGCGCTCAATCTCGCCATTTGGCGTCATCTGCGCCGCGCATATGCCTCCCCGCGGCGTGGTGTGTGGAGGAGGGGATGACAGGTCAGGGTGGTCTTCTCCCCCACCCTCCTCCACACTTTTGCAATGTTGCTGTAGTGTTGTGGCAAGACCGAACGGACTTCAGGCAATGAGACAAAGGGCAACGATGCAGCGGACCTATTGGAAGAACCGCGTGACCATGCTGACAGCGTGCCTGATCGCCGGTGCCGCCGGCGCGGCCGTCCTGCGCACCGATGTGCTGCTCGGCCGGAGCCTCGGCACGGCGCTGCAGCAATCCAGCTCGGAGCTTTCCTTCGACGGCGTTCAGTCGGCGGCGAGAACTGGGGTCGTCGGCGATGAAGGGTTCTGGCTGACGCGGGCGAGCAGTGACGCCTCATTCCCGCTTGCCAAGCCGCTCTTGGTCGGGGACCACATCTCCATCTCCAGCGCCGGCGGCGACAATCGGCAATTCGAAGTGACGGCGATGAAGGCGCTTGGCCCCGATGGCGCGCCTAACGCGGAGGGTAATCTGGCGCCAAGCCGCTTGATGCTCGTCGTCTGCCGGCTGATCGATGCCACCGATCGCGCGCCCCGGTTTGTTCGCTTCATTGTCGAGATGCCGGCCCCCGAAGCGGCACCGCCCGTGCAACCGAAAGCCCTCTAGCGGCTCCCGTCCCAGCGCACAGCGGCTGGCGTGGTGACCTCAAGCCCATCGCCTTGCCCGGGTCGCGGGGCGCGGTGCTAGCCTGGGACCACGGCGCGCGCCTGAAACTTGCGGCCATATCGCTATTCCCGCGCGGCACCGGAGCCCCTACACTTGCGCCGGCCATGCTGGCCTTGCCGCTCTGGAGGGCGCGTCCTCATGCGTCTCAACCCGCCGTCGCTCTTTATCTTTTCGATTTCCCTGCTGTTGGCGGGCCTGGCGCTGATCTCCAAGTTCGGCGCGATCGGCATCAACGTACCGCGCTACCTGCCGCATCAGGAATACTGGCTGGCCATGGTGGCCTACCTCGTCTTGATGGTCGGCAACCTGGTGCGCGGGCTCTAGCCGAGCTCAGCTGATCGCCATCTTCAGGCCGTTGCCAGTCGGGGGACGTGGCACCGCCCGGCGGCCACCCCAATCCAACAACAGGACGCGCAAAGAGCCCTCGACGGGCCACGCTACGGGCGCCCGATCGCCGGCAAGCGCCGGCAATGGACCGGCAAGGGCTGCCCGCCCAACCCCCGCGGGTTCAACGCCAAAGGCCCCTCTGGCGGGCTCAGTTCCGCCGGCCCAGACCGCAAAGCCGGTGTGGAGCTCCCGGGCGCGGGGCTCCGCGGCGCACGCTTGCGCGCCAATCCCACCCAAAGCGCGCGACTTTTGAGCATTTTCGCAGCCCGTGTGTCCGCATCGGACCGCCGCCGGTGCGCGCAGCAGGCGAGCCCAGCCTTTGGGAGTGACAGGCTTGACGACCGGATTGCCGGCAATTCACCATGCGCGGAGCGGGAGGAGGTCTCCACGATGAAGCGCTCACCACCGGTATCCGCCAGCATCGGCGCCCTGTTCGCCATTGTCACTGCCAGCATCATCGCCGCGCCGAGCGCGGCGCAGCAAAAATCGCCCGCGCGGGGCAATCATGACTGGGCCCCCAAGGTGGCGCAGGGCAAGCATCACACGCTCCCCGCCAGCCTCGAGACCGTGCAGTGGGGGTGGCTCGATCCGCGCGAGAAGCCGAAGCTCACCATCAACTCGGGCGACACGGTCTCGATCGAGACCATGATGCATTCGCACGACAAAATCCAACCGGGAACGACGATGGAGCAGGTCGTCGAGTTGCGTAAAGCCAATCCCGGCGGCGGGCCGCACTCGATGACCGGTCCGATCTATGTCAACGGCGCCGAGCCCGGCGATGTTTTGGAGATCCGCATTCTTCGCATCGAGCCCAAGGCTTGGGCGACCAACTTCAATCTGCCGGGCAGGGACTTCCCGACCATTGGCGCGCTCGCTGCCGAGATGCCGGAAGGTCACATCAAATTCTTCCCGATCGACACGCAAAAGCGCGCCGTCGAGTTCAAACCTGGTATCCGCATCGACTTGCAACCGTTCCCTGGGACGCTCGCCGTCGGTATCGACCCCAACGATCCTTCACCCCGCAAGGGCGGCGTGAAAGACGACCCGATGGCACCGGTATCGACGCTGCGGCCCTGGAAAAACGGCTCCAACATGGACATCAACGAGCTGCAGGAAGGCTCGACGCTGTTCATCCCCGTGTTCCTGCAAGGCGGCCTGCTATGGACGGGAGACTCCCATTGTCGGCAAGGCAACGGTGAGGTGAACCTCACTGCGCTTGAGTGCTCCTACAAAGAGATCCGGTTGCAGCCAATCGTACGCAAGGACATGAAGCTCAACTGGCCCTTCGTCGAGACCCGAACGCACTGGATCACCACGGGCTTCAACGAAGACCTCAACGTCGCCATGACCAACGCCGTGCGCGAGGCCGTCGACTGGCTGGCAAACCAGAAGATGGTGCCGATGAGCCGCTACGAGGCCTACGGCCTCGTGTCGATGGTGGGCGACTGCCGGGTGTCACAGGTGGTCGACGTGCGCAAAGGCGTACACTGTATGATTCCGAAGTCGATCTTCACCGATCAAAAGAAGTCTTGAGCCGGGTCACCCAGGCGCGAAGGTTGGTGCTGGCGCTGGCCAGCATCCTGCTGGCGACGCCACAAGGCATCGCCGCGCAGGAAAAGATCCGGGTCGTCACCACATCCACCGATCTGAAGTCGCTCGTTGAGGCGGTCGGCGGCGAGCGGACCGAGGTGGAGAGCCTGACCGTGCCCGAGCAGGACCCACACACCGTCGAGATCAAACCGACACAGCTGGCGCGCCTAGGCAAGGCCCGCCTGATCGTCAGGATCGGTCTCGATCACGAGCCTTGGTTTGCCCGCCTGCCGCTGCGCGACGTGCCGGTGATCGATGCCTCGCGCGCGGTCAAACTGTTGCAGACACAAACGCCGCGCTTGCGCACCGAGCGACAGGCGCACGTGCATGCCTTCGGCAATACGCACTACTGGCTCGATCCCGACAATGCCGCGCCGATCACCGCCGCGGTGCTGGCGGCGCTTGCCGCCCAGGATCCGGCGGCGGCGGGCACATTTCAGAAAAATCGACAGGCGTTCCTGGCCCACCTCAACGACAGGATCCTCGCCTGGGACGCCGCGCTCAAGGGCTTGCGGGGCACCAAGGTCGTGGTCGTGCACGACAGCTGGGCCTATTTCGCCGAGCGTTTCGGCTTGAACATCGTGGCGGCGGCCGAGCCCTCGCCCGGGGTGACGCCGTCGCCGGCGGAGCTTGCCGCCCTGTTTAAGCGCATGCGCGAGGCAAACGTGCGCCTCCTGATCGCCGACCCCCATACCAACCCCGCCCTGGTGCAGCAGATCACCGAACGCGGCGGCGCAAGGGCGGTGACCTTGTTGCCATCCGCTGCGGACTATATCGGCCTCTTCGAGGAGAACGTGAGGCGCTTGTCCCTGTTGCTCAATCCGGGCTGAAGGCGATGCTCGAGCTGCTGCTGTGGCCTTTTATCGCCGGCTTGGTGCTGACAATCATTCACGCCTATTTCGGCCTGCACGTGCTGGCACGCGGCGTCATTTTCGTCGATCTTTCGCTGGCGCAAGTGGCTGCCCTTGGTCTCACCATCGCCATCCTCGCCGGCCATCCCGTCAATAGCGCGGAGAGCTACTGGTATGGGCTCCTGTTCGCCGTCGGCGCCGCCGTCGTGTTCGCCATAGCGCGCCCCTACGAGCAGGCTTTGCCACAAGAAGCGCTGATCGGCATCGTTTATGCCGTGTCGACCGCGCTGGGCGTGATCGTGCTCGACCGCGCCCCGCTGGGCACCGAGCACATCAAGCAGTTGCTGATCGGCTCGATCATCACCGTCGGCCCCCCGGACGTGGGCGTGCTGGCGCTTATCTATTGCAGCATCGGTGTCGTGCACGTCCTGTGCCGGCGGCCGCTGATGCAGGCCTCATTTCAGGGGCAGGCTGCCGCAGGGCGCGGCGGTGCCTTCGCCTGGGACGTCTTGTTCTACGTTTCCTTTGCCCTCGTCGTCACCTCATCGGTGCGCGTTGCCGGCGTGCTCCTGGTCTTTAGCTATTTGATCGTGCCGGCCGTCCTCGCCGGGCTGCTGGCGTCCGCATTTGCGCTGCGCCTGCTCGTCGCCTGTGCCCTGGGTTCGCTGCTGACCGGCCTCGGCCTCTACGCCTCGTGGACCTGGGACCTGCCGACCGGGCCGGCCATCGTGTCGACCTTTGGCGCCGCGGTCGGGGTTGTCGTGCTCGGGCGTGCCGCCACACGCCTGACCCGGCGCAGGCTCGCCGTCGCCGCCAGTGGCATGGCCATCTTTGCCGCCGTGCCCCTGCTGAGCTTTCCGCACCTGGAGCAGCCCTGGCTCGATGCCCTGGAGGACGTCGCGCCGCCCATTGAAACCGCCTTCCTCGACGCCGGTGAGCGCCAGATGAGGGCGGAGGCCCTCGAATCGATCAAACAGGCGCGGGCCGAACTGACGCGGCTCAGAGCGCTCGAACAGGATGTGCGCTGGGGCAAGGAGGCCATGGATGCGGACGGGGCGGAGCGGCTCAGGCAATATCTGGCGGGCAAGAGCGAGATTTCGGCGGGCGACGAGCTCTCCTTGCGCCATCTTCGCGGCAAGGCGCGCGAGCGACAGCGGCTAGCTCTCGGACTACCGTTGCTGTTGGCCGGCGCCTATGGCCTCTATCGTCTCAGCCTGCGCTCCACCTCGCCTTGAGGCTGTGGCGATAGGTCCGGTCGGGGGTCGCCAAAAGCGCCAACCCGCGCCCGCTCCTGTCACAGAGGTTGGCTAAGGCAGGTTTACCGAGCGCGGCCGCCGCCGCGACGGAGCCCAGGGGGATCGCCGCCAAGCCCACGCGGCGTGGGCGCGTGTCGTAGCGTGGGCCGCAAGTGCCGCGTTTACATGGTCTTTTCAAACCTGCGTTGGGCGCGCAAGCCGCGTTGATCCGGCGCCCGGGTCTCAGCTTGGCCCGGGCGGCGAGCGCAGTCGGAGGAGGGCTTGACGCCCATGTCACGTTTGCAGGCCGACGTCCTCCTGTTGTTTACAGCCCTGATTTGGGGCGTGGCCTTCCTGTTTCAGAAGTCGGCCACGGCGCACGTCGGACCGCTGACGTTTCTGGCCCTGCGCGGCCTCATCGCCTTTCTGGCCCTGGCGCCGCTGGCGCTGGCCGAGGGCCGGCGCGCAGCCTCGCCGGCCCGAGCCGATTTTTATGTGACCTCGCTCGCCGGCGGCGTGGCGTTCCTGATCGCGGGCTGGCTGCAGCAAGCCGGCCTGGAGACCGCCAGTGTCACCAATACCGGCTTCTTGACGGCGCTTTACGTCGTCCTCACGCCGCTGATCGTGCTCTGCTGGAGCGGCAAGATGCCCAATCCTTTGGTGTGGCCGGCGGTAGGGATGTCTGCGCTCGGCACCTGGCTGTTGGGTGGTGGTGGGCTCGGCGCCTTTTCGCGGGGAGATAGCATGGTCGCGCTCTCGGCATTTTTTTGGGCCGTGCAGGTGGTGATCACGGCGGCCGCCACGCGCTATCGACGCCCGCTTGGCTTCACTGCAATGCAATTCGGGGTCCTCGCGCTATTGGCCGGCGTGGCCGCGCTCGCCCTCGAGCCGCTGAGCCTTGCCCAGCTGCGCGCCGCCGCGGTCGATGTCCTCTTCGTTGGGCTCTTTTCGAGCGCGCTCACGTTTACGCTGCTTACCATCGCCCTGCAGCACACCCCGCCCTCTGAGGCCGCGATCATCGTCGGCACCGAGACGCTGTTTGCAGCCGCCGCCGCCTACCTCGTGCTCGCTGAGCGACTGAGCGCCTTGGGTTGGGTCGGTGCCGTCCTCATTCTCGGCGCCAGTCTCATGGTCCAGCTCGGGGCGGCGACCGGCCACGCCCGCGACAAGGCCTAGCAGCCCTGCGGTTGCGACGCTTTCGTGTCACCCGGCGAACGTGCTAGCCTGTCGCTCGCATGGGGTAACGAAACCAACATCGCGGTCCTGGCTGTTGATTGTTGCCCTGGCGACGATCATCGCTGGGCCGTTGCCGCGGGCGCCCGCCGAGGAAGCCCACCATCCCCTGCCCACGCCCGGGTCTGGCCCGCCACCGGCATGGCCGAGCTCACCCTTCCATGGCGTCATCGATGGCGCCACCGGCCTGCCGATTCCGTGTCTGTGCCGCTATCAGGGCGCCGTTTATCGCCTCGGCGAGGAGGTGTGCATGAACACGCACCTGGGCCGGCAGCTCACGCGCTGCGACCTCTTCCTCAACAACACGTCGTGGGTTCCGACCGGGGTGCCCTGCACGATCAGCTCGCTGCCCAAGACGTTCGCCGCCCGCTGAGCCAAAGCGGCTATTTCAAGAGCTCCGCCACGGCTGGCTGCCCGGAGGCGTTGGCAATGTCGACCGCCGTCTGCCGTCGCTTGTTCCTGAGCCCCCGATCCGCGCCCGCCTCGAGCAGCGCCTTGACGATGTCGGTGTGACCTGCCGCACTGGCAAGCATCAGCGCGGTCGTGCCCTGCTCGTTGCGCAGATCGGCCGAGGCGCCGAGTTGTAGCAGCGCGCGCACCACCTCAAGCTGTCCCCCTTGGGCGGCCAGCATCAAGCCGGTGTTGCCGGCCGCCGTGCGCCGATCGAGCTCGGCACCCCTCACGAGCAGCAGCTGGGCGGCGGCCTTCTCTCCGTTTTCGATCGCCCGCAGCAGCGGCACCACCCCTTGCTGATCGGCAATTCGCGCATCGGCCCCCTTGCCGAGCAGGGCCCGCACAGCCCCGTCGTTGCCGCGATCGGCGGCGTGCCACAGCGCCGTGCGACCGCGAGCGTCCAGGGCATTGACGGGTGTGGCGCCGCCGGCGTCCAAAACCGCAATGGCCTCGGCGCAAAAGGCCCCCGCCAGCATCAACATCGTCACCCCACCTTCCACCGTGCCGGCGGCGCGCGCGCCCTTGCCAAGCAGGGCCTTGGCCACGTCCACCTTGCAGCCGCGAATGGCCTTGCTCAGCGCCGTCTCCGCGCTCGCGCTGCGGCTTTCGACTGCCGCGCCCCGCGCCAGCAGGAGTTCGACGCTGTCGCTGTGGCCCTGCCCTGCGGCGAGCATCAGGGCGGTTTCGCCCGCCCGATTGGCGGCGTTGGGATCGGCGCCGGCGGCGAGGATGAGCTCCAGGCTGGCCCGGTGTCCGCCAGCAGCGGCGAGCGCCAGGGGTGCATTGCCATTGTCGTCGCTGACCCCGAGCGGGGCTCCTGCCGCGATCAGCCGGCTCAGCGCCTGCGCCTGGCCGCGCCAGGCGGCATCGAGCACGGCGGGCAGGCCATTGCGCTTGGCGGCGGCCTCTGGGCGCACCAATCCGCCGGCCCCGCCTGGCCCGCTCGCGGCGGCAGCCACCGTGGCCGACCAGGCCGGTGCCTCTTTGCCCCCACGCCGAGCTTGCTGGGCGATCTCAAGTTCGAGGGCGGCGGCCTCGCTGCGGCCGTTGGCGGCCGCCTTCGCCAACCAGGTGCGGGCCTGGGCCACGTCGGCGGCGACCCCACGGCCCGCCAGGTACATCTTGGCGAGATGCAGTTGGGCCTCGGCATGACCGGCTTCGGCGGCCGATTTCATCCACCGGAACGCCGCCGCCTCGTCCTGTTCGACGCCGCGGCCCAGACGATAGAGGGAGGCAAGTTTATACTGTGCCTCCGGGTCGCCGTCCCTGGCCTGCTGGGCGATGAGGTTGGCCGCACGATCGAACGCGCCCGCCCGCAGGGCGGCTTCTGCCGCCGCGGTCGTGGATTGCTGTGCCACGCTGACATCGGCCGCGAGCAATAGCATGAGTGCCAAGCTCGCCAGGGCGGCGCAGGGCGTAGCGTACCTAGGCGGTGCCATACTTGGTCTCGACGCTAATGCCACAACTCTTGAGGAAAGCGGTCGGCAGGATGCCGCCGGCGCAGATGATGACGGCATCGTTCTTCTGGTTAAGGGCTTTGCCGTTATGCTCGATCCGAATGTCCTTCTCGCCGATCGACTTGATTTTTGATTTGAGCATGACGGTAAGCGAGCCCGCCTTGACCGCCGCATCAACACGCGTGCGGTTTTTTTGCTTGGCTCGACCAAACGCCTCGCTGCGGTAGGAGAGCGTGACCGACGTGCCTGGTTCCTCGGCAATACTCGCTGCCGCCTCGAGTGCGCTATCCCCGCCACCAACCACGACAACGTGCTGGCCCCGATACTGCTCAGGATCGATCAGGCGATAGACGACCTTGGACTGCTCTTCACCCGGCACGTCCAGTTTGCGCGGCGTGCCGCGCCGACCGATCGTGAGCAAGACGCTGCGCGCCTGATAGCTGCCGGCGCTGCTCTTGACGATGAAGCCCGCCCCCTGCCGCGCCACCGACTCGACGCGCTCACCGTAGCGGATTTTAAGTCCCGTCTTCTTCAGGGCATCGTGCCAAAACGCCATCAGCGTCTCTTTGCTCACCTCGCGAAACTGCATGCGGCCGATCAGCGGCAGCATCGCCGGCGCGGTCATCACCAGCTTGCCGCGTGGAAAGTGCCCCACGGTGCCGCCGAAGCTGTCCTGCTCGAGGGTCACAAATTTGAGCTTGTGGGAGAGGGCACCGAGGCTGGCGGAGAAACCCGACGGCCCAGCGCCGATGATCACCACATCGAGCATATCCGCCGCCCGTCCGCCGCCAGCGCAGAAGGCCTTGATCGAGTCCATCGCCTGGCGGCCCTGCTCGATGGCATTCTTGATCAAGCCCATGCCGCCGAGTTCGCCGGCAATGAACAGCCCGGGCACATTGGTCTGGAAGTCGGGGTTGACGATCGGCAGCTCGATGCCACGGGTTTCCGTGCCAAACACCAACGTGATCGCCCCGGTGGGGCAGGCGGTTTTGCAGGCTCCATGCCCGATGCAGCTCGCAGGCTCGATCAGCTCGGCCCGGTCGTCGATCATGCCGAGCACGGGATGTCCGGAGGCAACCTCCGGACAGGCGCGAACGCAGGCGCCGCAGCCCAAGCATGCCACGGGATCGATCAGGGGATGCAGCGAGGCGGGCTCCGTCAGTCCCGCTTCCTGCGCCTCCGCCTGGGTCGAGCGGCTGCGCGCGTCGACCTTCTTGCGCACGCCGACATAAACCGTCCAAAGCACAACGAGCGGCACAGTGTAGAACGCCAAGATGGGGTCGAATGCGAGCGGCACGTCCTACCCAGTCCTCACGCGACAGTTAGTTGCTGGCAAGACCCAGCTCCTTGGCGGCGGCGGTGATGCGGCCGCCGGCGGAGGCATCATCGGCGAACACGGCCAGCGCGCGTGCGAGCGCCGCGCGCGCGGCGTCGTCCTCGCCGAGTTGAAGGCGCGAGTGGATCAGCCGCAGCCAGCCCTCTTCGTCTCG
>Ga0075425_100000863_pt1 | contig 29109 bp, 28 predicted proteins | sample SoiMethybrSBSTD4_FD_75300 | JGI IMG/M metagenome (GOLD analysis project Ga0075425, IMG submission 75300) | Bulk soil microbial communities from a Populus tree surrounding site in Tennessee, USA - Soil MetaG P. TD hybrid SBSTD4 | ecosystem: Environmental > Terrestrial > Soil > Tree plantation...
CCTTCGTCGCCGAGCTTCGCGAGTATCGCCTTCACGTCGGCCACGCTCTTCTCGTGCGCCGCGATGACTTCAGCAGCCGTCGCCGGATCCGGGCCCGGCTGCCCCGTGAATTCCGTCACGCCGTCGCGCGCCCATCCGGCGATCAACCCGGGGGCCTGCGCGATGTGCAGCGCGAGGTGGCCGAGCGTCATGGATTTCGGGTGTGGCCTCCACGAAAGCTTGTCATTGGGCACGCGCTCCAGCACGCGCCTGGTCGTCTTGGCTTCGTTCTCGAATTCCGCCAACAGGCCTGCGGTCATCGACATGGCGTCTCCTCCTTCAGGAAACCATCATCTTACTGCACGGCGAAATCGCGCCGCTGCGGATGAATTGGACAATTGACCGATTCCGCCCGAACACTGACACTAGAGAGTGATGCCAGCGACGGTGCTCGTCGTGGACGATGACGCGGATCTCGTCCGGCTGATCTCGCGTTTTCTGACGCTGGAGGGGTTTGCCGCGGTGCCGGCGGCGAACGGACGCGAGGCCCTCGCCTATCTGAAGGGCGGCGGGCAGGCGCAGGCGATCCTGCTCGACTTGCGCATGCCGATCATGGACGGATGGGCTTTCCGCCGAGCGCAGCGCGCGGATCCGGCAATCGCATCCATCCCGGTCATCGTGCTCTCGGGCGTGGCGGACCTCGAAGGGATGCGCGATCTCGACGCCGCGTCGACGTTCAACAAGCCGGTCAGTCTTCCGGAAATGGCCGGCGCCGTACGCAGGCTCGTCGAGTCTGACGCCGGATCATTCCGCGCGTAGCGCAATCAGCGGATCGAGTTTCGTCGCCCGCCGCGCGGGCACGTAGCTGGCCACGAGCGCGACGCCGACGAGCACGATCGCGGCGGCGATGAAGCTCGGCGCGTCGAGCGCCCTGACGCCGAACAGGAATCGCTCCAGCAACCGCACCAGCCAGGCCGCCGCGATGGCGCCGATGATCACGCCGATCGCGGTCATCCCCAGCGCCTGACGGACGACGAGACCGACAACGTCGACGCGCTGCGCGCCGAGCGCCATACGGACGCCGATCTCGCGTGTCCGGCGCGTCACCGTGTACGCGAGCACCCCGAGAATGCCGATCGCGACGAGCGCCAGCGCCGTGGCGGCGAATGTCGCCAGGACGACGCTGCGGAATCGCGGCTCGGACACCGAGGTCGCCTGCAGCTCCTCCATCGTCTGGATCCGATCGAACGGGAGCAGCGGATCCGCGCTCCGAATGTCGCTGCGGATGGCCGGTACGAGGCTCGCAGGCGTCGACGCCGCGCGCGCGACGAACGTCAGATTCCGCAGCAGGATCGGCACCGACAGCTGCGCGACCGGCACGTAGATCGCGGGACGCACCTCATCGTCGAACGCCTGCTTCGTGTTGCCGACAACGCCGACGATCGTCCGCCAGACGTCGGCCGGCGGCTGGCCGAAGCCGAGGCGGATTTCCTTGCCGACGGCGTTCTGTCCCGGCCAGATGCGCGACGCCAGCGCTTCGTTGACGACCGCGACCGGCGTCGCGTCCGCGCCGTCGGCGTCGGCGATCAGCCGCCCTCGCGCGACCGGAACCGCCATCGCCTGGAAGTAGTCGCCGCTCACGGCCATCTTCATCGCCCAGGCGTTGGGAGGCATCGCCGCGAGATCCCTCGCGATGAAATCGCCCACGAGCAGATTGCCGCCGAACGGCACCCAGTTGATCGCGCCGGCGTGCGCGACGCCGGGCGACCGGCGCAGCCGCTCGATCACCTCGCTCGAAAACGCGCGGATTTGCGGGGGCGACGGATACCGCGAATCGGGAAGCGTCACGCTCGCGGTCAGAACGCGGTCCGACTGGAAGCCGATATCGACCGCCGTCAGGCGCACGAAGCTCTTGATCAGCAGCGCGGACGCGGTGACGAGCACGAACGCGAGCGTCACTTCGCTGACAACGATCACGCCGAGCAGCCGCGTCCGCACGGTTTGCGCGCTCCCGGCCGACTTCAGCGCGTCGGTGACGTCCGCCTTCGATCCGTGGATGGCCGGCACGAGGCCGAACAGGATGCCGGTCGCGACGGAAACCGCGATCGCGAACGCGAGCGCCTGCCGATCGATCACGACTTCGGAAAGACGCGGCAGGCTGCCGGCAGGAATGATCGCCACGGCGAGGTCGAGCGACCACGCCGCGACGAGCATCCCGACGACCCCGCCGGCCAGCGCGAGCATCACGCTTTCGGTCAGGAACTGACGGACGAGCCTCAATCGCCCGGCGCCGAGGCTGACGCGGATCGCGACTTCGCGCTGCCGCGACGCGGCGCGGCCGACGAGGAGATTCGCGACGTTGGCGCAGGCGATCAGCAGAAGGAAGCCGACGGCGCCGAACAGGACGAGCAGCAGCGGACGCACTTCCCGCACGAGTTCTTCCTGCAGGCCGACGACCGCGACCTGGGCGACGGCTCGCGGGACTCTCGCCGCGACGAGTCCCTGGCCGATCGCCGTGATGTCCGCCTGCGCGCGTTCGATCGTGGAGTCGTTCTTGAGACGGCCGATGACCTGCAGATATGCGTTGCGGCGGTCGCCGGGGACGAGCGACAGCGGCGTCCACATGCCGATATCCTCGACCAGTCGCGTGCCGGACGACTGTCCGCCGAGCAGATCGCGCGGAAACGCGAACCCGGGCGGCATCACGCCGACGACCGCCACGGGCTTGCCGTCGATCGTGATCGTCTTGCCGATGATGTGCGGGTCCGACTGGAACCGTCTTCGCCACAGGCCCGCGCCGATGACGACCACGTCCGTGCGATCGACGCCGGCCGAGGCGAATGTCGTCCCCGCGATCGGCTGCACGCCGACCGTTTCGAAGAACCGCTGCGTGACGGCGGCGCCGAGCACGCGCTGCGGCTCTCCGCCGCCGGTCAGCGCGAACGTCGCTGCGGTGTACGCGGCCATGTCGTCGAACGACCGGCTGCGCGCCTGCCAGTCCAGAAAATCGCCGGGCATGACGGCTCGAATGCGGAAACGGGCCCCGTCGCGCGTGACGGGCTGGACGGCGACCAGCCGATCGCTGGCCGTGTATGGCAGCCGGCGCAGAAGAACGGCGTTGACGATACTGAAGATCGCCGTCGAGGCGCCGATGCCGAGCGCCAGCGTCAGCGCCGCGAGCGCCGAGAACTCCGGAGTCCGGGTCAGCGTCCGGAGGCCGAACTTGATGTCCTGCAGCATGGCGGCTCCGTAGTCAATGCACGTGCCACACGGCGCGCGCGAAACGCCGCGGCAAATGCGCGGTCCCGCGCGCGAACTGGCCGACGGCGGAACGCCAGCGTTCGATTTCGAACAACCGCCTCAGCGGCGAATCGTCACACCGGCGAGCGGGCGCTCGCCCCCGAGGATCGGAGACCGCCGCCCGGCCAGTTCCTGGTCGAAGAACTCGCGCACCAGCGTTCGCGTGACCGAGACGGCGCGGACCGGATCGATTGCTCCGGTTGCGTGTCGCTCTCGCAGCGCCGGCCAGAACACCATGTCGCTGAAATCGAGGTGCAGGGTGTCGGCGACGTCGGCGCGGACGTACCGCGACGCCGATTCGGCATAGATCGGGTCGCTCGCGCCGAGCCGGCCCGGCCGCCCCGAATAGACCATCAGCAGCGGCTGGTTCAGCTTGCGATCGAGCATCGCGCCGTACTGGGGAATGCCATCGAGATTGAGAACCGCGGCGCACCGTTTGTCGTCGAGGCAGAACGCCGCGGACGCGACGCCGCCCATCGAGTGACCGAAGACGCCGAAGCGATTGAGGTCGACGCGCCCACGAAGCGATCGGACGATCGCGTTGTCGCCCGTCCGCGGCCAGCGATCGACGACGGCGCGAATGTCGTCCACCCACCGCTCGAGCGCGGCCGTCGTCTGCGGCAGCGAATCCAGATAGCTTCGCAGCAAACGGCGCTGCTCGCCGCGATCGCCCGCTCTCGTGACCGCCGCCATCGTCGCGTCCTCGGCGCCCCACTCGCCGAGGACGCTCGCAATCGACGGCCGGAGTTTGTCGTCGGGGCCGAGCAGCGACGCGAACCGTCCCTCGCCGAGCGTCGCGCCCGTCGCTTCGTACGCGTGCACGACGCTGAGCACGACGAATCCGTGGCTCGCGAGATCCTCGACGAGCGCGGTGTACGCGTCGGGAGGCGCGGTGTAGCCGTGCGAAAAGACGAGGAGCGGCAGCCGGCCTCCGCCCGCGACCGGCGCGTCGACGAATGCGTGTGTCCGAACGCCGGCGAGATCGTCGAACGCGTTGACGCTCCGCAGCAGCGTGCCGAAACTGCGGACGCCGGGCAGTCCTTCGCGGAGGTACGGCGCAACCGTGCCCGCCGAAGCCGTCGTCGGATACCACGCAACGACTTCGATTTCGCGCAGGCGACCGGGAGCGAACGATTCGACCCGCGACTCGTCGACGACGAGCCAGCGGGTCGTGCCGACGTGAAAGCGACCCGTCGGCGGCGGCAGTTCGAACGGCCCCGCTATCGTCGACACGAACGCGAGCGCGAGCAGAGAGCGAACCATGTTGGCGGGCAGGCCCGAAGTCCGATCCTACATTCCTCCATGGCGGAGCGTCAGCGGCAGATTCGACGAGCCCTGCGAAAAGGTGCCGGCGATCTCGGTCGCGTCGGCGTTCAGCGTGCCTGAAATCGTCGCCGGCACGGCCACGCTTTCGATCGTGAGCGTCGACCCCTGCTGCGTCAGTTTGACCGGACTGCGCAGGCCGCCTTCGTCGACGTCGGTCATCTCGGCGACCATCGTCCCGTCCGGCTGCGCCTCGACTGTCAGGACCAGCCGCAGCTTCCGTCCATTGGCTTCGAGGGCCCCGCTCCACGTGCCGGCGATTCCTTTATTGATGCCGGCGCTGCGCGGCGCCGGCGTGAACACGCCGTCGCCGGTTCGGGTCATCGTGAACGGCGCGCTCAGACCCTCGATCGACATGTCGCCGGCAATGGTCCCGTCGGAGGTCAGCAGGCCTCGAAACGGCTGATCGTCGCGCGCGTAAAACGTGACCGCCTTGCCGTCCACCGCGATCTTCTGCAGCGGCAGGCCTTTGATCCGCTGCGTCGGCAGGTCGATCGTCCCCACGAGATCACCGTGCGCCGACCTCGTGATGTCGACGACGAAGTCCAGGCGCATGGCCTGGACCTGGACGCTGCCCGTCCAGTGGCCGGTTGCGTCCGACTGCGCGTGCGCAGGAACGGCGCAGCAGACGATGGTGGTCATGGCGACGATCGATGGCACGAATGCAATGCGCATGACTGCTCTCCCTCAGAAGTCGCGGCGCGCGAGATTGATGCCCGCGCCGTACAGCATCGCCGCGGCGACGGCGGCATTGACGACAAGTCCGCCCCACGGCACGAATCCGGTTTTGAAGTAGTTTTCGCCGGTCATCACGCAGAACGTGCCGAAGCGCGTGGGACCGACGATCGCGAGCTCGATGGTGCCGCCGACGATTGCGACGGTCAGCGCGACGAGCAGCGGTCGCCAGAGATCGCTGAAGACCGTCGACAGCAGGACCGCCAGACTGAAGAAGACCGCCCCGCCGACGAAGATGCACAGCCCATGCACCAGCGCGGTGGAGACCGCATAGCTCTCGCCGACCGACGACGACAGCAGCGGGATCATCAGCGACGGAACGATCGCAATTGCGAGCCACTCGGCGAGTCCGGTCGCCGCCCGCGCGCCGACCAATTGACCGCGGGTCACCGGCAGCGACAGCGTGAAGAGCTGCCCGGTCGATCCCTGCGACAGCAGTCCGCCGCTCCCGAGGAGGATGGCCAGAAGCGTCCCGGTCTGCGTCGGCGTCTGCCGGAACCACTGCGACCAGACGTAGCCCGGATACGTCTTCTGCAGCTCTGCGGCCTCGCGAATCTTCTGGCCGATGAGTCCGCCGCCCGGGTCGAGCATCGAAAGCTGCGGCAGCAGCGCCTTGAAGCGCACCCAGGTCGCGACGACGACAAAGGCGGCACACGTCATGAGCGCGAAACCGATCAGGAACCGCCAGCGCGTGTCGAGCCAGGACTTGTACCAGAGCATGTGCTTGCCTCCGCGCTTACGCGCCGGAGTCCTCCGCAGCAACGGTTTCGAGGAAGATTTCCTTCAACGTGACGGGCGCGACATCCACGGACACCGCGCCGAGCGCCCGCGCCTCGGCGACGACAGGATCCGATCCTCCGCTCGTCAGCACGGTCATCACGCGGCCGGAGCGCTTCACGCGCTGGACGCCGCTCGCGCGGAACGCCGCCGCCGGCGGTTCGCCGTCGAAGACGAGCTGCACGCGGCGGTAGGCGTCGCGGAGGTCGTCGAGCGAGCCGCTGACGACCGCGCGTCCGGCGTCGATGATGGCGACGTGGTCTGCGATCTGGTCGACCTCGGCGATCTGATGCGACGAGAAGAACACGGTCGTCTCCGCCGACGCGACGTGTGCGACGAGCGCCTGCAACACATCCTCGGTGACCGCCGGGTCGAGGCCCGACGTCGGCTCGTCGAGGATCAGGAGATCCGCTCCGCGGCAGAGCGCAAGGAGCAGCGCGAGCTTGGTGCGTCCGCCGCGCGACAGCGTTCTGACGCGAGCGTGCAGCGGGATCTCGAATCGTCGAACGTACTTCTGCTCGAGATCCGCGCGCCATGCCGGAAAGAAACGCGCCGTGAACCGGATCAGCTCGCCCGCCGCCATGGCGTCGTAGAGGTCCTTGTCGTCGCTGACGAATCCCGTCCGCCGGCGGATCGCGACGCTCGACGCCGCATCGTCGATCGCGAGGCCGAGGACGCGTCCCGTGCCGGCGGTCGGGCGCGTCATCCCGAGCAGCATCTTGATCGTCGTCGTCTTCCCTGCGCCGTTTCTTCCCAGAAAGCCGCAGATCGATCCGACGGGCACATGGAGGTCGAGGCCCCGGACCGCCTCGACTCCTCCGGCTTCGTCGTACCGTTTCCGAAGATCGACGGTCTCGATCGCGAGATCAGCCACGGTCGCCTCCTGGACGCGGTTTCTTCGCCGCCCCTGCCAGCCCCGCGAGCTCCGCTTCGAACAGCCGCCGGATTTCTTCGTCCGTCACGCCGCGCGCCTGCAGCTGGTGGACGGCAGCCGCAACGATCGTCTGGGCCGCACGCACCGTCTTGGCCTCTTTTTTCGTGCGCTCCTGCGCCGTGACGAACGCGCCGGCTCCCTGGCGCAGCTCCACGACGCCTTCGTGCTCGAGCTCGCGGTACGCCTTCGCGACGGTGTTGGGGTTGATGACGAGCTCCTCGGCGAGCGGACGGATGCCGGGCAGCTGCTCGCCGGGGCGGAGCGCGCCGGTCTCGATGGCGTGCTTCACCTGCTCCATCAGCTGCAGGTAAATCGGCACGCCGAGCGACGGGTTGGGGCGGAACAGCGTCATCTACTGTGCTACTGAGATAGCACAGTATCACTGTGAACCAGACGCGCGGCGTTTGTCAAGCCGCGCGTGTTTTCGGGCGGAATCTACGCGAGCGTCTGTTCGGCGCTCGCGGTGACGCGGACCACCGGCATTTCGAGCTCGGGCATCGGCGCGCCGAGGAACAGCCGCCGCACCAGCATGCCCAGCCATCGCGCCCACCGATTGGAGCGCTGGACGCGCGCGCTGTCGGTCGCGATGCCGGTGTTCGCGTACATCTGCCGGTACAGCTTCGAGATGAGCACGAATGCGATGCGCGCCTTCATCGATTCGACGACACCCGATCGCGCCCAGACGTTGCGCCAGCTGTAGAAGCGATCCCACGCGCCCTGCGTGCGGTTGCGAATCTCCTCGAGCGGCATCGTCGGATGTTCGACGAACAGCTTGGGACGCCGGTGTTCGGGGATCAGCCAGTGCTGCGTCACGGAGATGCCGTCGACCTGTCTCGCCATGTTCTCCGGTATGGCGGCCCACTTCTCGAAGTCGACGGTGCCCGGGAACGGCGTCAACAGCACGAACTGCGCGAACGTCAGGTCCGCCTTCTCGGCCAGCGCCACCGTTGCGTCGAACGACTCGGCGCGATCGCTCGGGAGGCCGAAAATGAACGAGCCGAGCACGTGGATGTCTTGGCGGCGGAACGCCTTCAGCCGCGCGACGAGCGCGTCGCCGGAGAGATTGAATCCCTTGTAGACGTCCTTGAGCCCTTCGTCGGTGACCGACTCGACGCCGACGAGCGCGCCGCGGATGTGCGCGCGCCGCATCGCCTTGAGAAACTCTGGGTCTTCGGCGGCTTCCATCGTGATCTGCGTGTAGAACACGAGGTCGTCGGGCAATTGCGCCAGCGCGTCCATCAGCGCGAAGCGCTCGTCTCGCAGCGCCGTGAGTTCGTTGAGCCGCGACGGATCCTTCCGGCGCTTCGCCTGCGCGATGTCGTCGAAGGTGACGGGATAGAAGTTGTCGTCCGCGAGCGCGATGAACTTGAAGCCGAGCCGGCGCAGCTCGACGACCTCGCGCACGACACGCTCCACCTGACGCTGCCGCGGCTCCTGGCCGTCGGTGCGCCACACCGAGCAGAACGAGCAGTGCTTCGGGCAGCCGCGGACGGTCTGCACCGACGCCCACATGTACCGCTTCGGCGGCAGCAGATCCCAGCGCGCCGACGAGAACCGCTCGCCGTCGATGCGTCCGCCGTCGTACACGCGCTGCGGCGCCCCCGCGATGCAATCCGCAACGACCTGCTGCCAGACCAGATCGCCGTCGCCGCGCACGACCGCGTGCGCCGCGCCGTTCTCGTGCGGCTCTTCGGGATACAACGTCGCATGGATCCCGCCGAAGACGACCGACGCGCCGCGCGCCCGCGCGATATGGCCGATCTCATAGCCGCGCAGCGCGTTGCCCGTGTGGATGCCGATGCCGACCACGTCCCCCGGCGCGATCGTCTCCGGATCGAGTGGATCGAGCGTTTCGTCGACGATGCACGGGTCGCCCCATTCGGTGCCGGTGGCGGCCGCCAGGACGTACAGCCATCGTGGAGTGATGACCGCCACGCCGAAGGACAGGTTGCTCGGATTGATCAGGTGAACGCGTGCGCTCATTCGTTGTCCTGTGCTCCTGGGACGGTCGAGTACTCGTGGCTCGGTGATTGCCGCAGGCCGCACCGGACCAGCGCTCGTTCCGATGAACTGGCCTGGAAGAGGTGTCTGAGAGTACTACGGTCAGGGTCCGGTGTCACTCCAAATCGAACCGCGCCTATTGTTCCGCTGGGGCAACTGCGATACGGTTTTCGGCATGCCCCGTCTCGCGCTCGCCGCCGCGTGCATCGTTCTTCCCATGGTCACGGCGATCGCCGCCTCGCAGTCCGCGGCGCCGCCCGCGCGCAATGCGGCGCCGGTCGCCGCAAAACCCAGACCGGCCGGATCGCTGGCGCAGATCATGCGCGGTATTTTCTTCCCCAACTCGAACCTGATCTTCGACGTGCAGCATGCCGATCCGGGCACCCCGCGGAAGGGCGAGACTGGCGGGTCGGCGACGCAGAATTACGGCAATGCGTACACGGGATGGGAAATCGTCGAGAGCGCGGCGGTCGCCCTCACCGACAGCGTCGATTTGATCCTGATGCCTGAGCGCTCGTGCCAGAACGGCAAACCCGTACCGGTGCGGCGGGCGGATTATCAGAAGTTCGCGCGCGAGATGCGCGCGGCTGGACTCAAAGTCCTCGCCGCCGCGCGCATCCGTGATCGGGAAAAAGTGTCGGACGCCACCAACGATCTGGCGGACGCGTGCGCGAACTGCCACGACGTGTATCGCAATGCGGGACCGGCCGACAGTCCGCTGCGCTGCGCGCCGCCGGCAAAGTAGCTAGCGGCCGCGGCCGGCGCCGACGAGCTCTTCTTCGTTCATCGGCGCCGCGTCGAGCGCCTCGCGGTTGACGATCGACTCGGCGAGCTTCGACAGCTTCGCGTCGGCCGCTTTCTCTTCCTGCTCGTTCTGCTTGAGCAGCGCCAGCGCCTCTTTGTGTCCCATGAGCTTCGCCCAGGCCATCAGCGTGCCGTACGCCGTGATCTCGTAGTGCTCGACGCGCTGAGCCGCCGAGATGATCCCGGCGTCCAGAACGGCCTCCGGGCCATCTTCCTTGAGCAGCTCGCTGCCTTCTTCGAGCAGGCCTTCCATGCCGGCGCAGTGTTTGCCGCGCGCCTTCATGTCCAGCGACTCGAAGACGCCCTCGAGACGCTCCACGTGTCCTCGTGTTTCCTCGAGGTGCATCGACAGCGCTTCGCTCAAGTCTTCGTTGCTCGCGCCCTTGATCATCTTCGGGAGCGCTTTGAGGATCTGTTTTTCGGCGTCATACAGGTCGCGTAGCTCTTTCTCGAACAGCTCGTGCAGCGAATTGATATCCGGCATCTCGACCTCCGCAAGAGAAATGGGACTTTCGCCGGTCCCGAGGTGCATTGTCGGTGCCACGAGACTTGCGCTCGACAGCGACGCCAGCGCGACGAACCAGTTCCGCTACGTCGACACGGCCATGCCGCACGCGCGTTTCGCGCGCATTCCGCCGCACCGCGTCTAGCTTTCCTTCGAACCGGCCTCGCGCGCGTACTTCGTGATGATGACGAGTCCCAGGATCTGGGTCCACTCCGACACGATGTTGCCGATGACCTCGCCGGCCTTGCCGTCGACCTCGACGCGACGGTAGACGGCGACCCATGCGGCGCCACTGACGATGAAGACGAGCGTGAGCGAATGACGGACGATGAAGCGTCCCGCGCGCACGTGTGCGTGAGGATGAGGCTTGCGGCTCTCGGACGATCCGATCTCGTAGAAGTACTTGGTCGCGATGACAAAGACGAACGTGCCGAGCCAGTCGGCGAGCGCGTTGCCGTAGAACGCGCCGATGTGGGTTGACGGATCGGACGCGACGTACAGGCTGAAGAGTGCGGCGAGAACGCCGGCGAGGATCAGGCTGAGGGAATGGCGGCGCCAGACGCCGTCCGGCCCTCGTCGGCGAATGGACGCGACGGTCGGGTGGCTACGATTCGACACGACCTCCCAGCTCGCGCTCCGCGCGCAGCCAGTCATCGAGGTCGGCGCCATCTGCGCCGCCGCGTTCGAGGAACAGCTCGTACGCACGGCGGGAGATCTCTTCGGCCGAGATCGACGTCGCGGGCCGGGACGATTCGATCTCGGCGGCCCGGGCGGGATGTCGTCGCGACGATCGCGGTTCAGCTTGGGTTGTCGTATCCATCAGCGGCTGCCTCCTTCCGATCCGGCTCGCATGAACGAGCCATCCGCTCCGCGTCGCAGGAAGCCGGCATCCTGAAGCGCGTCCAGAATGACGCCGCAGACCGGCGGTTCGAGACCGCACAGCCGCGCTGCTTCCGACGGCTTCAGTTTCGTGCCGGGAATCTCCAGGAACGTCCCTTTCAGTCGATTGACCGCATCGGTGATGGGGAAGGTTTTCATGGTGCTACCGCGACCGCGGAGAGCAAGGCGTGTACCTCAGACACGCGGACAATGAACGCGGGATTCGCGATGGAAGGAAAGCCAGCCTGTCAGTTTCGCTGCACTCAGCCGCAGGGCTTGTTCACGATTGAGTCGGTAACGTTCAGCATCACGACTCGAGATCGTCGACCGGTGATTCAGGGGCATGGGAGTCGACGTCGGTACGACTCGGACTGTCCATTGGCGAGGCGCCGCCTTCGGATCCGACCGTTCCCTGCGAGTCGTCTGGATGCGGCGGGACAAGCCCATCACCGAGTGGCGGCGTGTCGACGCCCCGTTCCCCGCGGCTCAACTATATAACCTCCATTTGTGGCGAACGCGAGAGTCGTGCCGCTCACAACCATGCGCGCCGATACGTGGCTGGCTTCTTGTAACGCTGATATCCAATGCGATGCGGGGTTTACATTGGCGCGGCGATCGTTCTGCTGCTGGGTAGCGCGCTACCCACTCGCGCGCAACAGCCGGAAACACACGAGGCTCCCCGCCCGGTGCCGCCGCTCAACGACCATCAGCTCCTGAAGAAATACGTCTGGTCGACGCTCGGGCCAAACGGCCTGCTGAGCTCCGCGATCGCGGCCGGTCTCGAACAGTGGCGCGGCTCTCCCGAGGACTGGGAACGGGACGAGAACGGCTACGCAGAACGGTGGGCGTCCGAGTACGCCGCGTCCGCGATTGGCAACACGACCAAGTACGCCGTTGCGCGGATGCTGCATCAGGATCCGTCGTTTGTGCCCTGCGAATGCGTTGGTGTCAAGCCGCGCCTGGGCCACGCGCTGGCCGCGCCGTTCAAGGCGCGCAGGAAAGACGGTCAGTGGGAATTCTCACCGGCGACGGTGCTCGGCCTGACGGCGCAGAGCGTCATTCCCGCGGCGACCTGGTATCCTGCGCCTCACGGGGTGCGCGACGGCGTCGCCCATGCCGCGTCAGCGGTGCTGTCGAAAATGGCCGTCGACGTGGTGAAGGAATTCCTGCCGGAGCGCTTTCGCAAACCGAAGATCTAGATCGTCGACAGCCGTTCGGCAAGCTGTTCGACGGCGTGGCACAGGCAGACGCGGACCCGGCCCTCTCCGCCGAGCTCGGCGATCAGACTGCGGTATTGGTCGACCTGGCGCTCCACGACGGCATCGTCGCTGGGGATCTGTCCAATGAGACGCGGAATCCAGACGACCACGGATGTCTGACAGATGAGGGCGCGGCGGACGGCGTCGCCGATGGCCAGGCGCGTCTGCTCGTCGGTGGTTGCGATGACGTGGATGCGCTCCACGCCTCCAACTGTAGGAACCGCGGGCTAAAGATGCCTTTAAAGCCCACTAAAAACGCGCTTAAGTCTCCGGCGACTCGGTGGCGAGCCGGTAGCCGACCCACGGCTCGCTGATGACGTAGCGCGGATGCGACGGGTCGGGTTCGATCTTCTTGCGCAGCTGCGCGACGAGCACCCACAAGTGCTCGGGCTGACTGACGGCGTTCGCGCCCCAGATTTCACGGAGGATCGTCCCGTGCGTCAGCACGCGATCCGCGTTCCGCGCGAGCAGCGCCAGCAGCTCGAACTCCTTCGGCGTCAGCCGCAGTTCGTCGGCGCCGCGCAGAACACGCCGGCGGTTGAAGTCGATGCCGAGGTCGCCGACCTGCAGCCGTCCGCTGTCGCCGTCCGATTCCTCGAACACGCGGCGCAGCGCGACGCGGATCCGCGCCAGCAGCTCTTCGGGACTGAACGGCTTGGTGACGTAGTCGTCCGCGCCGAGATCGAGGACGGACACTTTGTCGGCGTCGGCCCCGCGGGCGGTGAGCACGATGATCGGCATCTTCGACGTCGCGCGGACGCGGCGGCAGACGTCGATGCCCTGAATGTCGGGGAGTCCGAGGTCGAGAATCATCAGGTCGGCGGGCCTGGCCGCGACCGCGCCGAGCGCGTCAGCGCCGGTTGCCGCGACTTCGACGTCGTAGCCGCGCGACCGCAGCAGCGGCGCGAGCGCGCGCTGGATCGGCAGCTCGTCGTCGACCAGCAGAATCCGCGCCGGACGCGTCACGCCGTCACCTCCGACGGCTGCACGGCGGCGGACTTCATGTCGACCGGCACCTCGATCGTAAAACGCGCGCCGCCGTCGCTGCAGTTCTCGGCGCGGATCCGGCCGCCTTCGGCGGCGACGAGGCCGCGCGCGATCGAGAGTCCCATGCCCATGCCCGTCGGACGCGCGCGCCCGCTGCCGCCGCGATAGAAGGCGTCGAACACGTGCGGCAGATCCGCGGGTGCGATGCCGGGTCCGCGATCGCGCACGCTGATCACCAGGCGGCCGCGCGCGACCGACGCGGACAGGTCGATGCCCACGCCCGCGGCCGAGTACTGCGCGGCGTTCTCGAGCAGGCGCGCGAGCGCCGCCGCGGTCAAACGCGGATCGAGGCGCACCAGGACTTCGCCGGCCACGGCCACCTCAATCGGATGCCGCCGCGTCGACTCCTCGACCTGCGCCTGGGCCGCTTCGAGAATCTCGCGCGGATCGGCCCAGCGGACGTCGGTGGCGACGCCGCCGGCGTCGATGCGCGCCATCTCGAGGATGTTCTGCAGGTTGCGCGTCAGGCGCTCGACTTCGGCGAGCACGAGCTCGGACTGCTCGCGCCGGTCCGCGTCGGTCAGCCACGTCGCCTGCAGGTTGCTCGCCGCGACGCGAATCGCCGTCAGCGGCGTGCGCAGATCGTGCGCGAGCGACGCGAGGAGAGCGGACTTCAGCTCGCGCTCGACCGTCCGCATCCGCGCCGCGAGCGACAGATTGCTGGCGATGACGCTGACGGCGAGGAACACCAGCAGGGCGACCCAGTTCTCGACGTCCGCAATCCGCAGCGTCCCGAACGGCGGCATGAAGTAGTAGTTGAGCGACAGGTCCGCGACGATCGACGTCGCCACCGCCACGGCCAGCGGCGACGCAGCCGCCGTCACGAGCACGATGAGCAGGAAGAGGAGCGCCGCGATCGTGGGGCTCGTCAGCTGCAGCCACGCGCGCAGGGCCACGGTCGTCAGGGCGACCGCGGCGACCGACGTCAGCGCGCGCAGCAGATCGCCGCGCGTCACGGCCATCGTCATGCTCCGATCTTACTGCTGGAGATGGAACGGGACGCTCGTCACGACGGTGTTCGGCTTGAAGAGGAGCGCGCCCTTGATCAGCAGCGCGCGCTGGTTGTGAAACAGGTGATGCCACCAGCGCGCCGGGACGAACTCCGGGAGGACCACGGTGACGAACCCTTCCGGCTGTTCGTCCGAGACTTTCTCGATGTACTCGAGCAGCGGCTCCATCAGCGATCGATACGGCGATTCGAGCGCGACGAGCGGGACGCGCGGCGAAAACGTCTGCCAGTACCGGCGGAGCTGCTCGGTTGCCGCCGGATCGACGTCGACGTACACCGCGCGCACATCGTCGGACAGCGTCGACGCGTAGTCGAGCGCCTCGGCGACCGCCCGCTGCACGCCGCTGATCGGCACGAGCACCGTGTTGTGCCGCTTGCCCCTCGGCTTCCAGCCTTTCATCGTGAGCTGCTCCGCGACCCGGTCGTAGTGGCGCCGGGTGACGCGGAAGAACGCGACGTTCGCCGGAATCAGCAGCAGGATGATCCATGCGCCCTCGAGCGTCTTGGTCGTCGCGACGACGAGGAGCACGATGCCGGTGACGACCGCGCCCAGACCGTTGACGAACGCACTCGTCCGCCAGCCCGGGCCGCCCAGGCGCTTCCAGTGCACGACCATGCCTGCCTGGGACAGCGTGAACGAGACGAACACGCCGATCATGTAGAGGGGAATCAGTGCGTGCGTGTCGCCGCCGAACGCCACCAGGAGAACGCCGGCGAAGGCGCTCAGACCGACGATCCCGTTCGAAAAGGCGAGGCGGTCGCCCTGGTTCATGAATTGCCGGGGAACGTAGCGGTCGCGCGCCAGAATCGACGCGAGGCGCGGGAAGTCCGCATACGCGGTATTCGCCGCCAGCACGAGGATCAGCATCGTCGCCGCCTGAACGGCGTAATACGGAATCCCGCGGCTGCCGAAGACGCCGCGCGCGAGCTGCGACACGACGGTCTCCTGCTCGCTCGGCACGACGCCGTACGCGTGCGCGAGCAGCGTGATGCCGACGAACATCGTGATCGCCAGCCCCGCCATCGTCAGCATCGTCCCCGCGGCGTTCTTCGATTCGGGCGGCTTGAACGCCGGAACGCCGTTCGACACGGCTTCGACTCCGGTCATCGCCGTGCAGCCGTTGGCGAACGCCGTGAGCAGCAAGAAGAGCGTGAGCGGTTCGGCGGGCGACGCCACCGGATCCGCAGTCTGCACAGGGTGGATGCCGCCGGTGATCGCGTGCCAGGAGCCGACGGCAATCAGCACGAGAGCCGACACGATGAAGAAATACGTCGGCACCGCAAAGATCTGGCCCGACTCGCGGATGCCGCGAAGGTTGCCGACCATCAGGATCAGCACGAAGGCGAGCGTCATCTCGACGCGGTTGACGTGCCACGCGGGAAACGCCGACGTGATCGCCGCCACGCCCGCCGCGATGCTGACGGCGACCGTCAGGACATAGTCGATCAGCAGCGACGCCGCGGCGATGAGGGCCGGCGTCTCGCCGAGGTTGTCCTTCGACACGAGATACGCGCCGCCGCCGCTCGGATACGCGTAAATCGTCTGCCGGTACGAGAAGACGACGATCGCCAGAATCGCGGCGATGACGATCGCGATCGGGCTCGCGTACGCCAGCGCGCCGGCGCCGACGAGGACGAGCACGCGCAGGATTTCTTCCGTGGCATACGCCACCGACGAGAGCGCGTCAGAGGACAGCACCGCCAGTCCGGTGACGCGCGACAGCCGTTCATGGTGCGCGAGGTGCGACGGGATCGGTTTGCCGACGACAAACCGCTTGAGCTGCGGAAGAACTCCCTCTTCGGACAACGTCTGCGGTCGATGGTAACCGCGGAGAACGGCGCCTAAATCCGCGCTTAAGGGACTTTTTAGGACTTTCTAAGCGGCGCTCCGCGCGAACTGGCTGTGATACAGCTCCGCGTATTTGCCCTTCGCCGCCAGCAGATCCTTGTGCGTGCCCTTCTCGACGATGGCGCCGTGCTCCATCATGAGAATCAGGTCGGCGTTGCGGATCGTCGAGAGACGGTGCGCGATCACGAAGGTCGTGCGCCCGCGCATCAGCCGCGCCATCGCGCGCTGGATCAGCACCTCGGTGCGCGTGTCGACGCTGCTCGTCGCTTCGTCGAGGATCAGAATCGCCGGATCGGCGAGAAACGCGCGCGCGATCGTCAGCAGCTGCTTCTGCCCTTCCGACAGATTGCTCGCGACTTCGTTTACCGGCGTGTCGTAGTTCGCGGGCAGCGTGCGGACGAAATGATCCGCCTGCGCCGCCTTCGCGGCGGCGACGATCTGGTCCTCGGTGGCGCGCTCCCGCCCGTAGGCGATGTTCTCGCGCATCGTTCCCGAGAACAGCCACGTGTCCTGCAGCACCATCCCGAACGTGCGCCGCAGCGCGCCGCGCTTCATCTCGCGGACGTCGACACCGTCGACGCGGATCGCGCCCTTGTCCACGTCATAAAAGCGCATGAGCAGATTGACGAGCGTGGTCTTGCCCGCGCCGGTATGGCCGACGATGGCGACGGTCTGGCCCGGCGCGATATCCAGGGACATGTCGTCGATGAGCGGCGCGGTTTCCTTGTAGCGGAAGCTGACGCGGTCGAACTGCACCGCGCCGCGCGGCGACGTCAGCGTCTTCGCGCTCCCGGCATCCGGCGTCTCCTCCGGCTCGTCGAGCAGCTCGAAGACGCGCTCGGCCGACACGATCGTCAGCTGGATCACGTTGGCGATGCCGCTCAACTGCGTGATCGGCATGTTGAACTGGCGGCCGTACGAAATGAACGCCTGCACGTCGCCGATCGCGATCGATCGGCGCGTCACCAGCACGCCGCCGATGACCGCCACGAGGACGTAGCCGATGTTCCCGACGAACATCATCGTCGGCCAGATGATGCCGGTGACGAACTGCGCGCGCCAGGCGCCGTCGTAGTAGTCCTCGTTCAGCTTCTCGAAGGCCGCGATCGACTTCCGCTGATGACCGAACGCCGTCACGATCGTGTGGCCGGAGTACATTTCCGCCACGTGGCCGTTCAGGCCGCCGAGCGCCCGCTGCTGCTGCATGAAGAACTTCTGCGACCGCTTCGCGATGCGCGCGACGATGACGATGCTGATCGGCAGCGTCAGGACGATGACCAGCGTGAGGATCCAGCTGATCGTCAGCATCATGACGATGACGCCCACGAGCGTCAGCGCCGACGTCAGCAGCTGGGTGAGGTTCTGCTGCAGGGTCGAGCTGATGCTGTCGAGATCGTTGACGGCGCGGCTCAGGATCTCGCCGCGCGTCCGCGAGTCGAAGAACTTCAGCGGCAGCCGATCGAACTTCGCCTCGACTTCGCGACGCATCGCGTAGACGGTCCGCTGCGCGATGCCCGCCATCAGATACTGCATCAGATAGGTAAAGGCGTTGCCGACGAGGTACAGCACGATCAGCCAGCCGAGCACGCGTCCGACGTACGCGAAGTCGATCGCCGCGCCCGGCACGCCGCGCGCCTTCGCGAGGAACCCTTCGAACACGCGCGTCGTCGCCTTCCCGAGGATCTTCGGGCCGAGGACGCTGAACACCGTGCCGATCGCGCCGAACAGCACGACGAGCGCGAGGCCGGCGCGGTGCGGACGCAGGTACGCGAGCAGACGATTCGCCGTCGCCTTGAAGTTCTTCGCCTTCTGCGTCGGCATGCCGAGCCCGCCGATGGGACGTCCGCCGAACATGTCGCGCGGCGGCGCACCTGGCGGTTGCCCCGGCTGTCCGGCCCGTCCCGGCCCTCCCGGCTGTCCTGCCTGTCCTGCCTGTCCTGCCTGTCCTGCCCGGTTAGCGTCGCTCATGCGACCTCCTCGAGCGACACCTGCGATCCGACGATCTCTCGGTACACGTCGTTGCTCTCCAGCAGTCCGGCGTGCGTCCCGATGCCGACGACGCGGCCGTTGTCGAGGACGACGATGCGATCGGCGTTGACGACGGTACTGATTCGCTGCGCGACGACGAAGACGGTGGCGTCCGCTGTCTCGCGCCTGAGCGCGGCGCGCAGCCTCGCGTCCGTGGCGTAGTCGAGCGCGGAAAAACTGTCGTCGAAGACGTAGACGTCCGGCCGGCGCACGATCGCGCGCGCGATCGCCAGCCGCTGCTTCTGCCCGCCGGAGAGGTTGGCGCCGCCCTGCGCAATCGGCGACGCGAACGTTTCCGCCATTGCGTCGACGAATTCGAGCGCCTGCGCGATCTCCGCCGCCCGCCGCACCTCGTCGTCGGTCGCGTCCTCGCGCCCGTACCGGATGTTGGCGGCGACGGTGCCGGTGAACAGCATCGCCTTCTGCGGGACGTAGCCGATCCGCGAGCGGAGATCCGCCTGCGTCATCTCGCGGACGTCGACGCCGTCCACGAGAACGCGCCCCGCGTTGACGTCATAGAAGCGCGGAATCAGCCCGGCCAGCGTCGACTTGCCCGAGCCGGTCCCGCCGATGATGGCGGTCACCTCGCCGGGGAGCGCGGTGAACGAGACACCGGTGAGCGCGGGCTCCTCGGCGCCCGGATACTGGAAGGTGACGTTCTCGAACTCCACGGTGCCCCGCTTCGTCGCGCGATCCGCCGGCGCCGGCGACGCCGGATCGACGATCTCGGGCGCGGTGTCGAGGACTTCGTTGATGCGCTTCGCCGACGCCGACGCGCGTGGCAGCATCACGAACATCGCCGTGACCATGAACACCGCGAAGAGGATCTGCATCGCGTATTGCAGCGACGCGATCATCGCGCCGACCTGCATCACGCCCTGGTCGACGCGGTGGCTGCCGACCCAGATGATGGCGATGCTCGTGACGTTCAGCATCACGATGAGCGCGGGCATCAGAAACGCGATCAGGCGGTTGACCGCGATCGCCGTGTTCGTGAGATCGAGATTCGCGGCGTCGAATCGCGCGCGCTGATGCGCGCCGCGATCGAACGCGCGGATGACGCGGACGCCGCTCAGTCCCTCGCCGAGCACGAGGTTCAGGCGATCGATCTTCGTCTGCATCGCCTGCGACAGCGGCACCGCGCTGCGCATGATCACGCCGAAGACGATCGCCATGACGGGCATCACGGCCACGAGGACCCACGCGAGCTGCGTGTCCTGCGACAGCGCCAGGATGACGCCGCCGATCGCCATCATCGGCGCGGTGATGACCATCGTGAGCATCATGATGAGCATCTGCTGGACCTGCGTCGTATCGTTCGTCGTCCGCGTGACGAGCGACGCCGAGCCGAAACGATCGAACTGGTGCACGGAGAAGTGCTCGACGCGCGCGAAGATCGAGCCGCGCAGGATCTTCCCGAAGCCCGTCGCGACCTTCGACGAGCAGTAGCTCCCGGCGATCGCGCAGAGCGTCGCCACGCTCGACATCAGGAGCATCAGGCCGCCCGTCCGCAGAATCGACGCCTGATCGCCGCGAACGATTCCCTTGTCGACGATGTCCGACATCAGACGTGGCAGCAGGAGGAAGCCAATCGACTGCGCCAGCGCCAGCGCGAGCACAAGGGCGACCAGGCCGCGGTATGGCCGCAGCAGACGAAACAGTTTCAGCATCAATGCCCCGTCTTCGCGCCCTCTCCGAGCGCATGGTTGATTTTTCCCTCGAGGTCGTCGTACATCTCAATCAGTTTCGGGTCGAGCTGAATGATATCGCCGTAATAGACAGACACCGCGCCGAAGAAGACCGGCAGATTCTCGCCCGGCGGGCGGACGTACATCGCCTGCAGCAGGCTGCGCGACAGTTCGGCGTACTCCTGCTGTGTGGAGTAGACACGCGACAGCGCGAACGCCAGCTGCTCGTCAATGTAGGCGAGTGACTGCGTGGCCAGCGCCAGATCCCACGCTGTGTGCTCGAGGAACGCAGGCTGAATCCCCTGCATGCTCACGGTGGCCGCGGCGCGATCCTTGTCGGTAGCCGCCAGGTACTTGTCGATCCGGTCTCGCATCGTCACGTGGTAGTCCTTCACGGCCGCGACCGACCTGCGGTTGCTGGCGATCTCCGTCCGGAAGCGGCGCAGCGACGCTTCGGCGGACTCTCGATGCTGCCGATGTTCGCGCCACTGTTCACCGGTGAGGCCCAGAAACACACCGACCGACAGCATCACGACCTCGAGCGCGATCCTGAGGACCGACTTTCCGCGGTGGTGGTCGTCGGCGTGCGGCACGTGGACCTCGGCCATGGCGACGCACATGGTATCGGAAGCGCCGACGGCCGCGAAGACCGTTTGCATCTGTGGCAGTCGAGCGGTTCCGGCCGCTGCGCGATTGATGTCGGGGAGAAAAGTTCGGAAATCGGGCGCGACGTTCCCGGATCGCCCGACATTTCCGACACTCCCGATATTCCCGACAGCGACGAACTCAGCCGGCGCGGCCGAAGCCAGTGCCGCGGTGATGGAAACGCTGGCCGACGCCGGCATCGTCGCGCCGCATCGCGCACTGGTGACCGCGACCGGGGATCGGCTCGGCGTCCACGCCGACAAGCCGTCAGGGGCGCGCTCGGTCGGCGCCTCGGAGTTCGCCGTTATCGCCGAGCACCGCCAAATCGACGCGATCAACCGGTTTCTGGACGCGCTTCCCCGCACGCTCGGTCAGGAATCGTAGGACGCCTCCGACGCGGTGGAGGACTCGGAGCCGCCGGCTCCCCAGTTTCCTAAGACTTCCACGTGACGGGCCGGGCACGGGACCTGCTCTCACGCGGGCAAGCCCGCGCATGGAGCAGCTCTCGGTCCTTCTCCACGACTCGCCCGCCCTCTCTCTGTTCCTGAGCATCCTGCTCGGAACCATCATCGGCCACTTCCACGTCAAGGGCGTGGGTTTCGGCTCGGTCGTCGGCACGCTGATCGCCGGCATCGGCATCGGCATGCTGGCGAAGCCGGATCTCCCCGAACTCCTCCGCTGGGCGTTTTTCTATCTGTTTCTGTTCTCGATCGGCTACTCGGTCGGACCGCAGTTCTTCGGGAGCCTGAAAAAGGAAGCGCTGCCGCAGATCGCCCTCTCGCTAATCGTCGCGGTCACGGGACTGCTGATCGTCATCGCGGTCGCGCTGCTCTTCGGCTTCGACGAGGGCATCTCCGTCGGTCTGCTCTCAGGGGGGCTGACACAGTCGGCCGCGCTCGGGACCGGCCTCAGCGCGATCGCCGAGCTCCCCATCGCCGCCGACGCGAAAGCCGCGCTCGCCGCGAACGCCCCGCTCGCCGACGCGATCACGTACGGATTCGGCGATCTCGGGCTGATCCTGTTTCTCACGTGGATCGGTCCGCGGATCATGAACGCCGACCTCCGGCGCGAAGCGAAGGCGATCGAGAAAACGTTGTCGAAGGGCGGCGGTGGACAGATCTTCTCCGGCGCGCCGTTCGGCCTCCGCGCATACGGCGTCGAAAACGCGCAGGTCGCGGCTTCGAGTCTGGCCTCGTTCGAGGCGCGCTACGCCGACGCGCGGCTCTCGGTGCATCGTGTGCAGCGCAACGGCGAGCTGCTCGCCGCGTCGCCGACACTCGCGCTGCAGCGCGGCGACCGTCTCGTCGTCTCCGCGCGCCGCGGCGCGTTCCTCGACGCCGAGCGCGAAATCGGGCCGGAGCTCGACGACGCGGCGCTCCTGTCCGTACCGATGACGACGGCGTCGGTCGTCGTCACGAATTCGCGGGTATCCGGACGGACGCTGGCCGAGATGGCCGCCGCGGTCGAGGCGCGCGGCGTCTATCTCGAGTCGATTCAACGGGGGACCGAACAGATGCCCCGCGAGCCGTGGACCGTGCTGGAACGAGGCGACATCGTGAAGATCTTCGGTGCGCCGGAGGACGTCGAGCGCGCGGGCGCCGCGATCGGCTTCGTTGAGCGCGACGTGGCGAAGACCGATCTGATGTATGTCGCCGGCGGGATCTGCCTCGGCCTGCTGCTCGGCCTGCTGAAGGTGAGCGTCGGCGGCATGATGATCGGCCTCGGCACGGCCGGATCCATTCTCGTCGTCGGTCTCGTGGGCGGCTGGGCCCGCAGCCGCTATCCCGTGTTCGGCGCGATTCCCGAGCCGGCGCAGCGGCTGATGATGGACATCGGCCTCATCGTCTTCATCGCGATCGTCGGCATGCACGCGGGCCCGCACGCCATCGAGGCGTATCACGCGAGCGGCGGCGTGTTCTTCGCGCGGATCTTCGGCGCCGGCATGATCGTCACGATGGTCCCGCTCGCGGTCGGCACGATCGCCGCGCGCTACGTGCTGAAGATGAGTCCGCTCATGACGCTCGGCGGCGTCGCCGGCGCGCAGACGTGCACGCCGGGATTGAACGCGCTGCGGGAAGCGAGCGGCAGCAACGTCGGCTCGCTCGCCTACACGGTCCCTTACGCCATCAACAACATCCTGCTCACGATCTGGGGGCCCGTGGTCGTGGCGGTCATGCACGCGATGCGGGGCTGAGCAATGAAGCGCGGTTTCGATCTTCTGCGCGACAAGACGCTGAATCGATCGATCACGTACAGCCGGAAGGACCGCGACCGTCTCGGCCTTCGCGGTCTGCTGCCGCACACGATCGCCACCGAGGATCAGCTCGTCCAGCGGGTGATGGCGAACATCGAGCGGCTGCCGCGCGATATCGACCGGTACATCGTGCTGTCCGGGCTGCAGGAGCGAAACGAGCGGCTCTTCTACCGCACCGTCATCGATCACATCGATCGCATCATGCCGCTCATCTACACGCCGACGGTTGGCGAAGCGTGCCTCGAGTATTCGCACATCGCGCGCGACATGAAGGGCTTCTTCATCACGCCCGACGACCGCGGGCAGATTCGCCGCATTCTCGGCAACTGGCCGCGCGCGGACATCCGCGTCATCGTCGTCACCGACGGTCAGCGGATCCTCGGACTCGGCGACCTCGGCGCCAACGGCATGGGCATTCCGGTCGGCAAGCTCGCGCTGTACTCCGCGTGCGCCGGCATCAAACCCGAGCAGTGCCTGCCGGTGACGCTCGACGTCGGCACCAACAACCAGTCGCTCCTCGACGACGTGCTGTACCTCGGTTATCCGCGAAAGCGGATCGAAGGCAAAGCCTATTTCGATCTGGTCGACGAGTTCGTGTCGGCGGTGCAGGCGCGGTACCCCGACGCGCTCATTCAGTTCGAAGACTTTCTGACGCCGAACGCCTACGCGCTGCTGCAGAAGTACCGCGACCGGGTGCTCTGCTTCAACGACGACATCCAGGGCACGGCGGCCGTCGCGCTCGCCGGCGTCTATGCGTCGACGCGAATCACGAACGTGCCGTTCAGGGATCTGCAGATCATGTTCCTCGGCGCCGGATCGGCGGCGACCGGCATCGCGGATCTGATGACGGCGGCGCTCGTCGACGAGGGGCTCGGCGTCGAGCAGGCGCGGCGCCACCTGTGGTTCGTGGATGTGCACGGCCTCGTCGTGGAATCGCGCACCGACCTGATGGCGCACAACCGTCCGTACGCGCACGCGTTCAAACCGCTGGGTTTCGTCGACGCGATCGACGCGATCCGCCCGCACGTGCTCATCGGCGCAACGGGCGCGCCCGGCACCTTCACCCAGGCCGTCGTGGCGCGGATGGGCGCGATCAACGAGCGACCGGTGATTTTCGCGCTGTCGAACCCGACGTCGAAGGCCGAGTGCACGGCGGAACAGGCGTACGCCTGGAGCAGCGGACGCGCGATCTTCGCGAGCGGCAGTCCCTTCGCGCCGGTGAAATACCACGGAAAGACGTTGCGGCCGGCCCAGGGCAACAACGCGTACGTCTTTCCCGGCATCGGGCTGGGCGCCGTCGCGTGCCGCGCCAGGACGCTGCCCGACGAACTGTTCCTCGCGGCCGCGCGCGCGCTCGCCGCGATGGTGCGGCGCCAGGATCTCGACGCCGGCGCGCTCTACCCGCCGCTCGCCGACATTCGAAAGATCTCGCTGGCGATCGCCGTCAGCCTTGCCACGAAGGCCTACGCGATGAAGCTGACGCGGCAGCGGCGTCCGGCAAACGTGCGCAGGCACATCGAGTCGCTGATGTACACGCCGTGAGCATCGATTTCACCGTCGCGCGTCTCGGCGAATGCCGCATTCCATCCCCGATGCGCGGCGCTCGATTTGTGTGCGAGGAGGAGCGCGTGCTCTATCACGCGACCCTGTCGGAGGCGAAGGCGGCGATCGTGCAGGGTCTCGATCCGCCGTCGATGGAGATGGCCGGCCCTCGCCGCGCGTTGTTCTTCGATCCGCGCTCACTGGTCTGTGGAATCGTGACGTGCGGTGGATTGTGTCCCGGCCTCAACGACGTCGTCCGGTCGATCGTCCGGAGTCTCTACTTTCACTACGGCGTCGACCGAGTGCTCGGGTTCCGCTTCGGCTTCGAGGGGCTCGTCCCGACGTACGGGCACGCGCCGATCGCGCTCACGCCGGAAGCCGTCAACCGCATCCACGAGTTCGGCGGTTCGCTGCTCGGATCGTCCCGCGGACCGCAGGATCCGCGCGACATGGTCCAGACGTTGAAGGACCGGAACGTCGGCATCCTGTTCGCGATCGGCGGCGACGGCACGCTGCGCGGCGCGCAGGCGATCGGCGACGAGGCCGCGCGCCAGGGACTCGCGATCGCCGTGGTCGGCATCCCGAAGACGATCGACAACGACGTCTCGTTCGTGCAGAAGACGTTCGGTTTCGAAACCGCCGTCACCGAGGCGCGACGCGCGACGTACGCGGCGAACACGGAGGCCGAGTCGGCGCGCAACGGCATCGGACTCGTGAAGCTGATGGGCCGCGATTCGGGTTTCATCGCGGCCTACGCCGTGCTGGTCGACAGCCAGGTGAACTTCTGCCTCGTTCCGGAAGTCCCGTTTACCCTCGAACGCCTCCTGTCCGAGCTGCGGCAGCGCATCGAACGGCGCGGGCATGCGGTCGTCGTCGTCGCCGAAGGCGCCGGCCGGGATCTGCTCGCGACGACGGCGGACCGCGACGCGTCCGGCAACGTGAAGCACGGCGACATCGGCGCTTTTCTGCGCGACGCGATCACGGACGATTTCCGCACGCGCGGGATTCCGATCACGCTCAAGTACATCGATCCGAGCTACGCGATTCGGAGCGTTCCCGCCGTCGCGCACGATTCGGCGTTCTGTCTGCTGCTCGGCCACGCCGCGGTGCACGCGGGTATGACCGGACGGACGAACGTGGTCGTCGGCTTCTGGAATCACCGGTTCACCCATGTGCCGATTCGCCTGGCCGTCGCCGAGCGCAAGCGGATCGAGCCGGACGGGCCGCTGTGGAGCAGCGTCCTGGCGTCCACCGGCCAGCCAGCGGAGATGCGATGAAGGGACTGACCGAACTCTCTGAAGGAGGACTCGTGCGACACACGCTCGCGCTCACGATTGCCGCCAGTCTGGTCGGCGGCACCGGCATCGCCTGGACGTCCGGCCGGCTGGTCCAGCCGCCGGCGACGTCGTTGACGTCGATCGACGAGGTCCTGCAGGCGGTCCGTATGGATCTGCAGGCGACACGCACGGATATCATCGCCAGGAACGTGACATTGACGAGCGAGCAGGCCGCGAAGTTCTGGCCGCTGTATGAATCGTACCAGCGCGAGCAGAACATCATCATGGATGACCAGCTGCGCGGCATTCAGCGGTACATCGAGAACTTCGACGCGCTCGACGATGCCGGAGCGCTCGGGCTGATCAACGCGCATCTCGAGCGCGACGCGCGCATGGTGACGCTGCGCCAGACATGGCTGTCGGAATTCCAGCGGGCCCTCGGCACCAAGCTCGCCGTGCGCGTCATGCAGATCGACCGCCGCCTCTCGCTGGCGCACCAGATGCAGTTCGCCGCGAAGATCCCGCTGGCGCACTGACGGATGTCCTCGATTGCTTCCGGCGCCCCGGCGCAGGACTTCTCGCTCGTTCTCGGCGGACCGCTGTATCAGCTGTTCCGCCGCTCGCATCTCGCGGGCGACGCGCTGGAGCTCGCGCGGCGACGGCTCCTGACGATCACCGCCATCGCGTGGCTGCCGCTGCTCGTGCTGTCGGCGATCGAGGGCCGCGCCTGGAGCGCGACCGATGCCGTGCCGTTCCTGCGCGACGTCGAGGCCAACGTCCGATTCCTGCTCGCGCTGCCGCTGCTCGTCGTGGCCGAACTGATCGTGCATCAGCGGATGCGGCCGGTCATCGGACAGTTCGTCGGCCGGCATCTCATTCCCGCCGACGGGCGGGAGCAGTTCGACCGCGCCGTCGCGTCCGCGTACGCGATGCGCAATTCGGTGGCCGCCGAAATCCTGCTGATTGTCCTCGTGTACGGCGCCGGCATCATGCTCCTGTGGCGCAACTACGTCGCGCTGCCGACCGACACGTGGTACGCCGTGCGCGGCGGGGGCGACGCGGCGCTGACGATGACCGGACGCTGGTACGTCTACGTCAGCGTGCCTCTGTTTCAGTTCCTGCTGCTGCGCTGGTATTACCGGATGTTCATCTGGGGCCGCTTCCTGTGGCAGGTCTCGCGCATCCCGCTGCGCCTCGTGCCGACGCATCCGGATCGCGTCGGCGGCCTCGGCTTCCTCTCCGGTATCGTCTACGCATTCGCGCCCCTGGCCGCGGCGCACGGCGCGCTGCTGGCCGGCCTGATCGGCAACCGGATCTTCTACGCAGGCGCGGCGCTGACCGACTTCAAGATCGAGATCGTCCTCCTGCTCGCGTTCCTGGCGGTGGTCATCTTCGGACCCTTCCTGGTGTTCTCGCCGCAGCTCGCGCTGGCGAAGCGCACCGGGCTCGCGGAATACGGACGGTTCGCCGAGCGTTACGTGCGCGAGTTCGACACCAAGTGGCTGAGGGGCGGCGCGCCGCCCGGCGAGGCGCTCGTCGGCAGCGGCGACATCCAGTCGCTGGCCGACCTCGGCAACAGCTTCGACGTCATCAAGGAGATGCGCTTCGCGCCCATCTCGAGAGATGCTCTGATTCGCCTCGCGCTGACGACGCTTGCGCCGCTCTCGCCCCTCGGCCTGACGATGATGTCGCTCGAGGAGTTGCTTCGAAAACTGTTCGGGATGCTCTTCTGACCGCCTCCCGATCGCAACGATAATGCTGCCAGCATGGTGAGCGAATGACCCGACATCCGCTTTCTCTCGTGGGAGCGGCGCTGACGACCATCAGCGCCTTCGTCTTCATTTTCGTCCTGCTCGCCGATCTCTTCGGGCTGCACAGCAACCCGTACTTCGGCCTCGTCTTCTTCGTCATCCTCCCGATCATCTTTGTGGCGGGGCTGCTGATGATTCCAGGCGGAATCTATCTGGACCGGCGCCGCCGGCGAAGGGGGCTCGCCCCGCTCAGGATGCCGCGCATCGATCTGAACCAGCCTGCCCACTATCGCGCCGCGATCATGGTGCTCGCGCTGACGTTCGTCAATGTGATGATCGTCTCGCTTGCCGCGTACCGGGCGGTCGAGTACATGGACTCGACGCAGTTCTGCGGCCAGGTGTGCCACACGGTGATGGAGCCGGAATTCGTCGCGCATCGCCAGGGGCCGCACTCGCGGGTGACGTGCGTCGAGTGCCACGTCGGATCGGGCGCGCAGTCGTACGTCTATTACAAACTGAACGGCGCGCGCCAGCTCGCGCACCTGGTTACGGGACACTATCCCAGGCCGGTGCCGTCGCCGGTGTTCAACCTGCGGCCGGCGCGCAGCACGTGCGAGATGTGCCACTGGCCCGAGAAGTTCCACGGCGACAAGGTGGAGATCGTTCCCGAATACGCGGCCGACGAGAAGAACACCAACAATTCGACGAAGCTGATCCTGCACATCGGCGGCGGCCTGCCGGAGTACGGTCTTGGCGCCGGCATTCACTGGCACACGAATCCACAGAACCGGGTCGAGTTCGTCGCGGCCGACCGCGAGCGTCAGACAATTCCCTACGTACGCCTGACGGACGCCGAGGGCAAAGTGTCCGAGTTCCGCACGGCCGAAGCCACTGACGCGATCGCCGGCGGCGAACGGCGGCAGATGGACTGCGTCGATTGCCACAACCGCCCGACGCACAATTTCTTCGCGACACCGGAGCGCGCGGTCGACACCGCGATGGCCACCGGCGCGATTCCGCCGACGCTGCCCTTTGTGCGGCGGGAAGCGGTCGAAGCCTTGAAGGCCGCGTATCCCGATCGCGAGAGCGCGGATCGCGCCATCGCCGAGCGCCTGCGCGGTTTTTACGCGAAGAACGGCGGAGCCTCGTCCGCTGACGTCGACCTCCTGGTGCGGTCAGCCCAGGCGCTGCATCAGCGCAACGTGTTTCCGGCGATGAAGGTCAGCTGGGGCACGCACGCGAACAATCTCGGGCACACCGATTCGCAGGGGTGTTTCCGCTGTCACGACGACAACCACAAAACGAAGGACGGGCGCGCCATCCGGCAGGACTGCGATCTCTGCCACGAGATCCAGCAGTAGGATCGGTGCGCAGGACCGCCGATGCTCGAACGCCGTCCAGGAGCCGCCGACGTCACGCACATCACGCTGTCGGTGCTCTGTCTCGGGCTCCTGATTGGCGCGACCTTCTGGGTGCTCAGCCCGTTCCTCGTGCCGATCCTCTGGGCGACCATCGTGACCGTG
>Ga0075425_100000864_pt1 | contig 29103 bp, 31 predicted proteins | sample SoiMethybrSBSTD4_FD_75300 | JGI IMG/M metagenome (GOLD analysis project Ga0075425, IMG submission 75300) | Bulk soil microbial communities from a Populus tree surrounding site in Tennessee, USA - Soil MetaG P. TD hybrid SBSTD4 | ecosystem: Environmental > Terrestrial > Soil > Tree plantation...
AGGAAGGATTCGCTGCGCTCCGCGGTCCACTTCACCGGGCGGTTGAGGCGCTTCGCGGCCCAGGTCACCACCACGTCCTCGGCGTAGAGGTAGATCTTGGAGCCGAAGCCGCCGCCGACATCGGGCGCCACCACGCGCACCTTGCTCTCGGGCAGGCCGAGCACGAACGCCGTCATCAGCAGGCGCTCGACGTGCGGGTTCTGGCTCGCCACGTAGAGCGTGTATTCATCGGCGGCGCGCGAGTACTGCGCGTTCGCCGCGCGCGGCTCGATGGCGTTGGGGATCAGGCGGTTGTTGAGGAACTCGAGCTTCGTGACGTGCGCCGCGCCCTTGAAGGCTTCGTCGGTCTTTGCCTTGTCGCCCAGGGCCCAGACGTAGCAGACGTTATCCGGCGCAATGTCGTGAATCGGCTTGCTGGTGGAAGCTTTCTTGGGATCGACCACGGCCGGCAGCGCCTCGTAGTCCACCTTGACGAGTTCGGCGGCATCCTGCGCCTGGTCCTGCGTCTCCGCGATCACGACCGCCACGCGTTCGCCGACGTGGCGCACCTTTCCCTGCGCGAGGCAGGGGAAGCGCGGCTCCTTCATCGGCTTGCCGTCGGTGCCGGTGATCAGCCAGCCGCAGGGCAGGCCGCCCACCTTGGCGTCGGCGAGGTCCTGGCCGACGAAAATCCTGATCACGCCCGGCGCCTTGAGCGCTTTCTCGATGGAAATCTTCTTGATGACGGCATGCGCGTGCGGCGAGCGGACGAAGGTGGCGTAGGTCTGCCCGGGCATCGACACATCGTCGGTGTACTGGCCCGCCCCGGTGAGAAAACGATAGTCTTCCTTGCGCAGGACGCGCGCGCCGATCAGGGGAGCGTTCACAATTTGCCTCCCATGGCTTTGGCGCCGGCGATGATGCTCTTGACGATGTTGTGGTAGCCGGTGCAGCGGCAGAGATTCCCCTCGAGGCTCTCGCGCACCTCGTCCTCGGTGGGGTTGGGGTGGGCTTTGGCGAAGTCGAGCGCGTTCATCACCATGCCCGGCGTGCAGAAGCCGCACTGCAACCCGTGGTTCTCCTTGAACGCGGCTTGCATCGGGTGCAAGGTTCCGTCGGGCTTCGCCACGCCCTCGATGGTGAGAATGTCGGCGCCTTCGGCCTGCATGGCGACGATCGAGCAACTTTTGATCGCTTTGCCGTTCATATGCACGGTGCAGGCGCCGCACTGCGCGGTGTCGCAGCCGACGTGGGTGCCGGTGAGCCGCAGGTTCTCGCGGATGAAGCTCACCAGCAGGGTGCGCTCCTCGACTTCCGCGGCAACGGGCTTGCCATTGACTTTCATGGATACTTTGATGGACATGCGGGCCTCCTGGGGAAAATTATGCTAGCGCGGGCGTATCATTTGCGCTACCCCTAATCGCGAGACTTGGCAGCCCTTATGCGACTCCTGATCGTCGAAGACGACGCGCCGCTGGCCTCCGGCTTGCAGCGCATCCTGGAAGGCGAAGGCCACGCGGTCGACGTCACCTCGCGCGGCGAGGAGGCGATGCTCGCTGCGGCGCAGGAAAAATTCGACCTGGTGATCCTGGACATCGGCCTGCCGCAAATGGACGGCTTCGAGGTGCTGCGCCGCCTGCGCGCGGCCGAGCGCCCGATGCCGGTGCTGGTGCTGACGGCGCGCGACTCGGTGGACGACCGCGTGCGCGGCCTGGACCTCGGCGCCGACGACTACATGGTGAAGCCGTTCGCCGCCCCCGAGCTCACGGCGCGGGTGCGCGCGCTGCTGCGCCGCTCGCAGGCGCACGGCGGGCCGCGCGTGGTGCACGGGCCGCTGGTGCTCGACACCGTGGCGCGGCGCGCCTTCCTGCGCGATGCGCCGCTCGAGCTGGCGGCGCGCGAATGGGCGGTGCTCGAGGTGCTGCTCGCCAAGGTGGAGAAGATCGTGTCGAAGGAAGCGATCATCCAGGCGGTGGCCGGGTGGGGCGACGACCTGTCGCCCAACGCCATCGAGGTCTACGTGTCGCGGCTGCGCTCCAAGCTCGAACCCGCCGGCGTGAAGATCCGCACGGTGCGCGGCTTCGGCTACATGCTGGAAGAATTCAAGGCGAGCTAGCGTGGCGGCCCGCAGCCTCCGCGCCCACCTGCTGCGGATGCTGCTCCCGCCGATCGCGGCGCTGCTCGCGCTCGGCGCGCTGGTCGCCTACTACCAGTCGATCGAGCCGGCCACCGAGGCCTACGACCAGGCGCTCGGCGACGTCGGCATCGCGCTCGGCTCGCACATCCGCGCCTCGGACAACGGCTTCAGCTTCGACCTGCCGGCGGGCGTCGACCAGGCGCTGCGCACCGACCGCTACGACAGCATCTACTACCGCGTGCTCGGGCCTGCCGGCCAGGACATCGCCGGCGACTACGAGCTGCCCGGGCCGGAGGGCGAGGCGCTCGCCTACGACACCGTTTACAAGGAGCGCGCGGTGCGCGTGGTGTCGGTGCAGACGCCCTGCGCGCCGTCGACCTGCACCGTGCTGGTGGCCGAGACCACGGTCAAGCGCTCGCGCCTCGCCAACCAGATCCTGTTCTCCAGCCTGCTGCCCGAGATGCTGATCGCGCTCGCCACGCTGGTGATCGTCTGGTTCGGCGTGCGGCGCGGCCTCGGCCCGCTGGCGCGGCTGTCCGACGAGATCAAGGAGCGCTCGCCGGGCGACCTGCGGCCGATCGACACCGCCGGGGTGCCGCTGGAGACGCAGCCGCTGGCGACGGCGCTGAACGGCCTCCTGAACGAGGTGGCCGAGTCGAGCCGCAACCAGCAGCGCTTCCTCGCCAACGCCGCGCACCAGCTGCGCACGCCGCTCGCCGGCCTGCAGGCGCACACCGAGATCGCGCTGCTCGAGCCGCTGCCGGATGCGACGCGCGCGCAGCTCGAGCAGGTGCACCAGGCGACCGTGCGCACCGCGCGCCTCGCCAACCAGCTGCTGACGCTGGCGCGCGCCGAGCCGGGCGCACGCGGCAATTTCGCCGACGTCAACCTGAAGACTGTGGCCGAAGGCGAGGCCGATGCCTGGGTGCACCAGGCGCTGGCGCGCGATGTCGACCTCGGCTTCGAGCTGGCAGACGCGCGCCTGAGCGGCGACGCGCTGCTGCTGCGCGAGGCGCTCGCCAACCTGGTGCACAACGCCATCCAGTACTCGAGCCGCGCCAGCCACGTCACTGTGCGCACCGGCACGGCTGCGGGCCGGCCGTTCGCCGAGGTGGAGGACGACGGCCCCGGCATCCCGCGCGCCGAGGCCGCGCGCGTGCTGGAGCGCTTCTACCGCGTGCCGGGGACCGGCGGCACCGGCAGCGGCCTGGGGCTGGCCATCGTGCGCGAAATCGCCGCCGGCCACGGCGCCGCGGTGTCGATCGGCGAAGGCTCGGGCGGAAAAGGCTGCCGGGTTGCGATAACATTTCCGCATGGATAGCGTCGACATCGAAGTTCTGCGATCGGCCGAAGCCTGGCGCAAGGAGGGGCGGCGCGTCGCGCTCGGCACCATCGTGCGGACCTGGGGCTCGGCGCCGCGCCCGGTCGGCGCGATGGTGGCGATCCGCGACGACGGCCAGGTGGTGGGCTCGGTCTCGGGCGGGTGCGTTGAGGATGATTTAATTGAAAAAACAAAAAATAGATTTTTGACTGCAGATCGACCACAGCACATCACCTACGGCGTGACCAACGAGGAAGCCACGCGCTGGGGACTGCCCTGCGGCGGCACGCTCGAGCTGGTGATGGAGCCGCTGTCGGCGGAAAGCCGGATCGACGAGCTGCTGCGCCAGATTTCCAACCAGGTCCTGGTGAAGCGCAAGCTCGACATGGCGAGCGGCCGCAGCACGCTCGAGCCGGGGCGCTGGCAGGATGCGCTCGAGTTCGACGGCAAGGTGCTCGCCACCGTGCACGGCCCGCGCTGGCGCCTGGTGCTGATCGGCGCCGGCCAGCTCACGCGCTACCTCGCCGAGATGGCGCACATGCTCGATTACCAGGTTACGGTGATCGATCCGCGCGAGGAATACGCCGGCGGCTGGGATCTCGCCGGCGTGCCGCTCGAGCGCGGCATGCCCGACGACGTGGTGCGCGAGTTGAACCTCGACGGCCACAGCGCGCTGATCGCGCTGACCCATGACCCGAAGCTCGACGATCTCGCGCTGATGGAAGGCCTGAAATCGGCGGCTTTCTATGTCGGCGCCATCGGCTCGAAGAAGAACAACGACGCGCGCCGCGTGCGGCTGCGCGAGTTCGACCTGTCCGACGGCGAAATTGCGCGCCTGCGCGGGCCGGTCGGGCTGTACATCGGCTCGAAGACGCCGCCTGAGATCGCGGTGGCGATCCTCGCCGAGATGACCGCGGTGCGCCACGGCGTGGCCGAGCCGAGCTGGGCGGCGAAGCCCGAGCGACGCTTCGACGCCTCGGCCTGCGAAGTCAAGACCGAAGCCAAGACTTGAAGATCGCCGGTCTGCTGCTTGCAGCAGGCTCCGCCCGCCGTTTCGGCTCCGACAAGCTGCGCCACCCGCTGCCCCATGGCGTGGCGATCGCCGTCCAGGCGGCAAGGCACCTGAAGAAAGAGCTGGACGTGGTGTTTGCCGTGGTTCGTCCCCATCAGGAAGATTTCCTGGAGAGCCTGAAGGCCGAGGGCTGCGAAATCGTGGTGTGCGCGAACGCGGCCGACGGCATGGGCGCGAGCCTGGCGTGCGCCGCGCGCGCCGCGGGCCCGCGCGACGGCTACCTGGTGGCGCTGGCCGACATGCCCTTCGTGCGGCCGAGCTCGATCGCCGCGGTGCGCGACGCGCTCGCGGGCGGCGCGCCGCTCGCCGCGCCTTACTTCCATGCGCGCCGCGGCCACCCGGTCGGCATCGCCGGCGCGTTCTACGAGGAGTTGCTGCGGCTGAACGGCGACGTCGGGGCCAAGGCCATCCTGGAAAAGGGAAAAATCACCAAGATTCCGCTGGGCGATCCGGGCGTGATCCGGGACATCGACACGCCGGCCGACCTGGCGCCCGCGGCGCGGGTCTGACGTATTATTTCCGCCACGGGGAGAATGCCATAGCCGAAGCATCGACAAGGCGCGCGGTTTTGTTTGCCGACGTTTGCGACAGCACCGGAATCTACGAGGCGGTGGGCGACAAGCAGGCGCTCGCGCTGATCAACCGCCTGTTCGGCCGGCTGGCGAAAAAAGTGAAGGACAGCGGCGGCGCGGTGGTGAAGACGCTCGGCGACGGCATGGTGTGCCAGTTCGGGGCGCCCGACGCGGCGTTTCGCGCCGCCTGCGACATGCAGGCGGTGGCCGTCGGCATGCCCTCGCCCAGCGGCGAGAAGCGCCTCGAGATCAAGATTGCCTGGAATTACGGCCCGGTGGTGACCAAGGGCGCCGACGTGTTCGGCGACACCGTCAACGTCTGCGCGCGCCTCGCCGCGCTCGCCAATCCGAACCAGGTCCTCACCACGCAGGAGACCGTCGCGGCGCTGTCGCCCGGGCTGCGCCTGCGCTGCCGCGAGCTGCCGCCGGCCAAGCTGCGCGGCCGCGTCGGCCAGGTCAAGGTGAGCGAGCTGATGTGGCGCGCCGAGGCCGACGTCACCGAGGTGGAGCTCGGCGACGTACTCGAGTCGCGCGCCGCCGGCGGCCAGTGGATGCTGAAGCTGACCTACGCCGGCGCCAACGTCATCGTCGGTCCCGGGGACGCGGTGAAGCTCGGCCGCGACAAGGCGAACCAGGTGGTGGTGGCGAGCGCGCTCGCCTCGCGCGTGCACGCGCGCGTGTTCGGCCGCGAAGGCAACTTCGTCATCGCCGACCAGTCCGCCAACGGCACGTTCCTGCTGGTGGACGGCTCGAGCCGCGAAATCCGCCTGCGGCGCGAGGAGGCGGTGATGGGCGAGCGCGGCTGGATCGGGCTGGGCAAATCGGCCGGCAGCCACGGCCCGCACATGGTGCGCTACCGCGTGGAGCGCGGCGCCGACTAGCCGGCGGGCGGCTTCTCGCGCGAGAAGATGAAGCCGGTGACCGCGGCGATCAGCGCCAGCACGCCCCAGAGGGCGGCCTCGAACTGGCTGGCGCGCGCGGTGGCGACCATCAGGGTGTTGGTCGCCACCATGCGCTCGCGGCGACGGACGTCGTCCTGGGTCGGCGCGTAGGATTTCTTCTCGCCGCGCTCGACGTAGGTGGCGAGCAATCCGGAGCTGATGAACGAGCTGCGGGCGCGCGCCGCATCGGCCGGCGTCTTGACCGCCGCCGGCTTCTGCACGCGCATCGCCAGCGTTTCGCTGACGTCGGCATAGCGCCACCAGGCGAAGGCGCCGAAGGCGGCGAAGAACGTGGCGCCGAGGAGGGCGGTGAGCAGGGGCCCGCGGCGCAGGCCCTGCCGGCCCATGCGCTGCACGCCCTCGAACACGCAGAGAAACGCGGTTGCCCCGCCGATCACGTTGAGCACGAACTCGAGCCAGTCGGTGGCCATGGCGCAGGAGCTTAGGAGCAGGCGCTGCCGGGCGCAACAGGAATCCGGCAGGAGCCCGGTGGGGGGCTGGTAAAATCGCACACTTTCCCCGGGGACTCGATGCTCGCTCCAAACCTGCTGGCGCAATCCGACCCCGAGGTCTGGGAGGCGATTCGCCTCGAGCACCAGCGCCAGGAGGACCACGTCGAGCTGATCGCCTCGGAGAATTACGTCAGCCGCCAGGTGCTCGCCGCCCAGGGCAGCCAGCTCACCAACAAGTACGCCGAGGGCTACCCCGGCAAGCGCTACTACGGCGGCTGCGAGTTCGTCGACCTGGCCGAAACCATCGCCATCGAGCGGGCGAAAAAGCTGTTCGGCGCGCCCTGGGCCAACGTGCAGCCGCACTCGGGCGCGCAGGCCAACCAGGCGGCGTACGCGGCGGCGCTCAAGCCCGGCGACACCGTGCTCGGCATGTCGCTCGCGCACGGCGGCCACCTGACGCACGGCTCGCCGGTCAACTTCTCGGGCAAGCTGTACCGGGTCGTCTCCTACGGACTGAACGCGAAGGAGGAGATCGACTACGACGCCGCCGAGAAGATCGCGCTGGCCGAAAAGCCGAAAATGATCGTGACCGGCGCCTCGTCCTACGCGCTGGCCATCGACTGGAAGCGCTTCCGCGCCATCGCCGATCGCTGCGGCGCGCTGCTGATGGCCGACATGGCGCACTATGCCGGGCTGGTCGCGGCGGGCCTTTATCCCTCGCCGGTCGGCGTCGCCGACCTCGTCACCACCACCAACCACAAGACGCTGCGCGGACCACGCGGCGGCATGATCTTCGGCCTGCCGGCCCAGGAAAAAGCCGTCAACAGCGCGGTGTTTCCCGGCAGCCAGGGCGGGCCGCTGATGCACGTCATCGCGGCGAAAGCGGTCGCGCTGGGTGAGGCCCTCAAGCCGGAGTTTCGTTCTTATCAAAAGAGGGTTCTTGAGAATTCAAGAACCATGGCCGGCGTGATCCAGCAGCGCGGCCTGCGTGTCGTCTCCGGGCGCACCGACTGCCACATGTTCCTGGTCGACCTGCGCGCCAAGGGCGTTACCGGCAAGGACGCCGAGGAGGCGCTCGGGCGCGCGCATATCACGGTCAACAAGAACGCCATCCCGGACGATCCGCAGAAGCCCACGGTCACTAGCGGCATCCGCCTCGGCAGCCCGGCGATGACCACGCGCGGCTTCGGCCGCGCCGAGGCGGAGAAGCTCGCGCACCTGGTGGCCGACGTGCTCGAGCGCCCGACGGACGACGCGAGCCTCGAGCACGTGGCGGGCGAGGTCAAGGCGCTCTGCGCCAGATACCCGGTGTATTCGTGAAATGCCCTTTCTGCAGTTCCGCCGACACCCAGGTGGTGGACACGCGCGCCAATCTCGAGGCCAACACCACGCGCCGGCGCCGCAAGTGCGCGAGCTGCGGCAAGCGCTTCACCACCTACGAGCGCGTCGACCTGAAGATGCCGCGCCTGGTGAAGAAGGACGGCAGCCGCGGCGACTTCGACCGCGACAAGCTGATGGGCAGCATGATGCTGGCGCTGCGCAAGCGCCCGGTGGCCACCGACGAGGTCGAGGGCGCGGTGGACCGCGTCATCGAGCGGCTGCGCTCGCTCGGCGAGCGCGAGGTGCCCACCAGCCGCGTCGGCGACTTCGTCATGCGCGAGCTGGCCAAGCTCGACAAGATCGCCTACATCCGCTTCGCCTCGGTGTACCGCAGCTTCGAGACGCCGGACGACTTCCGCGAGGCGGTGCAGGAAGTGAAGGCGACCAAGAAGCGCAAGAAGTGACCGGGCGTTTCTCCGCGTTCGACCGCGCCATGATGCGGCGCGCGCTTGACCTCGCGGCCAACGGGATGAATACGACGACGCCGAACCCCCGGGTGGGTTGTGTCGTCGTCGGCAGGAATAAAAAAATAATCGGCGAGGGCTGGCACGAAAAGGCCGGCGGACCGCACGCGGAAGTCGTGGTCCTTGAAAAAAAGAAATTCTCTTCGGAGGGCTCGACCCTTTACGTCACGCTCGAGCCCTGCGCCCACCACGGCCGCACGCCGCCGTGCGTCGACCTGATCCTGAAGAAAAAAGTCCGGCGCGTCGTCGCCGCGATGCTCGACCCCAACCCCGAGGCGGCACATGGCGGAGAAAAACTTGCCGCCGCCGGCGTGCGCTTCGAGCACGGGCTGATGCAGGATGAAGCGCGCGAGCTCAACATCGGCTTCGTCTCGCGCATGACCCGCTGCCGCCCCTGGGTGCGCCTGAAGGTGGCCGCCACGCTCGACGGGCGCACCGCGCTCGCCAATGGCCAGTCGCAGTGGATCACCGGCGCCGAGGCGCGCAAGGACGGCCACCGCTGGCGCGCGCGCGCCTGCGCCATCCTCACCGGCGCCGGCACGATTCGCGCCGACGACCCCCGGCTCACGGTGCGCGAGGTCAAGACCAGCCGCCAGCCGCTGCGCGTCATCGCCGACAGCCACCTGGAATCGCCGCCGCAGTCGCGGATTTTCAAGGGCGGCAAGGTGCTGGTGTTCTCCGCCGTCGAAGGTCAACTGCCCAATGCGGAAATCGTTCCCCTGAAGAACGCGCAGGGCAAGGTGGACCTGCCGAAGATGCTGCAGGAACTCGGCCGGCGCGGCATCAACGAGCTGCACGTCGAGGCGGGCCATAAGCTCAACGGCTCGCTGCTGCGCGAGGGCTGCGTCGACGAGTTCCTGATCTACCTCAATCCCAGCCTGCTGGGCGATTCGGCGCAAGGCATGGTGAATCTGCCGCAGGTGCTTTCTCTTGAGAAAAGAATTTCATTGCAAATCGTCTCCGTCGACCGTATCGGCGAAGACTTGCGCATTCTGGCGAGGGTCTGATGTTCACCGGCATCGTCCAGGCGGTCGGGCGGATCCAGAGCGTCAAGCCGTTTGTCGTCGGCGCGGGCCGCCTGCCGCTGGCCGACGTGAAGGTCGGCGACTCGATCTGCGTGCAGGGCGTTTGCCTGACCGTGACCGCCAAGCGCGGCAAGGCGCTGCACTTCGACGTCTCGCGGGAGACGCTCGGGATCACGACCGGCCTCGAGCGCACGGGGGAGGTGAATCTCGAGAAGGCGCTGCGCTTCGGCGACCGCATCGGCGGCCACCTCGTCACGGGTCACGTCGATGGCGTCGGCGTGGTCGTCCGGCGAGAGGGGAATTTCCTCCAGGTCAGGGTGCCCCGGTCGCTCGGCCGCTACGTCGCGAGAAAAGGCTCGATCTGCATCGACGGCGTCAGCCTCACGGTCAACCGCGTGCGGGGCCTCGCCATCGAAGTGAACCTGATTCCACACACCCTCAAGGTGACGACCATGAAGCGCCTGACCCGGGGAGCAAAAGTCAATCTCGAAATGGATCCGGCCGCACGCTACCGCAAGAAGCCCGCGCCATCGTCGCCCTCCCGGAAACGCGGCGAGGACTCGGACGACATCGAGCGCGCGGTGTATGACGGCATGCAGGACCTGAGGGCGGAAAAAGAGGGGAAGCCGGAATAGCGGCGCGCATTCATTACGATTCCGCGCTGCCGATCAGCGCGAAGCGCGAGGAGATCCAGTCGGCCGTCGCGCGCCATCCGGTGGTGATCGTGTGCGGCGAGACCGGCTCGGGCAAGACCACCCAGCTGCCGAAGATGCTGCTCGAGATGGGGCGCGAGAAGCTCGGCCGCATCGGCCACACCCAGCCGCGGCGCATCGCGGCGCGCGCGGTAGCGGCGCGCCTGGCTGAGGAGCTGGGCACCCGGCTGGGCGATCTCGTCGGCTACAAGGTGCGCTTTACGGACCAGGTCGGGCCGCGCACGGCCGTCAAGCTGATGACCGACGGCATCCTGCTTGCCGAGACGCAGGGCGATCGCGCGCTGCGCGAATACGGCACGATCATCATCGACGAGGCGCACGAGCGCAGCCTCAACATCGATTTCCTGCTGGGCTACCTGAAGACACTGCGGCGCGACGACCTGAAGCTGATCGTGACCTCGGCAACGATCGACGCGGAGAAGTTTTCAAGGTTTTTTGGCCATGCGCCGGTGGTGGAAGTCTCCGGCCGGCTCTACCCGGTGGAGGTGCGCTACCGCCCGGTGGGCGGCGACGCCGAGGATACGACGCGCGAGGAGGAGGAGCAGGCGCTCGCCGACGCGGTGGACGAGCTGTGCCGGGAGGGGACTGGCGACGTTCTCGTGTTTCTTCCCGGCGAAAGGGAGATCAGGGATGCGGCGGCGACCCTCTGCCGAGGAAAGAAGAAGTCCTTCGAGATCCTTCCCCTCTACGGCCGCCTTTCGGCGGCCGAGCAGGATCGCGTGTTCAAGCCGGGCGGCCAGCGGCGCGTGGTGCTGGCGACCAACGTCGCCGAGACCTCGCTCACGGTGCCGCGCATCCGCTACGTGGTCGATGCCGGCGACGCGCGCGTCAAGCGCTACAGCTATCGCAACAAGGTCGAGATGCTGCGCGTCGAGCCGGTGTCGCAGGCCTCCGCCAGGCAACGCGCCGGTCGCTGCGGCCGCGTGGCGAACGGCGTCTGCATCCGGCTGTACGCCGAGGACGATTTCGACCAGCGCCCGGCTTATACCGATCCCGAGCTGCTGCGCTCGTCGCTCGCCGCGGTGATCCTGCGCGCCAAGGGCCTCGGACTCGGCGAGATCGAGGCCTTTCCGTTCCTCGATCCTCCCAGCCCCCGTGCCATCGCCGACGGTTACGGCTTGCTGGAGGAACTTGCGGCCATCGACGGCCAGAAGGAGCTCACGGCAGTCGGGCGGGAGCTGGCGCGGCTGCCGCTCGACCCGCGCGTGGCGCGCATGCTGGTGGCGGCGCGCGACGAACGCTGCCTCGCGCCGGTGCGCATCATCGCCGCGGCGCTGTCGGTGCAGGACCCGCGCGAGCGCCCGCTGGAGCGCGCTGCCGTCGCCGACGAGCGGCACCAGCAGTTCGCCGACGAGCGCTCGGATTTCCTCGCGCTGCTGAAGATCTGGAAGCTGTTCGACGGCAAGTGGGAAAAGGCCTGCCGCGAGAATTTCCTCTCGATCCCGCGCATGCGCGAATGGCGCGACGTGGCCGCGCAGCTCGAGGCGACGCTCGAGGAGCTGGACTGGAAGCCGTCGACGGTGAACGCGGAAAAGCCCGACGGCTACCGCGCGGTTCACCGCGCGTTGCTGACGGGCCTGCTGGGCAACGTGGGCCTCAGGGATGAAGGCAGCGAGTCCGCCTCGGGCGCATTCACCGGCGCGCGCGGCATCAAGTTCTGGCAGCACCCGGGCTCGTGGGTGAAGAAGCCCGGGCGCTGGCTGGTCGCCGCGGAGCTGGTCGAAACCACGCGCCTGTATGCGCGCACGGTGGCGTCGATCGAGCCGAAGTGGCTGGAAGAGCTCGGCGCGCACCTGCTCAAGCGCGACCGGCAGGATCCGCACTGGGAAAAAGCGCGCGGCCAGGTGGTGGCGCTCGAGCGCGGCACGCTGTACGGGCTGCCGGTCTATGCCGGCCGCCGCGTGGATTTCGCGCCGCACGATCCGGTGCTGGCGCGCGACCTGTTCATCCGCAGCGCACTGGTCGAAGGCGACTTCGACAGCCGCGCGCCCTTCTTCGTCCACAACCGCAAGCTGCTGGCCGACATCGAGCGGCTCGAGCACAAGTCGCGCCGTCCCGACATCCTGGTGGACGACGAGCTGATCCACGCCTTCTACGACCAGCGCCTGCCGCCGGAAGTGACCGGCGCCGCCGCGCTCGAGCGCTGGCGCCGCGAGGCCGAGCGCGCCAATCCGCGGCTGCTGTACCTCGCGCGCGAGGACCTGATGCGCCACGAGGCGGCCGGCATCACCACCGACAATTTCCCCCCGGCGCTGCAGGTCGGGGCCAACCGCTTCGACCTCGAGTACCATTTCGAGCCCGGCTCGCCGCGCGACGGCGTCACGCTCACCGTGCCGGTGGCGGCGCTCAACCAGGTGCCGGCGGCACGCAGCGAGTGGCTGGTGCCGGGCCTGCGGCGCGAGAAGGTGCGCGCGCTCGTCAAGGGCATCCCGCAGAGGCTGCGCCACAAGCTCGGCTCGCTGGACGAGTTCGCCGCGCGCTTTTGCGAGGAGGTCGAGCCCTCCGACACCGCGCTCGCCGTCGCCCTGGCGCGCTACATCCGCGACCGCGCGGGCCTCGACGTGCCGCTGGATGCCTTCCGCCCGGATTCCGCCCCGGCGCATCTCCAAATGAACTTTCGCGTGCTCGACGGCGACGGGCGCCAGCTCGGCATGGGCCGCAACCTCGCCGAGCTCAAGGCCGAATTCTCCGAGCGTGCGGCGCAAGTGCTGCAGGAAGACGCCGGCGGCGAACGCTGCACCGGCTGGACCATGGGCGATCTCGACGAGATGATGGAGCTCGAGCGCGGCGGACAGACCCTGGTCGGCTACCCGGCGCTCGCCGACGCCGGCGACGCGGTGACCCTGCAGGTGTTCGACTCGCCGGAAAAGGCGCGCGAGGTGCACCGCGGCGGCGTGCGGCGGCTGCTGGCCATCGCGTTTCGCGACCGCATTCGCGAGCTCGAGCGCGCGCTGGCGAAGGACGTGGTGCTCGGGCCGCTCAAGGCCGACGTCATCGCCGCGGCACTCGACCGCACGTTCCTCGCCGATTCGCTGCCGATGGCGCAGCAGGACTTCGCCCGGCGCGTCGACGAGGGCCGCAGCCGCTTCACCCTCATCGCACAGGAAATCTCCCGCGCGGCGGCGGGAATACTTGCAGAGCAGGCTGCCTTGCAAAAGAAGATTTTGGTTTTTTCGAAGAACTTCCCCAAGGAATCCGAAGGCGTGAAGCAGCAAATCTCCCGCTTGATTCCTGCAGGCTGGCTCGCGCGCACGCCCTGGGCGCGGCTGCAGCACCTGCCGCGCTACCTCAAGGCGGCGTCGCTGCGCCTGGACAAGCTGCGCGGCGACCCGGCGCGCGATGCACGCCTTGCCGCGGAGCTCGCGCCGCTGGAGCAGGCCTACCGGCGCGAGCTGGCCGCGCGCGCCCGCTACGGCGCGCCGGGCGCCGAGCTGGAGCAGTTCGGCTGGCTGCTGGAGGAGCTGCGCGTGTCGCTGTTCGCGCAGGAGCTGCGCACGCCGGTGCCGGTGTCCGCCAAGCGCCTGGCCAAACTCTGGCAGACTGTGCGGCGATGAACCTGTTCGGCTCGCTCGCCTACGCCGTGGCGAACCTGCTGCACCCGCGCATGCTGTGGTTGATGCTGTGGCCGATGCTGGTGGCGGCTGGCCTGTGGGGCACCGTGGCCTTCGCGCTGTGGGCGCGCAGCGTGCTGTGGCTCGCCGGCCAGATCAAGCAGTGGCTCGATTCGGCGGTGTTCTTCCTGCAGGTGGATTTCGGCACCGCCGCCACCTTCCTCGCCAACTTCCTGCTGGTGATCCTGTTCGTGCCGCTGGTGGCGCTCACGGCGCTGGTGCTGCTGAGCGTATTCGGCATGCAGCAGATCGTCGAGCACGTGGCCAGCCGCTCCTATCCCGCGCTCGAGCGGCGCGCCACCGGCGGCATCGCCGGCAGCATCCGCAACGTCATCGCCGCCGGCCTCGGCATGGCGCTGCTGGGCCTGGTCACGCTGCCGCTGTGGCTGGTGCCGCCGCTGTGGCCGGTGATCCCGGTCCTGATCCTCGCCTGGGTCGACCAGCGGCTGCTGCGCTACGACGCGCTCGCCGAGCACGCCGAGCCGATGGAAATGAAGCTGCTGTTCCGCGAGCAGCGCGGCGCGCTCTACGGCCTTGGCCTGCTGCTGGCGCTGCTCGCCTACGTGCCGATCCTCGGCTTCTTCGCGCCGGTGCTGTTCGGCCTCGCCTTCACGCACTACCTCCTCGGAGTCCTGTACGTTCGGCGCCTACATCATCGGTGACGAGATCCTGGTCGGCAAGCGCCAGGACAAGCACCTCACCACGCTGATCTCGGCCCTCGCCAAGCGCGGGCTGCGCCTCGGCTGGGCGCAATACCTCGGCGACGACCGCGAGCGCCTCACGGCCGCCTTCAGGCGCAGCCTGGCGACGCCGGACGTCGTCTTCAGCTACGGCGGCATCGGCGCCACGCCCGACGACCACACGCGCCAGTGCGCGGCGGCGGCGGCCGGTGTCGGGCTGCGGCTGCACCCCGACGCCGAGCGCGAGATCCGCGCCCGCTTCGGCGGCGAGGTCACGCCGCAGCGGCTGATGATGGGGGAGTTCCCCGCGGGGGCCGCCATCATCCCCAACCCGGTGAACCGCATTCCGGGCTTTTCACTTGGCGAGCACCACTTCGTCCCGGGCTTCCCGCAGATGGCCTGGCCGATGGTCGAATGGGTGCTCGACACGCGCTACTCAAAGCTCTTCGATTCCGAGAAATGGGAAGAGGGTTCGATCCTGGTGTTCGAGGCAGGGGAAAGCCAGCTGATCCCGGCGATGCAGGCGGTGGAGGCGGCCTTCAAGGGGGTCAAGGTCTTCAGCCTGCCCTCGATGGGACCGGGCGGCGAGCGCGTGCACGTCGAGCTCGGCGTGCGGGGCGCGCCGGCCGAGGTTGCCCCGGCCATGGAAGCGCTGCGGGCGCAGGTGAAGTCCGCGGGCTTTCCGTACAAATAAAAAGCCCGCCTAGCGGCGGGCTTTCTTTGGACTGCGCTTTACGCTTGATACGACCCGGAGCTTGCGGGCCGGTTGGGCGCTTACGCGGCTTTTTTTGCTTTGGCGAGGCCTTTCACGGTCTCGGTCGCGGCAGCGACGTTGGCTTCGGCGATCTCGGTCGCCTGGCGCGTCACTTTGGCGAAGTTGTCGTAGGCCGAATTGCCGGCGGCCAGCATCGACTTCACGGCGGCGACGGCAACGTCGGAACCGGCAGGCGCGTTCTTCGACACCTTGTCGAGCAGGGACGTGAAGTTCTCGTTCCACTCGGCGACGCGGCTCTCGGCGACCTTGGACAGCTCGGCGTTGGTCTCGGTCGCGATTTCATACACCGTCTTCGAGAGCGAAATCGCCTTCTCGAGGGCCGGCTGGGCGAAGGAGTTCTGCAGCGTGACGAATTCCTGGACGTCGCGCGCGCCGAGCAGGGCGCGGGTGTTCGCGATAGAGTCCTCGAAGGCGCTTTTCACGGCGCCGGCTTGGATGTTCGCCAGCTTCTCGAACGCGGCGAACTGGGTATTCGCCACGGCGAGGAGCGCTTCGACATTGGCCTTACCGGCCGCTTGAATCTGTTCGGGTGTGACGTACATGGTGTGGCTCCTGTTTGTGGGGTTTGTGCGATGCAACAATTAGGATTCTAGGCATACACCCATAGAAGTCAAGTACTTTGTGCAATGCAGCAAATAACTATGGTGTAGCGCACAAGCCACCATCCTATAAGGCGTTGATGACACGAGTATTTCCAAACGGGCCTCCGGCGTCCGCCAGCCAGCGAAAACCTGAGAGGGAGTTAGTGCCCGCTTACGCAGAAATCAAGGGTGTTCGGACGAAGGGTGCGCTCGCTATTCTCTCTGGCGAAATGGCGACCAGGGCATGAGCCTCGACTACAACCCCAGCGATCCTGCGGTGCTCGCCGACCCGTTCCCGCTCTACCGGCGGATGCAGGACAAGGACCCGGCGCACTGGAGCCCGCGACTCAAGGGCTGGGTGCTCACGCGCTACGAGGACGTGAAGCGCGTCTGCCTCGACAGCCAGATGTCCTCGGACCGGCTGCGCCCGTTCTTCGCCGCGCTGCCGCCGGCCGAGGCCGCGCGCATGGCCGACCTGATCCGCTACCTCACCCTGTGGATGGTGTTCCGCGATCCGCCCGAGCACACGCGCCTGCGCCGCCTGGCGGCGAAGGTGATGAACGTGCGCTCGATCAACGCCCTGCGGCCGAACGTCGAGGCGATCACCGCGCACCTCATCGCCGCCCTCGGCGGGCGCCGGGAGTTCGATTTCATCGCCGATTTCGCCGGCCCGCTGCCGGCGCTGGTGATCATGGACGCGCTCGGCGTGCCGCACGGCGAGCTCGCGCGCCTCAAGCGCCTGTCGGACGACATGGCGCTGTTCATCGGCAGCGCGCGCGAGACGGCGGGCAAGTACGCCCGCGCCGAGGCGGCGACGCACGAGATGGCCGGGATCTTCCGCGAGCTGGTCGGCGCACGCCGCGCGACGCCGGCGCGCGACATGCTCTCGGAGCTGGTGCACCTGGACGACGGCGGTGACCGCTTCACGGACGACGAGCTGGTGGCGACCTGCATCCTGCTGCTGTTCGCCGGGCACGAGACGACGACCCATCACCTCGCCAACGGCCTGCGCGCGCTGCTCGCCTTTCCCGGCGAGCTGGCGAAGCTGCGCGCCGACCCGGGACTCGCCGCGGCGGCGGTCGAGGAACTGCTGCGCTTCGACGGGCCGATCGGCGCGCAGGTGCGCATCGTGCAGGAGGGCCAGCCGCTGCACGGCAAGGCCCTCAAGACGGGGGAACGGGTGTTCCTGCTGATGAACGCCGCGAACCGCGACCTGCGCGCCTACCCGGATCCCGACCGCGTGGATCTCGGCCGCCACGGGGTGCCGCACCTCACCTTCGGCTTTGGCGCCCACCTCTGCCTTGGCTTTCCGCTGGCGCGGCTCGAAGGCCAGGTGGCGCTGCCGGCGGTGCTGGCGCGCTGGAAGCGCATCGAGATCACGGCGCCGAAGCTCGAGTGGATCGACTCGATGGTCCTGCGCGGGATGCAGGCCATGCCGGTGCGGGTCGAGTGAGCGGCGGCGCGACGAGCAGCTCGCACGACCACCTGCCGCAGCGCCTGTGGTGGGTGCTGGCCGGGCTGACGCTGGTCTGGGGCTTCAACTGGACCGCGATGAAGGTGGCGCTGTCGCAGGTATCGCCGTGGACCTTCCGCGCGCTGTGCCTCGGCCTCGGCGGCCTGGTGCTGATCCTCGCGCTGCGCGCCGGCGGCCAGCGCCTCGCCTCGCCGCGCGGCCAGTGGGGCCGCCTGGCGATGCTGGCGCTGTTCAACATCACCGGTTGGAACGTGCTGGTGGCCTTCGGCCTGACCCTGATCCCCTCCGGCCGGGCGGCGATCCTCGGCTACACCATGCCGGCGCTCGCCGTGCCGCTGTCCATCTGGCTGCTGGGCGAGCGGCCGACGCCGCAAAAGCTCCTCGGCCTTGCGCTCGGCATGGCCGGCCTCGCGCTGCTGATGGGCGAGGCGCTGCTCACCGTCGGCTCGGCGCCGCTCGGCTCGGCGCTGGTGCTGGGCGCGGCGGCGAGCTGGGCGCTCGGCGTGGTGCTGCAGAAGAAATTTCCGGTGGACATGCCGCCGGGCTCCTACACCGCCTGGATCATGCTGCTCGGCGGCTTGCCGATGCTCGTCATGGCGCTGCTGGTGGACGACCTCTCCGCGCTCGGCCGCATTGACCTGTGGCCGGCGCTCGGCGTCGCCTACAACGTGCTGCTGTCGTTCGGCTTCGCCTACTGGGCCTGGATCAAGATCGCCACCCAGGTCTCGGTGACCGTGTTCTCGATCAGCACTCTGGTGATCCCGGTCGTCGGCGTGATGAGCGGCATGCTGTTTCTCGGCGAGCGGCCGAGCTTCGCCGAGTACGGCGCGCTCGCGCTGGTGATCGGCTCGCTGCTCACGGTGGTAATACGGCCGCGCGATTCGCGGGAATAAGCGACGCGTTCCAGTTTTTCAGGGCTTCCTTCAGGTCGTGGGCCGGGGGTTGCCCGAGAAATCGAAGCGCCGCTGGAAAATCGGCCGTGGTGACGGGCCGTGCCTCCGTTTGCTTCGAGAGCTTTTCCCCGCCGGCATCGATGACGGCGGGGATGTGCAGGTAACGCGGCGTCGGCAGGCCAAGAAGCTTCTGCAGGTGGATCTGGCGCGCGGTCGAATCGAGCAGGTCGGCGCCGCGCACCACGTCGGTCACGCCCTGCGCGGCGTCGTCCACCACCACGGCGAGCTGGTAGGCGAATGGGCCGTCGGCGCGCCGCAGGACGAAGTCGCCCACCTCGCGCGCCAGCTGCTGCGTGATGCGGCCCTGCACGCGGTCGACGAAGGCGACCTCCTCATCGGGCACGCGCAGGCGCAGCGCGCGCGGCGCGCGGCCCGGCGCCAGGCCGTCGCGGCAGGTGCCGGGATAGATCTGCGCGCCGTCGGCGGCGAGGCCGAGCGAGGAGTCGGCGATTTCACGCCGGGTGCAACCGCACGGGTAGCAATGTCTTTCCAGCCGCCGAATGGCCCTTTCGTAGAAGGGTTTTCGGGCGCTCTGGAAAAGCACCGGGCCGTCCCAACATAGGCCGAGGCGCTCGAGCGTCCGCAGGATCTCGTCGGCCGCCCCGGGCTGCTCGCGGGGCGAATCGAGGTCCTCGATGCGCACGAGCCAGCGGCCGCCGGCCGCGCGCGCGTCCAGCCAGCTGGCGAGCGCCGCGGCGAGCGAGCCGAAGTGCAGCGGCCCGGTCGGGGACGGCGCGAACCGGCCTGTGGGCATGATTCGCTAGAGTACACTGCGCGCTTTTATGGGATGACCCGGAGAGAACGTGGCGACTGTTGATCTGACCAGCGAGAATTTCGAGAAGACCGTCAACGATAACCCGATGGTGATCGTGGATTTCTGGGCGCCGTGGTGCGGCCCGTGCAAGGGCTTTGCGCCGGTGTTCGAGAAGGCGTCCGAAACCCATAAGGACGTGGTGTTCGCCAAGATCAACACCGACGAGCAGCAGGAGCTCGCCGGCTCGTTCGGCATCCGCTCGATCCCGACGCTGATGGTGTTCCGCGACAAGGTGATCCTGTTCCAGCAGGCGGGCGCGATGGCCGGCCAGGCGCTCGAGCAGGTGATCAGCCAGGCGAAGAGCCTCGACATGGCGAAGGTGCACGCCGAGCTCGCGCAGCAGGCCGCCAAGCCCGCCGCCTAGCATGCAGGCGATCCGGCGCAGCGCCGAGCGCGGCCTCGCCGACCTCGGCTGGCTGCGCTCCCTCCACAGCTTTTCCTTCGGCGGCTACCACGACCCGAGGCACATGGGCTGCGGCGCGCTGCGCGTGATCAACGAGGACCGCGTCCGCCCCGGCGCCGGCTTCGCCACCCACGGCCACAGCGACATGGAGATCATCAGCTACGTGCTCGAGGGCGCCCTGGGCCACCAGGACTCGATGGGCAACGGCTCGACCATCGTGCCCGGCGACGTGCAGCGCATGAGCGCCGGCACGGGCGTGCGGCACAGCGAATACAACCACGAAAAATCCGGCGTCACGCACTTCCTGCAGATCTGGATCGAGCCTGCCGCGCGCGGCATGGCGCCGTCCTACGAGCAGAAGCATTTCGCGCCCGGGGAAAAGCGCGGGCGCCTGCGCCTGATCGCTTCGCCCGATGGCGCCGAGGGCTCGGTGACCATTCACCAGGACGCGCGCGTCTACGCCGGGCTGTTCGACGGCGCCGAGCGCGCGCGGCACGCGCTGGCGCCGGGCCGCATCGGCTACCTGCACGTGGCGCGCGGCGCGCTGCGGGCGAACGGCCAGCGGCTCGAGGCGGGCGATGCGCTGCAGACCGACGCCGCGGCGCTCGAGCTGGCAGCGGGGGAAGGCGCCGAGGTGCTACTCTTCGACCTCGATGGCCGGTACCCGAGTCGAGAAGGATAGCTTCGGTCCCATCGCCGTCCCCGCGGAGCGGCTGTGGGGAGCGCAGACCGAGCGCAGCCGGCGATTCTTCCGCATCTCGGGCGAGCGCATGCCGCTCGCCGTGGTCTACGCCCTCGCGCTGGTCAAGCAGACTGCATCGTCCGTCAATGCAGATCTCGGATTGCTCGAAAAAACAAAATCGAATGCCATTTCCCGGGCCGCGGGAGAAGTCCTTGCCGGCAAGCACGACGCGGAATTCCCCCTGGTGGTCTGGCAGACCGGCTCCGGCACCCAGAGCAACATGAATGTCAACGAGGTGGTCGCCAACCGCGCCTCGGAGCTGATGGGCGGCAAGCGCGGTGCGCGGCGCCGCGTGCACCCCAACGACGACGTCAACCTCGGCCAGTCGTCCAACGACGTGTTCCCGACGGCGATGCACATCGCCGCCGCCCGCGCGCTCGCCGCGGAGGTGCTGCCGGCGGTGGAGCAGCTGCGCAGGACGCTGCAGAGGAAGTCGCGCGCCTTCTCCGGCATCATCAAGATCGGCCGCACCCACCTGCAGGACGCCACGCCGCTGTCGCTGGGGCAGGAGTTCTCGGGCTACGTCGCGCAGCTCGGGCAGGCGCAGGCGGCGATCCGCGCCACCCTGCCGGGCCTGTGCCAGCTGGCGATCGGCGGCACCGCGGTCGGCACCGGGCTCAATACGCATCCGGATTTTGACCGGAAAATCTGCATGGCCCTGAAGGCCGCGACCCGGCTTCCCTTCGTTCCGGCGAAGAACAAATTTGCCGCGCTCGCCGGGCACGAGGCGCTGCTGTTCGCGCACGGCGCGCTCAAGACGCTCGCCGCGGCGCTCGCCAAGATCGCCAACGACGTGCGCCTGCTGTCCTCGGGGCCGCGCTCGGGGCTGGGCGAGCTGCGCATCCCGGAAAACGAGCCCGGCAGCTCGATCATGCCGGGCAAGGTCAATCCGACGCAGGCCGAGGCGCTCACCATGCTGGGCGCCCAGGTGATGGCGAACGACGTCGCGATCAACATCGGCGGCGCCTCGGGGCACCTCGAGCTCAACGTCTACAAGCCGATGATGATCCACGCCTTCCTGCAGAGCGCCCGCCTGCTGGCCGACGGCAGCCGCTCCTTCGAGGAGCACTGCGCGCGCGGCATCCAGCCCGACCGCAAGCGCATCCGCGAGCTGCTCGAGCGCTCGCTGATGCTGGTGACGGCACTCTCGCCGCACATCGGCTATGACAAGGCGGCCGCCATCGCCAAGAAGGCGCACGGCGACGGCAGCACGCTGCGCGAGGCGGCGCTTGCGCTCGGCTACGTCTCGCCGCGCGACTTCGACCGCTGGGTGCGTCCCGAGGCCATGATCGGCCCGTCGTCGTGAATCGCCGCGCGCTGCTCGCGCTGGCCGCCGCCAGTCTCGCCGGCGCGCTGCCGGCGCACGGCGCGCCGCGCGAGCGCTTCGCCCAGGGCCTGCTGTGGCGCGTGACGCGCAAGGGCGTGGCGCCCAGCCACGTCTACGGCACCATCCACGTCGCCGACGAGCGCGTCGCCGCGCTGCCCGAGCCGGTGCGCCGCGCGTTCGACGGCGCCCGCTCGCTGATGTTCGAGTTCCTGCCCGACGCCTACAGCAACGAGCGCTTCCTCGAGGCCTCGATGTTCCTCGACCGCCAGACGCTCGAGGGCCTGATCGGCCGCGCCGATTTCGAGCGCGTCCTCGAGCAGCTGGCGCCGATCGGCCTGACGCGGGAGTTCATCAACAAGATGAAGCCCTGGGGCGTGCTGCTCAACCTGCGCGCGCCGCAGGGCGGGCAGGGCGCGTCACTCGACGCGCAGCTCGGCGCGCTGGCGCGGGCACGGCGCCTGCCGCTCGAGCAGATCGAAGGCGTCGAGGAGCAGATCTTCACCTTCGACGAGATGCCGCTGGAGGCGCAGGTGGCGCTGCTGCGCCATGCGCTGGCGCACCGCGACGATCTGCTGGCGCTCGCCGAGAACACGCTGCAGGCCTACCTGGCGCGCGACCTGGCGGCGATCTGGCGGCTGCGCGAGGAGTACGCCGCGCGCTACCCGGAGGTGGCGTCGCACCAGGCGGCGATGCTGAAGCGCGTGGTGCTCGACCGCAGCGTGGTGATGGCGTTCCGCATGCAGCGCGAGCTGCGCCGCGGCCAGGCGTTCGTGGCGCTCGGCGCGCTACACCTCTACGGCGAGAAGGGCGTGCTCGCGCTCCTCGAGGAAGACAGCTACCGCGCGACCCGGGTATTTTGAAATGATCGTTACCCTCATCTCCGGCCGCGGCAGCAACCTGCAGGCGCTGCTCGAGGCCAGGCTGCCGGTGACGGCGGTGATCAGCAACCGCGCGGACGCCGCGGGCCTGAAGCTGGCCGCGGAGCGCGGCGTCGCGACGCGCGTAGTGGACCACCGCGCGCACGCCACGCGCGAGGCCTTCGACGAGGCGCTGGCCGCGGCGATCGAGAGTTTCGCGCCGCGCCTGGTGGCGCTTGCCGGCTTCATGCGCGTGCTGACGCCGGGTTTCGTCGCGCGCTACGCCGGCCGCCTGATGAACATCCACCCGTCGCTGCTGCCGGCGTTTCCGGGACTCGACACGCACGCCCGCGCGCTCGCCGCCGGGGTGAAGCTGCACGGCTGCACGGTGCATTTCGTCACCGCCGAGATCGACAGCGGCCCGATCGTCATCCAGGCCGCGGTGCCGGTGCGCGCCACGGACGACGCCAAGGCGCTCGCCGCGCGGGTGCTGAAGCAGGAGCACGTGATTTATCCGCGCGCGGCGCGCTGGTTTCTGGACGGAGCGCTGGCGGTGCGCGACGGACGGGTCGAGGTCAAGGGGGGTCATGCGCAGCTCGTGTTTTCTGCTGAGTAGCGCGCTGGCGCTCGCGGCGCCGGCGCTCGCCATGCCGCCGGCCAGGATCGAGATCGCCTTCGAGATGACGCGCAACGACCTGGCGATGGCCGAGACGCTGGAGCAGCTGGAGCACGCCAACGGGCGCTACCGGCTGGTCGAGACCTGGACCGGCAAGGGCATGTTCCTCTGGATGGGGACCATCAAGCGCACCAGCCGGGGGCTGATTTCGGCCGACGGGTTGCGGCCGCTCGAATTCTCCGACGAGCGCACCGGCCGGCCGCCGGCGCGCGCCTGGTTCGACTGGGAGGCGAAGACCCTGGCCATGGAGTATCGCGACCCGCGCCGCGTCGAGCCGCTGCCGCCGAACGCGCAGGACCGCCTTTCGTTCCTGCTGGCGCTGAGCTTCCTGCCAGGACGCGCGGCGTCGACCCAATTCGCGGTGTTCGACGGGCGCGGCCAGACGCGCCAGGAATACCACGTGCGGGGCCGCGAGCGGCTGCGCACGCCGGCCGGCGAATTCGACACGGTGGTGGTCGAGCGCACCAGCGGCCGCGACGCCGCGCGCCTGTGGCTGGCCGCCGAGCTCGGCCACCTGCCGGTGCGGCTGCAGGTGACGCAGCAGGACGGCACGCGCCTCGAGCAGACCGCGATCCGCGTCACGCGCCCGTGAATCTCTCGGCCGGATCGCTGCGCGCCGCCGCCGCCGCGCTGAACGCCATCCTTTCCTTCTCGGGGCCGGCCGACCAGGCGCTGTCGCGCTATTTTCGCGGCCAGCGGCAGTTGGGGCAGCGCGAGCGCGCATTCATCGCCGAAGCCGCGTTCGCGGCCCTGCGACGCAAGCGCTCGCTCGAAGCCCTGGCGGGCGACACCTCGCCTGCCGTGCTCATCGCCGCGGCGCTGGTGCGCGTGCTCGGTTACTCGGGCCGCAGCCTGGGCGGCCTGGTCGACGAGGCACTGATCGCGCGCCTGCGGGCGGCGCGCGCCGACGCGCTGCCGCCCGCGGTGCGCGCCGACCTCCCTGACTGGCTATGGGAGATTCTGTCGGCCCAGCAGGGCGAGGACGAGGCAATGCGCATCGCGCAGGGCCTGCTCAACGCGGCGCCGCTCGACCTGCGCGTGAACCTCGCGCGCATCACCCGCGACGAGGCCCTGGAGCGGCTGGGCAAGGACGGCTTGCCGGGCGCCGCGACGCCGCATTCGCCGGCCGGCATCCGGCTCGAGGGCAAGCCGGCCATCAACCGGCATCCGCTGTTCGAGGAAGGCCTGGTCGAAGTCCAGGACGAAGGCAGCCAGCTCATCGCCTGGCTCCTCGCGCCCCGCCGCGGCGAGATGGTGGCCGATTACTGCGCCGGCGCCGGCGGCAAGACGCTGGCGCTGGCGATGCTGATGCGCGGCAGCGGCCGCCTGTATGCCATGGATGTTTCGGCGAAGCGCCTGGCCGCGCTCGCGCCGCGCGCGGCGCGCGCCGGCGTCTCGAGCATCCATCCGCTGGTGCTCTCCGGGGACAACGACGCGCGCGTCAAGCGCCTCGCCGGCAAGCTTGACCGCGTGCTGGTCGATGCGCCCTGCAGCGGCTTCGGCACGCTGCGGCGCAATCCGGACCTGAAATGGCGCCACGGCGCCGACGCCGTCCGCGAGCTAGCCGCAAAGCAGGGGCGCATCCTTGCCAGCGCCGCCCGCCTGGTGAAGCCGGGCGGCCGACTGGTGTACGCGACCTGCAGCATCCTGCAGGAGGAGAACGAAGCGGTCGCGGACGCGTTTCTCGCCAGCCGCGCCGAATTTCAATTACTCCCTTGCAATGACCTGCTTGCGGCGCAACATATAGGCATCGACAGTGAGCATTATTTCCACCTGTGGCCCCATCGACACGGCACCGACGGATTCTTCGCCGCCGCATTCACGAAAAAGCCTTTGCGCTAGCGCGCTTACGTCTTTTCACGCCCCCGATAGACCATTCGCGTAAAATGGCGCGCGCCTGAACCATAACTACAGATAGGGCACACCTACTCGATGATCTTTTCCGGCTGGCTGGAACTCCCCTGGTGGGGTGACGTAATCGCGGCGCTCGCGCTGACGCACGTCACTATCGCGTCGGTGACCATCTTCCTCCACCGCCACCAGGCGCACCGCGCCCTCGACCTGCACCCGGTGGTGTCGCATTTCTTCCGTCTCTGGCTCTGGCTGACCACCGGCATGGTCACCAAGGAATGGGCCGCGATTCACCGCAAGCACCACGCCAAGTGCGAGACCGCCGAAGACCCGCACAGCCCGCAGATCCATGGCATCAACAAGGTGCTCTGGCTCGGCGTGTTCCTCTACGTCAAGGAGTCTTTCCACCCCGAGACGATGGAGCGCTACGGCCATGGCACGCCCGACGACTGGATGGAGCGCAACGTCTATGCGCGCCACGCGATCCACGGCCTGTTCCTGATGGGCGCGGTGAATATCGCGCTGTTCGGCCTGGTGCCGGGCATGCTGATCGAGCTGGCGCAGATCGTCTGGATCCCGTTCTGGGCGGCCGGCGTGATCAACGGCATCGGCCACTTCTGGGGCTACCGCAGCTGGGACGTGCCCGCGCCGGATGCCAGCCGCAACATCTCGCCGATCGGCATCCTGATCGGCGGCGAGGAGCTGCACAACAATCACCACGCCTACCCGGCCTCGGCGCGCTTTTCGATGAAGTGGTACGAATTCGACATCGGCTGGCTCTATATCAGCGCGCTCGAAGCGCTCGGGCTCGCCTCGGTGAAAAAGGTGGCGCCGACGCCGCGCTTCGCCGCGCCGAAGCCGGTTTGCGACCAGCAGACGCTGGAAGCGGTGATCTCCAACCGCTACGACGTGCTGTCGCGCTACGGCAAGTCGCTCAGGCGCCTCTACCGCCAGGAGCTGGAGCGCCTGGGCCATTGGTCGGCGGAAGCCGAGGCGCTGAAGCCGGTCAAGCGCTACGTGTCGCGCGTCAGCCAGGTCTCGGAGGCCGAGCGCGCGCGCATCGCCGACGCGCTGAAGAATTCCAAGGCGCTGGCGACTGCGCTTTCGATGCGCGAGGAACTGGCGGCGCTCTGGGCGCGATCCAGCGCTTCGCGGGAACAGCTGCTCGAGCAGTTGCAGGAGTGGTGCCACCGGGCGGAAGCCAGCGGCCATGCGCCGCTGATGGAATTCAGCCGCCGCTTGCGCTGCTACGCCTAGCGAGCTACTTGATCTTTCCTTCTTTGTAGAGCACGTGCTTGCGTGCCTTGGGATCGTATTTCTTGATCTCGAGCTTGTCCGGCGTGCTGCGCTTGTTCTTGGTGGTGGTGTAGAAGTGGCCGGTTCCGGCCGTCGATTCGAGCTTGATTTTCTCGCGCATGGCTATTTGCCCTTGTCCCTGGCCTTGATTTCCGCCAGCACGGCTTCGACGCCCAGCTTGTCGATGCGGCGCAGGCCGGCGGTGGACACGCGCAGGCGCACCCAGCGGTTCTGCGTCTCGAGCCAGAAGCGGCGGTAGTGCAGATTGGGCTCGAACGTGCGGATGGTCTTGTTGTTGGCGTGGGAAACCAGATGGCCTTTCATCGGCTTCTTGCCGGTGACCTGACAGACGCGGGACATGAGGGACTCCGGAAACTTCGAAAGGCGCGGATTATAGCAGCCCGCGCTCGGCGAAGGAGATGGCCTGGTTGCCGGCGACGATGAAGTGGTCCAGCACCTTGACGTCCACCAGCGCCAGCGCCTCTTTCAGGCTGCGGGTCAGCAGCTCATCGGCCCGGCTGGGCTGCGCGGCACCCGACGGGTGGTTGTGGGCGAAGATCACCGCGGCGGCGTTGGCGGCGAGGGCGCTCTTCACGATCTCGCGCGGATAGACGCTGGTCTGCGTCAGCGTGCCGCGGAAGCTCTCCTCGAAGGCGGTGACGCGGTGCTGCGCATCGAGCCACAGGCAGACAAACACCTCGTGCGGCAGGCGGCCGAGCGCAAGGCGCAGGTAGTCGCGCACCGCGCCGGGCGAAGTCAGGGCCGGCGCAGCCTTCAATTCCTGGGCGATCGAGCGGCGCGCCAGCTCGATGGCCGCCTCGAGTTGCGCTCGCTTGGCGGGGCCGAGTCCCTTGACCCCCGGCAGGGCGGTGCCGAACAGCCCGGCGACGCCGCCGCAGCGCTCGAGCAGCTCGCGGCCGAGGTCCACGGCGCTCTTGCCGCGCACACCGGTGCGCAGCATCACCGCGAGCAGTTCCGCATCGCTCAGCGCTCCCGGCCCGCTCGCCAGCAGCCGCTCGCGCGGCCGCTCCGCGGGGAGCCAGTCCGAAATCGCCATCGCCCGGCCTTTCCCTTAGAATCCCCATCCCCTTAACGGGCGGGCAGGCGAATCGATGACGTTGAAAGGAAAGAAGATTCTGCTGGGGCTGACCGGCGGCATCGCGGCCTACAAGGCGGCGGAGCTGGCGCGTTTGCTGGTGAAAAGCGGCGCGGACGTGCGCGTGGCCATGACGGAGGCGGCGACGCACTTCATCGGCACGGCGACGATGCAGGCGCTCTCCGGGCAGCCGGTGTGGACCGACCTGTGGGATTCGCGCGTGCCCGACGCGATGGCTCACATCGAGCTGTCGCGCGACCGCGACCTGATCCTGGTGGCGCCGGCCTCGGCCGACTTCATGGCCAAGCTCGCCCACGGCCGCGCCGACGACCTGCTGTCGACCCTTTGCGTGGCGCGGCGCTGTCCCCTGGTGGTGGCGCCGGCGATGAACGTGGAGATGTGGCAGAACCCCGCCACGGCGAGAAACGCCGAGACCCTGCGTGCCGATGGCGTGACCATCGTCGGCCCGGCCTCGGGCGGCCAGGCCTGCGGCGAGATGGGCATGGGCCGCATGACCGAGCCCGCCGACATCCTGGCCGACCTGCGGTTTTTTTTTCAGCCGCAACGCCTCAAGGGAAAAAAGGTTCTCGTCACCGCCGGGCCGACCGAGGAGCCGATTGATCCGGTCCGGGTCCTCACCAACTCCAGCTCGGGAAAAATGGGCTACGCGGTGGCGCGCGCGGCCGTCGAGGCCGGCGCCCGGGTGACGCTGGTGAGCGGGCCGGTGTCGCTAGCCACGCCGGCAGGGGTGAAGCGCGTGGACGTGCGCACCGCGCGCGAGATGTTCGACGCGGTGAAAAAGATCGCCAGGAGTGCCGACGTCTTCATTGGCGTCGCCGCCGTCGCCGACTACCGGGTGAAGAATGCCTCGGCGAGGAAAATCAAGAAGGGCAACGGCGTGCCGCGCCTGGAGCTCGAAGAAAACCCCGATATCCTCGCCTGGGTAGCGGCGCTGCCCAGGCCGCCGTATTGCGTCGGCTTCGCCGCCGAAAGCGAGAACCTGGCCGCGAACGCGAAGGCGAAGCGGGCGAAGAAGAAAGTGCCGCTGATCGCCGCCAACCTGGCGCAGCAGACCATGGGCCGCGAGGACAACACCATCACGCTCTACGACGCGCAGGGCGAGCATCCGCTCGGCCACGGCGCGAAGCTCGACCTCGCGCGCAAGCTGCTGCAGCACGTCGCCGACCGGCTGCCGTCCGGAAAATGAGAAAGCTGCAAGTCAAGATCCTCGACGAGAGGATGCGCAGCATGCTGCCGCGCTACGCCAGCGCCGGGGCGGCGGGCCTCGATCTGCGGGCCTGTCTCGACAAGGAACTGGTGCTGCAAGCGGGCGACAGCCAGCTGGTGCCCTCGGGCATCTCGATCTATGTCGCCGATCCCGGCTACGCCGCGGTGATCCTGCCGCGCTCGGGGCTCGGCGCGAAGAACGGCATCGTCCTGGGGAATCTCGTCGGCCTGATCGACTCCGACTATCAGGGTCCGCTCATGGTGTCGCTATGGAACCGCGGGAAGAGCGCGTTCACCATCCAGCCAATGGACCGCATCGCCCAGCTGGTGGTGGTGCCGGTGGCGCAGGTCGAGTTCGAGGTGGTGGAGGACTTCGCCGCCAGCGCGCGCGGCGCCGGCGGCTTCGGCTCGACCGGACGCTGAGCTTCAGCCCAGCGAATCGGCCCAGATGCTCTTCGCCCAGTTCCAGGCGAAGCGGCCCTCGTCCTCGCTGCGCGCGGCGGAGACGCCGCCCGAGCCCTTGACCGGCACCAGCGTGCCCTGGCCCGCCTCCCACTCGTGCACGGAGGAGACGCGGATCGCCTCGGTGCGCGAGACGAAGCTGTAGCAGGTATTGAGGATCTTGAGCGGCGCCGGCTCGCGGCCGTTCAACAGGTCGACGATCGCCGCCGCGGCGATCTTGGC
>Ga0075425_100000866_pt1 | contig 29091 bp, 29 predicted proteins | sample SoiMethybrSBSTD4_FD_75300 | JGI IMG/M metagenome (GOLD analysis project Ga0075425, IMG submission 75300) | Bulk soil microbial communities from a Populus tree surrounding site in Tennessee, USA - Soil MetaG P. TD hybrid SBSTD4 | ecosystem: Environmental > Terrestrial > Soil > Tree plantation...
TGGACGCGCCGCGTAGTCGAAAGACCCTGTGCTCACCGCCTGTTTTCGTGGCGAAAGTTGGTCAAAACACAAGGTCTCTCGACTGCGCAGGATTTTCGCTTCGCTCAAATCCTGCTTCGCTCGAGATGACACATTTGGGATGGAGGCAATAAGAAATCGGCAAATCTCAATTCTTTAGATTACCCGATGACCCGATCATCAGACCTCCCGATTTCCCAACCCACTTGTACACTCCCTTTCGGTAATCCTTAGTAACCATGTCAATCGCAGGCCTGAGCCGTAGAATGACCATGTCCGAACGGCCATCTGGGTACTACTCCCAGCATCGCCGCGTCGGATGGTCATTCGTTCTCCGGAAAAACCGGGAGAAGCACGGAGCTCGGCAATCTTATGGCGTTTGGTTTCGGGTTCAACAAGCAGAAAGTCCTCAGTGCTGCGGAGAAATGCGTCCAGCAGGGCAAGCTAGAGAACGCCATTTCCGAGTACCGGAAGGTCCTCAAAGCTGATCCCAAGGATCTGACTGTGATGAATACGGTCGGGGACCTCTATGCACGGCTGGGCGAGAACGACGAGGCCGCGGACTGCTTCAAGAGCGTTGGCGACGCTTATGCCAGCCAGGGTTTCACGGTCAAAGCCATCGCCATGTACAAGAAGCTGAGCAAGCTGAAGTCATCGATGGAATGCGTGCTGCGGCTGGCGGAACTTTATACGCAGCAGGGCTTGTTCAATGACGCGCGCGCGCAGTACCTGCTGGTGGCGGAAGATTTTCTGAAATCAGGGCAGCTTGAGCAGGCGATCAAGATCTTCCAGAAAACGCTGGAGATGGATCCGGACAACGTTCCGATGCGAACGAAACTCGCGGAAGTCTATGTCCGGCTCAATAAGAAAGACGAGGCCTGGAAGATTCTGAGCGCGGCTGCTGAAAGCTTGCGCTTGAAGGGACAACTGGCGGCAGCGGACGAGATTTTGCAGCGCATGTTGAAGCTCGAGCCCGGCAACAGTTACGCGCTCGTGCTTCGCGGCAAGGCAGCGGTTGAGGCAGGGGACTTCAAAGCGGCAATCGAGTGCTTGAGCAAGGTCCCCGATCTGGACACGAACCCCGACGGGCTGCGGGCGCTGTTTCACGCTTATCTGCGCAGCAAGAAATACTCGGATGCACTCAATCTGGCAGGCAAGCTTGCCAACGTTCACGACGACCTCTCCGCCGTCGGCGAGTACACGGGCGCACTCATTGAGGCACAACAGTACAAGGATGTGCTCCCGGTGTTCGACGAGTTCGCCGGCCGACTGCTTCGCGCCGACCACCAGAAATTTCTGGAAAACGTGCGCTCGCTGATCGGGTATGTCAGGGATGACACGCAATCACTTGAGACCTTGCTGCAGCTCTTCCAGAAAGCCGGCGAGAACACACACCTGACCGAAATCTACGAGTTGCTGGCACATGCCAGCGTGCAGTCGGGCGATCTTGAAAAAGCGCGTGACTACTACTTGAAACTGACGCAGCTCGAGCCCGGCAATCAGATGCACACGCAGAATTACCAGCAGGTGCTGGCAAAGCAAGGCACGCCTGCGGGAGCCCCTCTGATTAGCCCGGAAGAAGGCACAGCGCTTGTTGATGAGCTGGAGGCAACGGCCCCGTTTCTCGAGCAGCGTTACGATGACGAGACAGCACTTGCCGTTCGCGCCGCAATGACGGACGCCGAACTTTTCATTTCGTACAACATGCCAGCGAAGGCGCTTGGCCCATTGGTCTCTGCGTTGCCAAAGGCGCCGCGCGATCTTCGGCTTAACCAGAAGCTGGCCGCTCTGCACACGCGCGCCGGAAGATTTGGCCAGGCCGCGGTCTGCTTGCGCACCCTTGAAAGTATCTACAGAGATGCCGGCCACAATGACGACGCATCACGGTATGCCGACTTGGCCGCCAAATATGAAGAGCGCAGTGGCGCTGGATCGGGCGCAACGAAGGCACAGGAAGTGGCCAGCGCAACTCCCGCCGTGGCCGAATTCGAGGTAGCCGCAGCGTTGGCGGAACCCGAACCGGAAATTGCAGCCGAGGTCGAGTCACAAGAAGCGCCGAAGACAATCGCGACGCCCTCGGGCTTGTTTTTCCACGGAGCAGCGCCTACCGCTCCTGCTACTCCGCAGACCGAGGTTCCAGAGACAACCGCCGTTTCTGAACCAAGTGAAACTGATCTTCCCTCGGAATGGGAGCAAGGCTTCGCGGTCGAAGTTGAGCCGGCCGCCACCGCGGGCAATGCGCCTCGCGATGAGGTTGTGGCTGCCTCAGCGGTCGACCACACCGATCAATTGAGCGCATCTGAACCCTCTGAACCACAACCGGAGGAGGTCGAGGCCAGTGTGCCTGCCGGGGCCAGCCTTGACGACTCCATCGAGGAAGTTCGCTTCTATCTGGGCCAGGGCATGACGCAGCAGGCGGACGAACTTTTGGCCAAATTGGAAACCTCGGCGATCGGCGCGCCTGAGCTTGCGGTCCTTCGCCTGGGTGTTGACTCCGCCAAGCAAATCGCGCAGCCAGAAGCGAAAGTCGAAGTATCAGCAGATGAACCTGCGGCAGTGGAAGAGGCTCCAATTATGGCGCCCGAGGTAGCGCGGCAACCCTGGCCGGGCGAGCGGCCGGTGTTGCAGCAGATGGTTTCAGAAATTGAAAATTCGCTGGGTGATGGCTTCCTCGGTGAGTCCCCGGTGGTCGAGAAAGAACCCGAAAGCCAACCTGCGGAAGTCACGCAAGAGGATCTGTCTCTAGCGCCGCAATTCCGCGCGGGAACTCTGGACGAGTTCGTTTCTGATCTGGAAGCTTCTCTGGGCAGCGATTTCGCGATCGAAACGCCTGCCCATGTCGAGGCGGCCGCTCCCGTTCCATTGCCGGCAGCGTCGGCTGCATCTGCACCCGCACCCGTTGCAAGAGCTGCGGCGGCTGCAACCAGCATTTCGGCCCCGACGCTACCGACTGTTCCGCCGCCACTGGTTCCGCCTCAGAGAGCTGAGCGTCACATTGAACCGTCGGCAGCCGTGGATCTTTCTGAGATGTTCGGCGACCTGAAGAGTGAGCTCGAATCCGATACTAATCGCGCCGACGAAGATCCTGAGACCCACTACAACCTGGGAGTTGCGTTCCGCGAGATGGGGCTGCTGGATGAGGCCATCGGCGAGTTCCAGAAGGTCTGTCAGGCAGCCGAGAATGGTCACCGCTTCAATCAGATCATGCAGACCTATACCTGGCTGGCGCAGTGCTTCCTGGATAAGGGCGTGCCTGAAGCGGCCGTGCGCTGGTACGAAAAAGCGCTGAAGCTGCCAAGCCTGGACCAGGAGACGCGCACTGCGCTGCACTACGAACTGGCTTCCTCGTTCGAGACGGCGGGGAACCGTCCCGCCGCGTTAACCAACTTCCTGGAAGTTTACGGGTCGAACATCGATTATCGTGACGTAGCTGAGCGTATCAAGGCGCTCAGGCCGTAAAATAGTTCGATGGGCGCAGTGCTCGGCATTTGCACGTATTGGGGGAGGCCTTTCTGATGGCCGACCCGAAAACCCTGTCTACTCTTCCCAGTTTTCCGGAAGACACGCCCACACGGGCAGATGCCTTACCTGAAAATTCAGCCCCGCGCAAAGGTAGGAAGCTCCAAATGTGGCTTCTGCGGATTCGCGCTTTGCTGTTTGTCACGGTGTGCGCCACCTTCGGCGTTCTGCTAATAATTCTGCCGTGGACGCACCAGTGGACGGATAATTCCCTGCTGCTCACACTGCCGGCGCTGCGGAGCTTCATTGGCAATGGATTTGTCCGCGGCCTGGCAACCGGCTTGGGAATGCTTGATCTCTGGCTGGGATTCTGGGAAGCCGTTCACTACCACGAAAATCCAACTTAGCTTTCGGCGGGCTATTTCATTCTGGAGCCACGACGCTTTGAAGAAGACAGACTCCAAAAATCACGAGGAAAGCGCGCCCCTGGCGTATGAAAACCCCTCGTTCTTGAACAGTCCGGATGGCCGGATTCTCCGCATCATGTCCGAATATGTGGAACCGCTGGCGAGGTTTCGCCGAGAGCAAATCCAGGACACGGTGGTGTTCTTCGGCTCGGCGCGTTTTCACAGTCTTTCGGACGCGAACTCTGTGCTGGAACGAGCCCATCTGTCGAACGAGGACGGCAAGCGCAAACTGGCCGAAGCCGGCGTACAGATGGCGCGCTACTATGAAGACGCGCGCAAGATGGCTTTTCTTCTTAGCGAGTGGGCCGCGCATATTCCGGCAAGGCGGCGGAGATTCGTTGTGACCACCGGCGGCGGACCGGGAATTATGGAAGCAGCCAACCGGGGTGCCCGCGAGGCCGGAGCAAAGACCATCGGGCTGAATATCCGGCTGCCATTTGAGCAGTATCCGAATCCCTACATCACACCGGCGCTCAACTTCGATTTCCACTACTTTTTCATGAGAAAGTTCTGGTTCGCTTATCTGGCGAAGGCTCTGGTGATCTTTCCCGGTGGATTCGGGACACTGGATGAGCTCTTTGAAATTTTGACTCTGGCACAGACGCGGAAGCTGGCGAAGAAGATCCTGGTGGTAATCTATGGCCGGGAATACTGGGACCGACTGATCAATTTCAACACCATGGTGGAGGCCGGCGCAATTGCGGCCGAGGACCTGGAACTGTTCAAAATCGTTGACAGTCCTGAAGAAGGCTACGAGTATTTGCGCGAGGGGCTGACGAAACACCATCTCGACGAAGAGCGACCGCGGCGTGCGGGCGAGGTGGTGCCGGAGATCGCGAAGACGAATCCGTAAAGCGGTTGTTTGTGGCTAGTTGTTAGTTATTTGTCCAGTGACTATGAGACCCACCACTACCAACTAACCACCAGTAACTGCCTTGCTCCTCTACTACCTCACTGATCGAAGACAATTCCCTGGGGACGAAGGGGAGCGCCGTCGACGCTTTATCCAAAAAGTCTCCGAAGCCGCACGAAATGGGGTGGATTACATCCAGTTGCGCGAGAAAGATTTGAGCTCTCGTGAGTTGGAGCAACTGGCGCGCGACGCAATGGGATGCATCGCCGGGACGACTGCGAAGCTATTGATCAACTCTCGGTCCGATGTCGCACTCGTAGTGGGCGCTCACGGAGTTCATCTTCGATCCAACGACATAGCGCCCGAGGATGTTCGTAAAGTCTGGCGGGAAGCCGGAGCTGGAACGGTTCCGATCGTTGCCGTGTCTTGCCATGTGGAGCGCGAGGTCATGGCTGCGAAGCAATCGGGGGCGGATTTTGTGGTATTCGGCCCGGTGTTTGAAAAATCTCAGCAGCTTGTCACCGGGTTCGATGCACTTCGGTCCGTTTGCCGCCACCAGATACCAGTCCTCGCGCTCGGAGGTGTAACGCGGGAGAATGCGCGATCCTGCGTGGAGGGGGGTGCGGCGGGCGTTGCCGGGATCCGATTGTTCCAACAGGGGAGTGTGGCTGATCTGGTCGAAAAACTTCGCGGCTAGCTAGTCCACTTGGCGCCAGTCTTCAATAGCTCTACCGCTCTTTTCAGTCGCTCTTCCCGGGTCTCTTCCCTTTTTGCTTCGGTGACCCAGCGCGCGATTTCCTCTTTGTGGGTATAAGAAAGCTTCTCCCAATGTGCCAGCGCTTTCTTGTGCTGCGATATTTGCGCTATCAGCGGTGCTGGCATGATCACCACGCGATCTTCCGTGTCCCGCTCCATAACGATTTGGACTTTGTCTCCGGTCTTCACACCCCGCGCCGTCACGCATGGCTTTATTGACGACCATGCGATGACAGCCGCCCATCGGCATGAGCGAGGAGCGAAACGGGAACCCATTGATCGTGCCGCGAGCTGGAACACGGCCTCGGGTTCCGAATACTTCTTGGATATCAAAGGGCGCGCTCAGAGCGGCGACAGTACTGCCTTCCATTCCGTCGAGAACGACCTGGAACTTCAACGGTTTCATCGAAAGGTTATCTGCGCGCGGAGAGCATTCCCAGAATTTCTTCAAGGCCGTGCCGAAGGCGCTTCAGTTCATTAGCAGAATGGCTGGGGAAGGGCAGCGGCGCCTGGGTCCTTTCCACCTTGAGGTCGCTGCGTAGCTGCTGGCGCGCGCCGGCTATGGTGAAACCTTCTTCGTAAAGCAGTTGCTTGATTTTGAGCACCGCTTCAACATCTTTTCGCCGGTACATGCGTTGCCCGGTGCTGCTCTTCACCGGCTTGAGTTGCGGGAACTCCGTTTCCCAGAAGCGAAGAACGTAGGCCGGCAGGCGGCAGAGGTCTGAAACCTCGCCAATGCGGAAGTAGAGCTTGTCTGGAACTACGATTTCGCTCGAGCGGCTCTTTGCTCTTGCGACGCTCGCATTTTTGGCAACACTCATATGCGCCACGATGACGAAGGAAAATCTGCTAAGCCGTTTCTAGCACGATCCGCCGCGCTCGACAACTGTTAGTTAGGGCGCAAAATAAAAAACCTCTCGATTGCGTTCTTCGAGAGGCCTTTCAAGACCTTAACGCGAGATACTTCTCGCACTGCTTAGTGTTTCTTCTTTTTTGCTGCCTTTTTCTTTGCTGGCATCTATTTTCCTCCTGGACGATTTTCCCTCGAACATCGTTACTCAGGGCCCATTTACTACAAGAGGCTGCCAACACGTTGCCCGGCAGCATCTCTATCTCCAGATATTGCTGTGGAAAGTCTTCATTGTCAATACAATTCTCGCAGTTCGGAGCAGTTATTAAACGGGAACCACCAAGCCGGAACCACTTCGAGAAAATTCTTTGCCACGGATTTTCACGGATCAATTGTGAAAAGAGAAACGAATCCGTGGCGATCCGTGTTGATTTGTCGCCTGTTTTGTTTTCGTCGTCCAGCGTAGCGCGCTATCGCGGTGCTAGAATCGCATGGCTCTTTGGAGATTTCCAGAAATGCCGAACACGATGTTAGCGGTGGTAAAGCCTGATCCCGCGCCGGGAGCAGAGATTCGGCAAGTCACGGTTCCAAGCATTGGCCGCACCGACGTTCTGGTCAAGGTCAAAGTCGCATCCATCTGCGGAACTGATCTTCACATTTACGAATGGGACCGCTGGGCTCAACGGCGAATCCATCCTCCGTTGATTCCCGGGCATGAGTTCTGTGGAGAAGTAGTGGCGTTCGGAGACGAGGTCACGACCGTGAAGGAAGGGGATTTTGTTTCCGCAGAAATGCACGTCGCATGCGGAAAATGCCTGCAGTGCCGAACCGGTGAGGCGCATATCTGCCAGAACGTAAAGATCATCGGCGTAGATGCCGATGGCGCATTCGCGGAGTATGTTGTGATTCCGGAATCGAACATCTGGAAGCTCGACCCCGCGATTCCGATCGAGTACGCTTCCATTCTCGATCCCCTCGGGAATGCGGTTCATAGCGTTTTGGCCGGGGAAATTGCCGCCAAAACCGTCGCAATTACCGGCTGCGGACCAATAGGACTTTTTTCGATTGCGGTCGCGCGAGCGGTCGGCGCGGCGCAAGTGTTCGCAATCGAGACCAATGCGCATCGGCGGAGCATCGCGGCTCAAATGAAAGCGGATATGGTCCTCGATCCTGCAGCTGGCGACGTAACTTCCGCCATTCTTGAGCGCACGGGAGGGCTTGGAGTTGATGTGGTCCTGGAAATGGCCGGTCAACCGAAGGCGATCCGAACTGCATTCGATATCGTGCGCCGTGGCGGGCGAATTTCACTTCTGGGGCTCACATCGAAGCCGATCTCGCTGAACTTCTCGGAAGACATCATCTTCAAGGGCATCACCATTCAGGGTATCAACGGACGTCGCATGTATCAGACGTGGTATCAGATGACCGCGCTGCTCAAGGCTGGAAAGCTCGACCTTCTTCCGGCAATCACCGATCGAATCGCGATGAAGGACTTCTCAAGTGCGATGGAGAGGTTGAAGACGGGAGAGGCGAGCAAGATTCTGGTTTATCCGAACGGGGCGAGATGATTGATCATCGGCTCATCGGGTGATCGGGTCATCGGGCGATCTGAAATCCTATGGAGAGCAGCCAACAGGAGGAACTCAGAGCGAGGACAAAACGATTTGCCCTCCGTATTATTCGTCTGTTCCAGCACCTCTCTCATACCCCTGAAGCACAAGTCTTGGGCAAGCAGTTGCTAAGATCAGGCACTTCAGCTGGAGCAAATTATCGCGCAGCAGGGCGCGCAAGATCCAAGGCAGAGTTCATTTCCAAAATTGCTATTGTTCTGGAAGAGGCGGACGAGACCGTCTTTTGGTTGAAATGCTTGGTTGAGTCAAAGAGTTGTCAAAGAGGAACTGCTCCGCGACCTCATGAAAGAAGCTCATGAGTTGCTGGCAATTTTTGCTGCGTCGCAGCGCACGAGCCGCAAATGATTCAGATCACCGATGACCCGATCACCGGAGGGTGAGATCTCCTAAGCTCCCGCCGGCATTTTCACAATTTTTTTCTGGATTGCATAGGTCACCAGCTGCGCTTTGTTGTGGATGTTCAGCTTGCGCATCAAGTTGAACTTGTGGGCTTCGACGGTCTTCACGCTCAAGCCGAGAATCTGAGCGATCTGCCGGACGGAATTCCCTTCGGCCAGCATTTTGATCACTTCGCGCTCGCGTGGTGTAAGCGTCGAACCGCGTGCAAGGCCGCTGGTTGATCGCGAGCGAAAATCATCAACCAACTTTCCGAGCACCTGCGGGCTTAGGTACTTTCTTCCGGCATTTACATCGCGCACGGCGCCGATCAAACGCGGCGCGGGAGCATCTTTCAGAATGTAGCCAGAGGCACCGGCATCGAGGCACTGCAGCAGGTACTCCTCGTCTTCATACATGGTCAAGAAGATGACGCGGCGTCCCGGCAACTCCCGGGTGATCCGGCGAGAGGCTTCGAAGCTCGAGAGCCCGGGCATGCCGATGTCCATCAGCACAACATCGGGCGAAAGGCGGCGGGCCTGTTCAATGGCCTCGGCGGCATCGCGTGCCTCGCCGACCACCTGGAGGTCGCCTTCACTTTCAAGAACCCGTCGCAGGCCCTCGCGGAACAGGGTGTGGTCGTCAACGATGAGGCATCGGATCGGCATATCAGTCACTATCGAGCTAGCTTGCATGCTTCAGGCCCGGCGCTGCGATCTTCGCTTCCCTGACAACCCGGGGGAGTTGAATTTGGATGCTGGTACCCTTTCCGCGTTCCGAACGGATCTTCATCGAACCGCCAAGCGCTGCGGCACGTTCGCGCATCCCGGTCAAACCGAATCCGCGAATGTGCGCGGAACGTCGCGAGAAACCTACGCCGTCGTCTTCCACTTGCAGCGTTACCCTGTCTGTCGCAACCTCCAACCGCACGCTGAACTTCGAAGCCTGTGAGTGCTTGGCTACGTTGTGCAAAGATTCCTGCACCGAGCGATATAACGCCACATCAACGTCGTGGTCCGCCGAAGACCAGTTCTCTGGTATTTCCAGGCTGGCCTTCATTCCCCCGTGCTTCGCCAGCCACTGTGCCTGTCGGCGGATGGCAGTGCTCAACCCGAACTCCTCAAGCACTCGCGGAGAAAGCCGCGCGATCGTACGCCGCAATCCTTCGATGGTGCGATCGAGCAGTTCGAGCGCCTCGCGAATTTTCCCGGTGGCTTCCCGGTTTTCGTTTTCGCCCGCGAGCATTTCCAACTGAAACCGTAGGACCATGAGCGCTTGCCCGGTCTCATCGTGCAGCTCGCGGCTGATGCGCCTTCGCTCCTCCTCCTGGACTTTCAAAAGGTGTCGCGAAAGGTCGCCGGCCTCGGAAGGTTGCAGGCTGGCGGTCCCGTGCGCAGCTTTAGTAGCCATGGCGCACCGAGCTTCTCAACGACTTGGAGTTACCTTTCGCGGACAGTGGCAACTTTGGAAGGACCCTCCTTTGCAAGGTCCGGCATATTACTTAACCTTCGGATGTTGGATGAGCCAGGCCGCGCAGGGTTGCCCTGATCGATATGCTCTATCAGCTACAATCCTAAAGACATGCTCAAATTCTTCACGTCGGGGGAGTCGCACGGGGAGGCGCTCGTCGCGTTCCTTTCCGGGGTGCCGGCCGGGGTTTCCGTCGACGTGGAATTTGTCAATCGCGAGCTCTGGCGCCGCCAGCAGGGCTATGGCCGAGGCGGCAGAATGAAGATCGAGCGCGACACGGCACGAATCCTCTCCGGCGTGCGCCACGGCAAGACCATCGCATCGCCGATAGCCGTGCTGCTTGAAAATCGAGATTGGAAAAACTGGCAGGAGCAGCTGCCTGTCGAGAGCGGCGACGCCAGCAAACACAAGCGCGTGGCCTCGCCGAGGCCGGGCCACGCTGATCTCGCCGGAGCGCTCAAGTACAACTTTCCCGAAGCGAGATATGTGCTGGAACGGGCTTCCGCGCGGGAGTCAGCAGCACGGGTTGCGGTTGGAGCTTTGGCCAAACTGCTGCTTCGTCAACTCGGAATTGAGGTACTGAGTCACGTGGTCGCAGTCGGCCAGGCTAACGTTGAACGAGAAATTTCGTGGGCCGAGATTCAGGCGAGCTGCGCAAAAGACGAAGTGCTGCTGAACTGTGCCGATCCCGAGATCGAGCCGCGCATGAAAGAAGAAGTGGATAAGGTATTACGCACCGGTGACTCGGTGGGCGGAGTCTTTGAAGTCGTGGCCCACAGCGTTCCGCCAGGGCTGGGCACCTACGCCCAGTGGGATGAGCGGCTGGACGCGCAACTTGCGGCGGCCGTGATGTCATTGCAAGCGGTCAAGGCGGTAGAAATCGGCGCGGGGGTGGCGGCGGCGTATGTGCCAGGGTCAGTGGTACACGATGAGATCGGATATGCATCGGGATCAAGCTTTGCTGGTTTCATTCGCACGCGCAACAATGCCGGTGGTATCGAGGGCGGAGTTTCGAATGGGCAGGAGATTCGAGTACGCGGATACTTGAAACCGATCTCAACCTTGCGACGGCCGTTGCATTCTGTTGACTTTGCGACTCGCGAGCCGGTGAAGGCAGCGTATGAGCGCTCGGACGTCTGTGTGGTTCCGGCCGCTGGCGTGGCCGGCGAGGCGATGGTTGCGCTGACCCTCGCGCGGTGCGCACTTGAGAAATTCGGGGGAGATTCGATGCCCGAAACCTGCCGGAATTTTCATGGATATTTGGAGCAGTTGAAGAACTACTAGGCGTCAGGCTTCAGGCGCGTCTGTTTGAAAAATGAAATTCATGACCAACGACCAACGACTACATGATCTACCCCATCGTTAAGTACGGAAACCCTGTTCTCGAAAAGCCTGCTGAACCGGTCACCACGTTCGATGACGAGCTGAAGAAACTGGTCGAGGACATGTTTGAGTCGATGTATGCGGCCAAAGGCGTGGGACTGGCGGCCCCGCAGATCGGAATTTCGAAACGGCTTGCTGTCATTGACATAACGTTCAAAGAAGACCCCGACGCTAAGCTGGTGCTAGCGAATCCGGAGATCATTCACACGGAGGGCAAGCAGACACAGAGCGAAGGCTGTTTGAGTATCCCGGAATTTCGCGAGCCGCTGAAGCGGGCGAACAAAGTCACTGTGCGCGCCCAGGACATCAACGGAAATTGGTATGAAAAAACCGGCGAGGAGTTGCTCGCGCGCGCATTCCTCCACGAAACCGATCATTTGAATGGAAAGCTCTACATCAGTCATTTGAGCGCGCTGAAACGGGACCTGATGAAGCGGAAGATCAAAAAGCTGATGAAGGCGGGGCAATGGTAGGAATCGGGTCATCGGGTGATCTGGCCATCGGACGATCTGAACCGCAAAGGTGTGAGCAGGCCGTCTGTCTGCGTCTCCCAATCACCCGATGATCCGATCACCCGATCACCAAATGGATCTAGTTTTTTGCGGCACGCCTCCGTTTGCAGTTCCAACGCTGGAAAAGCTGATCCAGGCCGGATACTCAGTTAGTCTTGTTCTGACGCAGCCGGATCGCCCCAAGGGGCGCGGACTGGCGCTTGTCCCTTCTCCAGTCAAACAGAGTGCGGTGAAATACGACCTGCCGATTTATCAGCCTGAAAAGATCAAAACGAATGAAGAGCTCCGGGCAACGCTTGAAGCAATCAGCCCGGATGCAATCATTGTTGTAGGCTACGGCCGAATCATTCCGAAATGGATGCTCGATCTTCCCAGGTACGGCAACATCAATTTGCACGCATCGCTTCTTCCGAAATACCGCGGCGCCGCGCCCATCCAGTGGGCGATCGCCAAAGGAGAGACGGTCACGGGCGTGACCACGATGCGCATCGACGAAGGACTCGATACCGGCGACATTCTTCTGCAGCGAGAACTGCCGATTCTGCCGGATGAGACATCGGAAACTCTGGCGCCGCGCCTGGCCGAGATCGGAGCGGAACTGATGATCGAAACTCTGCGCGGGCTTGCCACTGACAACATAACTCGAAGAAATCAGGATGATGCCGAGGCGACACTGGCTCCGATACTCAAGAAAGAAGATGGCCGAATTGATTTCAGCCGCAGCGCGCCGGAAATTTACAATCGTTTTCGTGGATTTCAACCTTGGCCGGGCGCGTTTACGAGCTTTCGTGGAAAGACCTTGAATGTGGCGGCATTGAAACCAATATCGGGAGCAATTGTTAATCTCGCTCCGGCGGACCTCGTGTCTAGAAATGACCGGCTCTTCGCGGGTTGCGCGAACCAAACCGTCATCGAACTACTGGAAGTACAGCCAGAGGGCAAGAAGATAATCGCGGCGGGCGATTTCATTCACGGCTACAGGCCGCAAGCGGGAGAGCGGTTAAGAACGTGACCTCGAATTACCCATGAAAACATTGCTGGCTATCCTGTTGCTCTCAACGTATTCCTCGGTCGCTCAAACCATCCTCACGCAATTCGACGGTGACATCGGCACGGGCGGAAGCGCGACCTCCAAGCCGACCTATCGCGACCATCCGGATGCGACTGCGGCCGCGAATGGGAGCCAGGTCGTCGAGGTCACGGGACAGAACGTGAACGTCTACTCTTACGACGGCAAGCTGCTGAAGTCGACACGCACGAGCGATTTGATCAACGGTGCTGGCCTGAGGGCCGAAAAGGTTGCCGATCCCGGAGTGATTTTTGATCCGTTCATCGGGTGGGGACGGCGGGTATTGGTCTGCTCATGTTCAGACGATTTCCTGATTGTAAGCTCTGGGACAGATGCAGTGACTTCGATCTGGAAGGGAGCGGCGATTTCGCAAAGGAGCGGCGACCTCACGATGAAACCGGGTTTGGACAAGAATGGACTCTACATCACCGAGTTCGCGCAGGAGGGTTTGACCTATGCTGGATTCGCCATTCCATCGGCTGATCTGGCATGGAGCGGCTCGACAAATATCAGTCTCAAGAACCTAAGCCGCTTTGAGAACCTCGGGCTCGACACTATGCCGACAGTCGATTGGAACCCGTCGAAGCAGCCGGCCGACCCTGCCTACTTCGTCACGCGAAGCGGTCCGATGCAGAACGGCTCGAACGCGCCGTTTGCGATTGTCGTGCATACCCTCACGTGGACAGGCAACACTGCAAAACTTTCGGAGGCAAAACCTGTACCGACGTCGTTCGAATACAACACGCCAATCGATGAGGCGCAACCCGGATCGCCAAACATTCGGGGGCTGGAATCTCATCGGACTTATTCGGTACAGCAGGTCGGAGCTCACTTGCATGTGCTCGAAGCCTGCGGGCCTTCCGCGCGTTCCGGGGAGAAGCACAATCTGTTCTTGTGGTTCGATATCAGTGTGCCGGAAATGAGGTTTCAAAGCGCGAAGGTCTATTCAGCTTCGCTTGGGTTCCTCTTTCCCAGCTGGGCCGTGGATAAGGACCAGAATGTCTTGATGGCGGCGACCGGAGTTTCATCGTCGCAGCCTGCGTCCGTTTATTTGTTCTCCCGTCTCGCTAAGGACAAACACGGTACGGTCAAGGGTCCGGTCATGGCTACTCCCGGGACCGCGGTTTACCCCGGGTGCAATAACAAGAGCCCCGTGGGCTGGGGCACCTACACGACGGTAGTGAGCGATGCGGGCGATGTTAATAAGTTCTGGGTGGTTTCCGAATACTCAAACTCGGCCACACCGTGCCAGTGGTTCACGCGCTTACTGCAGGTGAGCCTGGCTCCTTAGGCAGGTCGCACAGCGACCATTACCTTCGTATCCGGCCCGGTCTTCGCTCATTCGGTATATTGAAATCATGGCTCTTTATCTGGTTACTGGAATTGCAGGCTTCATAGGCTCTTCTATAGCACGGGCGCTGCTGGCGCGCGGCGACGAAGTCCGCGGAGTTGACAACTACTCGACCGGCAAGCGCGAGAACATTGCGGAGATCATGCAGCAAATCGATTTTCGCGAAGCCGATCTGCTCGACCTTGACGCTGTTCATCAAGCCTGCAAAGGCGTGGACTACGTCTTCCATGAAGCTGCGATACCCTCGGTCCCAAAATCGGTCCTGGATCCGCTCGGCAGCAATCAAGCCAACGTGGATGGGACGGTACATGTGCTTATCGCCGCGAAAGAGGCGAAGGTCAAGCGCGTGGTGTACGCGGCTTCGTCTTCAGCTTATGGCGACACGCCTACCTTGCCCAAACGCGAAGACATGCCGCCGAATCCGATCTCGCCCTACGCGGTCGCGAAGCTGGCAAGCGAGTACTACATGACTTCGTTCTATCGTTGCTACGGACTCGAAACTGTCTGCCTGCGCTACTTCAACATCTTCGGCCCGAGGCAGGACCCCAGTTCTCCGTACTCGGGCGTGCTGGCGAGGTTCATCACGCAGATGCTGGCAGGTGAGGATCCGACGATTTTCGGCGACGGCACTCAGAGTCGCGACTTCACTTACATAGACAACACCGTTGACGCCAATTTGCTGGCCGCCAGCGCTGCGGCGGAGCTGACTGCAGGGAAGGTCCTCAATGTCGCAACCGGCACCCGCGTCGACTTGAATGCGACTTTCCAGTTACTGAAGAAGATCATCGGATCCAAAGGCAACGTGAAGTACGGCCCAGACCGCGCGGGAGACGTGAAACACTCACTTGCTGACTTGTCGCGGACGGAAAAGGCCCTCGGTTACAAACCGAAAGTCAGCTTTGAAGAAGGACTGCGGCGGACGGTGGCTTGGTATCGAGGACAGCAGAAGGCGGCCGGGGTGTAAGCACGTTATAAGACTAGTACGTCGACACCTTGTGACCGCAGAGCGCGATCGAAGGTGATAAATTTCAGTCCAGCAGCGGATGCGAAGGCGAGAAGATAGGCGTCGGCCCATACTTTCGGCGAGCCGCCTGGCAACTGAGACCGCTTGCGGAAGTTACCATCGAGGCCGTCCGGTTCTGATAGGAATGCAATTCTGCTGTCTGCCCAGACAAGATCCCAAAGAGCCCAAGCGTCCGCCATCGTCTTAACATCCGTGCCCATGATCTGTTCGGTTGTGAGCAGGCTTAACAACGTGAGCTGAGTAAAGCGGCAGAACAGGAACTGCTCGCTTCCGTGAGATTCAAACCACTCTCGTGCCTTCTCCGCGTGAATGTGACGTCCCCAAAAGAGCGCGAGCCACACGTTTGAATCAAGGAAATTCAACGTGTTCATAGATATGCTCGTTGCTCACATCGACCTTCGGGCCTGACGAAGCAATAAGAGGAAACGTCACTCTGGATTTTCGTGGCCGTTGTCCTTTTAGCAATACGATCTTCACTCCTGCCAGCACTAGTTCGCGAATTGAGCGACCGCGTGCCGCAGCCTCCTCCTTAAGCTGCCGGTAGAGAGGAGCTGGAATATCAACCGTGGTACGAATGGACTCACGCTTCATAAACACCATTATTCCGCAGTGCCATAATTATGGCAACTAACGAAATCTGGCTGTCTGCTCGTCATTTTCGCGGCTGGTGGATGCGAGCCGCGCCAGTCGCGCTCCTGGCGTTGCGCCGCACAGCGAGTCAGAAAAGAGAATCTGGTAGACAGCTACGAAAATCGTCGCGGCGGTGATTAGCAAAGGCACCGCCAGCGGCCACGCGGGAACACCTCCCATCACCACAATCGAACTGATGGAGAAAAGCAAGACGGCGCAGAGCAGCACCACAGTATCGAGCAACATTGCGAAGGTGCGCTCGGAAAGCCTGAACCAGGGTTGATCCGCAACCACTTCGGGCGAGACGCCAGCTGCAGCTGGCTGCAAAATGATTGGCGCTGGAGCGGTGGGCGAAAACGTAAGCTCGTCCTCTCGCAGCACCACAAAAATAGAATCACGTCCCGAGATAGCCGCCGATGCGAGCATCTGGGTCAGGAGCCAATCGCGCAGAGCCCGACGCACCCGTGGACTGGTCTCCAGAAATTCGATTCCAGCCTGACCGTTCGGCTCTGCCCATGCGACTCTGCCACGCGCGTCCACGCGCACCTTCGGCGAGAACAAATCGAAGCGCAAACTGACTTCCTGTCCGGCACGCAGCGCGCCCACCGCCTGAACCGCCAGGCCGGTTTCTGCTATGTCGCGAATGATGCCGCCGTTGCCTTCGTTCAGATTGACGTAGGCGAGTGTTCGGAGGGTCTGTCGCGGACACCTTCTGCGTCGCGGAATTGTCAGGATTGCGAGTTCAGCCGGCTCCGCACAGTACGGCATTGTGAAATCTTAGCCAGCGTTGGAGAGGGAGAGCAGTGACGTGTCTGGTTCTGCGGATTATCAGGCTGGGCGCTGTTGTGGTTGCTCGGCTTCACGCTCGCGAGTAGCCCTATCCTGCGCGATCAGGCGATTTAAATCATAGCTGTAGGGTCCGTAAGCACGAAAAGATTTTTCGTCGAAGAGACGTTTAATTCCGCAGCCCAGACAAACCTGATAAGAATGCTCCTGATAGCGGACCGGCCAGGACATCTTACGGTGCCAGCAGCCGCGAAGTACAAGCACGGCTGCTCCGGCAACGCCGGTTGCCATGATTCCAAGAGGAACTTTCCAACGAGATTTCTTATCACCTACCGCCATCGCCAACCCGGTCTAGTTCTATTTTAGCAGGGAGTCAAAATCGGGAGACAAACCGACCCAACACCAAGGGCGTAAAGGGCCTAAAGAGAATTATTGCGGTGAAACATAAACCACGGTAACGTACTGAATAGGAATGTATCGGCTAGTCGAGTTGCCGGACAATTAGAATCTGTTCACGGGCGAGATGTACCCCGGCGCCGCTCGCCGACAACATCACATCCTGTAGTTGGAAATGAGTGCGACTCCGAATAACGCTGGAGCGGGGTGGAGTACGCCGCCCCTGCCCGGTCCGTCCCCAACGGATCTCGTGGAAAGCACTGGCCAAGACGCTTTGCAGGCACTGCTGGCATTCGCCTGCATGCACGAGCAAGCAGCGAAACGAAGGAAGCCCGAATCCCGCCGAGTACTGATCTCCAAAGATGAAGAATTTGCGCTTGACGAGGTTTTGCGCCTGGTCGCTGCGCGGGCGGTTTCGATCACCGGCGCCGATGGGATCGCTATTGCTTTAGCTGATGAGACAGCCATTGTGTGCCGGGCATCGTTAGGGAGCATTGCGCCACCTCCGGGCGTGCGCCTCGATCCGAACTCCGGTTTTTCTGGCGCATGCCTGCGTGGCGGCGAGACGGTCCGCTGTGATGACTCGGAAACCGACGCACGGGTGAATGCACAAGCCTGCCGCGATCTCGGCACTCGTTCCATGGTCGCTGTTCCGCTTTCCGCAAAAGGCCGGGTGGTCGGGCTGATTGAAGCGTTTTGCAACGAGCCATTCGGTTTCAATGAAAGCGACGTTCGCAGCCTGAAGCTTCTCGGGGAACTGATTCTGGCGGCGGTACGCCCGGAAGAAGAAGATCGGCTGGCACAGCTTGCGGAACGAGTTCTGCCGGATGCAAAACCTGTTCCTGACCCAGGACAACTGCCGGCACTGCGCGAAGTCACCGCGCCAGTGAACACCAAACCGGCAGATGTTCCAAACCTGACGACAACTCCCAAGCCGCAAGTTGCAGAGGCCGGGGTTGCGAAATTGGCGAGTGCTCAGCAGGCTTTAGACCTGCCGCAAGCGACGGTAGCGTCGGCTGAACCTGTGCCTGCTCCGGAGAAAGCGGAAACGAAATCAGTCTCGGCGGCCGCCTCAGCAGCAAGAATCATCGTTGACGAGAAGTTCTCGCCTGCGCCGAAAGCCGAGAAAGCCGAAGCACCCAAGCTCATCACGATCCCCGATCTTCCCGAGCCGAAGCTTAATCTTCGCGCCGCTCCACTCGAAGCGCCAGGCTCGGTCGCGAAAGAACGTAAGCTTCCTGGAATTCTGTTAACTGCCGCGTTGGTACTTGTCGCCCTCGTGCTGGGATGGGCGGTGGTATGGAAAGCGAAACACGTCGAGCAATCGATCCACGCGGACACGAAACTTCCTATTGTTCCTGTGAAAGCAACCACTTCCGAGATTGCCGAGCCCGACTCAACTCCGGTTCCTGAAGCCAAGCCCACAGCGACACCGCAAGTCACGGGCATTCGCCACTGGTCTGCGGTAGGATCCAGCACGGTGGTTGTGGACCTCGAAGACCAAGTTCAGTACGAGGCCCATTCCATCGACAATCCCGCGCGCATCTACTTCGACCTGCACGATACGAAGATGGCTTCCGGCCTACTCAATCAGGGGATTGAAGTAAACGATGGATTCATCAAGAAAATTCGGATGGCGCAACCGACCGGCGGCATCACCCGCGTGGTACTAGAGACCAAGGGCAGTATCGATTATTCGGTGAAGCTTGATCCCGATCCCTACCGATTAACCATCGAAATACACAACTCCACCGCTACTCCGAATGTGAGCAAACCTTCTCCGGCCATTGTGGTCACTCCCAGCAAGAAACCTGTGGCTGCGCCGAGTGTTACCTCAGCGCAATTACGAATTGTTGTCGATGCGGGGCACGGCGGCTGGGACCTGGGCACGGTCGGCAAAAAAGGACTGCTGGAAAAAGATCTGACTCTCGACATCGTACAAAAGCTTGGTCAGATGCTCGAAGAAAAGCTGGGGGCAGACGTCATTTACACGCGCCAGGATGATTCGTACCTTCCGCTCGAAAAGCGAGCTGAGATCGCAAATGTTGCGCGCGCTGACCTGTTCCTCTCAATTCACGCAAACTACAGTGATCTTGCGACTGCACGCGGTGTGGAAACGTACTACACCAACACGTATTCCTCGGTGAAAGCGCGCACAGCAGACGACCTCCCGGCGCTGAAAGAGGTTAATTGGACGGGGGTAAATATTCGCGAGAAGGTGACCGGTTCGCGTCGTTTCGCCAGCGACGTGCAACAGGCTCTCTTCGGAGGATTGGCGGCCCAAAATCCCGATGTGCGAAATCGGGGCGTGAAGGAAGCCCAGTATGTGGTGCTAACCGGCACGCAGATGCCTGCGGTGTTAGCTGAAGTCTCATTCGTCAGCAGCCCTGCTGACGAAAGCAAGCTGCAGAGCTCGGAATACCGACAGCACATTGCCGAAGCGTTATTCAAGGGGATCGCCCGATATCGCGACGATACGAAGGCCACGAAAGTGGCGAGCGCGAAGAACTAGTGTGTGGCACCGGCGGCCTGCCAGTGAAAAGAAGAGCAGATATCTGCACGGGCGAGCCGCCCGTGCCACATGGGCTATTCAATCATCACAAAGCCGCTTCGATATCCAGGCGCGAACGGCCGATCGGTAATTTGCCCTTCAAACTTCTCCGCCCACCGGCCGGGGACTGTGTTGCCGCACATGGGACAGCCGCCGTTCGGCGTCAGTAAATATTCCTCGATGAAATAGCCGTAACGCGAGATGAGGGTGTAACCGCAGTGCGAGCAATGGGTATTCTCTAGCTCTCCAACGCTTCCGGGTAAATTTCCTGCATACACAAAACGCAACCCGGACTGTTTTCCAATTTCCGCCGCGCGCATGAGGTCTTTCGGCGTTGTGTCCGCCGGGTCGGACATTTTGTAGTCCTTGTGAAACGCGGTCACGTGCCACGGAATGTCTCGCGAAACGCCTGCCAAAAACTCACTCAGCCGGCGCAGTTCGTCATCGGAGTCGTTGAAGCCAGAAATTAGAAGCGTAACGATTTCAAGCCAGACGCCGGCTTCATGCAGCCAGCGAATCGTGTCCAAAATCGGACCGATGCGGCCGCCAAGCTGCCGGTAATGGCTATCGTCAAAGCTTTTGAGATCGACTTTGTAGAAATCAATCCATGGGCGAATGTGCTCGAGCACCTGTGGCGTGCCGTTGCCATTGGATACGAAAGCGGTTTTGAGCCCTGCGGCTTTGGCTTGTTTGAAAATAGCAACCGCCCATTCGGCGGTGATCAAGGGCTCGTTATAGGTGCTGACCAGAACTTTTGCGCCGAGTCTTAAAGCATCTTTCACCAGCCGTTCGGGCGAGGCCTGCAGCGGAGGCGAAACCGCGTTGGGATCGCGCAGCGCCTGCGAGGTCACCCAGTTCTGGCAATAGGAGCAGTGTAGATCGCATCCGAGCATGCCGAAGCTGTAGGCCAGCGCGCCCGGATAGGCATGGAAGAAGGGCTTCTTCTCAATGGGATCGCATTGCACTCCGCCGACATAGCCCCACGGGACGTAGAGCTTGCCGCCCTGGTTGAATCGCACTTTGCAGACGCCTGCCTGGCCTTCAGCGATTGGGCAGCAGTGTCCGCAGGCGAAGCAGCGGATGCGATTGCGCTCGATAGGCTCGTAGAGTTCGCCCTCTCGGACGTGGTGGTTCAGAACTTCGCGAAGGGTGGGCAAGGGAAGGAACTACTCCTATCCATATTCTAAGCGAGGGCGACCAATGGGCAAATAGAAGCTGCGTTGCGCAACTGGTTGGTGACCACGATCGACTGTCTCAAGGACTCGCCACCGACCAAAGTGCCGTAACCCGCTTTTACGAAGGCGAGGGGATCGCGATGCTTCCACTCGGAAACGGCTACATAGGAGGAACGATGCCGAACGCAGGCAAGACTGAGCGTCTTCGCTTTACCGCCGTGTGGATGAAACAGAAATGGACGGTGGCAGGAAATTGCGCGCCACGCAAACATCGTTCCGGAAACAAAACCCCAATCTTAGTCATTTGTCGCGCTCTTGCATCTTAGGCGCTCACGTTATCGAGTGGCTATGGCCGTCTCCGCGCAGGTGGATATTGTCCCGGGCCCTGGTTCATGCCAGCCTGCGAAGGGAATAGTGTCACCTGAGGGTAAAGTTCATGAAGAATCGAACCAGGTTCAATGCATCTCTCGGCCTGCTGCTCTCGTTAGTACTCATCTGTTCGAGTAGTGGTTCGCAGGGCGCCGCGGCAGACGATTCGCAAAACCACACAAATGGTAAGAATAACGCGGTCTATGTCTGCGCTTGTTTGAAAACGAAATCGTGCTTTTGCATGACCGAAGCCAAGATGGAGGGACCCTGCGCCTGCGGAACGCAAGGTGGCCCGCCGATGAAGGCAGTGCCGTCCGATAGTGACTGGGCGAAACAGAACCGCGAGGCTCTGGCGAAGTAATGAGTCCGTCGCCAGTGATGGCTCTCGTCGTAATCCCCAGCCAGGTGATTTGGTCGTATTCCGTCGCCGGAGTCGTTTTTGCAATTGGCTTGGTCACCATCTTTCTTCGCGGCGATTGGAAAAACGGCCGGGGACTCGACAAGCTGATTCTGTTCGGGCCAGTCTTCTACGCGACGCCACTCGCCGCCTTCGGCACCGAACATTTCACAATCACGAAGATCATCGCCTCGCTCGTGCCGGCGTGGATTCCATGGCATCTGTTCTGGGCGTACTTCGTGGGCGCATGCTTTATCGCCGGCCCGCTGAGCCTGGTGACGAGGATTCAGGCGCGTCTCGCTGCGAGTCTGCTCGCACTGACATTTTTCTTTTTCGTTGTGCTGATGGACGCGCCGAGTTGGGCACGACATCTGGGAAATCGGATTTTTCTGACGCTCGCGTTGCGTGAATTGTCTTTCAGCGGCGGCACTCTGGCCCTGGCCGTCAGCCTCACCGAGCCGGGGCGCCGGCGAGATATCCTTGCGACGATTGCGCGCTACTTCATCGCAATTCCCGTGCTGTTTTACAGCTTTGAGCAATTCATGCACGGCAATCACGTTCCCGGCGTTCCGCTCGAACCTGTGACTCCCGCGTATGTCTTCGGGCACACCATTTGGACATACCTGGCGGCTGCGGTTTACGCAGCCGCGGGCGTCCTGTTGCTGGTTGGCAAGAAAATTCGTGCCGCCGCAACGTGGCTCGGCTTGACCGTCCTCTTCATAGTGTTAGTCGTCTACGTGCCGAAGGCGATCGTCGACCGCGCCAGCCTCGAGGGCCTTAATTTCCTGGGCGACACACTGATGTATTGCGGCGCCGTTCTTCTGCTTGCAGGCGCCATGCCGCGCGAAGCATAGCGGCGGGCATGGTTGCTTGTTCTTGCCGGCATTCGCGGGTGATTCCGCCTATACGCTCAAAAATAACCTTGACTTAAAGTCCACTTTAACTTCGATACTCGCCTTCAGAGACATTGAACTGGAGGATCCGATGGAAACATTGAAATTCAAGCAACTCCCCCTGGCAGTCAAGATCGCGGTGGGGATCGCTTTCCTGAACGCATGGGTATTAATCGAACAGCTGGTCATCGATCGGTACGGGATTTGGAAGTACATGCCGGGTTACAAGGTCACCGATCCCTGCGTTTGGGACCTCACGGTTGCGATAATTATCTCCATCGCGATTTGGCGAGCGTCGACACGTCAGGTCGCTAAGACCAATGCACCTTAGAATGTCTGCATGTCGCGGCTAAGCATTTCCGAAGTTGCGCGTCAGATGCAGTTGCGGCCGTCCGCAATCCGATACTACGAAAAGCTCGGGCTTCTTCCCGCGCCTGAGCGAGTCAGCGGCCAGCGTCGCTACGACAAAGCGGTGCTATACCGGCTCGCGGTGATGCAGCGGGCTCGCCAGGCGGGCTTTCGGCTTCACGAAATTCGAGTGTTGTTTTTTGGTTTTCAACCCAAGACTCGGGCCGAAGCTCGCTGGCGCAAACTCGCTGATCGCAAGCTGGCTGAGTTGGACAGGCTTGCAGCCGAGATTCAGAGCATGCGCGTACTGCTGAAGAGATTGAAGACAAAGTGCCACTGCAACACGCTCGAAACCTGTGGGAAGGCGATTCTCAGCAAGAGAACTTCCCGTCGGTTGCCTGCACCTGCACTCTCAGATAGCTTTGGTGCTGGAGACGGACTTGGAAGTCTATCTGCTTGACGGCACCTATGAGCTGTTCCGCCACTATTACGCGCTCCCGTCTGCGCGCGATGATCATGGCCGCGAAGTCGCTGCGGTGCGAGGCGTTCTCTCGTCGGTGTTGGGGATGATCAAAGGCGGCGCGAGCCATATTGGGGTCGCGACCGATCACGTCATTGAATCATTTCGCAACAATCTGTGGCCGGATTACAAGACCAGCGAAGGGGTTGAACCGGAGCTGCTGGCGCAGTTTCCGCTTCTTGAAGAAGTGCTCACAGCGGCAGGCATTGTAGTGTGGCCGATGATTGAATTTGAGGCCGATGACGCACTGGCAGCCGCTGCGGTTGCGGCCGCCCGCGATCCGCGGGTGGAGCGCGTAGTCATCTGCACGCCTGACAAAGACCTTGCGCAATGCGTGAATGGCACGCGTATTGTCCAATTGAATCGGCGAACACGCACAACCTTGGATGAAACGGGGATTATTCAAAAGTTTGGTGTGTCGCCGGTTTCTATTCCCGACTATTTGGCGCTGGTTGGCGATTCGGCGGACGGATACCCCGGACTTCCAGGCTGGGGCGCAAAATCGTCAGCTGCGGTACTCGCCAAGTTCATTCATCTTGAGTCCATTCCCAAGGACTGCCGCGACTGGTACGTCAATGTAGCGAATGCCGGCGCATTGGCGTTGACTCTGCGCCAGAATTGGGAGGATGCGCTTCTCTTTCGAAAGCTCGCAACGTTACGCACCGACCTCTCGCTCTTCGACAATGTGGACCGGTTGCATTGGAATGGCGCGGCGGCTGGTTTCGACGTAATGGCTGCGCGATTAGATGGGGCCAAAACCGAGCCACGCGCCGCTGCTAAAAGCCGGGGCGCAGCTAAGTCTCAAAGGTGATAGTTAATTCCTCACTCCCGCCGCCGACAGCTTGATCCGGTACAAGCTAGTGCTCGCGGTGATATAGAGTGTTTTGCCATCCTCACCACCCCATGCCACGTTGCTTACAACCTCGGGAACCTTAATGGTCCCCAGGTGCTTGCCTTCGGGAGAAATAATCCATACTCCACCTGGCCCTGAGCCATAAAGGTTGCCCTTGTGATCCACTCGAATGCCGTCGGGACCGCCGGGGGCTTTGTCCGTCGTAGCATCGAGCAAGAGCTTGCCCTCGCCCACCGAGCCATCTGAATGAACCGGGTAACTCATCCAGACTTTCTTGCCGGAGTCGGCGATATATAAGGTCTTTTCATCGGGCGAGAAGGCGATCCCGTTTGGACGCGGCAGGTCTTTGATGATCAGCTGCAGCTTGTCGCGATCGGGCGCGGAGCCCGGCTTCTGCTGGCGCGCATTCGGAATGCGATAGACGCCATTGACCTGGACCTCCTTGAGAGGATCGGTGTCCTGCTGGGTGGGCAATCCGTATGGCGGGTCGGTGAAATACAAGGAGCCGTCTGAGCGATAAACCAGATCGTTCGGGCTGCTGAGCTTCTTTCCCTGATAAGAGTCGGCGAGCACGGTAATTGTGCCATGCGGATCGAGTGTTTCCAGTCGCCACACATTCCGACGCCCGTGGCCCGCGACCGAGACCCTGCCATCGGAATCGAGCGTCATTCCGTTCGACCCGGGCTCCGGCCCGCCGTAAGGCGCCGATCCTGTGTAGCCGCTCGGCTCGATGAAAATCTGCGTCTCTTTGCCCTGCGACCAGCGCACGATTTGGTTCGAAGGAATGACCGCGAACAAAAGACTGCCTTCGCGTGTCCAGACCGGGCCTTCGGTCCATTTATTGAACCCGGTCGCCACGCGCTCCAGCTTTGCATTTGACGGCACAAGCTGATCGAAGGCAGGATCCAGCCGCTGAATTTCCTGGCATAGTGCAGAGGAGGAGGTAAGCGCGATTGCAAGCATGCAGACCCCTAGCATCTTCATAGAGCCGACATCTTACACCTTATTTGGCGAATTGAGGTGGAACCTACCTCACGATCCGTGCGTACCTACGTCTATCATTGAGTACGCGGGTGCTTAGCGGCAGGAGGAGCAATGAAACACTTCGGATTTTCAGCTTTGATATTGGCGGTCCTGTGTGCGGTTTCGGCGAGCGCAGAACAGTGGTCGAAGACGTACAACATTCCCGGCACTCCCGACCTGCGCATTGAGACCTCGGACGCAAACATTCACGTTGAAACCTGGGAACAGAAGGCGATCGAAGCGACAATTATCAGCTCCCACTACAAGTTCGGCCCCGGCGGGCTGACCGTCGAAGAGCGTCAGACTGGCGATACAGTCGAGATCAACCTGCGCTTTCCGCACCATGTCGTGACTTTCAACGGCGGCAATCGTCGCGTGGACATCAACATCCATATGCCCCGAACCGGCCGGGTCAACCTGCACACTGGAGACGGAAACATTGACCTTGCGAACTTCAACGGTGAAATGCAACTGAGCAGCGGCGATGGTCACGAAGTTCTGCACGCGGTTGACGGCAAACTCTACGCCAGCACAGGCGACGGCCACATCACCGCCGATGGCAGGTTTGATGTGGTGAACCTGAAAACCGGGGACGGGCACTTGAGTGTCCATGCGGCAGCCGGATCGGCGCTTGCCGAGGAATGGTCGCTGAAGACGGGCGACGGCAACGTCAGTCTCGATATTCCTGAAAACCTCGCTGCGGACTTGTATCTCCACACTGGCGACGGCCACATCGAAGTGAACGTTCCAATGACGACCGAAGGCCGCTTCAAAGGCAACGATGTGCGCGGAAAGCTGAACGGCGGCGGGAAATTGGTGACGATTCACACGGGCGATGGTTCCATTTCGCTGAGCAAGGTCTAAATCTGTTCAGCAGCTCAGACCAGATCTGCCGCATTCCTGCATTCTGCGTGGGAATGGCTCATTCCCATGTTCAACCGCACGATGATTAAACTGTTCACCGAGAAGAAGGCGGCTAGAGAAGACAAGACACGAAGGGCAGCCTAGCTTGAGGGCCTCACTATTAGAGGATGAGGCCGCCCATGCGGCGAACTGGCCACCGAAGTTAATGAGTGTTATGGAGATTTGTTCGCCAATTGTCCGACGACACAGCCCACGGGAGCTGAACAACGCAAAAAAGATTCCCGTCTGGATCTTCTAAAACTACGAAATCGGAACCTGGACGATACCTCCATGGGTAGCGCCGTGCCCCGAGCCGCAGCAAACGCTTCACGTCTTTGTCCTGGTTATCAGTGTAAAGGTCCAGGTGCATCCAATTCCGCCGTGGTCGCCGTTTCTGTCTCGCCTGGAACGATAGGTTCGGTCCCCTCCCGTCGGGGTCGCGCAGAACCACCCACCCGTCTCTTGGAAGCTGTCTTGGAACGTAACGAAGCGCGTTCTGCCAGAACATGACCATTCGGTCAAATTCGTGGCAATGTACGACGATGGATCCGATTCTCAGGCCGCCATCCACCAGGAAATGATAGCTGCTGTGGATCACGGATTACATTCGACACCCCAGCAAGGATTCTGAGTGGAGTCGAGAACAGGCGCAGTAGCGGTAGTCTGCCGGTGGCATGCGTAAGCACTGCTTTCGCAGAGCGCGCCTCAGTCCGGTTTGGCCTGGCTCTGTTTCCTGTTCCCGCTCATCGAACCTGGACAGGCGCATCTCGCGCATCCGGCTCTCGGAGAAAGGCTCACGGTTTCGCCCACGGAAAGCGGCTTGTCCGAGTAGTAAGTTCGACAAGGCCCAGCACCTGGTGCAGGGCGGTAATGGAAAACTGCTTGGTTGCCTGCCCTGGCAGTTTGTGCTTGGCGCACAGCCACTGTCGCAACCTCTGGCGAGCATGTCGTTCTATAGTCGATAGGCTTTGCTGACTGGTCCAAGACAGAAATAGTTAGCCCACCCAACCATCATACGATTGAGTGTCTTTATCACGGTTTCTTGGGCTAGAAGGGTCTTGTTCCGTCCGGTCTCTTGGCTGATCGCCTCACAGATGCGTTGCACTCGTTTCTTCGACGGAGTGGAACCTAGATACGCCCGTCCCGTCTTTGGTGAGTAGCATCGTCCGAACGTGTACCCCAAGAAGTCGAACTTTTCTTCCGGCAGCTTGCAGACCCGCGTCTTGCTCTCGTTCACCGTTAACTTCAGCTTCGTCATCATGTCCCGCATCGTGATCTGGTCGAGGATGGTGACCACGGCATGTTGGACAAGTTTGGTGATTTATCGCCTGTCACGCGTTTTAGGCAGCATGTCCCGTGGTTGTTTGTTGGGCTTCGCGCAGAAGGGACTCAAAGTATTTCCCTAAGGCAATTTCCATTTCGGACTTAGCGAATTCAAAGCTCCCTGCCCGAACGGTGATCGAGGGCTGTTCGCAGCTGCCGTTCCACCCGTCGTCGGTCAGCCAGAACTTGCATTCGATACGTAGAAACGGCGCCACGCGCAGTGCTACGGCGTGATGATTTGCCATAGGTGTTCTCCCCCTCATTCTGCCGTCGGTCAGATGCCATGATAAACCCGATTCTCATCCATGAACATTAAGGGCGGCAGCTTTCCCTCAGGACACGCTGCTGGGCGGAAGTTTATGGTTACTCTTGAGTTCTAAGTTTTGCTTGCACGTCCAGTCCTCAGCTATTAGACCGCCTTGGAATGAAATTCTTCCCGCACTTCGGACATTCCACGTGGTCCCACTCCACGCGCCTTGCGTGATCACGTTCCCGCGGAATGAAATTAGTGAAAGGGAATGCCCCGCCTTTTCAGCGGGGCACAGTCGAACAAAAATCTCCGACCCACAAGGTCAGGCTGCTACTGTTTCTGCGGTGCTGCTGCGCCGGCTTCTTTAGTCACCGTAACAGGCTCGTGCTGGCGTTTTCCGCTAGCCTGCCCGGTCGCCAGATCCCGCGGACTCTTCACATCCGAGCTACCGCTGTGGACGGATACATCGGCCTCGCCATCACCATTTACGTCTCCAGCCGCAACTCGCGTCTTCCCTTTGCTAGGCAAAGATGGGCTTTCGCGCACCGTTGCCGCGCCATCCATGTTCACGTCGGCAGCAGCGTTGCCGTTGCTGGTTTTGCTCGTGGCATGCCAGTCATCCTGCGCCATCGTCTTGCCGGTCGCTTTGCCGGTCGCCTGTTCGCGGGCGCTAACGGAATCTTCCTCCGACACTTTCCTGATGATTATCGGCTGGTACTGCCGCTTACCGCTTGCCTGTCCAGTCGCGAGGTCGCGCGGGGCCGTAACCTGGCTGCCTGAATTCACGGTTGCCGAACTCCCAGCAGGCTGGATCGTTGTCTTGCCGGTGGCTTGTCCGCTGGCAACCTCCCGCGGATGCTGGTCTTTAGCCGTACTCGCCGACTTATCTCCGCCCAACTGCGCAACCGCAAACGCTGACAAACATGTGAACCCCGCAATCAAAATCTTTTTGTTCATTTCTTCTCCTTGTGTGTAGCGGATGGTGCAAGTGGATCTCGCGAGCACTTGATAAAGTGGCGACACGAGTGTCCGGCCGCCTCTGGCGGGTATAGAGATGTTGGGAGGTTAAGACGCCAGCAACAAGTTACCGAGGTAGCGTGTCCGCGTGGTTCGGCCAACCTGTCCGACGCCCTTGACTTCTGCCTGAACCATGACAAGAGAGGTTTAGCCGATCCTTCTCGGTTGCCTATTTCTCCTTTGTCCAGACGACGCTGGAAGGGCCAACTGTTCAGCCGCGCTCGGAGCAAAAGCTTGCGTCTCTTGGACTGGAAATCGGGTCAATGCATTATGAGAGAGCGGCCTGGTAAGTATCTGGTCGAGGACTGTGGGGCGGCAGAAGAAGCTAGAAAAAGCTACCAAAGAATGGCACTGTACCTTGAGGGAAAGACTCCGTTAGACGCGAATGATCTTTCCCCCAAGGAGGCAACTGAATGAGTCGCGACATCAAGTATATCGG